>Ga0209401_1000022_pt1 | contig 120822 bp, 82 predicted proteins | sample M_140807_MF_Meta_FD_187318 | JGI IMG/M metagenome (GOLD analysis project Ga0209401, IMG submission 187318) | Freshwater microbial communities from Lake Montjoie, Canada to study carbon cycling - M_140807_MF_MetaG (SPAdes) (version 2) | ecosystem: Environmental > Aquatic > Freshwater > Lake...
GCCAGCAGCTCATGCTGATCGCCGCCATCCGCCGCGAGACGCAGATCGATCTCTCGGATGCGGAGATCAAGGACCTGATCTGCGAAGCGATCGAGGAGAGCTGGACGCCGGAGGCCACGCTCGCCCGGCTCGTCGCGCTCGACGACGGCTCCGACGGGATCCGCGGCGTCGACTGCTGCCCGCGCTGAGCAGACGCGGCGTCGGCGGGGCCCGCTACTCGATTCCCGGCTCTAGTGGCGGGATCTCCCAGGTATCGACCTCCACGATCGCCACGACGTGCGCGGCGGCGATCGTGCACAGCGCCCGATCCGGGCCGGAGGACTTCAGCACCGGGAAGTGCCCCCACGGGAATCCGTCCTTGCGATGCGGGATCACCAGTTCGGCGTCGATCCAGACGGCGCCATCAGCCGCTCGCCGCACGCTGCGCACGGCGTCGATGATCAGCACCTGGCGCGTTACGAGCAGCACGCCGAACCGCCCAGGCTCCCGCCCGATGCGTTCGCCGAACCAGCCCGGCAGCAGGTCCCTCGCCGCGGACCGGGTCCCGTCATCGCGATCTTCGTTCACGTCTTTCAAGGCTGATGCCGCCCCGTTGTGGTGCCAGCCGAGCCCCGAGGCATGCCGCTGCCGTACGCAGGTGTCCAGCCGCCGTCTCCTCGAAACCCGCCAGTGTCGCAGACGGCCGGCTGACTCCGGCTCGACGCGACAACCGGTAGTCTAGACGCCTCTCCACAAAACCGTCAGAGCCCGCACCTCGACAGGCAAAGACGCTTCGTGCGCCGGACGCCGGCGTCCGCATTCAGACCGGCCCCCGATGGGGATGTGCGGACGATCACCCGATGTAATCGCCGATGCTGTCCCTCCGGTACAGATCCCAGATCGGACCGCGGTCGCGCTCCAGCCGCGCGGCGACCCGTCCCATCACGTCCCGGTCGTAAAGGGAGTTTTTATTGCGACTCTCCAGCGGCTCGTCCAGGGCCGACGCCTGCGGCACCACGGCCCCGAGGGACTGCCCGCGGGTGCGGACGATGTCCTCGTAGCGGATAATTCGATCGGGCGGCAGCAGCGTGAGGAATGTACTGCAAAACCATGACAGGAGGTGGATCTGCCGATCGATCCGCTCCGGCACAAGCGCGAGCCGGCGGGCCAATTCCGGCCGCATCCGCTCCGCTTCGGCGAGCCGGCCGTCCCGCAGCGCGAAATGGATGCTGCTCCACGACGCTATCACCGAGACGGGATGCCGTACCATCGCGTAACACGGGTGCCTCCGCAGCAGTTCTGGAAGCATCGCGGTGAACGGGCCGGTGTGCTTGATGCAAAGCACGAAATCAGGGGACAACGGCTTGACGATCTGGATAACACCCCGCCTCACGCGTGGTCGCCGCAGCCCCCAGGCCACGAGCCGGTCACCGCCAGGCAGCAGCCTGCCCAGACGGCGGACGGCCGCGGCATGCCTCGGGTAGCCGCCCATGGGATTATCCGGAACCGTGCCGTCTGCGTGCTTGGTGATCACCGTGCCGGAGGCGAGACACGTCTCCCGAGTCTGGCGCAGAAAGCCGTCGATTCCGTCGCAAACCGACCGATGGTCGGTGGGGTCGCGCACGTCGTCCCACAGCAGCGGCTCGTGCAGTGCCACCGTGTTGGGCACCTTGTTGAGCAAGTGGCACGTGAGGGTGGTGCCGGCCCTGGGTATGCCGGTCAGGATGATGTCACCGCTCAGATACCGCCTCCTTCCGGCAGCAACCGCCACGCCAGGTCGCATCCGTAGTCGACCTGCATGCGAGGGAAGAAACGCGGGTGGAGATACCGGAGGATCGCTTGGTCCGATCCGCAGCCGCAGGGGAAACGGGGCAGCCGGCCCCGGAGGGTTCCCGCCCGGATCGCCGCCACCAGCTCCCGGTGCGACAGATCGTCATCCGTGGCGTACGCGACCGCCGTTTCCAGCACCTCCCGAAGGAATGCCCGCCGCCCCACGAACACCCCGGCGTTCAGATAGCGCCGCGGCAGCGACAGCGCATCCGCCACTCCATCCGTCCATGCTCGCACATCGGGCATGCACTCATAGACGTAGGGCGTCTGCTCGCTGGAAAACAGCAAGTCGCCCTGCAGTTGGTCGAGAAGCCGGACGGCGATCGCCGGATCGTTGCGGATGAAGACGTCGCTAGAGTCGAGATAGAGCACGTACTCGGTGCTGCACGCACCGCTTCCCAACCAGCCGACGAGTGCCCGCAGCTTGTCGGTATTGCGAAAGCGGCGGCCACACGGCGGCCGCACCACGACGTATTCCTCGATGCCGACGTAGCGGAGGCTCGTCTCGGTCAACGGTGCTCGCGGGAAGTCGTGGACCAGCACGATGGTGACGTTCGACGGACACCGCAGCCTGCCGCGCACCGGGCCGCAGATCAGCTTCAGCATCAGCGGAAGCGGCAACGACAGGAACTGCGGGCTGTGCACGAACGGCTGGCAGCCAGCGCGCACGCCGTCCAGCGAGCGGGGAATGCTCAGGAACCGCCGCATCTTGGCGCTCAGCGGCCCCATCGCCCGCCTCTTCCCGTGCTCCCGGCGGCCATCACGCCGGTGCGGTGCCGCCGGGCTGTTCGTTCCAACGTGGCCGACCGCCGGAGCGACGACGACGCCAGAGACCGCGGGCGTCGTTGTCTCATGTGGAAAAGCATCGCATCGCCCCGAGGATCCGCTGCACGTCGGAGTCGGACAGCGATTGATGGATGGGCAGCAGGAGCGTCTCCTCGGCGGCCTGATCGGCACAGGGCAGCGTGCGACCGGAGTGACCGTAGAACGCGACACGATGGAGCGGATGATAGCGGAAGGTCGTGTAGATGCCCTTGTCGCGCAGGTGGGTGGCGAGACGATCGCGGCGACCCTCTCCCGATACCTGGATCCAATGGAAGTAGTGGCTCGTGCGGCAGTCTCCCGGAGCGTCTGGGGGCGGCGTCAGCCAGTCGATCCCCCTGAGCCCTTCGCGGTACGCCCGATCGATCTCGCGACGCCGCTCCAGAAATCCCGCGAGTTTCCTCAGCTGTTCCAGGCCGATGGCGGCGCAGATGTCGTTGGTCACACTCCGACGACCGGCGCAGACCACGTCGAACTCCCACCAACGAGACGACGCGGAATTAGAGAATCCACTCTGGCTGTCGAGACCGAGATGGAGCTCCAGGCCGGCACGCCGGGCCATCTCCGGGTCGCGGGCGTAGACCATTCCTCCGTCGCCAGTCACCAGGATCTTGGCAGGATCGAACGACCACACACCGATGTCGCCCAGGGTCCCGCACGCCCGCCCCCGGTACGCGGAGGCCACGCTGCACGCGCTGTCCTCGACGATCCTGATGCCCCGGGGACGCAGCAGGTCGAGAATCGAATCCATGTCGGCGGGCAGTCCGCCGTAATGAATCAGGATGACGACTTTCGTTCGGGGAGTCAGCACCGCTTCGATCGACTCAGCCGTGGCGTTGAGGGTCCGCCGATCCACGTCGCAGAACACGGGCCTCGCCCCGCGCTCGATCGCCGCATTGGCGGCGGCGACGAAACTGATCGACGGCATGACGATCTCGTCCCCCGGCCCCACGCCGAGCAGCTTGAGGGAGAGGAACAGACCCTCGCTGCAGGAGTTCACGCTCCGCAGATGCTCACGTGGCACATCCAGATGCCCGGCGAACGCCTCCTCGAACGCCGCCGTCAGCCTGCCCTTGCCCAGCCAGTTCGACTGGAAGACTCGCTCGACCGCCGCCAATTCCTCCGCACCGAGCGCAGGCTGAAACACGTTGATCATAGGCCGTCAACTCCGTGCCTGAGGGCGACGGCCGGCACGCCTGCGACCAGCACGTGCGCGGGGACATCCCTGTGAACAACCGCGCCCGCCGCGACCACCGCTCCGTCTCCGATACCGAGTCGTTCGATCACAATGGCGCCCATGCCGATGAAGCATCCCGAGCCGATGCTACACGCTCCCCCGATGTTGGCACCCGGCCCGACGGAGATGCATTCCCCGGTGACGACATCGTGGCCGATCAGCGCCCCGCGATTGACGAGCGCATGGCGGCCGATCCGTGCATTGGTCGCGATCTGCACACCCGACGAGACGATGCTGCCGTCTCCGACGATGCTGCGCCGCGACACCCGGGCGCTGGGATGGATCACGGAGGCGAACTGAAACCCCATCGCCTCGACCTGCCGAATGAACGAGATTCGCCTGGTGCTGCCGAAGGCACAGACGCACCAGTGCGAGGCCGCCATCCCGGCGATGTCGTCGACCCAGTGCACCGGCAGCCCGTCAATCGGCTCGGAACAGAAGGCCCGGTCGGTGTTCTCGACGTATCCCGACAGATGCAACTGCGGGATGTCACTCACCAGATCCGCCACTTCCCGGGCGAAGCTCCGCGAGCCGAGGATGAGCAGCGGACGAGGCTCAAGCGTGGCCATGGCGTTCATGCTCCTCCATCAGCCTCACTATCTGCTCGGTGGACCGTTCCAACGTGGCGTGCTCGTGGACGAATCGCGCCGCCGTCTCCGTGATGATCCGCCGCTCGTGCTCCGCTCCCAAGTAGTGCCTGATGCTGGCTGCCATCTCGTCTGTGGGCACCATCACGAAGTGCGTACCGGGCAGGAACGGTTCAGGGCGATAGATCGGTTCGGAAACCACCAGCGCCTTGTTCGCCATCCCGAGGCTCAGCCGGTAGCCGGAAAATTCGGATGGCGTCCGAGCGAGATTGACGAGGATCTTCGTCCGGTTCAGGAGCCGCGTACGGCCCTCTCCCCAGAGCGCCGGATCGTTCCAGCTGCCGGCCACGGTGAGGTTGATGTTCTGCCTCCTCAGGGCCGCGAGCAGCCGGTTCCGTCGCGGCACGTTGAGGATGCCCAAAAAGAGCACGTCGATGTCCCGAGTGATGCCCAAGTCCCGCCCCATCGACGGATCGCAGCCGAGGGCCGCAAACTGGCCCGCGATCCCCCGCTCGGCAAGAAACTCTTGTCGCCCCCGCGAGGAAAGCACCAGCACGTCGGGGATTCCGGCTCGATGGAGCATGCGGAGCGTGCGGTAATTGGTGTGGACATCGGTGGCCCGGGGGTCCCGCAGAAGGATCTTCGCCACCTCGCGCAGGCTCAGCCAGGGGGCGGGCAGGCCCGTCGCACGAGCGGGCGGAAGCGGCTCGGAGTGCCAGAGAGCGACGTGCGGCCGACGCTGGCGAGGAAGCGCCAACAGCCGTGCCCTGACGTTGGGATACCACGCCGCGTTGCCGAAGATCACGAGCCAGGCGCCGGGCGGAGGGATCCTGGCGGCTGAGTCATCCGTGACCAGCGTGACGTCGCAGCCGCAACGCTCCAGCGACTCGCGGAACGGTATCTCGCTTCCTTCGAGGGCGTCGAGCACGCGGTAGCACAGGGTGACGGATCGGCGCGTCATCGGCTTCGATCGCTGCGCCGGGTGGCTTTCATGCTTCGCGCGTCTCGGCGGGTGTCGCACCGCTGCCGGGTGGATGGCCGTCATCGTGATCCGGCGAGCTGCTGCTCGCACGCTGCGTCGCCGCGGCGACCGTAACGGCCGAAGCCAGCCTCGAGCTGCATGCGCCGGCGGAATTCGTGCGGCGGCATCACGGGCCGCTCGAGCAGCTCTGCCATGTGGCGGATGCGGCGGACAAGGTCGAGGTTGCAGGCTGGAAGACGGCGGTCGCGGTCGAACCAGATGTTGTCCTCGAGGCCCACCCTCACTCCACCGCCGCTCGCGAGCGCCACGGTGTTCATCGTCAATTGCGCATCGCCAATCCCGGCCAGGCTCCACAGCGACTGCGGCGGAAGATCTCGAATCATCAGCCCCGCGGCGAGGATGTCGGCCTGTGCACCGGCAACGTTTCCCAGGAGGATGTTGAAATAGTGCGGCGGCCGCAGGAGCGCCTTGTCCACCAGATACTTGGCATAATTGATCATGCCGAGGTCGAACACCTCGAGTTCCGGAAGGATGCCCCGCTGCTGCATCGTCGCGGCCAGACGCTGGATCATCTCCGGGGCGTTTACGCTCGCTGCCCGTGAAAAATTGAGCGAGCCCAGCGTCAGGCTTCCCATGTCGGGCTTGAGTTCTCCGTCCAGTTCGAGCGCCGCGGCCCGCTGCGAGAACTCCCGGAACGTCCGGCCGCTGAGCGACACGCAGACGACCAGGTCCTTCGCAAACGCCCGGATTCCCTCGATTAATCGTGCGTAGATCTCAGCCCTGTATGTGGGCTCCCCGGTCGCCTCGTCCCGCGCGTGAAGATGGACGATCGTGATGCCCATCTCGTATGCGGCATGGACGTCTTCGACGACCTCACGGACCTCGATGGGCACGTACGGCGTCATTCGTTTCGTCGGGATCATGCCCGTCGGGACGAAATTGAGAACAGTATCCATGCGTTCCACCGAAAGCACCTGCCGACGACAAAACCGGTCGCCGGCTACCATCCAGCCATAGTATCTCCGGAAAAAACCGCTGCTACCGGCTTGCCCCCGCCGCCGCAGGGGCCGACGGAGCCACCGACGGCATGCCGGCAGGCGATCGCCGGACGCGTCCGCGTTGCCCACGCCGATGACAAGGGCAAGAGGTGCGGGATACGCGACGCACCCACGAGTTCTCGCCGGGCAGCCAGGTCGCAGATCCGGCTACCAATTCCAGTGGCCACCTCGAGGCGTCAACGCAGCACCGCGCCCGCGTGCCGGGCCGTCGAAATAGCGGGCCTCATCCTAAATCGGGCACGCGGAGTCGACGGCCCGGGGAGATTTTCTGCTGGCGGCGGCGGGAGGGGCATGCTAGTATCGATCTTGGTACGAGGTGGTGAGAGCGGCCCGCAGGCGATCCTGATCGCGAGTTGGCCGTCCCAAATTGCAGCTTTCGGCATGCGGCCGTGTTTCCCGGCACGTCGAACAATCGACGCCGGGGATTACCGTCTGTGACGCTGTCGCTTTTTTTCGCTTGCCCCCTCCGCCGGACCGTTCGGTGCTCAGGCACCGTGTCGTCCGTCCCGCCCGCCGCCTGCCGCCGCGATGACTCGCGTTGTGCCTGCGATGGAACGGCCGGGCCAGGGTCCGGTGCGAACCAGGGATTGCATTCCCGCGAACACCGGCTGGTCGCATGACCGGCCGTTCGCCCCGACGCGTGGCCTCCGGGCCACGCATCCGGGCCGCGGCGAGGCAGTGGCGCGAACGATCCGTTGGGTCGTGGCACCGATCCTCCGTTCACCGCGACCGTCGCGATCGGCGGCCGCGCACTGCTTTGTGAGAACGCATTTTTCAGATTGGAACCATTGATGACGACGATTCAGAGTCCGACATTTCAGAGCCTGGGCCTCACCGCGCCGGTGCTCGATGCCCTGGCCACCGAGGGCTACACGATCCCGACCCCGATCCAGGCCAAGGCCGTGCCGCACGTGCTCGCCGGCCGCGACCTCTTCGGCTGCGCCCAGACGGGCACCGGCAAGACCGCCGCGTTCGCACTGCCGCTCATCGAGCGGATGCTCGCGAATCCCCGGGAGCGCCGGCAGCACCGCTGCCGCGTGCTGGTGCTCGCCCCCACGCGTGAGCTCGCCAGCCAGATCCACGAGAGCTTCCGCGCGTATGGCCGCAACGCCCGGCTGGCTGCGGCCGTGATCTACGGCGGCGTCAGCCAGCGGCCGCAGGAGACGGCGATGCGCCGCGGCGTCGACGTGCTCGTCGCCACGCCGGGCCGCCTGCTCGACCTCATCGACCAGAAGCTGGTCGATCTCTCCGGCGTGGAGTTCCTCGTGCTCGACGAGGCCGATCGCATGCTCGACATGGGCTTCATCCACGACGTCCGCCGGATCGTCAGGCTCGTGCCCAAGGATCGGCAGACGCTCTTCTTCTCGGCGACGCTTCCCGCCGAGGTGCGGCAGCTCGCCGACTCGATGCTCCGTGATCCGCTGGAGGTGAAGACAGCACCGCAGGCCACCCCCGCCGAGACGGTCGAGCAGTCGGTCTTCTTTCTGGCACAGCGGCAGAAGCGGCACCTGCTCGTGCACCTGCTCTCCAGCGAGGGCATGGCCCGGGTGATCGTCTTCACGCGGACGAAGCACGGTGCCGACAAGCTGCAGCGCGATCTCGACAAGGCGGGCATCCGCGCCGCGGCAATCCATGGCAACAAGAGCCAGAACCAGCGGGAGAAGGCCCTGGCAGCCTTCAAGTCGCAGCACCCTCCGGTGCTCATCGCCACCGACATCGCCGCCCGCGGCATCGACGTCGACAATGTGTCGCACGTCGTCAACTTCGAGCTGCCCCACGAGCCGGAGACCTACGTGCACCGCATCGGCCGCACCGGCCGGGCCGGCATGACCGGCAAGGCGGTGTCGCTGTGCGATCACGAGGAGCGTCCCCGCCTGCAGGCGATCGAGCGGCTGCTCCGCAAGGCGGTGCCGGTCCGCAACGACCTGCCGGAACTGCCGGCCGTCGAGGCCGCCCACGAATCGCGGTCCGGCCGCGAGTCCCGATCCGGCCGTGACTCCCGGTCCGGCCGCGGACACGAGCCGCGCCAGGGCCGCGCGGCGCACGGCCACGCAGGGCAGGGGGGCGCGTCGCGGGGCAGGGGCCGCAGGAGCGGTGCCCGCCAGGCAGACTCCGGCCAGCGTCGTCAGGCCACACCTGCGGCCTCCGACCGACCGCATGCCGCGGGAGCGGCCGCCGAGGGCAGGCCTGCGGCCGCGACGGCTCCGGCGTTTCGGACGCGAAAGAAGCATCGCCGTGCCCTGTGATCGGCGTTGATCGGGCGTCCGAGCAGCCCGTTCGTGCCGGCTTCGGCATCCACTTGGTACGATTGGCTCCGTCGCAGCGCATGACGCCCATGCGACAGTGGCGGGCACCGAGGGAGGAACGCATGTCGCTTCGTTCGAACACGTCCGCCGTTTTGTGGCTCCTGTGCCTGGCCGTTACGCCGGCCGCATGCACGCTGGCCGACGAGTGGCCGCAGTGGATGGGGCCGCGTCGTGACAACGTCTGGCGCGAGGACGGCCTCATCGACTCGTTCCCGGCCGGCGGTCCGAAGGTGCTCTGGCGGACGCCGATCGCCGGCGGCTACGCCGGTCCGGCCGTCGCCGGCGGCCGCGTCTTCGTCACCGACTACGTCACCGACGCCGACGTGAAGGTCGCCAACTTCGAGCGCAAGACCTCCTCCGGCACGGAGCGGGTGCTGTGCCTCGACGAGGCGACCGGCAAGCAGCTCTGGAAGCACGAGTACCCCGTCACGTACACGATCGCTTACCCCGCCGGGCCGCGGTGCACGCCCACGGTCGACGGCGACCGCGTCTACACGCTCGGCGCCGAGGGCAACCTCTGCTGTCTGGCCGCCGCCGACGGCAGGCTGCTGTGGTCCCGCGACCTCAAGGCCGACTACAAGACGAAGGCCGCGCTCTGGGGCTGGGCCAGCCACCCGCTCATCGACGGCGATCGGCTCGTCTGCGTGGTCGGCACCGACGTCGCCCATGCCGTCGCCTTCGACAAGCTGACGGGCAAGGAGATCTGGCGGGCCGGGAAGGCCCCGGAGCAGGGGTATTCGCCGCCGACCATGATCGAGGTGGGCGGCAAGCGGCAGCTGGTCTTCATGAAGCCCGACGGCATCTACGCCGTGGTGCCGGAGACGGGCAAGACGCTCTGGGAGTCGCCCTACAACGCCGACAACGGCTCGATCATCATGGCGCCGGTGAAGGTGGGCGACCACCTCTACGTCGGCGGCTTCCAGGAGAAGAACCTGCTGCTCAAGCTGGCCGCCGACGGCTCGGGTGTCGAGGTCGTCTGGCGCAACAAGCCGAAGCACGGGATCTCGGCGGTCAACGTGCAGCCGTTCGCGGCCGACGGCCACATCTACGGATTCCACGAGAAGGGCGACCTGAGGGCCGTGGCCATCCCGGGCGGCGACGTCGTCTGGAAAGGCGGTGGGCCGCTCGGCGAGCGTCCGCAGGGCTCGGGCACCGCGTTCATCATCAGGCAGGGTGACGGACAGGGAGAGGGTCCGGGCGGCCGCTACTGGATGTTCACCGAGACGGGCGACCTCGTGATCGCGAAGATGTCGCCCGAGGGCTACTCGGAGGTCAGCCGCACCCACCTGCTCGAGCCGACCAACACGGCCTTCGGCCGCAACGTCGTCTGGTGCGGCCCGGCCTATGCCGACCGGTCGATCTTCGTGCGGAACGACAAGGAAATCGTCAGGGTGTCGCTGGCCCGGTGACCCGGGTCCCCGGCCGATCGAGGAGCTCCCGATGCCATCCACAGCGCAGAGCGGGCCCGCTTCCGCCATGCGGCCGGCCTGGCCTGCACGCGTCGACGGCGTCGTGCAGTCGCTCTACCGCAACGGCTTCTTGCAGAGTCTGATCCTGCACGTCGTGCTCCTGCTCGTTCTGGCGCTGACGGTGATCGATCCGCGGCCGGCCGTGCGCATGGTGCGGCTCGCGCTCGATTTCACCGCGGCCACCGCCGACGCCGTGGACATGCAGGAGGTCGCGTTCGCGGACGTGCCCGCACCGGAGCCCGACACGCTCGCCGTCGCGCAGGCCATCCCGATGGAATCGTCGCAGCCGGACGACCAGCAACAGCCGTCGCTCGACGCGGTCGAACTCGCCAGCCTCGAGCCGCCTGAGCCGTTCGCAGGCATCGACATGAACGAGATGCTCGCGGAGGCGCCCGGTGTCATCCGGCCGGCCGGCTTCACGGGCGGTCCGGCCTCGGCCCGTGGCGGAGGCCAAGGCGGTGGATTCGGCGCTGGCTTCGGCGGCGAACTCGGCCGACGGCTCAATGCCGCGGGCGCTCGCAGCGGCGACGTGCAGGTGTCGATCGCCTGGGACAACTTCAACGACATCGACGTGCACGTGATGGTCGAGGCCGTCGCGCCGCGACGCGGCATCTCGATGATCAACTTCAGCAACCGCCGGGGCGCCTGCGGCGGCTGGCTGGATGTCGACCAGAACGTCGTGCCGATGACGCCTGCCGCCGTCGAGAACGTCTTCTGGGCCCGTGGCGCCGCCCCCTACGGCCGCTACACGGTCTACGTCCACCAGTTCCGCAACTGGGGCGGCCCCGACCCTACCAAAGTGCACGTCGCGATCCTCGTCGACGGCAGGCAGAGCCATCACGACGTGTCGGTCCACGCCGGCAGCGGGCCGGTCGTCGTCACGAGTTTCGTCCGCCAGCCCGGTGATGCGGCGGCCACGGCTGCCGGCGGGTTCGACGACGACAGCCTCGCACCGTCGCCCTGACCGCCTCCCGATCGATCGCCCGACCGCCGCCAGACGGATCCGGCGGCCACCATCCGTATCGTCGAGCATTTCGATGACGCCGTCGCCACTTCTCCAGCCGTTCGCCCTCCGTGATCTCGCCCTCCCCAACCGCGTGGTGATGGCACCGCTGACGCGTTCGCGCGCGGGGGTCGACCGCATGCCCAACGCGACCATGGCGGAGTACTACGCCCAGCGGAGTTCCGCCGGGCTGATCATCTCGGAGGCGACCACGATCTCCGAGCAGGCCAACGGCTGGCTCGAGTCGCCCGGCATCTATACCGACGCGATGGTCGACGGCTGGCGGCTCACGACTGCCGCCGTCCATGCCCGCGGCGGCCGGATCTTCCTGCAGCTGTGGCACATGGGCCGCGCATCGCATTCGAGCTTCCACGATGGCGCGCTGCCGGTCTCGGCGTCGGCGGTGGCGATCGTGGGGGACGGCATCCACACGCCGGCGGGCAAGCAGCCCTACGAGACGCCCCGGTCGCTCGAGACCGGCGAGATCCTCGGGGTTGTCGGCGCCTACCGCCGGGCGGCGGCACGGGCGCGGTCGGCGGGCTTCGACGGCGTCGAGATCCACGCCGCCAACGGCTACCTCATCGACCAATTCCTCCAGTCGAAGACCAACCTCCGCACAGACCGCTACGGCGGCAGCGTCGAGCGCCGGTGCCGGTTCTTGCTGGAGGTCGTCGAGGCCGTCGCCGGCGAGTGGCCGATCGGCCGCGTGGGGGTCCGTCTCTCTCCCAACGGCGGCTTCAACGACATGGGGTCACGCGACTTCCGCGAGCAGTTCACGAGCGCCGCCCGGCAGCTCGACGGCTGCGGCCTGGCCTACCTGCACGTCGTCGACGGCCTCGGCTTCGGCTTCCACAAGCTCGGCGAGCCGATGACGCTCGCCGAATTCCGCAGTGAATTCCGCGGGCCGCTCATCGGCAACTGCGGCTACACGCAGGAGACGGCGACGGCGGCGATCCGCGACGGCCTGGCCGACCTGATCGCCTTCGGCCGTCCCTACATCAGCAACCCCGATCTCGTGGAACGGTTCACCCACGGCTGGCCGCTCGCCGCCCCCGCCGCGATGCCGACCTGGTATTCCCCTACCGCCGCGGCCGGCTACACCGACTTCCCGGCATACGCCCAGGGGTGAGGCGACCGTGGAGCAGCGGCTTCGCACGGCATGAGTCCTCTCCCCCAACGGGCTCGGTACTGTCCACACCCTCTCGTCGGACGTTCGCCTCGGCCCTCCAGGCCTCGGCTCTCTGCATGTCCGCCTTGCTTCGCCATCCCGGCTTCACTCGCTCCCATAGCCCGCTCGAGGGCATGGCCAGCCCCTCGCCGAACACCGATCCGGCCTGGCATCGAGTCAAGGGAAATCCGCTGCGAGCGAGAGTGTCGCATCCCGGCGGCACTCGCCCTGCCTCACCGAAAACTGCAGAAGCCCAATCCGCCTACCGGATGCAGTACACCGCCTGCGAGGACCGGATCAGCAGCGCGTCGTCGGTCACCGCCGGCGTGGCCCAGAAGAACTCGTCGGCCGCGTCGATCGCGCACTCCGCGAGCACCTTGAATTCGGGGCCCGTCGCGAGCACGATCGTCTTGCCCTTCTCGTTGACGACGTAGATCCGGTCGCCGACCACGATCGGGCAGCCCGCGGCCATCGTGCCGTCGGGCATCCGCTTGCGATACTTCTCCGCGCCGGTCCGCTTGTCGTAGCAGACCGCCTTGTCGCCGAAGAAGTAGAGGAGGTCGCCCACCACCACGGGCGAGGGCATGCCGGCGCCGCTCTTTGTCTTCGACCAGGGCACGGCGGCCGTGGCGGTCTGCCCCTTCGGCGGCGTGAGGTCGCCGAGATTCCCCGGCTTGATGGCGGCGAGCGGCGCCTTGCTGCCCGGGCTCGACGTGCCGAAGTAGACACCTTCCGCGTCGGCCACCACCGAACAGGCGAACGACGTGTCGAGGCCGCCGAGCCGCCACCGCTCCTTGCCCGTGTCGATCGCGTAGGCGATCACCGAGCCCTGGCCGGCGGTCACCACCTCCAGCGTGCCGTCGTTGGTCCAGATGACGGGCGTGCTCCACGACGTGCCCTTCTCGCGGTCGGCCATCCAGATGTCGGCGCCGTCGGCCGCCGAGAGGCAGTGGAGCCGTCCGATGTCGTCGTTGTAGAGCTGCACGAACAGCCGGTCGCCGGCGGGATCGCGGTGGAGCACCGGCGAGGAACCCGTGCCGAACTGGTTTTGGATCGGCTGGGCCCCGAAATTCCGCCGCCACCGCTCGTTTCCGTCGCGGTCGACCGCCACGAGCGTGCCGGTGCCCCCGAAGAAGGCGTAGACGGTGTCGGCGGATGCGCACGGCGTCTCGGTGGCGTAGCTGTTGGAGGCATGCTTGCCAAACTTCGGCACCGCCTCCACGATCGTCTTCGACCAGAGCACCTTCCCCGCGGCGGGATCGAGGCAGAGCAGCCGCCACTGGATCGGCGTCTTCGGCGCCGAGGCCATGCCCCAGGTGGAGAACGACATCACGCCTCCCATGCCGCTCACCTTGTCGGCACCGGGACCGACGGCCGTGGTGAGAAAGATTTTCCCGCCGGCCACGATCGGCTGCGACCAGCCGGCGCCGGGGATGGTGGTCCGCCATGCGAGCCGCGAGCCGCCGGTCCACTGCGTCGGCAGCGTGGCGAAATCTGCGCGGCCGAGGGCTGCTCCGCCGCGAAACTGCGGCCAGTCCTCGGCAGGGCAGCTCCCGCAGGCGAGCAGCAGGAACACGGCGACGAGGGGCCCCGCGGCTGCCGCCATCCGCCGCAAGACCGATGGGGCTGATGCATGCATGGAATTCCCTTTCCGTAGCTGGTCGCGCGGGCACACCTCACGCTCGGCGGCATTCTAGCGGGCCGCGGAGAAACCCGAGGTTTTTCTGCGCTCGCTGCTGCCGCCCCCAGCGGAGGATGACCGTATCCGCGGCGTGCGAGCGCATGGGGCACGTGCGCACGCACCGTCACGCCACGGCCGACCGCCGGGCGGACGTCCGCCGGTACACTCGTGCAGGATCAGGCCACGCATGCACTCCTCCCAGCCATCCCCCTCGATTCCCGCCGATCTTCCCGTGGCCGACGTGCTCGGCGACGTGGTGGCGGCGTCGCGCGGCGGCGCCGTCGTCGTCACCGCGCCGCCGGGCTCGGGCAAGACGATGCTCGTGCCGGCGGCCGTGTTCGACGACCTGCCGGCCCCCGCGCGGGTGGTGCTGCTGCAGCCGCGGCGGCTCGCGGCCCGGGCCGTCGCCCACCAGATCGCCAGGCTCCGCGGCGCCACGCTCGGGGGCGAGGTGGGCTATCAGGTGCGGTTCGATGCGCGGGTCGGCCGCGACACGCGGCTCATCGTCGAGACGACCGGCATCATGCTCCGGCGGCTGCTCGACGACATCGCGCTCGAGGGGATCAACGCGGTCGTGCTCGACGAATTTCACGAGCGTTCGATCGAGATGGACCTCGTGCTCGGCCTGCTCGTGCGGGTGCGGCAGACGCTGCGGCCCGACCTGCGGATCGTGGTGATGAGCGCGACGCTGGCGGCCGAGCCGGTCGCGCGGCTCCTCGGCGGCGGCACGGCCTGCCCGATCGTGTCGACGCAGGGCCGAGTCTTCCCGGTGGACGTGAGGCACGCGCCGCGGGGCGAGCGGCGCGAGCTCGTCGACCTCGTGGCGACGGCCGTTCCCGAGGCGCTGCGAGCCACCTCCGGCCACGTGCTCGTCTTCCTGCCGGGTGTCGGCGAAATCATGCGGTGCCAGCAGGAGCTCGCACCGGCGGCCGAGCGGCAGGGTCACGCGGTCATGACGCTCTTCGGCGACCTGCCGGCCGAGCAGCAGGACCGCGTGCTGGCCGACGTGGGCCGCCGCAAGATCGTGCTCTCGACGAACGTCGCTGAGACGTCGCTGACAATTCCCGGCATCACCGCCGTGGTCGATTCGGGGCTCATGCGGCAGCTGCGGGTGTCGCCGGCCACGGGGCTGCCCCGGCTCGAGCTCGTGCCGATCTCGCGGGCCTCGGCGGAGCAGCGGGCCGGCCGTGCCGGCCGCACCGGCCCCGGCATCTGCTGGCGGCTCTGGGACGAGGCCGCGCACCATCACCGGCCGGCCGCCGACACGCCGGAGGCCCTCCGCGGCGATCTCTCAGGACCGCTGCTGCACCTGCTGGCCGCCGGCGAGCACCGCGACTTTCCCTGGCTCGACGAGCCCCCAGCCGACAGTCTGGCCAACGCCCGCGGCCTGCTCGAGCAGCTCGGTGCGGTGGAGCGGGCCGCGACACCGGCCGACGATCGCATCACGCCGCTGGGGGAGGAGCTCGCGAGGCTGCCGGCGCAGCCGAGGCTCGCGCGGCTGCTCCTCGCAGGCGCGCGGCACGGCGTGCTCCGCGAAACGTCGCTGGCCGCGGCGCTCCTCTCGGAACGGGATCCCTTCCGGGCGGGGGCACACGGCCGCAGCGGTCCTCGCGACCGCGTCACGGTGCGGATTCGCTCCGACGTCACAGACAGGGTGGCGGCATTGCAGGCGTTCCACGCCGGGCTGCCGCCGGGCCGAACCGATCTGGAAATGCATCCGGTCGGGGCCCAGAACGTGCTCCGCGCTGCGGAGCAGCTCTACCGGCTGGTCGACGTGCCGCTCGCCCCGCGGGCCGACGATCCCGAGACGGCGCTCCGCCGGGCGCTCCTCGAGGCGTTTCCCGACAGGCTCGCACGGCTGCGGCCGGGCTCCCAGGACCGCGGCACGATGGTGGGCGGCCGCGGCGTGCGGCTCGACGGCGGCTCGCGCGTGCGGCACGAGCCGTTCTTCCTGGCGATCGACATCAACGACGACGGGGGCGAGGCGAGCGTGCGGCAGGCCTCGGCTGTCGAGCCCGGGTGGCTCCTCGAGGACGAGCTGGCGGCGACGAACATCCGCCGGGTCGAGGAGCTGCTCTTTTCGCCGGCCCGCAGGCAGGTGGAGGCCCGGCTGCGGACCTGCTGGAACGACCTCGTCATGGATGAGACGCCGGTCCCGATCCGCGACCCGGCCGCCGCGGCCGCCGTGCTCGCCCGCGAGGCGCTGCCGCTGCTGCCGCGACTCCTGCCCGCCGCCGACACGGCAGCCGGGAGCTTCCTGGCCCGCGCACGCTGGCTGGCCGCTGCGGCCCCCGATCTGGGCCTGCCCCCGCTCGGCGAGGCCGACCTCGCCCGCGAACTCCCGGCGATCTGCCTGGGCCTCCGCTCCCTCGACGAGATCGCCCAGGCCGACTGGCTCTCCCGGCTGCACGCGCTGGTGGGGCACGACCGCATCGCGGAGGTCGAGCGGCTGGCGCCCGCCCACCTCGACCTGCCCACCGGCAAGCGGTACCGGCTGGCCTACGAGCCGGGGAATCCGCCGATCCTGGCCGTGCGGATCCAGGAGCTCTTCGGCGTGCGGGAGACGCCGCGGATCGCCGGCGGCCGCGTGCCCGTGCTACTGCACCTGCTCGGTCCCAACCACCGGCCGCAGCAGGTGACGAGCGACCTGGCCAGCTTCTGGAAGACGACCTACGCCGACGTCCGCAAGGAACTCCGCCGGCGGTATCCCAAGCATTCCTGGCCCGACGACCCGCTCGCGGCACCACCGGCGAAGCCGAGGCGTTAGGAGGCTGTGGATACAGTCATCCGCCGCTGGTGGCGGCGGCAGCGAGCGGCAAAAATCGTCGCGCGAAATCATCCCACGAGGAGACTGCCACCGTCCCGGCGGTGATCGCTGCGGATCGACGAACGATCCTGTCGTCGAACCGGCTGCCGTCGGCCGTCGCTGGCGGCCGGTTGTAGCGTGCATGCCCGGGATGCCGCGAACAATGCAGGTGCCACCTGTAGCTCATGTGCGGCGCTGAATTTCGTGATTCAGAAATCGCGACCCGCCGCGCCGATCTGAAGAGAGTCCGTCCGCACACACCTGGGTGCAACGCCCACGCGCGGCCGGATCTTTTCGTGCCTTCCTTTTCGTGCTCTTCCCTCCTCCCTCCCTCCTGCAGGAGCATTTCCCAATGCGTCGCGCCATGCTCGTTCTCGCCGTCATCACCAGCCTCTTCGTCGCCGCCTCCGCCTCCGCCGAGCAGATGCGTGCCAACAACGCTCAGGCCTCCGCGACCCGCAAGGGCCCGGTCGCCAAGCTGATCGACCTCGAGCGCCGCAAGAACGAGTGGCTCCGCCAGCAGTTCGGCCGGTAGTCGACCTGCAGGACACGACGGGCCCGTGCCGTCCGGTCAGTCGGGCTGGCCAAGCGCCGCGACGATGACCGCAGCGAGTGATTCAGGAGGAGAGGCCACGTCGATCGCGACGGGCCTCTCCTCCGCCGTTGGACGCTCGAGCGATGCGCACTGGCTGGCGAGCAGCGACGCCGGCATGTAATGCCCGGTGCGCTGCTCGAGGCGTTCGCGGATGAGCGCTTCGTCGCCGTCGAGAAAGACGAGCCGCACGCCGGGACGCCTCAACCCCAACCGGTCGCGGTAGCTCCGCTTGAGCGCCGAGCAGGCCAGCACAAGCCCGCGGCCTTCGCGGACTGCGTCGCCGATCAGGGAAGCCAGCCGATCGAGCCACGGGCCACGGGCGGCGTCGTCGAGCGGCACGCCCCTCCGCATCCGCTCCACGTTTTCCGGCGGGTGGAAGTGGTCGGCGTCGGCGAAGGGCACGCCGAGCCGGGCGGCGAGCAGTTCGCCGACCACGGTCTTGCCGCAGCCGCAGACGCCCATGATGACGACGACAGGGGGCGGGTTTTCGAGGGACGCTTCAGGCATGGATTGGATCGACGAGGGGCTTCGATAGATGATACCGCCACGGCGGCCATCTGCCGCCAACAGGCCGTTCCTCGACGAGACCCGCTGCGATGACACCCGACACGAGAGCATGGCTCGAAGGCCTGCGGGCGTTCGCCGGCGATGCGACACCGCCTCCGGGCGATCCCGCGAGACAGGCGGCCGAGCGAGCGAACCAGTCCGCCGAGCTCGCGATCCTGGCAGCCGAGCGCGCGATCGTGGCGGCGGCTCTCGTCTCTTGGATCGACACGGCACTGGCCGGCCTGCTTGCCGAGCGGGCCGCGACGGGCGGCAGCCCCGAGCCCGCGATCATCCTGACGACCACGCCGGCGGGGTTCGCCGCGGCGGCGGACGTGCTCGGCCGGGACGACCCTCTCATGGAGCAGTGGCGGGAGCGATTCGCATGCGTCAGCGAAAAACACTACCGGCTCTGGTGCATCAAACACCCCGACCCCGACTACCGGCTGCACATGAACCACTGGAGCTGGATCAAGACCCAGGTGCCGCCCCAGCGACAGGCTGCGTTCGCCAGGTTTCCGCTCGCCCCCGGCGACGACTCTTGGCTGCACCGCACCGGCACCGTCGGCGCCGGCCGTGAGCGGCGGTTCTGCCACCTCTGGAAGTGGAACGGACGCACCGCCGCGCTCGTGAAGCCCTTCATCGACGAAACGGTGGCGGGCCTGTGACCATGAGCGTCGCGGTCGCGTGTGCCTGCCGCCACGGCGCGAGACCTCTCGGTGGTCACGAGCCAGTGCCTACCCCGCGCCCGAGGAAGTGCTCCAGGAATCGAAACGCCTGCTCGTTCGATTCCATTGATGGCGAATGCTCCGGCCGATTCGTCATCGCCACCCGGTGCTCGCGGCCCAGCAGCCGGTTGACCTCGACGGCATGCGAGAGCGCGGCCCACCGCGTTGGGCCATCCTCCGACCCGCCGGAGACGAGGAACGGCCGCGGTGCCATGAGGGCATGCAGTTCGTGGAGATCGTGGCCCGACTCGACGAGCCGCTTGTAGGCGCCGGTCCGTGGATTCTCCGGAGTCACCACGCCGCGGTCCCGCGTGAACGTCGGATCGAGCCCGAGGTACCAGGGCTCCTGGTAGTTGACCGCCGGCCGCGACTCGTCAAACACGATGCCGCAATCCGACCAGACGCCGCAGGCGAACGGCTCGTGCAGGCACGACGCGAACAGCGCCCACTTGCCGCCGTAGGAATGCCCCATCACGCCGATCCTCCGCGGATCGACCTCGGGCCGCTGCGTGAGCACGGTGTGGCAATTGGCGGCGATGCTCGCCAGGTAGCTCAAGGGCTGGCAGCGGCCGCCGTCGAGCCGCGGATGGTAGGCGTCGTCGCCCGGCGACCCGATGGAAAGCGTCACGAAGCCCCGCCGTGCCAGCTGCAGGCCGAAGTCGACATGCCGGCCGCGATTGCCGGTCGTGAGCATCCGCTGCGCCTGCCCCGTGTGCGGCCGCGGTCCGTCGTACGCGACGCTCACTTCCGGGGCGTAGTAGGGCACGACCACGGCCGGCAACGACGCTCCGGGCGGCACGAGCAGATAGCCGTGCTGCATCACGCCCGGCGCCACCTCCACCTCGATGAAGTGCTCGACGACGCCGTCGCCCCGGTCGCGACGCTCGCCGAGGCCCGTTCGAGGCCGGTCGAGCAGCGTGGGCCACGGCCCCATCTCAGCGTGCCAGAGCCGGAGGATCTCGGCCCGCCGCGCGGGCCATTCGGCGGCGCAGGCGACGCTGCGGCCGTCGGTGCAGACCAGCGGCGAGCGGAAGGCATCGGGCCGCCCCGCGGCATCGGCCGGCGGAATGAACCAGGGACGCATCGACTCCGGCAGGGGGGCATCCATCGTGACGGGAGCGGCGGGCTCGGCAGCACCGGCGATCAGCGGGCTGTCATCCCGCGCCACCGCGACAGCAGCGCACGCTCCGATGAAGACCCGCCGCGTCTGCCGGGCTGGATTCGCCCTTCTCCCCACGTCGCGACGGCTCATCGGCATCATCTCCCGGCCCACAGATTACCGCGCCCGTGCATGCCAGCGGCAGGACGGGCTTCCGTCCGCTCCGGTACACTGTTCCCCGCCCGCGGCCGTCTGCGTCGACGTTTTTGCAGATCGGCATCTGGGCGATCATGCTCTGGAGGGTCGGCAGCTTCGAACGGGTCGCGGACGTGGTCTACTTTTCCGGCACCACCTACACGACACTCGGCACCGGCAAGCACGTGCTCGTGCCGCCATACTGCGTGCTCGAGCCGATGGAGGCCACCAACGGCATGCTCGCCGCCGGCCTGAACACGGCGATTCTCTTCGCGATCCTGTCGAACGTCGCCCGGCGGCGGTCCGACGACGACGAGTTTTTTCGGTGACGCCCGTCCCGATCCCAGCCCCCCGGATCGAGGCACCGGAATTGCGATTTCTCGGGCGGACGTGTACTTTTCGCCCATCCGTGCCCCTCGCTTCGGAGCGATGATGACACCCCGCATCCTGTTGACGACCACCTCCTTCCAGGACACGCCCGGCGACCACCACAGGGTGCTTGCCGGCACCGGCTGGGAGGTGGTCACGGCCCGCGGACCGCTCTCCGAGGCCGACACGCTCGCCCTCGTCGGCGAGGTCGACGGCTTCATCTGCGGCGACGACGCCATCACGCGTCGCGTGCTGGAACAAGCGCGGCCCCGCCTGAGGGTGCTGAGCAAGTACGGCATCGGCGTCGACAAGATCGACGTGGGGAGCTGCACCGAGTTCGGCATTCCGCTCCTCTTCACGCCGGGCGTCAACCACACCACGGTGGCCGAGCACGCGTTCCTGCTGCTCCTGGCGCTCGAGAAGAACTTCCTCGCCCAGGTTGACTCGACCCGCGGCGGCGGCTGGAAGCGGCTGACCGGCCACGAGCTGCTCGACAAGACGATCGGCGTCGTCGGCATGGGCCGCATCGGCAGGGAGGTGGCAACGCGGGCCCGGGCGTTCGGCATGCACGTCATCGGCATCGACCACCACTGGGACGACGCCTTCTCGGCCACCCATGGCATCACACGCGCCGCCACGCTCGATGACCTCTTCGCCGCCTCCGACTACGTCTCACTGCACACGAACCTCACGCCTGAGACCCGCGACCTCGTTCGGGCCGACTCGATCGCCCGCATGAAGCCCGGGGTGATCATCATCAACTGCGCCCGCGGCGAGATCGTGCACACCGCCGACATGGCGGCGGCCCTGGCGTCGGGCCGCGTCAGGGGCTACGGCACCGACGTGCTCGACGAGGAGCCGCCGCGGCCCGATCACCCGCTCACGAAGCTTGCCAATTGCATCGTCACGCCCCACGTCGGCTCGCGTACGTACGAGAGCGTCGCCCGGCAGGCGATGGCGGCCGTCACCAACCTCGTCCGGGCGATGCGGGGCGAGAAGCCCCTCGCGCAGATCAATCCCGAGGTGCCCGTCACGAAGGTCGTCTGACCGCCGAGCAACCGGGGCAGGTCGCGCCACATGTCCGCCGCGCCCACCGCCCCCACGCGTTTTCCATCACTGGAGGCACCGATGCCCGAAACCTTCCACGTCGTTCCCGTCGCCACACACGAGGCGATCGTGCGCACGGCCTACATCCGCCGCGGCTTCGACGCCACGGAGGCCGACCACGCCGCGAAACTGGCGACCGCCGCCACCCGGCACGGCATCCGCACGCACAACGCGATCAAGGCGTTGCACCTCGACGAGCACTTCGGCTCGAAGGCCGGGGGCTGCGTGCCCAAGGCCACGATCCGCAGGCTGCCCAGCCGATTCGATGCGGCAGAGGCCTGGGACGCGCAGAAGAAGCTCGGCCAGGCGGTCGCCTGGGAGGCCATCAACACCTGCATGAAGCTGGCCGACAAGCACGGCACCGGCACCGTCTCGGTCGACAACGCGTTTCACTATCTCTGGGGCGGCGGCTACGTGATGGAGGCGGCGAAGAAGGGCTACATCGCCTACACGAACTGCACGGCGTCGCTCGCCGAGGTGGTGCCGTTCAAGGGCGTCTATCCGACGCTCGGCACGAATCCCCATTCCTGGGGCTTCCCCACGACCGAGGCCCTCGGCTATCCGGTGGTGATCGACTGGGCGACCTCCGTGATCGCGATGGGCCGGGTGCAGCAGCTCAAGCGCGAGGGAAAGCCGCTGCCGCCGAACGCGGCGGTCGACAAGGACGGCCACTCCACGACCGACCCGGCCCAGGCGGTGTCGCTCTTGCCGTTCGGCGACCACAAGGGCTACGGCCTTTCGCTCATCAACGAGATCGTGGCCGGCTTCATCGGCGGCTCGCTGCCGACGATCCGCAGCCGCGCGGCCGTCCCCGGTGAGAAGCAGGGCTGCGCATTCTTCTTCCAGGTGATCCATCCCGAGGCGATGAGCGGCGGGGCGTTCGCCGGCGGCCGCAGCCAGGCGGCCAACGTGAAGGCGGTGCTCGCCGACGTGCTCGGCCACGGCAATGAGTCGTGCATGCTGCCCGGCCAGATCGAGGCCGAGGCGGCCGCGCGGAGCGACAAGGCCGGCGGCCTGCTCTTTTCGACGGCCGAGGTGGAGGCGCTCAACGAGATCGCCCGCGAGGCCGGCGTGCCGCCGCTCGACGCGGCCGCGCTGCCCGTGGCCTGACGCCGGCCGCACGCGTCGCAGCGTTGCCGTCGCTCCGACTCCGTTCCCGTCATCCAAATCCCCTTTTCACCATCATCTGCGGAGCCAGCATGTCGCTCACCATCAAGCCGAAGGATTCGTGCGCGTTCGACCAGGTCTCGCTGGGGGAGATCATGCTCCGGCTCGATCCGGGCGAGGGCCGGATCCGCACCGCACGCCAGTTCACGGCCTGGGAGGGGGGCGGCGAATACAACGTGGCCCGCGGCCTGCGGAAGTGCTTCGGGCTGAAGACGGCGGTGGTGTCGGCGTTCGTCGACAACGAGGTGGGCCACTTGATCGAGGACTTCATCATGCAGGGGGGCGTGAACACCGACTTTCTGCTGTGGCGTCCCGACGACGGCATCGGCCGCTCGGTCCGCAACGGCCTCAACTTCACCGAGCGGGGCTTCGGCATCCGCGGCGCGGTCGGCGTGCCCGATCGGGGGAACACGGCCGCCAGCCAGCTGAAGCCCGGGGACGTCGACTGGGACCAGCTCTTCGGCCGGCTCGGGGCCCGCTGGTTCCACACGGGCGGCATTTTTGCCGCCCTCTCCGAATCAGCGGCCGCCCTCACGATCGAGGCGGTCAAGGCGGCCAAGAAGCACGGCACGATCGTCTCCTACGACCTCAACTACCGGCCCAGCCTCTGGAAGAGCATCGGTGGTCAGGCGAAGGCCCGCGAGGTCAACCGCGAGATCGCGAAACACGTCGACGTGATGATCGGCAACGAGGAGGATTTCACGGCGTCGCTCGGCTTCGAGGTGCAGGGGGTCGACCACTCCATCAGCACGATCGAGACCGACGCCTTCCGCAAGATGATCGAGACGGCGGTGAAGGAGTATCCCAACTTCAAGGTGGCGGCCACGACGCTCCGCCGGGTGATCACGGCGACGAAGAATGACTGGAGCGCGATCCTCTGGCACGACGGGAAGTTCTACGACAGCCGCAAATACCCGGAGCTCGAGATCCTCGACCGTGTCGGCGGCGGCGACAGCTTCGCCAGCGGCCTGGTGTTCGGGTTCCTGGAGTTCAACTGCCCGCAGCAGGCGGTTGACTACGGCGCCGCCCACGGCGCGCTCGCCTCCACGACGCCCGGCGACACCTCCATGGCCACCTGTGGCGAGGTGGAGAAGCAGATCAAGGGCGGAGGGGCGCGTGTCGTCCGCTAAAACAGAGCGGCCAGGACGGCTGCACGAGGCGTCGATCCTCAGCGACGCCGGCCGTACGCGGACGAGCCCAAGGATGGCTCGGCCGCGCGACAACGGCGCGGCAAAGCGAGCGGGCAGCTTTGACTCGGGGCTCCCGGCGGTACCGGGCTACCGCTGCGTACAGTACATGCAGCCCGGCTCGGGGGCGTACGTCCTCGGCCCACGAAACACGGAGCTCAGGGCACCGCCGGCCGCGAGCAGGACCATCAGGGCGAGTCCGGCGGCCACCCAGGTCGTCCAGGACTTCAGGGCCGTGCTCCGCGGGAGGGCGACGACGGACGCGTCGACGACCGGCGACCCGGGGCTCAGCGGCGAATCCAGAAAGGGCTTTTCGTTCGGCGAGGCGGCGAAGCCGCCGGCATCCGGCCGGGCCGCGGCGGGCCATGCGGCCTGCGGGGATGGCGACTCGACGCGGTCGCCGGGGGCGGCGATCCGTTCCTGCGGTTCGCCGTCGTGTCTCTGCGGCGTCGGCCGCTGCGGCCGCTGCAGCGTTGCATGCACCAGCGCACCGGCAGCAGCCTTGGCGTCGGCGTAGTCTTGCTGCTGCTGCGGCTCCGATGCCGGCGGTGGAGTGGGCTGCACGGCCGCCGATGCGGCAGCCGGCGGAGGCGACGACAACGCCGCGACAGCAGTGCGGGGCGACGCATCGCCGGCATTTGCGGCGGGCCGCGGCAGTGGTGCCGCGGTGGGGTCGGTCCGCGGAGTGAGCCGCACCGGAACGGCGGCCGGGCTCGATGTCTCCGCCGACATCCTGGTGCGCAGCTTCTGCCTGAGGCCATGCCGCCGCTCGCGGGTCAGCATCGCGACCCGGGGCCCGTGAAAAATGTCGGCGAGCATGTTGTGGCACGACGCCACGTCGACGAGATGCGGCTCAGACTCGATGCACAGCTTCTCGAAAGCGGGCAGGTCTGCCGTCGCCAGCGTGTTGTCGAGGTATTCGGCGACGAGGTTCGGGTCGCCGTCGATCCCGGGCCGGTCGGTGCCCTCCGCGACCGCCCGGCGGATCCGCGCACACAGCCCCATGGCCAGCTCGCTGCCCGGCACCCGCTCGCCGATGAGTTCCTGCTTGTCGGGCGGCAGGACGCCGTCGATCCAGCCCAAGAGCGTCCGCAGCGTAAGTCTCATGGCACCGCTCTCGATGCGGGGGGAGGACGGTCGGTCGGCCGGCTATTTTTCCAGGTCGCGCTCGTTGAATACATACGGCTGCGAAACGCCGCTCGCCGGCGACATCTGCCACCTGTAGGCCCGGCTTCCGGGCTTGGTGGGGTCGGTTTCCAGGAGCCGCGAGTCGGACGTGAGCATCTGGCAGTAGACCCAGGAATCGATCCGCTGGCTGATGAACCTCGCATGCCCATCGCAAAAGACAGCGTTCACGCCTCGTCCTTGATGAGGGGAGGAGGGATACCGCAGCTGGAAGTCTGTCAGATCACCCAGCGGTGCCATTTCAGCAGTCACGTTGACGACACGGTACACCGTGGATGGTTCGGGACGTGCGCTCCCGGAAAGAACCGGCGGATGCAAGAAGACGTGGTTCCATGGAAGGCCGTTCGTTGGTGCCGACAGCAACATCGCCCTCGGCTCATCTCGCCAGGAGACGACGCCGGAAAAATTCTGACCGGATCTTTCGGACAGCAGCAGCGTCGATGCCGAGCCGTCGCCCGCCGTGAACTGGGCGAGCGACGATCTGATCGGGGAGTATCTGAGGCAGCCGATGTTGGCGTTTCCCACCGCATCGATGAAGACGCCGTCGCCGCGAAACTGGTCGCCGCTCGCCGACACGACCTCGGCACCCATGCCCGCGTTCACCGCGTAGCTCAGCGGCGCCGCCACGGCCATGTCCGGGCTCGCCGTCGGGCAGACGTAGACCGGGATGGTCTTCGTGGTGACGTCGTCCTGGTCGGTCGGCGAGACGAAGGCCTTGTACAAATCCATCCGGGCAACGTCCGGCAGGATCGGCACCGTCCAGGAGACGCAGTTGCCGGTCTGCGTCGTGTAGGGATCGATCTTGTCCCGCCATCCGGGCAGCCGCAGCTTCTTCGTGTCGTGGCTCTGCAGGGCCTGGCCGACCTGCTTCATGTTGCTCTGGCATTGGGCGCGGCGGGAGACCTCCCGGGCGAGCTGGATCGCCGGCATGAGCAGCCCGGCCAACGTGGCGACGATTCCCACCACGACGAGCAGTTCCACGAGGGTGAACCCCGCACGGGCCGACCCGCCGCCTCGGCATCGGCCGGTGGAGCTGGCGGGGCTCATGGGTCATCTCTTTGGGGGGGCCGGTACGGCTGTCGAGTCCGTACGACACATCCGGAGGAGGCCTGGAGGCAGGGAGAGCGCAGAGTCACAGGATAGGTCGGCCAATGGCACTTCGGCAAGCGGCGGCGCTGGCGGGGCGGATCACGGGGAGTGGGCCCGTGCCAGCTTTCGGCCCGGCTCCCGTGCCAGCTTCAGGCCCGGCTTCCGTGCCAGGGCTCGTGAGGGCGTCGGGGGACAGCCAGCGCGGTGTGTCTGCGGTCCGGGCCGCAGCAGGCCCCTTCGCCGGCGGCTGGCAGGGCTTCCCGGCGCGGTCATCCGACGACGGGGCATGGGCAGCCCCGGCCCGCGTGCTTCGAAACCGCGATCATGGTCCCGGTCGCGCCGGCATCAGTCGGCCGCCAGATCGACCCACGACCTGCAGCCGCCGAACGACTCCCGCCAGGGCACGACGAGAGGCTCTGGCAGCGCGGCCAGCTCGACCTCGAGCACCTCGAGCCCGTCACCCCAGCGGTGAAACCGCTCGGCCACCACGGCGTCGGACCAGACGTGATCGGGGCGAAACTGGGCGAGCTCGCCGAGCGACGTCACGCGGACCGAGCCGGTGACGCGGGCCCGGTGCCGAAACACCACCGTGCCCTCCGGTGGCCGGTCGGCGTCGATGTCGGCGAGCAGGTCGCGGGCCGCCGGAATGATGCTCTCTGGCGACTGATGCAGGAACGTGGGCATCAGGAGAAATTCCCGATGCTCGAGGCGGAACGCGCCCCCCGGCTCCACGATCCCGCCCTTGCGGAGGATCACCCGCTGGCGACCCTGGGCCAGCGCCCGGCAGATCACCGCCCACTCCTTGAATGCCGTCTCCACGTGGCGCCCGCGTGCGTTACTTCGCCGGCGGCCGGACGAAGATCCCGTCGGCCGTCAGCTGGATGATCGGGATCGCCAGCTTGGGGTCGAAGACCGCCCTCCCGCTGACCACCACGTCGCTGCCCTTCTGAATCCCAAAGAGCTTGCGGGAGTCGACCGGGATCACCTTACCGTCGGCCCCGAGGAACTGCACCGCCGTCATCGGCGTGCCGGCCTGCTTCTTCTTGCAGAAGGGGCAGTCGTCGGCGTTGTGGCCCGGCTTCTTGGCATGGTCGTCGGCCGGAATCTCGACGAGCACGAACGAAGCCTTGTTGTCGAGGAACGGCTCCATGCCCCGCGCGCCGATCCGGCCGGCCAGCACGATCGGCTGCGGCTCCTTCGTGAGCTTCTCCTTCGCCGCCGTCGGCGTGACCGCCCCCGCCGGCTCCTGCGGCAGCAGCAGCTGCCCCCGGACGGCCGCCGGATCGATCTCGAGCGCCAGGCCGGGTGCCGCCGGGAGCGCGGCCACCGTGACGGCGAGTGCGACCACGAGCCCCGGCGACAAGCGCATCTTCGTCATCATGATCATGGCGTTCCTCCGTGAGTGCTGTGAGTGATCGCGGGCATGCCCGCAGCCGAGCGGATGGCCACCAGACTGCGGCCTGCTACTTGGTCTGGCCCGAAAGCGACTTGAAGGCCGACTCGATCTTGGTCGCCAGCCCGTCGAGATCGAGCTTCTTCGCTTCCTCTTCGCCCGCATGCACAGCCGTGTCGATCGATTCGAAGCAGGCGAAGACCTCGTCGATCGCCTTCTTGCCGGCCTCCGCCACATCCTCGGCGGGCTTCGACTTGGCAAGCAGGCCGGGCAGGTCCTCGAGCAGATGGCCAACCTCGTGCACCAGGTCGTCGGCCTCGTCGAGCTTGCCCCCCTTCAGGGCCGTCTTGATGCCACTCCACATCTTCTCGAGCTCCGCGACGCCCGCGGCCAGCGTCTCCGGGTGGGCGTGATCGTGGCCATGATCGTGATCGTCCTTCTTCGCGGCCTTCTCTGCGGCGTGGTCATGATCGTGGTCGTGGTCGTGATCCGCGGCCGGCCGTACGGGCCGCACCGCCTCGCTGCGGGCGGGCGGGGCCGCCGGAGCACACCCAAGGACGACGAGGCAGACGATGACCGGCACGGGCCACAGGCTCGGGCAACCGGGAAGACGCTGGATGCTCATGATGGATTCCAGAGGTGCGAAAGGAGGGTGGCTCGCGTGCGATGACGTCGCCTCCCCATGAGGATCACGAGGGCCATGGTGTCATGAGGACGAAACGTTCTGTGGAGGATATCCGCCCGCCGGCCTACGGTGCAATTTCCGGAGGCGCAGGGCTCCCGACGGTCAGCCGTCGGGGCAGGGCAGGATCGGGCTCCGCCACGAGGCAGATAAGCGACCGCTCCGCGAGTTCCAGCGGCTTCGTCACGTCCACCATGGGACCGTCGCCGCCTGCATGGATGTCGTCCGGGGCCGAGCGGCCAGTGTCGACGAAGAGCCGCCAGGGGAGTCCGGCGATGGCCGCGGGCCGCGGAAAGTGAAACAGCCGGGGCAGCGAGCCGGCGTGCGCGAAGATGAGCACGTGCCGCGACCGGCCCTCGACGTCGCCGGTGGCAGTGTCGTTCTCCAGAAGCAGCTTCTCACGGCTCGGCGCGCCGAAGAAGCAGACGAGGCTGGCATCGGCCGCGTACCAGTCGACGTGGCTCCCCTCCGGCGAGAACCACTCGACGTCGGGCAGGCCGCCGTCCTCGCTCGAGCCGCCGACGAGGAACGATCGCCGGCGGAGGGTGGGGTTGCCGAGGCGAAACCGCACCAGCTCCGTCACGAACCGCACCAGGTCGGCGTGCGATTCGGCGAGCCTCCAGTCGAACCAGGAGACATCGTTGTCCTGGCAGTAGGCGTTGTTGTTGCCCTGCTGCGTGCGGCGGCACTCGTCGCCCGCGAGGAGCATCGGCACGCCCTGGCTGACGAGCAGCGTGGCCAGCATGTTGCGGATCTGCCGGGCCCGCAGGGCCTCGATGTCGGCCCGCTTCGACGGTCCCTCGACGCCGTAGTTGTCGGAGAAGCTGTTGTTGTCGCCGTCGCGGTTGCCCTCGCCGTTGGCCTCGTTGTGCTTGTCGCGGTAGGTGACCAGGTCGTTGAGCGTGTAGCCGTCGTGCGACGTCACGAAGTTGATGCTGTGGTAGGGCTGGCGGTCGTCGTCGCCGTAGAGGTCGCTCGATCCCGCGAGCCGGGTGGCGAGGTGGCCGGTCTGGGCGTAGTCGCCCCGCCAGTAGCGACGCACGTCGTCGCGATAGCGGCCGTTCCACTCCGCCCACCGCATGCTCGCGAAAGAGCCCACCTGATAGGCACCGGCGGCGTCCCAGGCCTCGGCGATGATCTTCGTGTCGGCGAGCATCGGATCCTCGGTGATCAGCTCGACGATCGGCGGATTGGGGAGGATGTCGCCGTTGCGGTCGCGGCTGAGCACGCTCGCCAGGTCGAAGCGGAAGCCGTCGACGTGGTAGGTGTGCACCCAGTGCCGCAGGCAGAGGAAGATCAGCTCGCGGACGATCGGGTGGTTGCCGTTGATCGTGTTGCCGCAGCCGGTGTAGTTGCGGTAGTGCCCGCCGCCATCCCCGAGCATGTAGTAGACGCGGTTCTCCAATCCCTTGAAGGAGAACGTGGGCCCGAGGTGGTTGCCCTCCGCAGTGTGGTTGAAGACGACGTCGAGGATCACCTCGATGCCGGCGGCGTGCAGGGCGCGGACCATCTCCTTGAACTCGCGGACCTGGCAGCCCGGCTCGGTGCCCGACGCGTAGCCGCGGTGGGGCGCGAAGAAGGCCATCGGGTCGTAGCCCCAGTAGTTTGCGTGCGGCGGCTTCTCTCCGCTCGGCAGCTCCGTGGGAAACTCGTGCACGGGCATGAGCTCGACGGCCGTCACGCCCAGCGACTTCAAGTAGGGGATCTTCTCGATCACGCCGGCGTAGGTGCCCGGATTGGCGACGCCGCTGGTGGGGCTGGCCGTGAAGCCCCGCACGTGCATCTCATAGATCACGGTGTCGGCGAGGCCGCGCCGCAGGTGCCGATCGCCCTGCCAGTCGAAGTAGTCGTCGACCACCACGCTCTTGGGCGGCCGCACGATCCCGTCGCCGCCGGGCAGGAAGCGGCCGGCCAGCGCCCGCGAGTAGGGATCGATGAGCCGGGCGGTGCCGTCGAACCGCTGGCCACGCTCCGGATCGAACGGGCCGTCTGCCTGGAAATGGTAGAGCTGTCCCGGGCCCAGCTGCGGCACGAACACGCTCCAGATATCGCCCCAGCGGTCCCTGCCCGGGTCGAGCGAGATCACCTCGGCCGGCTCGGCATCGTCGACGCCATCGTAGAGCAGCACCCGCATCGCCGTCGCCGAGCGGCTGTAGACGATGAACTGGACGCCCCGTTCCCGCTGCCCGAAGCTGTCGTGCAGCACCGCGCCGTAGGGCAGGGGATGGCTGAACTGCAGCGGCGGCAACGGCCGGCGATCGCGGGCCCGCAGCCGCCCGTCCGCAGCCGGGCGGAGTGGGCTCGGTGGCATCCCCAGAGCATACCATCATCGGCCGGCGGCGCGGACCGGCGCTGGCCAGCGCACATCGCCCCCGCAGGCCGCGCGCCGCACGACTCCGCGGGGCCGCGTGGGCGGGCTTGCGGCCCGGCACGGCGCGGAGAAGATACGTGCCGTGAGCGGAGCCACCTATTCCAGCGCCGGCGTCGACCTCGAGCTCTACCGTGAGGGTATGGCCCGACTCCCCGCGCACATGCGGCGGACGCAGTGCCCCCGGGTGATGAGCCCCGAGGGGGGCTTCGCGGCGATCTTCCAGCTCGACTTCAAGGGGCTGTTCAGCCGCGGCTACAAGGATCCGCTGCTCGTCTCCTGCACCGACGGCGTGGGCACGAAGCTCAAGGTGGCGGTCGCTGCTGGCATCCACCACACCGTGGGCATCGACCTGGTGGCGATGAGCGTCAACGACGCGCTGTGCACCGGCGCGGAGCCGCTCTTCTTCCTCGACTACGTGGCGATGTCGAAGGACGACCCGAACCTCCTCGAGCAGATTGTCCGCGGCATCGCGGACGCCTGCGTGGAATGCGAGTGTGCCCTGGTCGGTGGGGAGACCGCGATCCTGCCCGACATGTACCAGGGGGGCGATTACGATCTCGCCGGCTTCTGCGTCGGCGTGGTGGAGCGGTCCCGGCTGGTGGACGGCCGCCAGATCCAGGCCGGCGACGTGCCGCTCGGCATCGCCTCGAGCGGCCTGCACTCCAACGGCTACAGCCTGGTCCGCAAGGCGGTCTTCGAGATGGGCGGGCTCACGGGAAGCGACCGCGTGCCGGAGATCGACGGCCGCACGGTCGACGACATCCTGCTCACGCCCACGCGGCTCTATGCCCGGCCCGTGAAGCGGGTGCTGCAGCACTACCGGGTGAAGCAGGTGGTGCACGGCATCGCCCACATCACCGGCGGCGGGCTCGTGGAAAACCTGGCGCGGATCGTGCCCGACTCCGTGCAAATCATGCTGGAGCGCGGTGCGTGGCGCGTGCCGCCGGTCTTCCCATGGGTGCAGCGGCTCGGCGCGATCGCGGCCGACGAGATGGAGCAGGTCTTCAACATGGGGATCGGCATGGTGCTGGTCGTCTCGCCGCACTTCGCCGACAGCATCCAGAGCCAGCTCGCCGACCTCGGTTTCGACACCTGGCGGATCGGCAGCGTCCGCGCCGCCACGTCGGCCGAGGAACGCGTCGTCCTGTCGTAGGCACGTGGCCGGAAGCGACCACGGCCGCCTGCACGGGAATCCGGGAGGGAGTGCCCATGCCCCAGGAGCCGGCGTAGGCGGCCAGCGGAGCCATGGATGGCGGAGCGCAGACGCCTCCGAGAGAGCGGAGGCCTGGAGGGCCGCAGCGAACGTCCGGCGATGGGGCGTGGGCGGTCCCGACCTGCGAGACAGGCAACGTCACCGAGAACCCCCGCACCGGGAAGTCGAAGCGCGATCACATCCGAGTTCCGTGCAGCACCGGCTCGGGTATTCCAAGTCGGCCGCATCAGGATTCCGAGTGCCAGCTAGTGGCCGCCCGCTGGCAATGGGTTTGCGGCGGCACGGATCTCCGCCGTCGCTGGCCGGGAGGGGCCGGCCGCGCGGATCGCGGAGAGGACCTGCGATTCGGTGATCAGGTCGCGGAGCACGATCGGCTCGGGTGCCGCGTCGCCACCGCTGGCGCCGGGGAACACCGCCAGCACGGGGATCGACTTGCTCTGCAGCGACTCGAGCATCTGCTTGATCTCGGGCGAGCCGTCGGTCCAGTCGGCCAGGAGCGGCACGACGTCGTTCTTCTCGATCTCAGCCTTCACGCGCGACGTCTCGATCGCGGTGGCGAGATTGTACTTGCAGGTCATGCACCAGTCTGCCGAGAAGTCGACCAGCACGGTCGTGCCGCGACGGCGCAGTTCCGCCAGCCGCTCCTTCGAGAACGGCTCCCAGGGGATCACGGATTGCACGGGCCCCAGGAACATGAAGGCGAGCGTGCCGACCGTGGCGACGATCGCCCCGGCCTGCGCCCAGCGGCTGAAGCTGATCGTGCCGCCGCCCGCCTCCTGCCCCTTGCCGATCCACCAGCAGGCGGCCCAGATGCCCACCAGCAGCGCGAACGTCGGCACGAACCAGTCGTGCTGCAGGAACGTGAAGAGAAACACGACCGTGCCCAGCATCACGAAGCCGAGCACCTCCTTGAGCGTCTCCATCCACGCGCCCGGCTTCGGCAGGAACTTCACCAGCCCAGGGAGGAGGCCGACGAGCAGGTAGGGAAGGGCCATGCCGGTCGCGATCGCGCCGAACACCGCGTAGGTCACCGCCGTGGGCTGCGTGAGCGTGAAGCCGAACACGGGCCCTAGGAAGGGGCCGCTGCAGGGAGTGGCCAGCACGGTGCTGAGCACGCCCTTGAGAAACGAGGCGAGCGGCCCCTCCTGGGCGTGCACGCGGCCGGCGCGCTCGCCGATGAACCCGGGGATCGGCAGCTCCCAGATCCCGAGGAACGACAGCGCGAAGGCGAACACGATCGCCGCCATCGCGATGTTGAACCCGGCCGACGTGAACTGCTCGCCCCAGGCGAGGTTGGAGCCGGCGAGGCCAAGATTGGCCGCCACGCTCGCCGTCGCCAGCACGAAGAAGACGGCGTAGAGCCCCGCGCAGTACCAGAGATTGAGCTGGAAGATTTCCTGCCGCGCCCGGCCCGACTGCTGGGCGAACGACATGAGCTTCAGGCCGAGGACGGGCAGCACGCACGGCATCAGGTTCAGGATCAGGCCGCCGACGAGGCCCATCAGGAGCGCGACCGGGAGCGACAGGCCGCGGGCCGCAGGCTCCGCCGCCCCGCCGCCGGCGGCGGAGGCCGCCGACATCGCGGCTCCTGCAGATGCGGTCGTGGACGGGCTCCCATCGACGGCAGCGGGCAGGGCTGCCGCGGCGGCGGCGAGTGCTGCTGTCACCGGTCCGGCGGTGAACGGCTTGGTTTCCGGCGGCGTGCAGGCGTTTTCCCGGCACAGCTGCAGGCTGACGCCGCCCAGCACCTCGGTGGCCGTACCGGCGGGATTGCGTGCCAGCGGCGCCCGCCAGGTGACGGTGCCGGAATGCTCCTCGACAACCAGCCCTTCCCAGCCCGGCACGTCCCGGATCGTCCGCCGCTCAGGCGGCAGGTCCGGCCGAAACGGCCCCGCGGGCCGCAGCGGCGAGTCGGCCGCCACCGAGATCCGGGTGGCCTGCGGGCCGCCCGGCTTCTGATCGACGGAGTAGAGGTGCCAGCCCTCCTCCAGGGTGGCCGTGACGACGAGGACCGGCCCGGCGGCCCCGGCCTCGAGCCTCGCGTCCACCCGCACGGGGCTGCCCAGCGCTGCCGTGATCGAGGCCAGCGGGTCGAACGCCCCGGCACCGCCCGCAAGGCCGCCATCGGGCGGCGCCGCGACCACCACGGGCGCCAGCACCGCCAGCAGTGCCGAGACTGCGGCGAGAAGGCGTCCACAGCGGGGGCGAAACGGGGCGATATGCATGCAAGCCAAGCAATGGAGCGGGGGATCACGGCCGCTGACACAAGGGCCGCCAGCCCTCTGTTGTTTCCTCGGAAAGAAAGTTTACCGGCTGCAATTTCCGGGGGTCAATCGACAATCCCCTCAGGATCAGCTCAGGATCAGCCGCCCCCACGCGACGAACGGCCGTCAAACAGTCCCCGACAAGGCCATTCAGCCCTGACCGTTCAGCGCAGGCTGCAGCTCCTGCATGAGTCGGTCGATCCGTGCGACCACCAGCGACGCGTCGGCGAATTGGCGGCCTTCCTCGAGCGTCCAGCGGAACCAGTTGTCGAGCCCAAAGACCACCGCGGTGCGGTGCAGAACGCCGATGAGCCGCCGTTCTTCCGGCCCGAGCGGCTGAATCCGCTCGTAGGCCTGGAGAGCGGAGGGATAACGCTCCGCTGGCGACAGACACGCGCAGCTTGCCGAGACCGCCCAGCTTCCCAGAAGCCTGGCGATGTCTGTCGCCGGCGTATCGATGGCCGCGGCGTGCAGGTCGACGATCCCGGTGACGACGGCAGCGGACGGCCCCGCGTAGAGCACGTGATCGCACCAGATGTCGCGGAGCACCGGCTGTACCGGCAGCAGTTCGCGCGGAAGGCGGGCGACCTGTTCCACAAACCGTGGCCCCGACGCCGCGAACATGTCGATCGCGGCAGCGAACCGCCGCTCCACTGCGACGACCAGGTCAGACCGAGCCGCTCCGCGGTCGCGGCGCAACGCGTCGCGGCGCCAGGCGTCGCGACGGACCTGCCACGGCGTGGCCTCGAGTCTGCGGGCCTGCTCGATCCGCCGCCGGATGCCCGGCGACTGGCCCGAGCGCGGCCACTCCCCGGGGAGCGTCGCCGCGGCCCGATGCAGCCGGCCGAGCAGGTCACCGGCGGCCGCCGCCTGCCGGGGATCGGGCTGCGGCACCGCCACTCCCGGCACCAGCCGGCTGATTTCCCAGAGCGTGCCGCATTCATCCTGCACGACAGTGTCGCCGTCGCGGGCCGGGATCAGCTCCGGCACCTGCGGGATGCCGCAGGCCCGCAGGTGTCCGGCCAGCCGGTGCACCCACTCGGCATGGTCCCGCGACGTGCCGGCGTGAAACGACTTGAGCACGAATGTGGCCGCGCCGTCCGCGGGCCGCACCCTGAGCACCCGCGATCCGCTGAAGCCCGAAGAGGACAACGGCCCGACCTCCACGGGATGGCCGCCGAACCACCGCCGGCAGACCGTCGCGGGCGCATCCGGCTCGTCACTGCCATGGTGCGTGTCGCTCATGGCACCATCTTCTCCGGAACGAGCGGCTGCCGCCACGCTCGCCGACCACGTTCACCGGCCACGTCCCCGAAGACCCGCGAAACCGCCGGCCGACCGCCACCGCCGCAGTGAAATTGGTCGATGGCTGACCGCGATGCTAGTCTTGATTCGAGGGAGCGAGCGGCCGCCGCGACGCCGGCCGCGTCCCGCGACCGAAGGGCAGGAACCGTGCATCTGGAGCAAGGACCCGTATGAAGACTCGGCGGACGATGGCGGCGTGGCTCGATCGACTCGTCATGAGCAGGAGACTCGCGAGCCCTCTGGTTGCGATCGCGCTGGTCGTGCTCCTCACGGTGACGATTCCGGCCCGCGCCGACGACGCCCCGGCCAAGGGATCGGGCCAGCCCGCCGGCCAGCCCGCCGGCCAGGAGGCCAAGGCCGAGGCCACTCCCGCCCCCTCCACCCCGCCGACGCCGGCCAAGGACGCCGCCCCGGCCGATGTGAAGGGCTCGAAACCCGCCTTCGCCGTGCTGCTCAAGGACGCCACCAAGGTGAGCGGCCTCGTGCCCCTGTGGCGCAAGGACGACAAGGTCTACGCCGAGCTCACCGACGCCATGCTCGGCAAGGAGTTCTTCGTCTCTCTGTCGATCGCCCGCGGCATCGGCGACAGCGGCATTCTCAGCGGGATGAGCCTCGGCTTCGGCAACGACTGGGTGTGGCAGTTCCGCAAGGTGGACGAAAACATCCAGGTCGTGCGCAAGAACGTGAGGTTCTTCGCCGACAAGGGGAGCCCCGAGGAGAAGGCGGTCGACCTCGCCTACACCGACAGCGTGCTCTTCAGCGTGCCGATCGCCACGACGGGGCCGTCCGGCGGCCACGTCATCGACCTGGCGCCCATCTTCCTCACCGACCTGCCGCAGATCGCGCAGGAACTCCCCGGCTTCTCCTTTGCGCGGGACCGCTCGACGTGGTCGCGGATCAAGGGCTTTCCGGACAACGTCGAGATCGAGGTGGCCGCCACCTACGGCTCCAGCGGCATCCGCGACATCGACACCGTGCCCGACTCCCGCGGCGCGACGGTCACGATCCACTACTCCCTCAGCCTGCTGCCCCAGAACAGCTACCGGCCGCGACTCGCCGACGACCGCGTCGGCTACTTCGTGACGGCCCTCAAGGACTTCTCGCAGAAGGTCGACGAGGACCGGTTCGTCCGCTACATCAATCGCTGGCACCTCGAGAAGGCCGACCCGTCGGCCGCGCTCTCCCCGCCGAAAAAGCCGATCGTGTTCTGGATCGAGAAGACGGTGCCCTTCAAGTACCGCCAGCCGGTGCGCGAGGGGATCGAGGCCTGGAACGACGCCTTCGAGAAGGCCGGCTTCGCCACCGCGATCGAGGTCCGCCAGCAGCCCGACGTCACCGACTGGGATCCGGAGGACGTCAACTACAACACGTTCCGCTGGATCACGGCCGGCGCCGGCTTCGCGATGGGGCCGTCCCGCGTCAATCCGCGGACCGGCCAGATCCTCGACGCCGACATCATCTTCGACGGCGACTTCCTGCAGTTCTGGCGGACGGAGTACGAGACGTTCACCCCGCAGAGCGTGGCGCTGCTCACCGGGGGCGGCCCCCGGGACGTGCAGCTGGCCACCGCGGGCCACGGCCACGGCGACGGGCATTCCTGCGGCCTGTGCACCCTCTTCAGCGGCCACGCCCGGGAGACGGCGCTCGCCGCCACGGCGCTGGCGGCCAATGCGGAGGGCGGCCTCTCCGACGCCCAGAAGGAAAAGCTCGTCGTCCAGGGACTCAAGCTCATCGCGATGCACGAGGTCGGCCACACGCTCGGCCTGCGGCACAACTTCAAGGGCTCGGCGTTCCGCTCGCTGGCCGACCTCAACGACGTCACCAAGACGTCGGCCGTGGGCGGCACCACGAGCGTGATGGACTACATCCCGGTCAACATCGTGCCCAAGGGGAAGACGCAGGGAGACTACTACACCGCGAGGCTGGGCCCCTACGACATCTGGGCGATCGAGTACGGCTACAAGCCCGTCTCCGCCGGCACTCCCGAGGGGGAGCTGACCGAGCTCGACAAGATCGCCGGCCGGAGCGGCGAGCCCGCGCTCGCCTACGCGACCGACGAGCAGACGGAGTTCAACGACCCCGACCCGCTCTCCAACCGGTTCGACCTCGGCAGCGATCCGCTCGAGTTCGCGCGGAGCCGCGCCGAGCTCGTGGCGCAGGTGATGCCGCTGATCGTCGACCGCATGACGACGAAGGACAGGGGCTACGAGCGGGTGCGGCAGGCGTTCGGCGTGCTGCTCTCGGCCCATGGCCAGGCGATGTACACGGCGGCCCGGCTCGTCGGCGGCCTCCACACGTCCCGCAGCCACAAGGGCGACCCCAACGCGTTGCCTCCCTTCCGCGTCGTCGAGGCCCAGAAGCAGCGCGACGCGCTCGCGCTGCTCGAGCAGGAGATGTTCGGCTCGAAGCCCTTCACGTTCCCGCCGGAGCTGCTCAACCAGCTCGCCCCGACGCACTGGCTGCACTGGGGAAGCGCCCGCACCGACCGGGAGGACTATCCCGTGCACGACGTCGTGCTGCAGTGGCAGGGCAGGGTGCTCGGGAGGCTGCTCAACCCGATCACGCTCGATCGCATCCGCGACAGCGAGGTGAAGGTGCCGGCCGACCAGGATGCGTTCACCACCGCCGAGCTGCTCGACCGGCTGACGAAGTCGATCTTGGCGGAGGTCGACGCGCTCGGCCCGGGTGAATACACGGTGCGCAAGCCGGCGATCGGCAGCCTGCGCCGCGGTCTGCAGCGGCTCTACGTCACCCGCCTGTCGTCGCTGGCGATGAATCCGGCTGTGTCGTCCCCCGACGCCCAGGCGATCGCGGCGGCCCAGCTGCGAGGGCTGGAGACGAAGATCAGCACGCTGCTGGCCAAGAACGACGTGAAGCTCGACGATTATTCGCGGGCCCACCTCGGCGAGATGCGCGAGCGGATCCGCAAGGTGCTCGACGCGAGCCTGCAGCTTCCGAGCCCGTGAGCCGGCTGCGGCTGACTGCAAGGCCGATCCCTGAGGAGGGCGGGCAATGCGACTGGTGATGGCGGTGCTCAAGCCCACGCAACTGGAGGCGGTGCGGCAGGCGCTGGCGGCCGTGCACGTGACCCGCCTGACGATCTCCGACGCCCAGGGACATGCGACGGCGGCCGCGCCGGCACGGAGCGGCTCCGGCGTCACGCAGCAGGCGGTGATGGAGATCGCGGTCAACGACGACTTCCTCGAACGCACCGTCGACACACTCGCGGCGGCGATGCGGATCGGCGAGCCCGACGATTCCACGCTCTCTGATCGGCTGTTCGTGCTGCCGATGCACGAGGCCGTGCAGCTCTACCGTGATGTCCGCGGACAGGAGGCGCTATGACGACGGACGGTGACTCGGCCCACGCGGGAGAAGGGTTCGCCGGCACGCGGATCCTCCTCGTCTCGCCCGATCTGCTCTCGACGAGCCGGATCGCCGGTCTGGTACGCGATGCGGGCGGTCGCCTGGAAACGCTTCGCAGCCTCGAGGACCAGCCGCCCGAGGGACCGTTTCAGCTCGTCCTCCTCGACCTGCAGGCGGTCGCCGGCGACCCCGCCGTGCTCGTGTCGCGGGTGCTCGCGCTCATCGACGGCCAGAGGTCGCGGACCGGCTGCGGCGCGAGGCTCGTGGCGTTTGGCCCGCATGTCGCCAAGGATCGGCTCGACCAGGCCGCGGCCGCCGGCGCCGACGCGGCAGTGAGCCGCGGCGAGCTGCTCGGCAGCTTTCCCGCGATCCTCCGCCGCTGGGGCTAGAGCGCATTTCGCAGACGTGCAGCGACGCCCAGGCAGGCCAGGCACATGGGGCGAGCCGGGATCGGCGGAAGCTCGACGAGCTTGGAGGATTTCGCATTCCCAAGACGCGTGCGGCGACACAGGCCGTCGCGCGAAATCATCCCGCGAGGAGACCTCCGCCGGCCCGGCGGGGATCGCTCCGGCGACGGCCGTGATCAGGCGAGGTCGAAACGATCAAGATCCATGACCTTGGCCCACGCGGCGGCAAAGTCGTGCACGAACTTCGCCTGCGCGTCATCGCTTGCGTAGACCTCGGCGATGGCACGAAGCTGCGCGTTCGAGCCGAAGACGAGGTCGACACGGCTGCCGGTCCACTTCACCGCGCCCGTCTTGCGATCGTATCCCGTAAAGGCGTCCCCGCCTGCAGACGCCGGCTCCCACTTCGTGTCCATGTCGAGCAGATTCACAAAGAAGTCGTTCGTCAATGCGTGAGGCCGCTTGGTAAACACACCGAGTGCAGACGGCGGGGAGTTCGCGTTGAGAACACGCATTCCGCCGACGAGAACGGTCATTTCGAGAGCGCTCAGGGTGAGCAGGTTCGCCCGATCGATGAGCAGATGCTCCGCGGGCACACCATGCCCCTTGCCGAGATAGTTTCGAAACCCGTCCGCGTGCGGCTCGAGGACGGCGAAGGCTTCCACGTCGGTCTGCTCCTGAGTCGCATCGGTGCGCCCTGGGTGGAAGGGCACGTGAATGTCATACCCGGCATTCCTGGCGGCTTGCTCGACTGCCGCGCACCCGCCCAGCACGATGAGGTCGGCAAGCGAAACCGCCTTTTTCCGGCCGACGTGGGGAGCGTTGAAATGCTCCTGGATCCCCTCCAGGGTCCGCAGCACATGCGACACCTGGCGGGGGCTGTTCGCCTCCCAATCCATCTGCGGGGCGAGGCGAATCCGTGCGCCGTTGGCTCCTCCGCGCTTGTCGCTTCCGCGAAACGTCGACGCGGACGCCCAGGCGGTCGACACCAAGTCTGTTACGGTCAGTGCCGACGACAGGACTGTGGCCTTGAGGGCGGCGATGTCAGCGGCATCGATCAGCTCGTGAGTGACGCGGGGGAGTGGGTCCTGCCAGATCAGTTCCTCTGCGGGAACCTCCGGGCCGAGGTACCGGGAGATCGGCCCCATGTCGCGGTGCGTCAATTTGAACCACGCCCTGGCGAAGGCGTCGGCGAACTCCTGCGGGTTTTTGTGGAAGCGACGGGCTATCGGCTCATAGATCGGGTCCACACGGAGTGCGAGGTCTGTCGTGAGCATGACCGGGGCATGCGTCTTCGCATGATCGTGCGGATCGGGTACCGCTGTGTGTGCGGCGGGATCGGTCGGAATCCACTGATGGGCGCCGGCAGGGCTCTTTGTCAGTTTCCAATCGTAGCCGAACAGTGTCTCGAAGTAGCTGTTGTCCCACGTGGTCGGAGTGGGGGTCCAGGCACCCTCGAGCCCGCTGGTGATCGTGTCGTTCCCGTTGCCGGTGCCATACCTGTTCTTCCACCCCAGCCCCTGCTCCTCGAGCGGGGCTGCCTCAGGCTCCGGACCGACGTATGTGCTCGGATCGGCGGCGCCATGCGTCTTGCCGAACGTGTGGCCGCCAGCCACAAGAGCAACCGTCTCCTCGTCGTTCATCGCCATGCGAGCAAAGGTCTCGCGAATGTCTCGGGCGGCGGCAGCCGGATCGGGCACGCCATTCGGCCCCTCCGGATTGACGTAAATCAGTCCCATTTGAACCGCGGCGAGGGGGTTCGCGAGCTGCCGGTCGCCGCTGTATCGCTCGTCACCCAGCCACGTGTGTTCAGGCCCCCAGTACGTCTCGTCGGGCTCCCAGGCATCCACCCGTCCGCCGCCGAAGCCAAACGTCTTGAATCCCATCGATTCCAAGGCGACGTTGCCGGCAAGAACGAAGAGGTCGGCCCACGAGATCTTCCTGCCGTACTTCTGCTTGATCGGCCAGAGCAGCCGACGGGCCTTGTCGAGATTGGCGTTGTCCGGCCAGCTGTTGAGCGGCGCGAACCGCTGCATGCCGGCCCCCGCACCGCCGCGGCCATCACTGATGCGATACGTTCCCGCACCGTGCCAGGTCATCCGGATGAAGAAGGGGCCGTAGTGACCGTAATCAGCCGGCCACCAGTCCTGCGACGAGGTCATCAGAGCGACGAGATCCTGCTTCAACGCAGCGAGGGCGAGGGCCTTGAACTCCTCGGCGTAGTCGAAGTTCCCGCCCAGAGGGTCGCTCCCCGGAGGGTGCTGCTGGAGGATTCGCAGGTTGAGCTGATTCGGCCACCAGTCCCGGTTCGACGCGGCTTTCGCCGGATGCGCTTGAACGACGTTTGCAAACGGGCATGTGTCAGGGTGAGGCATGTCTGTGTCTCCTGTCGTTGCGGCCATTATGCCAGATGCGCAATGAGCGCGATCCGCCGGCCGCGCGTCCAGCAATGCTGGGTCTTCCGCTCACCACGCGATCGCGATGTCGGACACCCCGAGGTTTCAAAACAATGGGCGTCGATCACCGGGGACCATGTGCCCCGATCACTCCACGCCCGCCGGCAGACTCTGACGCTGCGCCCAACGTGGTACCACAGCCGGGTTTGGGAAAAAGTGCCCTCGTCGCCATCGACCGCCACGACTCTGGCGGAGCCGACACTTAGCCCGCTCGACCTGTCTCGGGGAAGAAGCCGCCGCCCACATGCCGGACGGCGACATCCCCCAGCAGATCGCGCCACATGCGGTAGGGGTCACCGAAGACTGCGTTCCCCAACTCACGATCGGCGAGCGCCCCGGCAATCTGTGCGATCCCGGCTGGAATGGTGAACGCGTTCTCCAGATAGAGCAGTCGTGTGCCCACGGAGTCACGACCCAGTACCGACATCGCGGCAGCGATCTCGATGTTGTCGCGTCTTGCAAATCCCGCCCCGCACACCCCAACGAGACACGAATTCCATGCCTCGGCATCGCTCTCGTGGGCGCATGCCTGCAGTCCTCGTATCACCGAGTCATACACCGCCTCGCCCGTGGCCGTCAGCACACGGCCGAGATCAGGACGCAGACGCGCCGCCGTCGCCGGAAAATCATCGGCGTCTGGCTGCCTCCCGGCGGCCCACTCGCTGGCCAGCACCTGCAGGCCCTCGAGCACAGCCCGGGCGGATGCGGTGACTTCCGGCGGCAGACCGGTGGCAGTTTCCTTGGCCGCATCCGTCAGCCCTGCCGAGAGCGTTCTTGCCGCGTTTCTCGCGGCCTCGGGATCCACTCCGCGAACCAATCTCGCACCGGTTGCCTGAGCGGCGATGACCCCGTGCATCAGCCCTTTGACGCGGACGATCCAGGGCGGCGGCGGGTACGACTTCACCGCCCGGCCGAACTCCACCCGCCAGATCTCGCCGGTGCCGATGAGCGTCAACGCGGCCAGCGGGGTGGCGTTGAGCAGTTCCTCGCGGTTGACACCGTACAGCGTGCGAAACTCCCGGTTCAGCAGTGCAGCCGGATCCGTCGGTGGTGCTTCGGCCGCTTGTTGCTCCGCCGCCGCCCCATCGGCGTCAACAAGCAGCGATGCGGCAAGCCCTGCCGTCGACACAACGAAATCGCGGCGATCGAGTGGTGGCATGGTGGCAAGTACCCCTAGTCGATCCTCTCGATGTCCTCGAGGATCCAGGAGCGGTCGAAGTATGGCTGCGTCGGGCCGTAGAGGCGGAAGTAGGTGAACCATCCCTTGCCCGGCAGCGTCTTGACCCAGTTGGTCTGGGGCTTTCCCGGGGGCGCCGCGGGGCCAAAGAAAAGATCGACCGAGCCGTCAGGGTTCTTGGCGAGGCCGTCTCGCGAGGAACGGTCCGGCTGGACGCCCGTGTCGACGAAGCAGCGGGTCTCGTTGTCATACGCCGTGACCGACCAGAACTGCGCCACCGGCACGTCGTTCGGAACCCTGAGGCGGTAGGACTTTCCGCCATCGAGCCAGCGGCCCGCGGCGTCCTTCGTGGCCTCGAGGTAGACCTGGCCGACACCGACGGCACGACCCATCATGCCCACGGAGACACCGACCGCCTCGTAGAACCACGACGTCCGTTCGTCGAGCTGCGTGTGATGCAGCGCTTCCTGTTTCGTGTCGCCGAGCAACAGCGACTTCTCCCAGTGCCTGCCGGGCCAGACCTGCGCACCGTCGAACCGCTTCTGATACGCGATGGTCCGGGCCATCACCTCGCCGGCCCGCGCGGCGTCGGCGAGCAGCCGCCGCTGTCGTTCCTGCGGTGCGAACGGCCTGCCCTTTTCGATTCCCAGCGGCTGGAGCATCCCCATCATGATCCGATCGCGCTCGTGCACGGGCTCCTCGGCGACGACCTGCGAGAGTCCCTCCCAATAGTCGAGCCCTCGCGGCTGCACGCCGCTCCACGCGCGGCCCGCCGGCGAGATGTGGCGGGTGGCGGGCGGATTCGCCCGCTGGCTGTAGGGATAGATCTTCAGGCCGTCGATGAGCGATCTGGCCTTGGCCGGATCCGGCTCGAGCACGCGGTGCGCCGACCAGATGTTGACCGTCGGCGAACGGAAGACGCGATACCCCTCGGGATGCATGTCCGGGTCGTCGGGGCCGAGGATCAGATACCTGCCCCCCGCGCCCTTGTCGGGGCCGGTCTGGCCCGAATCCGTGATGGGCCGCTGCCAGAAATCGGTGAAGCCGCCCGCCGTCGGACCGGCGGGGACCTCGAGCACCAACGGCCCCGTCTCCCGTAGGTTGGGAAACGCCATGATGTAGGGCGTGGTCGCGTTGGCGGTGAGCAGGCCCAGTTTGTCCTGGAACGTGATGTAGTCGACGTAGTCGGTCTTGGCCGCGCCGAACTTCGCCAGGTGCTCGCCCTGCCACTGCTTCATCGCCATGAGCGGCAATGCCCAGAGGTAGGCCTGGCAGGCCCGCTGGAAGTCGATGTCGTCGAAGACCTTCTCGACGGTCGCCTCCGTGGGATACCCGTTCTCGAGCGCGAGCGTGCCGAGCCGGGATTCGACGCGGCCGCTGGTGGGCAGAACCTGCGCCTGCGTGGGGGTGTCCCCCGCTGGGCCGAAGATTCCAGCGGCGATCAGGATCGCGGGCACGGCTCTCATCTGCGAACGTCTCCGTGGTGAGGGAGTCTGGGGGCGCGTCGTCGCGCGGGCCGTCGCGCGGGCCGTCGCGCGATCAGGGCGCCCTCTCGATATCCCCGGGCTTCCAACTCCTGTCGATGGCGGCCTCGGTCGGGCCGTAGAGCCGCAGGATGGCGAAAAATCCGCGGCCGGGAACCGTTGCCAGCCAGTTGCGCTCCTTGCCCGCGGGCGGCGTCGGCCCGAGCCACAGGTCCGTGCTCCCGTCGGCATTCTGAGCCGGCATGTCGCGCGACCCGAGCGACGGGAACGGCTGGCCGTTGTCGAGCCCGGAGGCGTTCTCCGCCTCGTACAGCGTCAACGACCAGAAGTTGGCGGCCGGAATACCGGCGGGCAGATGCAGCTGATAGTGGCTGCCGCCCGAGAGGTTCGCCCCCGTACCGTCGACGAAGGCGATCATGTACTTCGCCCCCCTGCCAGGCGTCTGCGACAGCATCCCGGGGCTGACCGAGTAGTAGTTCGTGAAGAACCAGATACGCGCGTCCAGATCGAGATATCCCTCGGGCTGCCGGTGCCAGCCCAGATCGAACGGCCCCGCGAGCCTGGACGGCGTTGCGTCGGCCATCGGATTGATCCACCGCCGATCTGGATAGATTCGCAGCGATCGGCCGGCGACGCTCTCTTCGAAGCCGATCACGCGGCTCATCTTGAAGGCGGTCTGCGCCGCATGCCCGAGAATCTCCCGCGTTCCCCCCTGCGGCTCGAACGGTCGCCCCTTGACGATGCCGATCGCAGCCAACAGCCCGAGGGCATCCGGGTCGGCGAGGCTGTCCCCCTCGCTGTCGACGAGTGTTTTGAGCTCGTCGAAGGCGGATCCGTCGCGGCTCGGCAGCATGTCGACGGGAACTCCCGAGGCGTCCGGAAACACCATCGCCCGGGCACTCTCCTTGCGACCGAGGGGATAGATCCGCGACTGCTCGATCAGCGCCACGGCCGGCGCGAGATCCTGCGGATCACGGTAGAACGAGCGCAGGAAGACGAACACGTTGTTCGTGGCCGAACGGTAGACGAAACAGCCGTCCGGCACGGGGCCCGCGTAACCCGGCGGCAGGAGGAGAAACGTGCCGCCCTTGCCGGCATCCGGACCTGGCAGGCCCACGTCGCCGAAAAAACCGCCGCCATCGACCGGGATCGGCCGCTGCCAGAAGTCGAGCAGGATGCCCTGCAGCCCGGCCGGAGCCTCGAACACCAGCGGGCCGTCCTTGCCGAGGTCGACGTAGCCCATCGCGTAGATGACATCGGAGTTGGGGGTGGTCACGAGCGTCCTGGCGTCCAGCCGCTTCTTCCAGACCGGCAGAACGTTGTAGCCCGCTCCGAACGCCTGCTCCGACCCCCGCTTCATGCCCATCGTGTTGAGCAACGGCAGTGCCCACAGATAGGCCTGCGTCGCCCGCTGAAACAGCATCTCCTCGCGGAGCGTCCGCGCTGTCTCCTTCGTGGGCCGGTTTTCCTCGAACGGCAGGTGGCTCAACGCCTCGAACCGCCCTGCCTGCGCCCTGGCCTGACCGGCGTGCATAAGCCCGACGACGATCGCGATGACAAGCCGCAGCCCCGCCGTTTTTCTCATCGTCGCTGCCCCAGGAGATTTCCAGAGGAGATTATTGGCCGATGCGAGCGGCCCTCCGCACGCCCGGGTGAGCGATGCAGGCCGCCCCGGAGCGGGCCGATCAGGCCGCGGCCCCCGGTTCGTCGAGCACGACCTCGTCGAACTCCGTGCCGTCGACGTCGCGCCGCAGGAGCATGTAGGCCGCCGTGGCGATCGACCAGAAGTAGCCCCAGCCGAACGACGAGAGCAGCGCGCCGAGTCCACGCATCCAGAAGCCGATCGCCTGGGCGCCCCACGGCACCGTCGCCGCCGCCGGGCCGGCCGCCGTCACGCCGTCGAGCACGGCGACGGTCCGCTCATGCCCCATGCCAAAGCTCGCCGCCCACATCGCCAGCGTGCCGGTGGCGTCGGCAAACAGTCCCGCAGCGGCGATCGCCGGCACCGCCACCAGCAGAGCGACCAGCGCATAGAACGCGTAGTGCAGCGGCCGCTGGTAGAGGTAGGAGAAGGCGGTCGAGATGGCCTGAAAACTGTCGCCCCGCTCCACGCCGACCGCGGCCACCATGAGCGGCCAGCCCGCCACGATGCCGATGGCCAGGATCGCCAGCACGACCGCCCCCGCGAGCACCAGCGGCCAGACCACTCCGGCCACGGCCAGCCCCCAGTCGGTTCGCATCAGCAGGCCCAGCACCGCGCCCGGCACCGCCAGCGCGGCGATGCCGAGGAGCACGAACGCCACGGCGTTGAACGACGACGGCCACTTGAGCGACCCGTAGAGGAGCGACCCCGTGAAGCCCGGGGCATCCTCGTCGACAAGCTTGAGCGCGACGTGCCGCGTGATCGCGGTGCCGAAGATCGACCAGACGAGCACGAACCAGCCGAGGCGGACGAGTGCGGAGCCCATCTGCCCCAGCGTGGCCGCGGGGCGGAATGGCACGGCCACCAGCCGCAGCACGTCGGCGGCCACGGCGGGCAGGCGGTCGAGTAGGCTGCCGAGGCCCGGCAGGAGCCGGCGGCTTGGAGCCAGCGGCTCGGCCGCGGCCCCCGGCCGTGCGGCGCCGTCGGTGAGGACGAGCCCATCGGCGGCGCCGGCCGCCGCCACGGCTGCCGACGGATGCGGCAGGCCGAGCCGGTCGGCCAGCGACCAGCCGGCCCAGGTCGCCACGCTGCCAAGCGCCGCCAGGAAGATGACCGTCGGCGAGAAGCAGGCGCCGGCTGCGCGGAAGAGGAGCCACCAGGGCAGCGCGTCGCTCCACTGGATCTCGTGAACGGTGCCGCCAGTCTGGCCGGCCCCTTGAAGGCCGCCGGAGGATGTCTGCTCGTGTGCATCTGCCATGAGTGGGCCCTTCTCGCTCGGAAATTCCTGCGGGCGAGAGTATACGCCCGGCACGGGAATGCGACACTCGACGGCCGCCGAGCCATTGCTCCACGGAACTCGGACACGACCTAGGCGTCGTCGGACTCGTCGCCGTCCACGCCGGTCTCGTCGTCGTCCTCGTGCGGCTTCTTCTCCGGGACGGCGTAGGCCTCGTCGAGCCAGCGGCCGAGGTCGATCAGCCGGCACCGCTCGCTGCAAAAGGGGGCCGTCGGCGTCACGCCGAGCGTCACCTGCGCGTCACAGACTGGACACAAGGGCATCGACTCTTCCTTCCTGCTCCCCACCCACGCCGATGCTCGTCTCGGCCTACTCCGAACCCTTCGCGGCCGAGCCACCCGACGAACCGCCCGACTCCGACTTCTTCCCGCCCCCCTCCGATCCGCCTCCCTTGTCGGCGGCGGCGCCCTTCTTGTACGACTCGCTGCGGTAGTCGGTCTTGTAGAAGCCCGATCCCTTGAACATGATCGCGCCGCCGGCGCCGATGAGCCTGCGCAGCTTCTTCTTCTTGCACTTCGGGCAGGTCTTCTTCACGGAGTCGGTCATCGACTGGAACAGCTCGAACGCGTGTCCGCAGCCGTCACAGACATAGTCATACGTGGGCATGTCGGCGTCTCCAATGATTCCTGACCGGTGATGTACGGCCTGGGATGTACGGGCGGTGACGTATCGCCGCTGATTCCTAGCCGACGGCTTCGGGCGGCTGCTGGGCCACGATCACCTGCGCGGGCCGGACCACGCGATCGTGGAGCCGGTAGCCGCGGCTCGCGACGCCCACGATGGTGCCCGCCGACACACCCGGCACCACCTGCTGCAGGATCGCGTCGTGGACCGTGGGGTCGAAAGGCAGGCCATCGGTGTCGATGGTCTTGCAGCCGTGCGTGTCGAGCAGCTTTTCGATCTGCTGGGCGGTCATCCGGAATCCCGACCGCAGGGCATCCACGTCGGCCGTCTTGTCGCTCGCCTCGATCGCCCGCCGCACGGTGTCGAGCACCGGCAGGAGATCGCGCAGCAGGTCCATTTCGCGGTAGCGTTGGGCATCCTCGTATTCCCGCCGCGACCGCTTGCGGAAGTTTTCCAGCTCCGCCTGAACCCGCAGCACGCGGTCTTCGGCGTCCCGCACCTGCTGCTGGAGCGATTCCCGGTCGGCTCCGCCCGGCGGAACCCCGGCGGCGCCGGACGCCCCGGCCGCCACGTCATCCTCGTCGTTTCCGGCCGTGCTCATGCCTTCTTCTCCTGCTTTTTCGTCCTCGCCCCGCGCGGCTCGTCCGCCACCTCGGGCTCCTTCGCCTGAAAATACTCGCCAAGGCGGCTGAAGAAGCTCGACCGCTTCGGGCTGACCTCCTGCTGCTCCTCGGCGGCTAGCTCGCGCAGCAGCTGCTCGGCACGGGCCGAGAGCGTCTTGGGAACCTCCACATGCACGTGCACGTGGAGATCGCCCACGCCGCGGCCACGGACCTCGGGCATGCCGAGCCCCTTCACCCGCACCACGTCGCCCGACTGCGTGCCGCGGCTGATCGCCAGGGGCTTCGGCCCGTCGAGCGTGGGCACCTCCACGGTCGCCCCGAGGGCGGCCTGGCTGAAGGTGATCGGCACCTCGCAGTGCAGGTCGCGGCCCTCCCGCGTGAGGAAGGGATGCTCCTCGATCTCGATGACGCAGTAGCAGTCGCCTGGCGGACCGCCGTTGCCGCCTGGCTCCCCCTCGCCGGCGAGCCGCACGCGGACGTCGCGGTCGACGCCGGCGGGAATCGTCACCCGACGCTCCACCCGCTCCTCCGTCAGCCCCTCGCCCGCACAGGCCGGGCACTTGTCGCGGATGACGCTGCCGGCGCCCCGGCAGGCGGGGCAGGTGGTCTGCAGCCGAAACACGCCGGCCGTCTGGATCACCTGCCCGTGCCCCTTGCAGTAGTCGCAGGGCTGCGGCGCGGTGCCCTTTTTCGCGCCGGTGCCGTCGCAGGTGCCGCAGGTCTCGTGCCGGGTGAACGCGATCGTCTTCGTCACGCCCCGCGCGGCGTCCAGGAGCGACAACGACACGCTGGAGAAGACGTCCCGACCCTGCCGCGGCCGGTTGCCGCGGCGCTTGCCGCCGCCGAAGGCGTCGCCGAACATCCCGCCGCCAAACAGGTCGCCAAACGCCTCGAAGATGTCGCCGATGTCGTTGAACTCGTGCCGCGCGCCCCCCTGCAGGCCGGCGTGGCCGTAGCGGTCGTAGCGGGACCGCAGTTCGTCGTTGGAAAGCACCTCGAAGGCGCGGGCGGCCTCCTTGAAACGGTCGGCGGCCTGGCTGTCGCCCGGATTCTTGTCCGGATGGAATCTGATCGCCAGCTTCCGGTAGGCGTCGGCGATCTCCGCGCCGTTGGCCCGTCGCTCGACCCCCAAGACCTCGTAATAATCGCGCTCAGTCGCCATCTGCGGGGACGCACTCAACGGGGCGAGGGCTCACCCGGAGGCGCATCGCGCGCTCCCGGGACGACGATGGCCGGACCGGTGTCGTCTGGCGACACCGGCCGTCAGCGAACGCTGCCCTCGATCCGCTGCTTCTTGGCGTCCTCCTTGTCGAGATTCGTCACCAGCGCCTCCGTGGTGAGCATCAGGCCGGCGATGCTCGCGGCGTTGGTCAACGCCACGCGGACGACCTTGACCGGGTCGATGATGCCGGCCTTGAGCATGTCGACATACTCGCCCTTGTTGGCGTCGTAGCCCACGTTGAGGTCCTTGTCGGCCACCTCGTCGGCCACCACGGCACCGTCGATGCCGCCGTTCTCCGCGATCTGGCGGATCGGCGCCTCGAGCGAGTGCAGGATGATGTCCACGCCGATCTTTTCGTCGCCCTTGGCCTGGGCACGGGCCTTCTCCACCGCCTCGCGGCAGCGGAGCAGGGCGACGCCGCCGCCGGGAACGATCCCCTCCTCGACGGCCGCACGCGTGGCGTGCAGGGCGTCTTCGACGCGGGCCTTCTTCTGCTTCATCTCGGCCTCGGTGCCGGCGCCGACCGAGATGATCGCGACGCCGCCAGTCAGCTTCGCGAGCCGCTCCTGCAGCTTCTCCCGGTCGTACTCGCTCTCCGTTCCCTCGATCTGCGTCCGCAGCTGATGCACGCGGGCCTGGACATCGGACTGCTTGCCGGCCCCCTGCACGATCGTGGTCTCGTTCTTGTCGACCGTGATCTTCTTCGCGCGGCCGAGATGGGAAAGGTCGAGGCTCTCGAGGGTGATGCCGAGGTCCTCGCTGATGAGCGTGCCACCGGTGAGCGTGGCGATGTCGCCGAGCATGGCCTTGCGACGATCACCGAATCCGGGCGCCTTGGCCGCGCAGACGTTGAGCACGCCCCGCAGCTTGTTGACGACGAGCGCGGTCAGCGCGTCACCGTCGACGTCCTCGGCGATGATCAGCAGCGGCTTGCCGGACGCGCTCACCTTCTCCAGGAGCGGCAGTAGGTCGCGGAGGTTCGAGATCTTCTTCTCGTAAATCAGGATCAGCGCGTCGTCGAGCTGGCAGAGCATCTCGGACGGCTTGTTCACGAAGTAGGGCGACACGAAGCCCTTGTCGAACTGCATGCCGTCGACGAAACGGACGGTTGTCTCGGTCGTCTTGCCCTCCTCGACCGTGATCACGCCGTCCTTGCCGACCTTCTGGAGCGCCTCCGCGAGCAGGTCGCCGATCGAGCGGTCGTTGTTGGCACTGATCGCGCCCACCTGGGCGATCTCCTCGGGCCGCTCCACCTTGCGGGCGATCTGCGTGAGCCGGGCCACGGCCGCCTCGACGCCCTTCTCGATCCCGCGCCGCACGGCGGTGGGGTTGCTGCCGGCCGCCACGTTCCGGGTGCCCTCGCGGAAGATGGCGCGGGCCAGGACGGTCGCCGTCGTGGTGCCGTCGCCGGCCAGGTCGGAGGTCTTCGAAGCCACCTCGTTGACAAGCTTCGCGCCCATGTTCTCGAAGGCGTCCTCGAGATCCACCTCCTTGCTCACCGTCACGCCGTCCTTGGTCACCGTCGGACCGCCGAACGACTTGTCGATGATCACGTTCCGGCCGGTCGGCCCCATGGTCACCGCGACGGCGCCGGCCAGTTTCTCGACGCCCTTGAGCAGCTTGGCACGAGCCTTGTCATCGAACAGCAATTGCTTGGGCACGGGACGTTACTCCTGGAAGACGCGTGGAAGGACGCTGGTGGTGTGGACGTGTGGTATGGAACGGATCGGTGCTGTGGACGGAGGCACGGGTCGTCGCGCCTCCGCGGCGTGGCGACGGATGCCGAGCGCAGGCGACGGGCTCAGCCGACGACCTTGGCGAGGATGTCGCTCTCCCTGAGGATCTTCACCTCGTGGCCGTCGACCTCGATGTCGCTGCCCGAGTACTTGCCGTAGATCACCTGGTCGCCGACAGCCAGCGACAGCGGCGCCCGGCCGCCGTGCTCGAGCAGCTTGCCGGGGCCGAGCGCGACCACGTGGCCCCGCTGCGGCTTCTCCTTCGCGGTGTCGGGCAGCACGATGCCGCCGGCGGTCCGCTCTTCGGCCTCGACCGGCTCGACCACCACGCGGTCATCCAACGGACGGATCTTCAGGTTCTTCGCAGCCATGAGTCATGCACTCCAAAAAAGGAAAGGTTCAATACCGTTGTTTGCTGCAGTGCGGCCGGAGGGCCGATCACATCATCCCGGGCATGCCACCCATGCCGCCCATGCCGGGCATGCCACCCATGCCGCCGCCCATGCCGTGGTGGTCGTGGCCCTCGCCACCCGACTCCTCTTCGGCCTTCGGGATCTCCGTGACGAGCGAGTCGGTGGTGAGCAGCAGCGCCGCGACGCTGGCGGCGTTCTGCAGGGCGGTGCGGACGACCTTCGCCGGATCGATCACGCCCGCGGCCACCAGGTCGCAGTACTCCGCCTTGTCGGCATCGTAACCGTCGTTCTTGCCCTTCATGTGCCGCACGCGGTTGACCACGACGGAGCCGTCCACACCGGCGTTGCCGGCGATCGCCTCCAGCGGATACCGCAGCGCCTGCTTGACGATGGTGGCGCCCATCTTCTCGTCGGCACCGAGATCGCCCTTGAGCAGGTTCTCGATCGCCTTCTCGCTCCGCAGCAGCGCCACGCCGCCGCCGGGCACGACGCCCTCGGCGAGGGCCGCCTGCACGGCGCTCTTGGCGTCTTCGATGAGCGCCTTCCGCTCCTTCATCTCGGTCTCGGTCGCGGCGCCGACGTTGATCTGCGCCACGCCGCCGGCGAGCTTCGCCAGCCGCTCCTGCAGCTTCTCGCGGTCGTACTCGCTGGTCGTCACCTCGATCTCCGCGCGGATCTGCTTGGCGCGGCCGTCGATGGCGTCCTTCGTGCCCGCACCGCTCACGATCGTCGTGTTCTCCGCCTCGACGATCACCCGCTTGGCACGGCCGAGATCGCTGAGCTTGACGCTGTCGAGCTGGATGCCCAGATCCTTGAAGATCGCCTGGCCGCCGGTGAGCACCGCGAGATCGCCGAGGATCGCCTTGCGACGGTCGCCGTAGCCGGGTGCCTTCACGGCGACCGAGTGCACGATGCCGCGGAGTTTGTTGACCACCAGCGTCGCCAGGGCCTCGCCCTCGACGTCCTCCGCGATCACCACGAGCGGCTTGGCGGCCTTGCTCACGGCCTCCATCAGCGGCACGAGGTTCTTCGCGCTCGAGATCTTCTCCTCGAAGATCAGGATGTAGGGGTTTTCCAGCTCGCACACCTGGGAATCCGCGTCGGTCACGAAGTGCGGCGAGAGGTACCCGCGGTCGAACTGCATCCCCTCGACGAACTCGACCGAAGTCTCGGCCTGCTTGCCCTCCTCGACCGTGATCACACCGTCCTTGCCGACCTTGAGGAAGGCCTCGGCCAGCACGTCGCCGATCGAGGGGTCGTTGTTGCCGGCGATCGTCGCGATCTGCGTCAGCTCCTTCTTGCTCTTCTCGTTGATCGGCGTCGCCATCGAGAGGATCGACTTGGACACCGCCTGAACTGCCCTGTGGATGCCCCGCGCCAGCGCCATCGGGTCGGCGCCGGCTGCGATCATCTTCAAGCCTTCGCGGAAGATGGCCTCGGCCAGCACCGTCGCCGTCGTCGTGCCGTCGCCGGCCACGTCGTTCGTCTTGCTGGCGGCTTCCTTGACGAGCTGGGCGCCCAGGTTCTCGAAGGGATCCTCCAGATCGATGTCCTCGGCGACGGTGACACCGTCCTTCGTGACCTTCGGCGATCCCCAGCCCTTGTCGAGCACAGCATTGCGGCCGCGCGGTCCGAGCGTGCTCTTCACCGCCTTGGCCAGCTTCGACACGCCGGCGAGCAACGGCTGACGGGCCTCATCGTCGAACACCATCTGTTTGGCCACGGGATACTCCTCCAGGGAAGTCAGGCAGGAAAGTCAGGAAATGACGGGTCGTGATGGACGAAAGCGTGGACGGGATGTGTGAGCGGCGCCGAACGTCGTGATTTGGCAGTTCAGGGCTGGGCGGCCGAAAAGGATGCAACCGGCGTGCCAAAGCGGCTGCCCGGTCTTCGGAAGCGGTGTGCGGAGCCGGTTTTGCCCGGCCGAAGCGGTAGGGCGCTGGACCGAACACAGGGAGAGTGCCGTTTTGGCAGGGGCCGACCGGTCGGCTGCGGCTCCAGGGTTATGGTCACGGTGCCCAATCGATCGCTCCCTCGAGTCCGCGGACAAAGCCCGCCAGCAGGTCCGCGGCCCTGTCGGCGTCGTCGAGCGAGATCGTCTCGACTGCGGAGTGCATATAGCGGTTGGGAACGCTGACCAGGCCGGTGGCCACGCCGGAGCGGGTGGTCTGCAGGACGTTGGCGTCGGTCGGCGTGGCCCGGCCGCTGGCGCCGAGCTGCACCGGGATGTCCCGAGCGGCGGCGACAGTCAGCAGGCGGGAGACGACGTGCGGGTTCATGTTCGGGCCGCGAAACACGACCGGACCGCGGCCAATCGCCACATCCCCCTCCGACTTCTTGTCGATCGTGGGGCAGTCGGTCGCGTGCGTGACGTCGACGGCGATGGCCACGTGGGGATCGACGCCGTAGCAGCTCGTCTGGGCGCCACGCAGGCCGATCTCCTCCTGCACGGTCGACGCCACGAAGAGGCCGCAGGGCAGGGGGCCGGCGGCCACCGCCCGGCGAAACGCCTCGAGCACCACCCAGAGCCCCACCTTGTCGTCCATCGCCACCGCGCTGGCGAGGTTCCGCCGCAGCGGCTGGAACCGCAATTCGAGCGTGACGGGATCGCCGATCCGCACAACGCTCTCGGCGTCGGCCTTGTCGCCGGCGCCGATGTCGATCCAGAGATCTTTCATCTTGGGAACCACCTTCCGCTCTTCGTCGGTGAGCAGGTGGATCGGCTTTCGCGACATGACGCCGTGCACCGGCCCCGCGGCCGTCCAGATCACCACCCGTGCCCCGACGAGCTGGATCGGGTCCCAGCCGCCGATCGGCTGGACGGAGATGAAGCCGTCGCCGTCGATGTACTGGACGATCAGGCCGATCTGGTCGCAGTGGCCGGCCAGGAGCATCCGCGTGGTTGCGCCCGCGTTCTTGGAGCCGATCACGTTGCCGTGCGAGTCGGTCGTGACGGCGTCGGCACAGGAGGCGAGATAATCGCGAACCACCCTTTGAATGGGCTGTTCGTAGCCTGAAGGGCTCGGGGTCTCGAGCAGACGAACCAGGAAATCGCGGGCCGACGCATCCACGTGTGGCGAACTCCCGGGGGCGATTGCAGGGTGGGTGACGGAACGACCGCCGCCGGAGCATCCAGCGCCGGTCGGGGAGGATCGTTGTACGCGATCGGTGAAAAACCTGACAGGAGGCGGCCGGTCGCCCGCTCCGACCCGCACGACCCGCACGGACGGAACGTCCGCCCGCGGGCGGACGGTTCTCGCTTCCAGCGGCGGGCTAGGCTCATTACGATCGACGGTTTCCCAGCCTCGGAGCGTTTTGCACCATGATCGAACCAGTGCGTGTCGGCGTCGTCGGCCTCGGCACCGTCGGATCGGGAGTGGTCCGGCTCCTCGTCGAGTCCGCCGACCACATCACGCGGCACGCGGGCCGGCCGATCGTCGTGGAGCGGGCGGTGGTGCGCGATGTGGCGAGGGACCGCGGCCTGCCCCTGCCGGCCGACCGGATCTCCACCGACATCCGCACGATCTCACGGGATCCGTCGATCTCGGTCGCGGCGCTGCTCGTCGGCGGCCTCGAGCCCGCCCGTTCGATGATGATCGAGCTGCTCGAGCAGGGGAAGGACGTCGTCACCGCCAACAAGGCGCTGCTCGCGGAGCACGGGCCGGAGCTCTTCCAACTCGCCCGCACCCGCGGGCGGTCGATCGCGTTCGAGGCGGCCGTCGCCGGCGGCATCCCCATCGTCGCGGCGATCGGCGAGTGTCTGGCGGCCAACCGCATCGAGTCGATCCGCGGCATCCTCAACGGCACGAGCAACTTCATCCTCACGCGGATGGAGGAGGACAACGCCGACTACGCCGAGGCATTGGCGCTCGCGCAGGCGAAGGGCTACGCCGAGGCCGACCCGGCGATGGACGTCGACGGCACCGACGCCACGCAGAAGATCGCGCTCTTGGCGCACCTGGCCTTCGGCGTCTGGGTGCCCTGGGCCGAGATTCCGCGGACCGGGATCGAGGGGATCGACATCGGCCTGATGACCTACGCGTCGCAACTGGGCTACCGCATCCGCCTGGTGGCGGTCGCCAGCCGCAGCGACGGCAAACTCGCCATGCGGGTGGCGCCGGCGCTCGTCAAGAAAGGCACGCCGCTGGCGGAGACCCGCGGTGCCTACAATGCCGTGAGCCTCGTCGGCGACGCCGTGGGCAGGATGTTCTTTCACGGTCTCGGCGCCGGCCAGATGCCCACCGCCTCGGCCGTCGTCGCCGACATCATCGACACCGTCGTGGGCCGGGCGGCGATCACGTTCAAGACCACGGGCGTGCTTTCGCCCGACGCGCCGGCCGCCAAGGTCGGCGGCGTCGACATGCACGAGCGGCACTTCCTGCGGGTGCCGGTGCAGGACCGCCCCGGCGTGCTCTCCCGGATCACCGGCGTGCTCGGCGAGCACGGCATCTCGATCGCGTCGGTCATCCAGCACGATCCGACCGGCGCGTCGGCCACCGCCGTGCCGCTGGTGATCATGACGCACGCCTGCGGCTCCAGCGCCATCCGCAGGGCGATGAGCCACATCGACGCCTCCGACGTCGTGGAGGGCAGGAGCGTCTGCCTGAGCGTGCTCGACGACTGAATCCACGGGCACGGACGGCCCCGAAAACCAAGACCAGCCGACCAAGACCAGCCGACCAAGACCACCCGACCAAGACCACCCGATGAAGACCACCCGATGAAGTACGTGATCGTGATCCCCGACGGCGCGGCCGACGCCCCCCAGGATTCCCTGGGTGGCCGGACGCCGTTCCAGGCGGCCCGCACCCCCGCGCTCGACGCGCTGGCCGCCCGCGGCCGGGTGGGCCTCACCAACCACGTGCCGAGCAGCCTGCCGCCCGGCTCGGAGGTCGCCTGCATGAGCCTGATGGGCTACGACCCGCTCACGTATTTCACGGGCCGCGCCCCGCTCGAGGCGGCCGCACAGGGGATCGCGCTGGGGGCCGACGACTGGGCCGTGCGGTGCAACCTCGTGACGATCGCCGGCGGCGACGAGGCCGTGATGGACGACTTCACCGCCGGCCATGTCTCCACGGATGAGGCGACGCAGCTGCTCGCGGCGGCCCAGCGCGGCCTGGCCGCCGACTTCCCGGGGCTCCGCGGCTGGGAATTCAAGCCGGGCGTCAGCTACAGGAACCTGCTCCTCTTCCGCGGCACGCCCGGCGCGACCGCGCCGCTCGCCTCGGACCTGCGGGCGACCCCGCCGCACGACCTGATGGACAAGCCGGTCGCCGACTCGTTTCCGCGGGGCACGGGCAGCCGGCTGCTCACCGACATCATGGCCAAGAGCGCCGACTGGCTGGCCGGCCATCCGGTCAACGCGGCGCGGATCGCGGCCGGCCGCCGGCCCGCGACGCACGTCTGGCTGTGGGGCGTGGGGCGTGCGCCGGCGATGGAGCCGTTCCAGAAAAAATACGGCACGACCGGCACGATGATCACCGCGGTCGACCTGCTCCGGGGACTGGCGGCGCTGGCCGGCTGGAAGCGGCTCGAGGTTCCGGGCGCGACCGGCTACCTCGACACCGACTACGCGGCCAAGGGACGCGCGGCGATCGACGAGCTGTCGCGGGCGGACCTCGTCTGCGTCCACGTGGAGTCCCCCGACGAGGCCAGCCACCAGGGCGATGCGGCGGCGAAGGTGAAGGCGATCGAGGAGATCGACCAGAAGATCGTGGCGCCCATCGCGGCGCACCTCGCGGGCATCCCCGACCACCGCATCCTCGTCTGTCCCGACCACCCGACGTTCATCGCCACCAAGACGCATTCCCGCGGCGCGGTGCCCTTCGTGATGGCGGGCCGCGGCATCGCCGCGTCGGGGCAGACCACCTACGACGAACTGGCCGCCGCGGCCGCCGGGGATGCGATCGAACCCGGCTGGCGGCTGATGGGTGAGTTCCTGGATTCCAATCGCGCGTGACGCGCAGGAGAAGCGAGTCGATGGCCCTCGTGGTGCAGAAGTTCGGCGGGACGAGCGTCGCCGATCCGCAGAAGATCCTGGCGGCGGCGCGGAAGGCGATCGCCCGGCAGCAGGCCGGCCACCAGGTGGTGGTCGTGGTGAGCGCGATGGGCCACCAGACCGACGCGCTCGTCGACCTTGCCAAGCAGATCTCCGAGCGGCCCAGCGCCCGCGAGATGGACATGCTGCTCTCCACGGGCGAGCAGGTGAGCGTCGCCCTCTTCGCGATGGCGATCCAGTCGCTCGGCCACAAGGCGGTGAGCCTCACCGGCGCCCAGATCGGCATCCGCACCGACAGCACCCACACGAAGGCCCGGATCAAGTCGATCACGACCGACCACGTGCGGAAGCTGCTCGACGACGGCGCCATCGTGATCGCGGCCGGCTTCCAGGGGATCGACCAGAACGGCAACATCACCACGCTCGGCCGCGGCGGCTCCGACACGACCGCCGTGGCGCTCGCGGCCGTGCTCGATGCCGGACTCTGCGAGATCTACACCGACGTCGACGGCGTCTACACGACCGACCCCCGCATGCTGCCCGACGCCCGCCGCCTGTCCTCGATCAGCTACGACGAGATGCTGGAGATGGCGAGCCTCGGCGCGGGCGTGATGCACCCGCGGTCGATCGAATTCGCCAAGAAGTTCGGCGTGAAGGTGCTCGTGCGGTCGAGCTTCAAGGACGTGCCGGGCACGATGATCCTCGCGGCGGAGGAGTCGACGCCGCGGCCCGCCAGCGGCGTGGCGATCGCCAAGGACGAGGCGCGGATCACGCTGGAAAACGTCCCGGACCAGCCGGGGTCGAGCCACGCGCTCTTCTCAGAGCTGGCGGCCTCAGGCATCGCCGTCGACATGATCGTGCAGAACGTCGGCCAGCACGGGCAGGCCGACATCTCGTTCACCGTGCCCTCCGACGACCTCGCCGAGGCGCTCGCCCTCTCCCGGCGGGTCGCGGAAAAGCTCGGCGCGACCGGCGTGTCGCACGACGACGCCGTGGCGAAGGTGTCGGTCGTGGGCGTGGGCATGGCCGAGGCAGAGGGCGTGGCGGGCCGGATGTTCACGGCGCTTTCCCGCGAGAAGATCAACGTCCGCATGATCACCACCAGCGAGATCAAGATCTCCGTGCTGGTCGACCGCACCGCCGGCGCCGCCGCGGTGCAGGCGGTGCACCGGGCGTTCGGCCTCGAGGCCGAAACCGTCGAGGGCGTGGCCGACATCGGCGGCGGCAGCCTGGTGAAGTCGAGCCCGCTCGACGTCGTCCGGAGGCTCGAGGGGATGGAGGACCTCGCCATCGAAGACTGCCAGCTCGACTCGTCGCAGGCCCTCGTCACCTTCACCGACCTGCCCGACACGCCCGGCGTGGCCGCCGACGTCTTCGAGGAGGTCGGCCGGGCCGGCCTGTTCGTCGACATGATCGTGCAGAGCCATCCGCGGGACGGCCGCGCCGAGATCTCGTTCACCGTGCCGACCGCGAGCCGCGATCGGGCCATCGAGGTGGCCGGCAGGATCGCAGCGGCCCGCGGCGCGAAGGTGGCCGACGTGCCGCACGTCGCCAAGCTGTCGATCACGGGCGTCGGCATCCGCAGCCATGCGGGCGTGGCCGACCGGCTCTTCAAGCCGCTGGCCGACGCCGGGATCAACATCGACCTCGTGAGCACCAGCGAGGTGCGGCTCAACGTGGTCGTGGCCGCCGAGCACGGCGAGCAGTCGCTGCGGGTGCTGCGGCGGGCCTTCGGGCTGGACGCCTGAGCCCGCAGGACGGCGGCAGCGCTCAGCCGAGCACGTCGGAGAGCACTTCCTCGGCGACGTAGATCGGCAGATTGGGCTCGCAGGTGACCGCCACGGCGATGGCGTCGGACGGCCGCGCGTCGATCTCCACGATCTCGCCGTCCTTCTGCACCCGGATCGTCGCGAAGTAGGTGTGCTCCTTCAGTTCCGAGATGACGACATCCTGGAACTGGCCGCCGAGCATCTCGACGGCGGCCACGAGCAGGTCGTGGGTCAGCGGCCGTGGCGACTGGTGATGCTTCACCCGGCGGTCGATGCTCGTGGCCTCGAAGAGGCCGATCAGGATCGGGAACGTGCGGTCGCCCTCCACCTCCTTGAGGTAGACCACCTGCTGGTCGTTGATCTCGCTGATGATGATCCGCGAGAGTTCCATCTGGACGCTCATGACCCGTTCCTCCCGGAGTGCTCGGCCGCCCGGCGTGGATGCATCCGCGGTGCTCCTTCACCCGTGCGATTCACCCGCCGGACAGCGACCAGTGTACCCCAAACCAAAGGGGGCCACACGCGTCTTGAGTCCACGCCAGAAGTCGGCGTCACCGCGGCCGCGCCGACAGTTCCGCGAGCGTGGCGACGCCCTTGGCGAGCTTCGCCTCCAGCTCCGCCAGCTGCTCCCGCTCCTTCGCCACCACGGCCGGCGGGGCCTTCGCGGCAAACTTCTCGTCGGCGAGCTTCGCCTGCTTCGCGGCGATGAAGCCTGCGGTCTTTTCGTTTTCCTTCGTGAGCCGTGTGATCTCGGCCCCCACGTCGATCAGGTCGGCCAGGTCGACGAACAGGTCGCACCCCATCGCCGAGGCCGTCGCGGCCCCGGGAGCCCCGGCCGCCTCGGGGCCGGCCGCCGTGATCTCCACCGTCGCCATCGACTCGATCGCCGCCTGCATGGGCTGGAGCAGTTCGGCCGTGTCGCGCGGCCCGCGGATCGCCACCTTCACTTTCGTGCGGGGCGGCACGTTCTGCCGCGACCGGATCTCGCGGATCGCGGCCACCACGCCGAGGAACGTGCCGAACTGCTTCTCCGTGCGCTCGTCGATCCATTCCGCCGGCGGCTCAGGCCAGCGGGCCACCATGATCGACGCCGCGAGGTCGGCCTCGTCCCAGGGCATACGCCTCCGGCCCGCCGCCTCGCGGAGGTGCTGCCAGATCTCCTCGGTGACGAAGGGCATGATCGGATGGAGCAGTCGGAGGATCGTGTCGAGGCCAAGCAGGAGCATCGATCTCGCCTGGTCCCGCAGGGCCGGATCGGCCAGCCGCGACTTGCAGAGCTCGAGATAGGCGCTGCAGAACTCGTCCCAGGCAAACGCATAGAGGATTCGCGCCGCCTCGGCGAACTTGTATTCGCCGATCGCCCTGGTCGCGTCGCGGGTCACGCTGGCCAGCCGGCTCGCGAGCCAGCGGTCTTCGAGCGCGGCGAATGCTTTCGTCTGCGTGACGCCCGACAGGTCCTGCCCCTGGAAGTCTTCCAGATTCATGAGCACGAACCGGGTGGCGTTCCAGAGCTTGTTGGAGAAATTCCGGCCCGACTCGAACCGCTCCGAGAGCGCCGGACCGCGGGGCAGGGCGAGGTCGGCCGGGCTGCTCGCCCACTGCGTGCGGAAGGCCTGCCTGCACTTCGGGCATTCGACCCGCGGCAGCATCCGGTTTTGCACCGTCTGCTCGATCCGCGTTGCGCACGAGGGGCACTGAAACTCCACCGGCATCCGCACGTCCTGCGTCTCGGTGGCCATGCTCACCATGCCGAACCGCAACGCGTCGGCCCCGAGGGCCTCGATCACGTCGAGCGGGTCGACGCCGTTCCCCTTGCTCTTGCTCATCGTCTCGCCGTAGCGGTCGAGGATCTTGGGGTGGATGGCGACGTCGTGGAAGGGGATCTTCCCGGTGTCGAAGAGGCCCATGATCACCATCCGGGCCACCCAGAGGGTGATGATGTCGCGGCTGGTGACGAGCGCGGTCGTGGGATAGAAGCAGTCGAGGTCGGCGGTCTGGTCGGGCCAGCCGAGCGTGGAGTGCGGCCAGAGCGCCGAGGAGAACCAGGTGTCGAGCGTGTCGGGATCGCGGACGAGCGGTTTTCCATTGATGGCGTCCACGCCGAGCGACTCGTCCGACGAGCAGACGTGCCAGCCGCCGGCCCCATCGGTCTTCCAGCCGACGGTCTTCCGTCCGGCGAAGGCCTTCTGGAGATCGGCCTCGACGACGCCCTCGACGTGCCAGATCGGGATCCGATGCCCCCACCAGAGCTGGCGGCTCACGGGCCAGTCCCGCTTCTCGCCGAGCCAGTCGAGGTAGCTTTTCGCGTACCGCTCCGGCACGATCCGGATGCGGCCGGCGGTGACCGCATCGAGCGCGGGCTGCGCGATCTCGTCCATGCGGATGAACCACTGGTCGGCCAGGAAGGGCTCGATCGGGGTCTTCGACCGGTCGGAGTGGGCCAGGTCGATGACGCGATCCTCCACCTGCACGAGCTGCCCTGCCGCCTCCAGGTCGGCCACCACCTTCGTGCGGGCCTTCATCATCGACAGCCCGGCGTAGGGGCCGGCCTCGGTGTTGAGCCGGCCGTCGGGCTGGAGGATGTTGATCATCGGCAGCTTCTGCCGCAGGCCGACGTCGTAGTCGTTGGGGTCGTGGGCCGGCGTGATCTTGACGCAGCCGGAACCCATCTCCGGCTTCGCCCACTCGTCGGCCACGAGCGGGATCGGCCGGCCGAGCAGCGGCAGCCGCACCTGCCGGCCGGCCCGCGCCATCGCGGCGAGCATCTCGAGTCCAGGCAGCAGGTCGCGGCGGCGCGTCTCGAGGTCTTCGAGCGCCCGGTCGATGTCGGCATGCTCCTTGGACGGAGCGGCCGCCCGTTTTTCACGCAGCGTCTTCTCGGCCTCGGCAAGCGCCGCGGTGGGCGCAGGGTGCACGGCCACGGCGGTGTCGCCCAGGAGCGTCTCGGGGCGGGTCGTGGCCACCGTCACGCTCGTCGGCTCGCCCGGCTTGGCGTCGATGACGTCGTAGCGGATGTGCCAGAAGTGCCCCTTCACCTGCTCGTGGAAGACCTCGTCGTCGCTCACGGCGGTCTGCAGGAACGTGTCCCAGTTGACGAGCCGCTTGCCCCGGCGAACGAGCCCCTTCTCGAAGAGCCGGAAGAAGGCCTCGCGGACCGCCCGCGCGCACTGGTCGTCGAGCGTGAACCTCACCCGGTCCCAGTCGCAGCTCGCGCCCAGGTCGCGGAGCTGCCCGAGGATCCGCTTCTCATACTGCTCCTTCCAGGCCCAGATCCGCTCCACGAGCTTTTCGCGGCCGAGGTCGTGCCGGGAAAGCTTCTCCTCTTCGAGCAGCCGGCGCTCCACCACGGCCTGCGTGGCGATGCCGGCGTGGTCGGTGCCTGGCATCCAGAGCGTCAGGCAGCCCTGCATCCGCCGCGTCCGCACGAGCAGGTCCTGGAGGCTGTTGTTGAGGGCGTGGCCGAGGTGGAGGGCGCCGGTGACGTTGGGCGGCGGGATGACGATCGAGAAGACCCGCTGGCCGGGCCGGTGAGCCGCCGGATCTGCGTGCCAGAAGCGGCCGGCATCCCAGAGGGCGAGGCAGCGGCGCTGCGCCGCGGTGTGGTCGTATTGCTTCGGCAGTTCGTGCATGGGGCTCCCTCGACAGCGCCTGGTCCGGAAGCCTGAAAATGTAGTGGAAAACGAGGCTGCCGTGCCATGCCAGCGATTGCGGCGTGCGGTCGCGCCCGCTCTCCGCAACACCGAGGCCGCGGCACCGTTGAAGCCCGCCTGAGGCTGCCGGCTTCGGAGGCTTTCGGATATCGTCACCAGTGGGCGGCCCGCCACGAGGCGACCGGCCGCCGGGGGGCTCGGAAAACCGGCACGCGGACGACGTCGCCACGGAGGATCGAACCATGCGTAACCCCATGCGAGACCAACGCCCCCATCGCGCCGCAGTCCTGCTGGCCGCCTGCTGTCTCGCGGTCGCCGCCTGCCCGCAGACCGCCAGCGGGCAGCCGGCGGCTCCGCCCGCGGGCCGCATCCGCAAGCCGCAGATCGCCGACACGATCCGCGCCAACGTCTACGCCGACAACTGGTTCATCCTCTACGTCAACGGCGAGCTCGTCGCGGTCGATTCGATCGCGTTCATTCCGCACAACGTCGTCTCGGTCGACATCCTGCCGAAGTACCCGATGACGATCGCGGTCATGGCGAGGGACAACGCCGACCCGAAGACCGGCATGGAATACGCCAACACCACCATCGGCGACGGCGGCTTCGTGCTCAAGTTCGGCGACGGCACCGTCACGAACGGCTCGTGGAAGGCCCGCTGCTTCTCCCGGGGCCCCATCGGCGGCGACAGGCAGAACCCCAGGGTCGAGAACGATCCGCTTCCCGAAAACTGGTACGCCGTCGACTTCGACGACAGCGGCTGGGGGCGTGCCAAGGAGTATTCGGAGCAGCAGATCGACCCCAAGCAGCCCTACTACGATGCCGACTTCAAGGGGGCGAGGTTCATCTGGACCGACGACCTGCTGCTCGACAACACCGTGGTCTTCCGCCACACGGTTCCCGCGCCGCCCGATCGCAAGCAGCGGCCCGACTTCTCCCGGCTCAACGACGTCGTGCCCGAGGGGCCGCCCAAGCCGGGGCAGGGGGGCGGCAGGCGGCCGCCCGGCAATCGACCCCCGCCGGGAGGCCCGCGATGAATCGGCAGGCAGCCGCACAGGCGCTGGCGTGCCTCCTGGCGATCGTCAGCCTTTGTATGACGCAGACCGCGGCCGCAGCTGAAAAACCGTCCCGGCCGAACATCGTTCTCATGCTCGCCGACGACCAGGGCTGGAACGGTCTCTCGGTCGAGATGGCCCCCGGCGTCTCCGGTTCCAAGGGGGCGATCATGCACACGCCCAACCTCGAACGGCTGGCGGCGCAGGGCATGCGGTTCACAAACGGCTACGCCCCCGCCCCGGTCTGCTCGCCGTCGCGAATCTCGATCCAGACCGGCCGCAGCCCCGCCGCGCTCCACTGGACGAAGGCGGCGCCCGCCGAGCCGGGCCACAAGCTCCTCGAACCGCGGCTCATCAGGCAGATCGCCGAGCAGGAGACGACGGTGGGCGAACTGCTGCGGCAGGCCGGCTACGCCACGGCTCACTATGGCAAGTGGCACATCGCCGGCGGCGGCCCCGAGCGGCACGGCTACGACGCCGGCGATGGCGACACCGGCAACGAAAACGCCTACCGTTTCATCGACCCCAATCCGGTCGACATCTTCGGCATGGCGGGCCGCGCCGAGGCGTTCATGAATGCGAGCCAGGCCGCCGGCAGGCCGTTCTTCATCCAGCTCTCGTGGAACGCCCTCCATGCCTCGGAGAACGCGCTCAAGGCCACGCTCGCGAAGTATGCGAAGCTCACAGGCGGGTCGGCCGACGACAAGCGGACGACCGTCGCCGCGATCACGGAGGACCTCGACACGGGCGTCGGAAGGGTGCTCGATTCGATCGACCGGCTCGGCATCGCCGACAGCACCTACGTGATCTACATGTCTGACAACGGCGCGGGGGGTGGCGGCGGAGGAGGTGGTGGTGGTGGCAGAGGCGGCCGACGAGACGGCCGACGAGACGGCCGACGAGACGGTCTCGGCGGCGGCAAGGGCACGGTCTGGGAAGGGGGCGTGCGGGTGCCCTTCATCGTCCGCGGCCCGGGCGTCGCCGCGAATTCCTGGTGCGACGTGCCCGTCGTGGGCTGGGATCTGCTGCCGACGTTCTGCGACTGGGCGGGCGTGCCGGCCCAGACCATTCCGTCCACCGTCGAGGGAGGCAGCATCGCCGGACTCCTCTCCCACGGCGGCACGGGCGTCGTCAAGCGGCCGCGTGAGGAGATCGTGTTTCACTTTCCGCACTATCAGAGCGGGCAGGCCCCGCACTCCGCGATCCGCGTCGGCGATCTCAAGCTCTTGCGGTTCTACGAGGATGACCGCGTGGCGCTCTACGACCTCGCGAAAGACATCGGGGAGCGAAGTGACCTCGCCACCGCGCGGCCGGCCGACGTCACGCGGCTGCGTGAGCGGCTGGAGCGGTATCTCGTCGCGGTCGATGCCCAACTGCCCACCGCCAATCCCGACTTCGATCCGGCGCGGCCCGCGGAGCCGGCGCGGAAGGGGGGCGGCGCGGGTGGGCCTGGAAAAAAAACCGGCGGCGAGATGAAGCCCAAGGGAGTCGGCAGGAAGAAGGAGGCAGCATGATGACGAGCGGCTTTATATTGATCCGGGCGGGACGATTGCTGGTCGCCGCATGTGCGGCGGCCATCGCGGCAGCCGCTGGCGACGCCGCGGCTCATCCCTGGCATCGCCACCGCGACACCGCCGTCGCCCCGGCGGCGGCCGACGGCGATGACGCCTCCGAAGCCGAGTCCGGGCGGATCACCGCGCCGCCCCTGGTCGATCCGCGGTTCCTGGTCGTCGCCGCCCGCAAGCCGGGCAAGCCCGCCGCCGACATCGCGGCCGCGTTCGCCGCGTTCGAGAAGCTCGGCGCGGTCTCCTGCCGCAGTGACGACCGGTTCTTTTTCGTCGAGTCAAACGGGGTGCCCGACCATCCGCTCATGGTCGGCATCCGCGCCTGGCAGCAGCAGGTGCCGCTGCCACAGAAGTACGTGGGCAACAACGCCTGGCAGATCCCGCTGGTGCCAGTCCCCGCAGCGAAGCCGACTTCCACGAAAAAGGCCTTCCTGCGGGGCGCGATCGCCCTGGCCATCAACGGCATCCCGATCTTCAACCCGCTCAACAACCGAGGCGAAGACGCCTACAAGATCGGCGAGCTCGACGATTACGGCGGCCACTGCGGCCGGGCCGACGACTACCACTACCACGTCGCGCCCGTGCACCTCGAGAAGCAGGTGGGCAAGGGGATGCCGATCGCGTATGCCCTCGACGGCTATCCGATCTACGGCTACGAGGAGCCGGACGGCTCGCAGGTGACCGGCCTCGACAAGCTCGGCGGCCACGAGGACGCCGACGGCAACTACCACTACCACGCCACGAAGACCTACCCCTATCTCAACGGCGGCTTCCACGGCGAGGTGACGGAGCGGGATGGGCAGGTCGATCCGCAGCCCCGCGCCGAGCCGGTGCGGCAGTCGCTGCCGCCACTGCGGGGAGCGACGATCGTCGGCTTCACGGCCCCCACGCCGACGAGCCGGCGGCTGACCTACGAGGTCGACCGCCGCAAGGGCACGGTCGAGTACGCGATCGCCGGTGACGGCACGATCTCTTTCACATACATCGATCCCTCCGGCAAGACGTCCACCGAGACGGCCAAGCCTCGTGGCGGTGGTGGAGGCGGCGGCCGTGGCGGACGCGGCGACCGGCCTCCGCGGCCGGGCGACGGGCCGCCGCCGCGGCCCGGTGAGGGTCCGCCTCCGCGGCCGGGCGAGCCGCGGTCCCAGCAGCCCGGCCGGGGACCGACCCGCAGCGGCCCCGCCAAGACGACGGCGGAGGGCGGCCTCGCCGTGACCAGTGCCGCCATCGGTGCCGACGGCCGCCTGCCGGCCGAGTTCACCTGCGACGGTGCGGGCGTGTCGCCTCCCTTGGCATGGCAGGCCGGGCCCAAGGGCACGAAGTCATACGCGCTGACGCTCTGGCACGAAGCGCCCGACCAGGTGAAGTCGTACTGGGTCGTGTACGGCATCCCGGCATCGGCCACCGGACTGCCGAAGGGCTCGCGGACCGTGGGCACGACGGGCCTCAACGACAAGCGCCGGGCCGAGTACGACCCGATGTGCTCGAAGGGGCCGGGCGTGAAGGAATACCACGTCACGGTGTACGCCCTCTCCGCCGAGCCGAAGCTGCCTGCCGGGGGCGCGAACCGCGAGGCCCTGCTGGAGGCGATCAGCGACACGACGCTCGCGGAAGGCACGTTCACGTTCACCTACGAGCGCGGGGGCAATCCGTGAGCGGTCGGCTTTCCCTGCGTCGCCTCCCGGCGGTGCTCGCGGTGCTCGCGGCCTGGCCCTGGGTGTCGGCCGCGAACGGAGCGGCGGCCGACCGCACGCGGCCGCCGAACGTGATCCTCATCCTCATGGACGACATGGGCTGGCGGGACGTCGGCTTCGCGGGCAATACGTTCGTGGAGACGCCGCACATCGACCGGCTGGCGAGGACGGGCATGGTCTTCACGCAGTCCTACTCAAGCGCCCCCAACTGCGCCCCGACGCGGGCCTGCCTCATGTCGGGCCAGTACACGCCGCGGCACGGCATCTACACCGTCGTCGACCCGCGACAGCCGCCGGGATCTCCCTGGCACAAACTCGTCGCCGCGGACAGTGAATCGGAACTGGCGACGGAGGTCGTGACGCTGCCCGAGTCGCTCAAGGCGGCCGGCTATGCCACCGGCTTCTTCGGCATGTGGAACCTCGGCCGCGGTCGCACCGGCCCCGTCACGCCCGGCGGCCAGGGGTTCGACACCGTCGTCTTCCCCGAGACGATCGGCTTCGGCAAGGACGAGTATTTCGACGACGCGGGCCACTACCTCTCCGACCGGCTCACCGACGAGGTGCTGGCCTTCGTCGAGAAAAACCGCGACCGGCCGTTCTTCGCCTATTATCCCGACCACGCGGTGCATGCGCCGTTCAACCCGAAGCCCGACCTGCTCGCCAAGTACGAGCGCAAGGCGAAGGCGGGCGACGACGGCCGGAACGATCCCGCCTACGCGGCGATGATCGAGGCGGTCGACCAGAACGTGGGCCGGATCATGGCTGCCCTCGAGAAGCTCCGTCTCGTAGACGACACGGTCGTGATCTTCACCTCAGACAACGGCGGCACGCAGCAGTACACGGCGCCGCTCTCCGGCAGCAAGGGGCAGCTCTACGAGGGGGGCATCCGTGTGCCGCTGGTCGTGTCGTGGCGGGGCGTGGCGACGAAGGGGGGCACGACGCCAATCCCCGTCGCCACCGTCGACCTCTACCCGACGCTGCTCGAACTCTGCGGCGCCACGCCGCCGGCGGGCCAGACGCTCGACGGCACGAGCCTCGCCGGCCTGCTGCAGGGAGGCAAACCGCCGGCCCGCGAGCGGCTGTTCTGGCACTTCCCCTGCTACGTCGGCCGGGCGACGCCGTCGAGCGCCGTGCGCGAGGGCGACTCCAAGCTGATCGAGTTCTTCGAGGACGGCGGCAGGACGGAGCTCTACGACCTCCGCGACGACCCGAACGAGAAGCGCGACCTGGCCGCGAGCCAGCCGGAGCGGGTGGCGGCGCTGTCGCGCACGCTGCACGACTGGCAGCAGGCGACGGGAGCGACGATCCCCCGTGATGCCAATCCCGCCTACGACCCCAAGGCCGACCGGCCCCGCGGCGGCCAGCCCGCAGGCCACAAGCGGGGACCGGGCGGAAAAGGCCCCGCCGGCACCGGTCAGGGTCCGAACCGGGGCCAGGGACAGACCCGGGGCCAAGGTCAGAACAAGGGCGGCACGAAGGCCGCTCCGCAGCCGTCCGCCGGATCGTAGCCGGTCACGTCCGGCCCACGCCGACCCAGCGACGCGTGCGGCTGCTCTTGAGCACCGCGTCGCACAGCCGCACCTCGTGGTGGCCGTCCGCGGCCGTCGCGAAGAGGACGGGCGTCTTCCGACCCGACGCGATGTGCTGGTAGACGGCCCGGTAGTGCATCTTGTGGGCGTCGGCGAAACCCTCGGGATGGCCGCCGGGATAGTCGGTGAAGCCGGCGACGTCGTCGCTGAACCCCGCCGTGCCCCGCTGCAGGATCTGGTCGGGCGTGTCGCGGCGGCCGACGCGGATCTCGTTGGGCTGCTGGAGCTCCCACTGCAGCGAGCCCTCGGTGCCGTAGATGCCCAGGGCGAGGCTGCACTTCCACCCCGCCGCCACCTGCGAGATCGCCGCATTGGCATGGACTCCGTCGGCGTGCGGGTGGTCGGCCTTGCCGAAGCGGAGCAGCACGCTGCCAAAGTCCTCGGTATCGACCTTGTAGGGCACGAGCGACGCGGGATCGACCTTCGCAAACGTCTTCACCTCGCCGCGTGGCCGGCGACGGACCTTGTGGAACGTCTCCGTGTGGCCGAACACGGCCTCGGCCCTCGCGCCGAGGATGAACGACACGGCGTCGATCCAGTGCGTGCCGATGTCGCCGACGGCCCGCAGCGCGCCTCCCTCCGAGGCGAGCACCCGCCAGTTGTAGTCGGTGTCCTTGAGGAGCCAGTCCTGAAAAAAGTGCCCCTGCACGTGGATCACTCGGCCGATGTCGCCGCGGCGGACCATGGCCCGCATCTGCAGCACGGCAGGAAAGAATCGGCACATGTAGTTCACGGCGAAGACCGGCGCCCCGGGCCGGGCGACGGCCTTCACCACACGGGTCGTCTCGCGGGCCGACATGCCCAGCGGCTTCTCGCAGACGACGTGCTTCCCCGCGGTCAGGCAGTCGAGCGACTGCTGCACGTGGACCTTGTTGGGCGAGGTGATGTGGACCACGTCGACGTTCGGCGAGCGGAGGAGCGCCTTGTGGTCGTAGTCGCCATACACCTCGGGGATGCCCCAGCGGTCGGCCGTGGCCCGCGCCGCCTCCGTCGACCCGCAGATGGCAGTGACCTGCACGCCGAGCCGCCGCAGCGCCTCGATGTGGACGGGGCCGATGAACCCGGTGCCGATGACGGCGGCCCGGAGGGAGTGCACCTGGGTGGGCTGCGTCTTCATCACGAACGTCTCCGCAGTGGTCGACAAGGGCGGCCTGGCGACCAGGCCGGCGCACACACCGTCACTCGGCGAGCGACTTGAGGTAGACGAGCGATCGCGGCACCTGCGCCGGCGAGGCTGTGCTCTCGTCCTCGATGTAGTAGTGGGCCACGCCCGCCCGCTTCGCGGCCCGCAGGACCGCCGGCATGTCGATCTGGCCGGTCCCGAGGACGACGTCGTTCTCGGGATCGGTCTTGCCGGAGAAGTCGCCCTTCACGCCCTGCTTGAGGTCCTTCAAGTGCATGAGCTTCACGCGGCTGCCGTAGCGGTCGATCAGCTTGGCGGGGTCGGCGCCCGGAAAGTGCGCCCAGAGGATGTCGAGCTCGATGCCGACGTTCTCCGGCTTCGTCTCGGCCATCATGAGGTCGAAGAGCGTGCCGTCGCCGTGCGGCTGGAACTCGTAGCCGTGGTTGTGGTAGCAGAAGGTGAGGCCGTGCCGCTCGCGGAGAAGCCGGCCGACGCGATCGAACTCGGCCGCCGCTTCCCGCGCCCGCTCGGCCGTGAACGGCGGCTTGTGCGGGATCGATGCCACCCGCACGTACTTCGCACCGAGTGCGAGCGCGTCGCGGGCGACCTCGTCGGTCTTGTTCACGGCCGCGTCGTACCCGACGCCGAACGACGAGCAGACCAGCCCCCGCTCGTCGAGCAGTTTCCGCAACTCGCTGGCCGTGAGCCCGAAGAGGTTCGAGAACTCGAGGTCGGTGATGCCCAGTGCCTTGACCGCGTCGAGCGTGCCCGGCACGTCCTTCGCAAACTGGTTGCGAAACGTGTAGGAGCACAGGCCGGGCGTGTCCGGAAAGAGACGCTTCGCGGATTCGGCGGCCGGAAGGCCGGACGCATACAGCGCGGCGAACAGCGCGCACGCCGTCAGCAGGATCGAATTGATCACGGAATACCCCCTCAGGAATGTGGGTCGACGGCCACAGTCTCCCGTTCCCCGCCGAGACGGGCAAGTGCCTGCTGCCGGGGCATGTGACGGTTGAAGCCGTCCGGCGGCCTCGGAGACAATGCCGGCTGCCACAGCCCTCGCCACCGGACGCCGGCCGCCGATGAGCCACACCCGCTTGCTTCCCGGGCAGAGCCCGCTTCCTGGCCAGGGCTTGTTCCCTGGCCGGAGCATGTTTCGCGGTCCGCGTGCAGGGCTTCGGCACTCTGCAGCCGTCGTCGTGGCCGTCGTGCCGCTCCTGGCCGCCGCCGTGCCGAGAGCAGTGCGGGCCGACGAGCAGCTCGACGGGGCGCTCGCCACGATGGCCCGCATGATGATCGTCGAGTCGCCCACGGAGTGGCGCGAGCAGGCCGTGAAGGGCCGGTTCTGCGACGGCAGCAGGGTGGACGATCTGCTCCAGAGGCTGGCGGGTGCGTTCGAGCCGGTGAAGAGCCGCGACGAGGCCCTCGCGGTGCTGTCCCGAAAAAAGATCATCTGGAACGACTACTGGAAGGAACAGGCGGTTTCCGGCCGCCAGTGCGAGGGCGAGTACGTCGCCACCCTCCTGCGGGTGGCGGCCGCGCCGCTGGCCGACCAGGAGCTGATCGCCTCGCAGGCCGTGCCCGACGGGATCCTGGTCTGCGACGAGCCGACGGCCTTTGCGACCACCTCCACGTCCTCGGGCTCAGGCGGCTTCAATGCGGTCATCGGCACGCAGACCTTCGACCCGAGCTATCGCTTCACGCGGAAGCCGCGGCTCGTGGAAACGGCCGAGGCGATCCGCGGCATGGGCGGCGACACGATCAAGTTTCAGCTTTCGCCCACCTACGCCCGCGGCAACGGCAACGTCGATGCGGCTCGCGGCGATATCCGGTCCCTGGCCGACCTCGTGCGGGATGAGCCGGCCCACCGCGCCGTGCTCGACATGCCGTTTTCACGGTTCTTGCTCTGGGCCCACACGTTCCACCTCGACGACAGCCACGATAGGTGGCGGAAGGGTCTCTCGGCCGAGACGACCGCGGGAGAATACCGCGAGATCTACGACCTCGCCCGCCACCTGCTGGGCACCTACCGCGGCACCGGCAAGACGTTTTACCTGGGCCACTGGGAGGGGGACGGCCTGCTGCGGGGCAGCATCGACGCCGCAAACGACGCCCGCGCGGACGAGATCGCCTGCCGCGGCATGGCCGACTGGCTCACCACCCGGCAGCGGGCCGTCGACGACGCGAAGCGCGACACGCCGCACGACGGCGTGCAGGTCTGGCACTACACCGAGGTCAATCACGTCAGGCTCGCGATGCAGGGGCGGCCCGCCCTCGTCACCCGCGTCCTGCCGCACACGAACGTCGATCTCGTCTCCTACTCCTGCTACGACACCCAGGACGATCCGCGGCTGCTCAAGGCGGCCTTGGCATTCATCGAAAAACAGCTGCCACCAAAGCCTGCCATCGCCGGGCGGCGTGTGTTCATCGGGGAGTATGGCTTCCCGGCGATCCGCCACACCCCCCAGGAACAGGACCGCCTCTCGCGGCAGGTCATGCGGGCGGGGCTGGAGTGGGGCACGCCGCTGATCCTCTACTGGGAGCTCTACAACAACGAGGTCGAGGCCGACGGCCGCCAGCGGGGCTACTGGCTCATCGACGACCGCCGGATAAAGCAGCCCATCTACCACACCCACGAATCCTTTCTCGCCTGGGCGAGACGAGAGGCGAAGGCGACCACCGCCCGCAGCGGACGGCCCCCGACGGCGCTGGAGTTCCGCAGAGCGGCGGTCGACTTCCTCGACGGGCGACCGGCGCAGCCATGAATGGCAGAGCGCCGGCGGCAACCAGTGATCGCAGGACAGGATGCCCGCGGCGAGCGTGCGGCGACGGGGCATCGGCCTCTCCGAGCACAACGCCGAGGGATCACGTGTGATCCGTATCATTCGACCGCGGGCCTGCCGCCGACGCAGACGAGGTGGCCCACCGTGCGGAAGAAGATCCGCCCGCCGCTCACTGCCGGGGACGAGTAGCACTCCTCGCCCAGATCGTTCTCCGCCACCACCTCGAAGGACGGCCCGGGCCGCACCACCTTCGTCACGCCGACATCGTCGGTGAAGTAGACGAGACCGTCAGCGGAGAAGGGGGAGCCGCTGTAGTGGCCGCCGGCCCGCGCCGTCCAGAGCCGCTCGCCACTGGCGGTGTCGAGGCAGCCGGCCACGCCGTCGTCGCTGGTGAGCAGCAGCCGGTTGCCCGCCACGATCGGCGCCGGCACGTAGCCGCAGTTGCGGAGCGCCTTCCACTTGAGGTGCGTGGCCGTCACGTCGCCGTCGCCGGTGGGGTCGATCGCGGCCACGAGCTTGTCGGGAAAGCCGGCCGTGAGAAACACGAGCCGGCCGTCGTCCACCATCGAGGCCACGAACTGCTCCGTGGGCCCCTCCACCCGCCACAGCTCGCGGCCGGTTTCGGGATCGTAGCCCGCCACGTGCCGGCTGCCCGAGAGGATCAGCTGCCGGCGGCCGGCGAACGTGCGGATGATCGGCGTGCAGTAGCTGCGGGTGTTGTGCGATCGGGGCACCTTCCAGCGGGTGGCCCCGGTGGCCCGGTCGAGCGCCACGAGGAAGCCCTCGCCGTCGTGGTCGCCATTCAGGATCACCCTGTCGCCGTCGACCACCGGGCAGGAGCAGTAGCCGTGGCAGCTCGCGAAGTCGCCCGGGCGGACGAGCCACTGCTCGTTGCCGTCGAGATCGTACGCCGCGACCACCATCGGCCCGAACGACGCGTCGCGGTCGCCCGGCACGTGGAGCGCCGGCACCCGCTTGTCGGACGTCTCCCAGAAGGAAACGAACACCAGCCGGCCGTCGCTGGCCGGGGTGCTGGAGGCGTGGCTGTTGAGCTTGTGCTTGATCTCGAGCGGCGAGCGGAGCACCGGGCGGCTCCAGAGCTGCCTGCCGCTCGCGGCCTCGAAGCAGAGCAGCAGCCGCTCCTCGGTCGCAGCGTCGCAGCTGGCCACGAAGACGCGGTCGCCCACGACGATCGGCGAGGCATGACCGGCTCCCGGCAGCGGCACCTTCCAGAGGATGTTTTCCGCGGCGCCGCCGTCCTTCCCGGCCGACCAGTGGAGCGGCAAGCCGTGCTCGAGGCTCGTGCCGTCGCCCCGCGGGCCGCGCCAGCCGGGCCAGTCCTCGGCCCGCGCCGGCAGTCCGCTCGCCACCACCGACAGGCTCACGCACAGCGACGGCAGCCATCTCGACGTCGGCATCGGTTTCCTCCCTGGAGCCCGCCCCGCGTCGGCCGCCGTCCTCACCGCCGCGCGAGGCAATGGTGAAACGAGTCGGCCAGGGCGAGCCAGCTGGCTTCGATGACGTTCTCGCTGACGCCGACCGTGCCCCAGACGTGCTCGCCGTCGGTGCTCTCGATCGACACGCGGACCTTCGCCGCGGTGCCCTCCTGGGCGTTGATCACCCGCACCTTGTAGTCGAGCAGGTGCATCCGCTCCACGGCCGGGTAGCTGGCCGCCAGCGCCTTGCGGAGCGCGGCATCGAGCGCGTTGACCGGGCCGTCCCCCTCCGCGACCTCGTGCCGCTGCACGCCGTCGACGACGAGCTTCACGGTGGCCTCCGTCGTCACCTCGGCGACGCCACCCGCCGCGCCGTCGCGGCTCTCCACCGCGACGTTGTAGGAGAGCTTCTCGAACGCCGGCCGAAACGTTCCCGCGCAGCGGTCGACGAGCAGGTCGAACGACGCGCCCGCCGCTTCGAACTGCCAGCCCTCGTTCTCGAGCCGGCAGACCTCCGCCAGCACGGTGTCGAGCAGCTTCCTGTCGTCCCGCACGTCGGGCCGGCTGACGAGCGCGGCGATGTTGGACCGGCCGGAGAGCTCGCTCACGAGGATCCGCCGCGCGTTGCCGATCGACTCCGGCGGAATGTGCTCGTACGACTCCGTCGCCTTCGCCACGGCGTGCACGTGCATGCCCCCCTTGTGCGCGAAGGCGCTCGCCCCCACGAACGGCTGCCCGGGCCGGTAGCTCATGTTGGCCGTCTCGTAGACAAACCGCGAGAGTTCCGTGAGGTGGGCCGTGCCGCCGCCGAGCACGCGGTAGCCGGGCAGCTTGAGGGCCAGGTTGGCGACGACGGAGATCAGGTCGGCGTTGCCGCACCGCTCGCCGAGGCCGTTGATCGTGCCCTGCACCTGCACCGCGCCGGCGGCGACGGCCGAGAGGGAGTTGGCGACCGCAAGGTCGCAGTCGTTGTGGCAGTGGATCGCCACCGGCGCGGCGCAGCCGGCGGCGGCGAGCGCCTCGATCGCCTCGCGGACCAGCGCCGCCACCTCGTCGGGCAGCGTGCCGCCGTTGGTGTCGCAGAGCACGATCCGCGTAGCCCCGGCCCGCGCCGCGGCGAGGATCGTCTCGCGGGCGTAGCCGGCGTCGAGCTTCCAGCCGTCGAAGAAGTGCTCGGCGTCGTAGAAGACCTCGCGGCCCGAGACGACCAGAAACCGGACGGTGTCGCCGATCATCGCGAGATTTTCCTCGCGCGACACGCCGAGCACTTCGGTCACGTGGAAGGCCGACGTCTTGCCGACGATGGTCACCACGCTCGTGCCCGCGTCCAGCAGCGCCTTCATCCCGGGATCGGCCGCCGCCTCCATGCCGCGGCGGCGGGTCATGCCGAAGGCGCAGATCCGCGAATGGGCGAGCTTCAGGCCCCGGACCCGCTCGAAATACTGGGCATCCTTGGGGTTCGAGAGCGGATAGCCTCCCTCGATGTAATCGACGCCGGCCTCGTCGAGCCGCCGCGTGATCGCGAGTTTGTCCTCGAGCGAGAAGTTCACGCCCTCGCCCTGCGAGCCGTCGCGGAGGGTCGTGTCGTAGATCTCGATGCGCCGTTCCCGGACGGGCGTCGGCGTGTCCGGGGAGGGGGTCATCGGAGAGAACGTGGGCGGAGAGTGCGGTGGAATCTCGGGGAAGAACCAGAGTATAGCCAGCCCGGCCGCCGGCCTCCATGCGGTGAGCCGACGGGGGTACGCCGCTCACGACGATCACGAGACCGGCGTCACGTTCGGGCTCGGGCCGGCGCCGATGATCGTCGGCACGAGCCGCCGCGCCACCCACGGCACGGCCCGTGCTGCGCGGACGGCAGCCGCCACCAGCGCCGGCCGCCGCAGCGCCAGCGACACGCGCCGACACCGGGCGTGCAGCGGGCCGAAGTGGGCCGCGTGTGCGGCACGATAGCGGGCCGCCACTTCCACGGAATCCGTTGCGCCGCCGCCGGACACGATCGAAGCTGCCGCGATGCGGCCGCTCGCCAACGCCCAGCCGATCCCCTCGCCGGTGAAGGGCTCGACATACCCTGCCGCGTCGCCCACCCGCAGGATCCGGCCCGCGACGCCCGCCACGAGCGGCGCCGCACGCGTGAGCGGTGGCGTGGCGCGAAAGGACGCGCGGCGAATCTCAGCGGCGATGATCGCGGCGCGAGCGTGCCCCAGCGACTCTTCCAGGATCGCGAGCACCGCCGCCGCAGGGCCGGCGGCCGCCACCGCCGTGCGGTCGACGGCGGCCGCGAGGTCGATCCTGCCGTCGGCGAGCCGCACGAGGCCGCAGTAACCGCCGCGGCCCACCGCCATCACGAGATCGCCGTCGGGAAGGTCCGCGGCGCCGCCCCCGAGCAGCGTGCCGAGTCCGATGCGGCTGCCGGCCGCCACGCGCCGGCCTTCCGCATCACCGCCACGCACGGCGTCCGCGAGCCCCGCTGCCACGATGAACCAGCCGGCGCGAACGATGCGCCTGCCATCCATGCCGCCCGCGTCTCCCGGATCCGCCGCGAGCAGGCGGCCCGTCACGGCCGTCGCTCCGTCATCCTCCACCGCCTCGAGCGTGGTCTGCGGCAGCCAGTGGCAGCCCGCTTTGATCGCGGCGCGGACGAGCGCGGGATCGAGCGCCTCGCGGGAGATCACCCGCCCTCCGGGCAGCGGAATCCGTGCCGACCGCCCGCCCGCCCCCAGGTCGACCAATTCGAGTGGCAGGCCACGTGGACTGTCGGTGAGTTCGAGCCCGTCGAGCTCACGGACGGCGGCGACCGACAGGCAGCAGCCGCACACCTTCGGTCGCGGCATGCTGCCGCGGTCGACGAGCAGCACCCGCAGGCCGGCGCGGGCGAGCCTGATCGCCGCGGAGGCCCCCGCCGGACCGGCCCCCGCCACGACGGCGTGCCATTCGGCGGCCGCGGCCGCCTCGAGGCCGAGGGTCGCCGCGATCGGCGTCTCGACACCGTCGGCCGATGACGCATCGACAGCGGGCGGCGTCATGGAGCCGCCCCGATCGCGTTGCCACCGGCCCGCCACCAGGACACGAGCGCCCGCTCGGGCCAGGCCCGTCTGATGTCGGCGCCGCGCAGCCCGGCCGCGTCGCAGAGCGATCGGTATTCGGCCCGGGTGCGAGCAGCCCGCACCGACGCGGGACCGTCGACGCGGGCCACGAGCGAGCGGGTGAGCACCGCGGTGCCGAACGTCGCCATGGCCAATCCCACCCGGCTGCGGACGAGATCCGACACGACGATCCCGCACCGTGCCGCCGCCGCCATCGCCGCGAGCAGTCCGCGAGCCGCGTCGTCGTCGAGATGATGCAGGAAGAGCGAACTCACCGCGATATCACACGGCGGACATCCCTCGGCGATGACGTCGCGCACGGCGAACGACACGCCTTCGGCGGCGTGGGCGGCCAGCGCGGCGCTCCGCTGTACCGCCCGGCGGCTGATGTCGACGCCGACGACCCGCACCGATCCGGGCGGCGTCACGCGGGCGAGGCGGGCTGCCAGTTCCACCGTCACGTCGCCGCCGCCGCAGGCGACATCGACGACCACGCACGGTCCGGGGCCCGACATCCCCGCGGCGAACCGACGGCCGATGGCGGCGGCGATCTGGGCGGCGGTCCGGGAGAGAGCGTTGATCCGCGCCAGGGCCGCGAGCGCCCGGAGGTGCTCCTCCGGCGAAAGCGCGGGATCGTCCATCATCTCGGGCTGCCGCGTCAGTGAGAGCGACCAAAGCGACACGCGTGGGAGCCTCCGCGGAGCAGCGTCACGGCTCCATGATGAGGAGTATACGTCAGCGGAGCTGCGGATCGCGGGCTTCGAGCCCGCTTGCGATCGCTCCGTGGCGACGATCATGGCCGCGGTCCAGTCGGCGGCAACGCCATCGGCCCCGTAGCCGCAGCCTCTCCCGGTGCGGCAGCAGCAACGAGTATCTCCCCGCTGATCTGCAGTTCGTCGGCCACCCCGACGACACCGCCGAGCTTCTTGTAGGGCCGCATCCCGAACTCGGTCTGCTTCACGGCGAAGCCGCCGCGCAGCCGCAGCACCTGGTCCCGCTGGTCCACCTCGACCGGCACCACGATGTCGCGTGTCACGCCGTGCAGCGTGAACGCGCCCGCGAGGCTATAGACCGGCCTGCGGTCGCGGGAGAGGTTCGGGGCGGGCAGCGCGGAGCGGATCAGGAACGTGGCGGTCGGGTGCCGCGCCACGTCGAGCACGTCAGCCCCGAGCATGCTGCCGTTGACCTGCTTCCGCGTGATCGGATCGGTCTGCCCCGGCAGGCCGAGCGCGGCCCGGGCCTCGGCGGTGTCGGCGTCGAACGACCGCATGTCGAAGACGAGCATGCCGGCCTGGTCCGCCGCTCCCAGCCGCACCTGACCGGCCTGAAGCCTGCCGACGACCGCGTGATCGTGGCCAAGCCCCGTCTTGCCGACAAACACGAAGACGCGGCTCGCCTGCAGGTCGACGTCTCCCGGCGCGGGCGGCCGTGCCGGCGCCGCCACCGGCTGCTGGGCGACCGCCACGCAGCACGACGGCGCCACGCAGCACGACGCCGCCACGAGGCAGATCGCGGCGGTACGGACGGCACGACAAAGTTGCTGCGTCACGCAGGGTGCTCCCTCGAGGTGAGAGCACAGCCTATTCGTGTGCGCAGAAAAACATGAAGGGCAAAAACGCCGCGCTCACGCCCACCGTACGAAACCGCGAGCCTGGCCTGCGCACCGCGCCGCATCGCCGCAATCCGCGACCGATCTCCGCGACGGGGCGCACCCCCGACGGCCGCGGGCAGCTCCTCACCAGACGCCCGAAGATCACCTCCGATGCGTGTCGAGCGTCACCAAGCGCCACCCCGCGCCGTCACGCGTCCTCGTCGTCCGACTCCTCGTCGTCGTATTCCGCGTCGTCGTCCGAATCGTCCGACTCGTCCGACTCGTCGTAGCCGTCAGCCTCGTCGTCGGCCTCGTCGTCGTACGATGCCTCGAGATCGTCCTCGGCATCCTCGTCCTCCGACAAGTCGACATCGTCATCGGCAGCGGAGAGCGTCATGGAGCCGCGAGCGGCGGACCGGGCCTCGTCGGCGTGGGGCTGGATCTTCAGCCGGCGCGGCGCCGGATCGGCGGCGGGCACCGGGCTGCCGTTGCGGCGCGACCACTCCTCCATCGTGATGAGCACCTCGCGGGCCTGCGACCCGGCGTACTGGCCGACGACGCCGTCCTCCGCCATGAAGTCGATGAGCCGGGCGCCACGGCCGTAGCCCACGCCCAGCGCCCGCTGCAGGAGCGACACGCTGCCGCGGCCCTCGCGGATCACCACCTCGACGGCCGCCTCGTACATCTCGTCGCGCTCCTTGCCGCTGGAGCCCTTCGGGGCGTCGCCCGACGGCGCCGGCTGGAGGTTCACGAGCTCGGCGGCGTATTGCGGCTCGCTCGTGCCGATCGCGGCCATCACGCGGCCGATCTCCTCGTCGGAGAGATACGTGCCCTGGCCACGGAGGATCTGGCTGGTGCCGGGGGAGAGGAAGAGCATGTCGCCGTTGCCCAGCAGCCGCTCGGCGCCGCACTCGTCGAGCACCACGCGGCTGTCGGTACGGCTGGCCACCTGGAAGGCGATCCGCGCCGGCAGGTTGCTTTTGATCAGGCCAGTGATCACGTCGACCGTCGGCTTCTGCGTGGCGAGGATGAGGTGGATGCCCACGGCCCGGCTCTTCTGGGCCAGCCGGATGATGTGCTGCTCGATCTCCTTGCCCGCCGTCATCATCATGTCGGCGATCTCGTCGGCGATCATCACGATGAACGGCATCGTGGTGGGGATGGCCTGCGCCTCCTCCTCGCTCTCCGGCTTCATCCGCCGGAGCAGCTCCTCGCGGCCGAGCTGGTTGTATTGCGAGAGGTGCCGCACGCCCACGCGGGCCAGCAGGGCATACCGCTCCTCCATCTTGTCGACGGCCCAGGCGAGGATCGCCTCCGCCTTCTTCATGTCGGTCACCACCGGGTGCATGAGGTGCGGCAGCGCCTTGTAGGGCGTGAGCTCGACCATCTTCGGGTCGATCATCAGCATCCGCACCTCGTCCGGCCGGCGGGTCATGAGCATCGACACGATGATGGAGTTCAAGCAGACGCTCTTGCCCGTGCCGGTGCGGCCGGCGATGAGCAGGTGGGGCAGGCTGGCCATGTCGAACACCATCGGGTTGCCCGCCACGTCCTTGCCGAAGTAGAGCGGGATCTTCATGGTGCGGCTCTTCGCCTGCGTCTCCTCGATCACTTCGCGGAGGCGGACCATCTGCCGGTCGGTGTTGGGCACCTCGATGCCCACCGAGTTCTTGCCCGGGATCGGGGCCACGATCCGCACGCTCGGCACCCGCAGGGCGATGGCGAGGTCGTCGGCCAGGTTCGAGATCTTCGCCAGGCGGAGGCCCGCCTCGAGCTCGATCTCGTACTGCGAGATCACGGGGCCGGTCTCGATCTCCACCACGCGGACCTTGAAGCCGAAATCGGCGAACGTCTTCTCGAGCACCCGGGCCCTGTCGCGAACCTCCTGCTCCTGCGCCTCCAGCTGCAGCTGCTCCGCGGGCAGGAGGAGTTCGAGCGACGGCAGCTCGTAGTCGGCCGTCGGATCGGGCTCCATCTGCACCGGCTCGGGCTTGCGGCGGCGGTTGGCCAGCGACCTGATCGGCACGGCGGGCCGCGTCTCGGCCGCCTCGACCTCGTCGGCCTCGTCGTCCGCAGATTCCTCGGCGGCGTCGGCGGCCTCGTCCAGCGACGAGTCGTCCTCGTCCTCGACGACGCCTGCGGCGACAGGCAGCTTCTCACGGCGTCGCACCCGGATCGCCGGCTCCTGCTCGTCATCGGCGTCGGCCGCAATGTCCGCGGAGTCGCCGGTGTCCTCGTCCTCGTCGTCGGCGCCCGCGTTGGCCCTGCGCAGCTGCAGCCAGGCTGGCAGCGGCCTCGTGGCGGCGGCTTCCGCCTCGTCGGCCGCACCGGCGGGCAGCCGCGTGCGGGCGGCGATCGCGCCGCCGAGGGCCCGGAACGCAGAGACGAGCCCCACTGCCATGGCCACGCAGCCTGCCGCGGCCCGCAGCAGCAGCGCATCGCAGGCGACGAACAGGCCCGCAGCCGTCACGGTGAGCGCCACGATCGTCGCACCCGCCTTGGCGAAGTAGGCCTCGGCAAACAGGCGGCCGACGGCGCCCGCGTGGCCGCCGGGCCCCCAGATCGGCCGCCCGATCCAGTCGGGCAGGAACATCGCCAGCAGCGTGCAGATGCCGGCCGTGGCCACGAGGGCCCCCGCGGTGCGCAGCGGCAGGTCGGGCAGCGGCCGCCGGCGTAGGAGCGTGATGTCGAAGGCCGCCAGTGCGGCCAGGGCGAACCAGCCGCCGAGACCGAGCCACTCGTAGGCCAGCGCCGCGACGGCCGAGCCGAGCACGCCGCAGGCATTGGCCGCCCGCGCCGGCGGCGGAAAGGCCCGCGATGCGGGCGGATCACCGGCGTCGAACGTCACCAGGGCCGCCACGAGAAAGATGCAGGAGGCCAGCAGCGCCAGCGCCGTCAGGTCGCGGAAGCGGTTGCGGGCGAGGACCTCGACGACGGCCTCGTCGGCGGCGGAGTGGGCTGCGGCCGACGCCCGCGGCGGCTGGCCGAAGCGGCCCGCGACCTGCGGGGCCGGAGCACGGCCACCGACGGGGGAGGGAAACGAGCGGTCGACGATGGCCATCCCGGAAGTCCTTTCCTGAGCCTGCTGTCCTTGCCTGATGCGGTCCTGACGCGGCCGACGGCGAGGCCCGCGGGGGCCCGTGCGCGACGGTCCATTCAAACTCTACAGGCCGCTCGCGGGCACGGCGGCCGCCGACCGGCGGCGGCGACGGCCCACCGCTGCCGGTCGTGACGGATGCAACGGCTGCAAAAAGTCTGGCGCCGCCATAGAGTGTGGGCCCGCCGTCCGTTCCGCCCCGTGACGGGAGCCGTCGCATCCCCGCGAGCCCGTGAAGGTGATCCCGTCCCGTGAATGAGCTTTCGTCCCCGGGCGATCTCGCGCTGGGCGTGGTCGCGGGCCTGGCCTGCGCGTTCTTTAGCGCCATCTCATACCTCGTGTCGCGGCACCACGGCGTGCTCGAGAGGGCAGAGGGCCGCCGCAACGCCGGCCTGCGGCTCCTCGTGCTTGCCCATGTCGTCATGGCCGTCGTCTGCATCCCGCTGGCCTGGCTGGGCTGGCCCGCCCGCTCGCCCGACCTGCGGCAGGTCTGGCCACCGCTGGCGGCCTCGGCCGGCTGCTACCTGCTCGGCCAATCCGCCTTCCTCACGGCGCTGCGCCGGGTGGAGGCCTCGCGGCTCTCGCCGCTTCTGGGCCTCAAGCTCGCGATGCTCGCGGGCCTCGTCACGCTCGGCTTCGGCCAGCCGCTCGACTCGCGGCAGTGGCTGGCCGTGTCGCTCACCGTGGCCGCGGCGGCCGTCATGCAGTGGGGCCGCGGCGGCGTGCCGGCGATGCCGATGGCGCTGATGGTGTCGTGCTGCCTCTGCTTCGCGCTGGCCGATATCGGCATCATCCGGCTGATCGACGCCCTGCAGACCGGCGGCCCGGCCCCCGGCGTCGCCCTGGGCCGGCTCCATGCGGGCGGTCTCGCGCTGGTGCTGACCTACGCCGCCTGCGGCACGCTCTTCGCGCCGCTCCTGCCGTTCCTGCGGCCGCACACGCCGACGGATTGGAAGCTCGCCGGCGTCTATTCCACGGCATGGCTCTTCTCGATGGCGGGTCTTTACGTGTGCTTCGGACTCGTGGGCGCGGTCTTCGGCAACATCCTGCAATCGACACGGGGCATCATGAGCGTGGTGCTCGGCGCGGGGCTGGCGCAGGCTGGCTGGCACGAGCTCGAGCAGCGGATCGACCGGGCCACGCTCCTGCGGCGGCTGGCCGCGGCCCTGCTCATGACGGCGGCCATCGCCCTCTACGTGATCGACCTCTGGTGAGCCGCACCCTATCGGGGCCACTCCGCCCGATCGATGTCTCATGACGTGCCCGATCCGCCCCTCACCGCGACGAGCCGACTCATACACGGATGATCGCGCGGGGCCGTTTGCGGGATGTTTGCCGTCGGACTAGAGTCTCGGCTAACGCGTGCGACCGCCGCGTCCTGACATCGCGCGGACAGGCCCGACGGGGCCCGATCTCGAGCACCCATGGCACGCCCCGCCCCTCCAGTGCCAGCCGTCGATCGCGGGCCAACAGGCTCTTCCGTTGGCTGGAACATCGCCCTGGCCGGGGGCCTGGCGATCTTGGCCACGGTCGCGCTGCTGAGGGCGATCAACAAGCCGCTGTGGTTCGACGAGATCTTCACGCTGATCCTCGCGAGGATGCAGTCGCCGGCGGAGCTCATCGAGGCACTCAGGGTGCCGATCGACGCCTTGCCCCCGCCGTACTACATGATCTGCCGGGCGACGCTGCTCCTCGTGCCCGACGAGCACGTCGGCATCAGGCTGCCGTCGGTGCTTGGCTTCCTCGCCGCGGTTGCGTGCACATACGCGTTTCTCGCCGTCCGCGTCGATCGCATCTCGGCGCTGACCGGCGCCGCATTCGTGGCGTGCACGGCCCTGGCAGACTACGCCTTCGAGGCGCGTCCCTATGCCCTGATGACCGGCAGCCTGTGTGCGGCCGCGTGTTGCTGGCAGAGGATCGACCGCTCCTGGGTGTGGGCCGTGGCACTCGCGTGTGGGCTCGGCCTCGCGGTCTCGTGCCACCCCTACGCGGTATTCGCCTGGCCCGCCTTCGCCCTGGCCGAGGTGATCGTCCTCGCAAGCGAGCACCGCGTCAGGCCCCGGGTCTGGCTGGCGCTGGCGATCGGCATCGTCCCTTTCATCGCATGCTGGCCCCTGCTGGCCAACTTTCGTGCCGCATTCGGCCGGCATTGGTGGTCTGCACCTCGTCTCGCAATGGTCCTCCTGGCGCCGCAGGTGCTGTTCAAGTGGAGTGGCGGCATGTGGGGGCCGGCCGTGACGGCGGCGCTCGTCGCCGTGTGCATCGCGTGGATCGTGCGGGCGACGTGGCCTTCACGCCGGCCCGCCTCGGTGTGGTTTCCGGCGAGTCCGCTCACGCCCGCGGAATGCGGGCTGGTCATCGGCCTGCTCGCCATTCCGGTCGTCGCGGTCGTGGCCGTGCGCCTGGCCCGTGGGGGATTGACGGATCGCTACATGATGCCGTCGATCATCGGCGCCGCCCTGGCGATCGGCGCCCTGACGAGCACCGCTCCGCCTGCCTTTCGGGCGCTCGCGCTGGCGATCATGCTCGTCGACTACGGCATCACGGCGCGGCCCACGTTCGCCGCGTGGGCCAAGGGCCAGCTGCTGGAGTCGCGGTCGACGATCCGCGAGTCGCTCCAGGAACGTGCCGCCGGTCTTGGCGACGCCACTTCGCCGATCGTCATGGCGAACGGGTTCCAGTACATGCAGGCCGTCCACTACTGCGATCGCGACGCGATGTCGCGGACGTGGGCGATTGCGGACCCGGCCGCCGCGATCGACCTATCGCCCGGCCGCAGCGACGTGATCGACAGGAGCCTGCTGTCGGTCCGGCCCTACGTGCCGGTGCAGGTCTCGGGCTACGAAGACTTCCTCGCCCGCCACGAATCGTTTCTGCTCTCCACGGCGGGCGACACCACGGAGTGGCTGCTCGCGAGGCTCATGCGCGATGGCCATGCGGTCGCGCTTGTTTCCCCGTATCGCAATGGCTCGCTCTACCGCGTCACCGTGAAGCGGCCGTAATGCGTCATGACAGCATCACGTCATTCCCCTGCGACGGGCTCAGATCATCCCGGTCGGCATACACCACGCGAAACCGAGTTCCACGGCCGCGATCAGCCGGTCAGCGGCCGCGCAGCACCCCTAGCAGGCTCGCGTGGTCGTCGGTCCAGATCACCGGCCGGAGCGACCGCTCCGGAGGCCGCAGGCAGCGCCGCGAGATCGTGGGCTGCTCCAGGAATGCGCGATTCCGCGTGAGCAGGATCCACACCGACCCGCTGACCCCCGGCGGCAGCGGCTCATCACCGACGGGGTGCGGCACGAACCCCATATAGATCTGCGTGCCCTGCTCGAGGAAGTGATCGACCGTGCCGGCCATCACCCGGCAAAGGTCGAGATGCTGGCTCGAGACGTGGGCCGCGATCACGCCGGTGGGATGGAGGTGCCGCAGGTAGGTGGCAAACGCCTCCACGGTGAGCAGGTGAATAGGGATCGCATCGCTCGAAAACGCGTCGAGCACAAGCAGGTCGAAGTGCTGGTTGGCCTCGCGTTCGAGCGCGAGGCGACCGTCGCCAACGACCACCTCCACCGTGCCGATCGAGCTATCAAGATACGTGAACCACTTCCTCGCGATCGGCTCCACCGCAGGATCGATCTCGTAGAATCGGAAGATGTCGCCCTGCCGGCCATACGCGGCGAGCGTGCCGACGCCGAGGCCGACGACACCGATCCGCCGTCCCGTGGGCACCGTCAGGTTGTCGATCGCCAGCCCCACGCCGCTCAACTCGCTGTAATAGGACAGCGGCATCCGGGCCTTCACGGAATCGACGAACTGCGCCCCGTGATTGATCGTGCCGTGCATCAGCCGGTGGCCGTGCAGCTCCGGATCGTCGGGGCAGACGTCCTCCACCCGCAGCGTGCCGTGGAAGTTTCGCGACCGGGCAAGGATGCCCTCGGCGGCCTCCCTAGATTGCACGACCGTCACCGCCGCCAGCGCCATGGTGGCCACGCCGATCATGGGCCAGACGGGCCAGCGCCGGCCGCCGGCCGCGATGGTCGTGCGCTCGCGGCCATGGATGAATGCCAGGCACAGACCGATCACGCAGATCGCGGCGTACAGCTCGCCGTCGCTCGCGAAGAGCCGCGGCGCGACGAGCGCCACGAACGCCCCGCCAAGGGTGCCTCCTGCGGCGATCATCAGATAGAACGCGGTGTGCCGCGTCACTGGCGGCCGCAGCCGGTGCAGCTCGCCGTGGCAGACCATGCACGCGACGAAGAGGCCGCCGCTATAGATGGCGATCAATTCGAAGACTGGCCGTTCACCTCCCGCAAGCTGCCAGCAGAGCAGGGCGGCCACGGCCGCGAACGCGAGCGTAAACGCGGGCCGCCAATACCAGTCCGGCCGCTCGAAGCAGACGATAAACGTGAGCAGGTAGATCGCCAGTGGCAGCACCCAGAGGAAGGGCACGACGGGCACATTCTGGCCCAGCCGTGCCGTGAGGGCTGCGAGCAGGACGGAGCCGCAGGCGGAAAGAACGAGCCAGAGGAATGCATCGCTGCCCCGCACCGCGGACCCGCCGGCCGGCTCGGTGACGGCATCGGATGCTGCGGCCTCGCTCAGAGCCGCCCGCCACACCTGCCACGCAGCGATCGCGACGGCCACTCCATAGAGGACGTATCCGGCGGCCCACAGCCAGGCCTGCGTCTGCCGGGCGAGCAGCGGCTCCACGAGAAATGGATAGGCGACGAGCGCTCCCAACGAGCCCGCATTGGAGAGGGCGTAGAGGCGGTATGGAGAAAACGACCCCTGCGATTCGTGCAGCGAATCTTCCCCTGCCTCACGCCGCACGCGTGTAAACCATCCCTGCAGGAGCGGCGCGGTGGCGGCCAGCGCGATCGCGGGCAGGCCGACCGTGGCGGCCAGCAGCATCACGACCCGCCCGGTCGCGTCGGCGGCGGATGACGGCTGCCAGGCCGTCGCGGGGATCGCGGGCAGAAACGGGAGCGACAGGCCGATGATCGCCAGGTGCACGAGGGCCTGCGTCCGGAGCGGCATCCAGCGGCTGCTGGCATGCGCGTAGGCGTAGCCGACGAGCAGGATGCACTGGAAGAAGAGCAGGCAGGCCGTCCACACGCCCGGCCCGCCGCCAAACCAGGGGAGAATGAACCGCGCCTGGATCGGCTGCGCGAGGAAGAGCAGGAACGCCCCGAGGAAGATCGCCCACGCGAAGGCGTTGGTGCGGAACTTCGCGGTTGGCATCGATGGAATCCCTGGGGCTGGCTCGAGAGCGTCGGCGTCCAAGCGAAGCTATCCTCTCATGTGATCCAGTTCCCGGAAATGGTCGCGCCCGATCGCTTGGCGGGAAAAAGCATGTGTCCCGTATGCCCGGAGAATGACCGCCCCGAGGTTCAGGATGGGCCGCTCGTTATGCCCCCCATCGACATGCCACCTTTCGACAGCTCTTTGGGGCATCGGGCCACCGCAGGTATTATTGGCAGACCGCGGCTGCAGCATCGGTGCCGCGTCCCGCTGACTGGCATCATGCCGGCCGACAACGCATGGGTGTGGCATGGCCATCGAGCTCCACGATTTCTCCTGGCAGAGGATGATCGAGGCCGTGCAAGCTGTCCGTGACCGGGCGCTGCGGGCGACCGCGGCTCTCGAAAAAGCCGGCATCCCCTACGCCATCGCCGGCGGCAACGCCGTCGCGGCCTGGGTGGCGCGGGTCGACCGGGCCGCCGTCCGCAACACGCAAGACGTCGACATCCTCGTCCGCCGCAGCGATCTCGACCGCGTAACGACCGCGCTCGAGGCTGCGGGATTCGTGCGGGCCACGGTGATGGACGTGGTCTGCTTCATCGACGGCCCCGGCGGCAGCCCGCGGGACGCCGTGCACCTGGTCTTCGCCAACGAAAAGGTCCGCGAGTCGTATCCGCTGCCTACCGCCGACGTCACGGAACGGATTCCGGCGGAAGACTATTCCGTCGTCACACTCGACGCGCTGGTGCGGATGAAGCTCAACTCGTTTCGACGGAAGGACCAGGTTCACCTCCTCGACCTCATCTCGCTTGGCCTCGTCGACGCGTCATGGATTCCGCAGCTCGTGCCGGAGCACGCCGTCCGCCTTCGGCAGCTCCTTGACGACCCCGACGGCTGATGTGACCGTCCCCGCGTTGTCACCTTTCCCTTCTCTTCGTCCCTCGAGAAAGCCTCTGCCATGCCCCGCCTGCTCGCCATCTTGCTGTTCGCGATTGCCTTCGTCGGGTTCTCCGCCGCCAGTTCCCGTTCCGCCACTGCCGCCGACGATGCGGCCCGCACGCTGCGGCACGTGGTGCTCTTCAAGTTCAAGGACACCTCCACCCCGGCCGATGTCGAGCGGATCGTCGCGGCGTTCCGCGGCCTGCCGGCGAAGATCAAGGAGATCGCCGGCTTCGAGTGGGGCACCGACGTGTCGCCCGAGGGCAAGGCGCAGGGCTTCACCCACTGCTTCCTGGTGACGTTCAAGTCGGAGGCCGATCGCGATGCCTACCTGCCGCACTCCGCCCACAAGGAGTTCGTCGGAATCGTCGGGCCGCACGTCGACAAAGTCTGCGTGGTCGATTTCTGGTCGCGCGACTAACCCTCCGCGCAGGGGCCGGCGGTGCCCATCACCCCACGCTTTGGGGAGCAGTGTTTCCTGATCAGGTCCGGCCCGCCCCGCCCAGGCAGGGGGCGTTGGGGGTTTGCCGCTGTCGTACCGATTCTGAGGGTTTTGCACGCAGTGACGCGCGGGGCCGGAAATCTTACCAATTCCTCACAACCGATTGCTGGCGAAGTCTGGGATGGGCGGTTAGCCTAGGTCCGATGCGCGAGTTCCCGCAGCCTGCCCTGTTCAATTCCTGATCCCACCTACACGACCGGCTAGGTGCCACACCGGGTCGCTTCGCTCTTTCCCTCCCGCCTTGACCACACCACCTTCCTTGGATGCGGCCCGCGACATGACGTCTACCCGGCCTGATGCAACGACGCCCGGCCCGTCGGCATCCCGAGATCGTTTTGAACCAGTGATGGCGATGCGCTGCCGAACAGTCGCGAATCTTCTGTGGGGAACTACGCGCGTGCTTGGCCGACACGAGGCAACGTCAACTCGGCCAGTTCACAGTGGGATGAGGCTCGCCGCATTGGTCGCGGTAGTCTTCGCGATGTGCGGTGGTGAGACACCGGCCGCGACGTTCACGTGGGACGGCAATTCGAACGCCAGCAACTGGAGCAACACTTCTAGTAAGGGCACCGTCTCAAACTGGACCAGTGACACCGTTCCGGCAGCGAATTCGACGAATGCCTACGTCTTTGCCGGATCAACGCGGCTCACGAACAACAACGACATCAGCAACCTGACGGCCACGAGCATCTCCTTCGCGAGCGGTGCTGGGGCATTTTCGATAACAGGCTCCAACATCACGCTCCAAGGCATCGTCTCCAACAGCTCGTCCAATCAGCAGACGATCGGCCTCAACCTGATCCTCGGGACGACCGGGACGTTCAATGCGCTGAACCAAGACATCATCGTCAGCGGCGTCATCTCCGGCGCGAACAACCTCCTGAAGACCGGCACGAACGACCTCATCTTTACGGCCGCCAACACCTACAGCGGCACGACGACGATCTCCGCTGGATCGCTCCAAATCGGCAACGCCGGCACGACGGGCGACATCGGCGGCGGTGCGATCGTCAACAACGCGACGCTGTCGGTGAACCGGACCAACGCCTACACGCTCGACAACAACATTTCCGGGAGCGGGCAGTTCAGTCAGCTCGGCACCGGCACGACGACGCTCACCGGCACCAACGGCTACACGGGCGCCACGACGATTTCCGCCGGCGCTCTCAACATCCAAAACAATCTCGCGATCGGCGGCACCGCCGCCGGCACGACCGTGGCCGCGGGCGCGGCCCTGCAGCTCCAGGGCGGCATCACCGTCACCGGTGAGGCCCTCACGCTCAGCGGCTCCGGCGTGAGCAACGACGGCGCCCTGCGGAACATCAGCGGCAACAACACCTACGCCGGGGTCATCACCCTCGGCACCAACAGCCGCATCAACTCCGACTCTGGCCTCCTCACCCTCAACACCGGCACCATCACCGGCTCCGGCTTCGGCCTGATCGTCGGTGGCGCGAGCGACACCACGATCTCGAGCGTCATCGGCACTGGCACCGGCTCGTTCACCAAGGACGGCGCCGGCACCGTTACGCTCTCCGGACTCAACACCTACACCGGCACGACGACGATCTCGTCCGGAACCCTCTCCGCGGCCAACATCGTCGTCGCGTCGAGTGCGAGCAACCTCGGCAACGCCGCCTCCGCCGTCGTGCTCGGCGACGGCTCCAACGAAGGCACGCTCTTCTACACCGGCAGCTCCGCGACCTACACCCGCGGGTTCTCTCTGGGGGCCGGCGGCGGCCAGCTCGTCGTCAACAACGCCGGCCAAACCCTCACCGTGGCCACCGGCAACGTGACGAGCACGAGCGGCACGTTTACCGTCGGCGGTGCGGGCAACACCACCATCTCGTCGACGCTCGCCATGGGCACGGGCGGCCTGACGAAGGAGGGTACCGGCACCCTGACCCTCTCCGCCGCCAACACCTACACCGGTCTGACGACGGTGACGGGAGGCACGCTCGCCTACGGCGTGGCCAACGCACTGAGCAGCGGCAACGTCACGGTCAACGGCGGCAACCTCGACATCGCCACGTTCAGCGACACCGTCGGCGCGGTCACGGTCACCAGCGGCACGATCCTGGGGACCACCGGCGTCCTGACCGGCAGCAGCTACACGTTCAACGGCGACGGCGACGCCACCGCGATCCTGGGCGGGTCGGGCACGCTGACGAAGTCGGGCGTGGGCACCACGAGCGTGCTCTCCGGTGCCAACACCTACTCGGGTGCGACCAGCATCACCGCCGGCGTCCTCAACATCCAAAACAACCTGGCCCTCGGCGGCACAGCCGCCGGCACGACCGTCAGCTCCGACGCCGCCCTCGAGCTGCCGGGGGGGATCACCGTCACCGGCGAAGCCCTCACGCTCAGCGGATCTGGCGTGAGCAACGCGGGCGCCCTGCGAGGCATCAGCGGCGACAACACCTATGCCGGCGTCATCACCCTCGGTACCAACAGCCGCATCAACTCCGACTCGGGCCTCCTCACGCTCAACACCGGCACCATCACCAACGCCACCGGCTCAGGCTTCGGCCTCACCATCGGCGGCGCCGGCGACACCACGATCTCGAGCATCATCGGCACGGGCACCGGCTCGCTCACCAAGGACGGCACCGGCACGCTCACGCTCTCCGGCCTCAACACCTACACCGGCACCACCGGGATCACGTCAGGCACCGTCAGCGCCTCGCGGATCGCGGTGTCGGGCGGGGCGAGCAGCCTCGGCAACGCGTCGTCGGCCGTGACGCTCGGCGACGCCGACAGCCAGGGCACGCTGCTCTACACCGGCACCTCGGCCACGTTCACCCGCGGCCTGACGCTGGGAGCCTCGGGCGGCCAGCTGCTCGTGTCCGACTCCACCACGACGCTCACGGTGTCAACCGGCAACGTGACGAGCACCAGCGGCACGTTCACCGTGGGCGGGGCCGGTAACACCACCGTCACTTCGAACCTGGCGCTTGGCACGGGCGGCCTCACCAAGAACGACGCCGGCAAGCTCACGCTCTCCTCCACCAGCAGCTACTCGGGCGTGACCACGATCAACGGTGGCATTCTCAGCACCGGCACGCTCGCCAACGGCGGCACCGGCAGCGGCATCGGCACGTCATCCAATGCCGCGGCCAACCTGGTGATCAACGGTGCCACGCTGCAGTACACCGGCACGACCGTCAGCAGTGACCGCCGCTTCACGATGGGCACGAGCGGTGCCACGCTCGACGCCTCCGGCTCCGGCGCCCTCACGCTCAGCAACACCTCCGCCGTCACCTTGGCGGGCAGCAACACCGCCCGCACGCTCACCCTCACCGGCACGAACACCGGCAACAACACGCTCGCCGCCCAGATCACCGACAACGGCACCGGCGCTACGTCGGTCGTCAAGGACGGCTCCGGCACCTGGGTGCTCACGGGCACGAGCACTTATACCGGCTCCACGACCGTCAACGCCGGCACCCTTTCGCTCGGCGGCTCGAACATCCTGGGCTCGACCGCCGTGACCGTGGCCGGCGGCGGGCTGAACCTGGGCGCGAACACCGACACCGTCTCCAGCTTCACGATCACCAGCGGCTCGCTCTTCGGCACCACTGGCAACAAGCTCACTGCCGCCACCTACTCGCTCGGCGGCGGCAACGTCGCCGGCAACCTCGGCGCCGGCACGATGACCGTCACCGCCAACACTGCCTTGAACGGCACCGCCGACGTCACCACCGTCAACCTCAACGCCGGCACCCTCACGCTTGGTTCCGCGAACCGGTTCACGAGCAGCTCGGTCGCCCTCACCGGCTCCTCGGGCGGTGGCCTCAGCCTCGGCGGCAACGAGTCGGTCGGCTCGCTGAACGGCGGATTCAACGTCGCCCTCGGCTCCGCCACCCTCACCACCGGCAGCGACAACTCGAGCACCGCCTACTCGGGCGTGATCTCCGGCTCCGGCGGCCTCACCAAGGCAGGCTCCGGGACCTTCACCATCTCCGGTGGGAACACCTACACCGGCGCTACCGCGGTCAACGCCGGCGTCCTCGCTCTCGGTGCCTCGAACGTTCTTTCCGACTCGACCGCGGTCACCGTGGCCGGCGGTGGCTTGAACATGGCCACCTACAACGACACGGTCTCGAGCTTCGCGATCACGAGCGGCTCGGTCTTCGGCTCGGGCAAGCTCACCGCCGCCACCTACTCGCTCGGCGGCGGCAACGTCGCCGCCAACCTCGGCGCCGGCACGATGACCGTCACCGCCAACACTTCCTTGAACGGCACCGCCGACGTCACCACCGTCAACCTCAACGCCGGCACCCTCACGCTTGGTTCCGCCAACCGGTTTACGAGCAGCTCGGTCGCCCTCACCGGATCGAGCGGCGGGACCCTCGCCCTCGGCGGCAACCAGTCGGTCGGCTCGATGAACGGCGGATTCAACGTCGCCCTCGGCTCCGCCACCCTCACCACCGGCAACGACAACTCGAGCACCGCCTACTCGGGCGTGATCTCCGGCTCGGGCGGCCTCACCAAGGCAGGCTCCGGGACCTTCACGCTCTCCGGTGCGAACACCTACACCGGCGCCACCGGGGTCAACGGTGGCGTCCTCGCCTTCAGCTCGACGTCGGCGATGCAGGGTACCTCCGGCGTCACTGTCGCGAACGCCGCCACCCTGCGGTACACGGGCGGCTCGACCAACTTCGGCAAGAACATCACGGTGACCGGCGGCACCGGCACGCTGGAAAACACCGGCGGTGGCACGCTGACGCTCGCCGGCACGCTCACGAAGGACGCCACGACGCTGAAGTTCAACGGTGGCACGTTCAACGTCACCGGCGTGATCGCCGGCCCGAGTGCCGGAAGCGACGTCATCGTGGCCAACGCGTCGAACGTGACGTACTCGAACGCCAACACCTACGTCGGTCCGACCTCGGTGATCGAAAACAGCACGCTGGCCCTGGGGGCAAACAACGGCATCCCCACCAACTCCACCCTGACGCTCGGAAACGCGACCACGCAGGGCATCTTCAACATGGGCGGCTTCACCGACTCGATCGCCCAGCTGGTCTTCAGCGGCTCCGGCGGCAAGCTGATGATGGCGGCCAACCAGACGTCGGGCGCCCAGCTGACGACGCTCTCCACGCTCACGCTCGGCAGCAACTCGGTGCTCGACCTCACCGGCATGTCGACCGGCGCCGGCCTCTATCGCCTGATCTCCTACACGTCGGCAAGCGGCCAGTTTGCCAGCGTGATGGGCCTCGCGAGCGGCTATCAGCTCGTCTACGGCGCCACCGGGATCGACATCCAGAGGGCTTCCGAGCTGGGCACGATCACGGTCACGAATCCGGCCTCGCCCATCATCACGGGCGGCTCGGCAGCCTTCACCTACACGGTGGCCAACAACAGCCCGTCCGGCGGCTCGGCGCTGGTCTTCTCCGGCACCGGGGTGACGAACGTCGCCGGAACGTCTTCCGGTTCAGCGCCGGCCGGGGGAACGAGCAGCCCCGTCTCCGGCCTCTCCTTCAATGGCACGTCGGTCGGTGCCGGCCAGACGGGCACGTTCAACGTCAACGCCCCCGGTGCCTACGGGACGACCACCGCTACCGGCACAGTGAGCGTCGACGTCTACAACCATGCCCAAAACACGCTCTCCACCGGCACGATCGGCCTGGGCAACGTCCACGTCGGCTACTCCACACCGGTGACGGGCACGATCGGGGCCGGCAACGCCGCCGGCTACCGCGTCGCGATGAGTGGCACGGCGACCCCATCTTCGTCCGGCAACGTGTCGCTCTCGACCCTCTCTGGCTCTTCGGCCGTGGCCGCCGGTTCCACCGGCACGATCACCGCCAGCCTCGCCACGGGCAAGACCGCCGGGGCCGTCAACCAGAACTTCACCTACACGTTCGGTGACGCCTCCTCGCTGAGCGGAGCCTCGGCCAACGTCGGCACGGCGGCCATCACCGTCACCGGCACGGTCTACAGCGGCCAGGCGACCTGGGCCACCGACGGCGGCGGCAGTTGGGGAACGCTGAACGGAACCGGGGCAAACGCCTTCGGCGCGAACTGGGGCGCCTACCAAGGCTCCCCCGGTCTCGATGCGAACTTCGCAAGCACCGACACCGCCACGTTTGCCGCCGCGGCGACCAGCGGCCTGGCAACGGTCACGCTCGATGGCGCCAACCCCAGCCTCAAGGGCATCACGTTCGACAATGCCGCGGCCAGCTACGCGATCGCCGCCGGCAGTGGCGGGGCTCTCGTCCTCAACGGCGGCTCCTCCGCGGCCACGATCGACGTGCTTGCAGGAGATCACGCCATTTCCACCGGCATCACGCTCGGCACCAACGCTGCCATCAGCGTGGCTGCGGATTCGCTCCTCCGACTCTCGGGCGTCATCAGCGGCAACACCTTCGGCTTGACGATGTCGGGCGCGGGCGAACTGCGGCTGTCGGGCCACAATACCTACGGCGGCGGCACCACGATCGACAGCGGACTCGTGAAGATCTCGGCAATCGACGCCTTCGGCACCGGCGACGTCATTCTCAACGGCGGCACGCTCGACCTCGGGTTGTTCGATATCTCCAACGTCGTGAAGACCTACGGCGGCACCGTGATCAACTCCAAGCCGAACTCCACGACCGAGAAGGAGGTGTATGGTGATACGACATTCACCGGCGGAGGCGACACCGGCGGCAGCATCACGGTCAACAGCGGCGGCACGGCCACATTTGACAACGGCGTGACTGCCAGTGTCGCCGTCGCGGCCGGTGCCTCTGCAACGTTCAACGACGTCGTCATGTCGGCTGCCGACGTCCAGGTCGCATCGAGCGGCACGGCGACGTTCAAGAGCAACGTGAACCAGGCGGCGATGACGAACAACGGCACCGTCGTACTCAACACCACCACGAACAGCCCGGCGACCGTCTCCACCAACTTCAGCGGCTCCGGAACCATGCAGAAGCAGGGCGACGGCTCGGTGACGCTCAGTGGCGACAGCACGTTCTCGAGCGTCCAGGTTCAGGGAGGCAACCTCGAGGTCGCCGGCAGCGTCACTTCCGACGTCTGGCTGGCGGCCAACACGTCGCTGAGCGGGTCCGGGCAGGTTGGCGGAACGATCAGCGGCAGCGGCTCGATCAATCCCGGCAACAGCCCCGGCATCACCACGGTGGAATCGGTCGACCCCACCGGCGGCCTGTCGTTCAACTTCGAGTTCACGGCCGCCAACACCTACCCGACCTGGAGCAATGCAGCCGACAGCATCAACGACGTCCTGCACCTGACGAGCGGCACGCCGTTCACGTCGAGCCTCACCTCCGCCAACATCGTCAACATCTACTTCGACACCTCGGTCACGAATGGCGGCACGTTCTACGGCGGCTTCTTCGCCTCGTCCAACATCCTGTCGAGCATCCGGAACGGAACGTTCAACTATTTTGAGCTCGGGGCCGTCCCGGGCCAGCCCGTCTACACCTACAACGGCGTCGACTACCACAGGCTCGATTCCTCGATCGTCGCGGTGGGGACGACGCAGGTTGCCTCGGCCAACTTTGCTGGTGGCACTGTGACAGACGGCTTCACCACGAGCTTCGTCGTCGTGCCCGAGCCGTCCACGGCCGTGCTCGCTCTCATCGGCGTCGGGTCGGCGGCGATCTTCCTGCGTCGGCGGCGGCGGCCGGCGTGATCAGTCCTCGCCGGCCCTCAGCCGACGGGCGGTCGCTGGAACCCGTACCGCGGGTCTGCAGTTCCAAGCGCGGGCCTGACGTTCCAATCGCGGGTCTGAGGTTCTAATCGCGGGTCTGAAGCCCGGCCGCGAGCCTCGAGCCCAGACGCGGGTCTGAAGCCCGGCGTGTGCCGGCAGAGCCCGCCGTCCCGTCGCCGGCTGGCTAGGCCAGGATGCCCCGCACGACCGTGCCGTGCACGTCGGTGAGCCGGTAGCGGCGGCCCTGGAACTTGTAGGTCAGCCGCTCGTGGTCGATGCCCAAGAGGTGCAGCAGCGTGGCATGGAAGTCGTGCACGTGCACGCCGTCCTTCACCACGTTGTAGCCGTAGTCGTCGGTCTCGCCGTAGGTCGCGCCGGGCCTGATCCCGCCGCCGGCCATCCACGTCGTGAAGCACCGCGGATGGTGATCGCGGCCGAAGTCGGCCCCCGGCCTGTAGAGCCCCTGGCAGTAGTTGGTGCGGCCGAACTCCCCCCCCCAGATCACGAGCGTGTCGTCGAGCATGCCGCGGTCGGCCAGGTCCTGTACGAGCGCCGCCGCCGGCTGGTCGGTCTGCTTGCACTCCCGCGCCAGGCCCCCCTTCAAGCCGCCGTGGTGGTCCCAGTCCTGGTGGTAGAGCTGGATGAACCGCACGCCCCGTTCGGCCAGCCGCCGCGCGAGCACGCAGTTGGCGGCGAACGTGCCCGGGTCCTTGGCGTCGGGGCCGTACTTCTCGAGCACATGGGCCGGCTCGTCGGAGAAGTCGGTCACCTCCGGCACGCTCCGCTGCATCCGGAAGGCCATCTCGTAGTTGGCGATCCGCGCCGTGATCTCGGCGTCGGGGATCGCGGCAAACTCATGCTCGTGCAGCTGCCGCAGGCCGTCGAGCACCTGCCGGCGGCTCTCCACCGACACGCCCGGGGGATTGTTGACGTAGAGCACCGGATCACCGCCGGAGCGAAACCGCACCGCCTGGTGCCGCGTCGGCAGGAAGCCGGCGCCCCAGAGGTGGCTCATGAGCGGCTGCCCCCCCTTGTTCTTCGTGATCAGGACGACGAACGACGGCAGATCCTCGTGCGGGTTGCCCAGCCCGTAGTCGAGCCAGGCGCCGATGCTCGGCCGCCCCGGGATCTGCGAGCCGCTCTGCATGAAGGTCACGCCCGGCCCATGATTGATGCTCTCGGTGTACATCGTGCGGACGAAGCAGAGCCGGTCGGCGATCGCCGCCGTGTGGGGGAGGAGCTCGGAGAGCCAGGCGCCAGACTCGCCGTACTGCTTGAATTGAAACGGCGAGCCGACCAGCGGGATCGAGCTCTGGTTGCCCGTCATGCCGGTGAGCCGCTGGCCGCCGCGGACGCTCTCCGGCAGCTGCTCGCCGCTCTTCTCCACCAGGAGCGGCTTGTGGTCGTAGAGGTCGAGCTGCGAGGGGCCGCCCGACTGGAAGAGGTAGATCACCCGCTTCGCCTTGGGCGGGAAGTGGCAGCCGCCGAGCACGCCGCGGCTCGAGTCCGTCGCGGCCTCGTCCGCCGCGGCTGTCCGGCCGAGCATGTCGGCCAGCGCCAGGCCGCCAAACCCCATGCCGGAGGCCCGCAGCCAGTCCCGTCGCCCCATCGGATGCCCGTTCATCGCCTCACCTCTTCACGACACAGCCATCATAGTTGACCAGGGCGTTGATCACCCCGGCCGCGGCCGCCACGTCGACGGCGGGGAGCGATTCGACGGGCTTCCGGTCGCCGACGGCCACGAGCTTCGCCGCATCGTCGGGATGGGCCCGGTACCAGTCGTGCTGCGTTGCGTGCATCCGGCGGAGGATCGCCCGCTCCTCCTCGTCCGGCGTGCGGCTCGTGAGCAGCTCGAACGCCCGGCCGAGCACGCGGTCGGCCCGCGCCTCGGAGTCGGCGTCGGCCGGATCGGCCGCGAGCAGCGTCTCGGCGAGCACCCGCGACGCCTCCACGAACTGCGGCCCGTTCATGAGCACGAAGGCGTGCAGCGGGGTGTTGGTGGCGTCGCGCTTCGCCACGCAGACCACCCGCTTGGGCACGTCGAAGCTCTCGAGCACGGGCGCCGGGCCGGTCCGCCGCCAGAACGTGTAGAGGCTGCGGCGGTAGAGGTCGTCTCCCGTGCCGGCGGCCGCCGGCTTGAACGACTCCGGGATGTCGTAGGTGTTCACCGGCGGTCCGCCCGCCTTCTCGACGAGCAGGCCGCAGGCCGCGAGCACGCCGTCGCGGATCATCTCGGCGGGCAGCCGGTGCCGCGGGCCGCGGGCCAGCCAGAGGTTCTGCGGGTCGTCGGCCATCACGCGGGCGTCGGCGATGCTCTGCTGCCGGTAGGTCTCGGAGAGCATGATCGTCTTCATGAGCCGCTTCATGTCCCAGGGCCGGCCGCCTGCGGCATCGCCATCCGGAAAGCTATCTGGGAAGCCATGCGAGAAATCCCAGGCCAGCCGGTCGAGCAGCTCCGGGTATTCGGGCCGCGCCGACTGGCTGCCGAGATCCTCCGGGCTCTTCACGAGCCCCAGGCCGAAGAGCGACTGCCAGACCCGGTTCACAGTCACCCGGGCGAAGAGTGGGTGCTCCGGGGTGGTGAGCCAGCGGGCCAGGCCGAGCCGGTTTCGCGGCTGGTCGGCGGGGAAGGGGGGCAGCGCCGCCGGCGTGCCGGGCTGCACCGGCTCGCCCCGCAGCGCGTATTCCCCGCGGGTGAGCACGTAGGCCGGCTTGGGCTGCGGCAGTTCCCGCATCACCATGATCTCCGCCGGCTTCTCCGCGAGGTCGTCGCGGGCCAGCCGCGCGGCCGCGAGCGATGCCCGCTTCGCCGCCGCGTCCTCGTCGAACGCTGCCGCCCAATAGCCGGCGATCAGTTCGCCATCCCGCTTCGACTCGAGGCAGCCGCGGATCGCCCCCGGCACGAAGAGCTCACGGACCTCGAGCGGCGAAAGTTTTCGATTGAACACGCGGAAGTCGTCGACAAGCCCGTCCTTGAAGCCATGGTCACGCATCCGCTCACCGATGCGGATGTGGTCGCCGCCGCCACCAGTGATCTCCCGGGTGAGGCTGTCCCGCACCACCTCGGCCGCCACAGCATGCCCGTTTACGAAGATGTTCAGGCCGGCGGCCTTGCCAGAGCCGTCGCTCGACACGGCCACGTGCACCCATTCCCCAAGCGGAAGCGGCTCGGCTGCCCTCACCGACACGGCGTCGCCGGGCCAGAAGTGGATCAGCGACCATTGCAGGTGGCCGTCGACGACGAGCAGTTCGTAGCCGCGGCTGGCCGCGTCGGTCCAGGCCTGCGAGCGATGGAACACCACCGCCCGCTCGTAGCGGGTCGGGGCCGAGAGCCATAGCGACACGGTGAACGGCTCGCTCCGCCGGAAGTTGCCGACCGGCGTCTGCACCGGGTTATCGCCCGTCAGCCTGATCGCCTGGCCGGCGTGGCCCGTGACGAGGGTGTTCTCCGGCGGGGAGGTCGCCGAGTTGTCCGCAGGCTTCTCGTCCTTTTCGTCCTTCGGCTTCTCTCCCTGGACGCCTTCCTCTCCGGTCTTCTCCGCGGCGGTCTTCTCCGCGGCGGCAGCCGGCGGCGGGTCGAGCAGGCTGGCGAACCGGCCATCCGCCCGCCGCTCGTCGAACGAATAGCGGACGATCTCGCCCGGGATCGTCGCCGGAGCAGGGGAGGCCAGGGCAGCGGGCAGCGAACCATCCCGGCCGGCGAGCCAGCCGGCCACGCGGGCCCGCGCCGCAGCCTCGCACCGCACGAGCTCGGCCTCGGCCTCGGCAGCCGACTCGTTCGCCTTCGCGAGCGCCGTGGCGGCCGCATCGTCGAGCAGCCGCAGCTTCGGCGTAGGCGTGGCGGGCGTGAAGTAGGAGTAGAGCCCCGCCTCGTCGACGTCGTCGAAGAAGGCGAAGAGCTCGTAGAACTCCTTCTGTGAGAGCGGGTCGAACTTGTGGTCGTGGCAGCGGCAGCACTCGAGCGTCAGGCCGAGAAACGCAGTGCCAAACGTCGTCACCCGGTCGTTGACGTAGTTGACGCGGTATTCCTCCTCGACGGAGCCGCCCTCGCTCTCCTGCTGGTGCAGCCGGTTGAAGCCCGTGGCCAGAATCTGTTCGTCGGTGGCGTGCGGCACGAGGTCGCCGGCGAGCTGCCAGACGGCGAACTGGTCCCACGGCAGGTTCCTGTTGAAGGCCGAGATCACCCAGTCGCGCCACGGCCACATCGGCCGCTCGCGATCCACCTGGAAGCCGTAGCTGTCGGAGTAGCGGGCAAGGTCCATCCAGTCGGCGGCCATCCGCTCGCCATACCTCGGGTTGGCGAGCAGCCGGTCGAGAAGTTTTTCGTAGGCGTCGGGCCCGCTGTCGGCGACGAAGGCCGCGACCTCCTGCGGCGTCGGGGGCAGCCCCGTGATGTCGAACGTGGCCCGGCGGATGAGCGTGATCCGATCGGCTGCGGGCTGCGGCTCGATGCCCCGCTTCGCGAGCCCCGCCCGCACGATCGCGTCGATCGGCTGCACGCCGGCGACAGCCGGCGGGTCAGGCTTCCGCACCGGCACGAACGTCCAGTGCGGCTCGTATTCAGCCCCCTCGTCGATCCAGCGACGCAGCAGCGCCACCTGCTCCGGCGTGAGCTGCCCGAGCTTTGCGTGCGGTGGCGGCATCACCGTGTCGGGATCGTCCGACACGACCCGCGTGACCAGTTCGCTCGCATCGGGCTTGCCGGGCACGATCGCCCGCGTGCCGCTCTCGAGCTCAGCCGTCGCCTGCTCGGCAACATCGAGCCGCAGGCCCGCCTGGCGATTGCCGCTGTCGGGGCCGTGGCAGGCGAAGCAGGTGTCGGAGAGGATCGGCCGGATGTCGCGATTGAACGAGAGCTTCGGCTCCGCACCGAATGCTGCGGCCCAGGAGACGCAGCAGAGCGCCATCGCCCCGGCCGCGAGCCCACGCGGAGTCATCTTCGAGCAACCCATGGAAACACGTTCCTATGAGGGTCACCCGCGTCGCCGACCCGGCCGGCCCCGAGGGGGCCGGCGACCGGATCGCGGACCAGAGCGGTCGATCGGCGGGATCAGCGGCACGCGTTCGCGAGCCGAGACTTCCTGAATTATGCCCCAGCCGGCGTCTGGATGCCAGCGCAAACGGGCCGCGAACGCGTTCCTTTTGCCGGGCCGGGGTTCAGCGAGGCGGCCTCGACAGCCCTGCCGTCGCATCCGCACAATGCCCGCCGCAGCGGGCCTCGGCACGCTGACCGGAAGCGAGGTGTTGCGGAGACGCCCTTCCGAGTGCTCTCTGGCCAACCTTCTGGAGGTGTGAGATGGTGCGGATGGGATTCTTCTGCGCGGCACTTGTGACAACTGCCGCATGGACCGGCGAGGCGTGGGCGCAAGCCACGCATGCGGTCCCGCATTTGAAGGGCACGTACGACACCGGGTCGATCGCCTGGATGCTCGTCAGCACCGCGCTCGTGTTCTTCATGATGCCGGGACTCGCGCTCTTCTACGGCGGCATGGTCCGCGCCAAGAACGTGCTCAACATGTTTCTGCTGGTGATGGTGTGCGTGCCGCTGGTGGCGATCGAGTGGGTGGCGTACGGCTACAACATGGCCTTCGCCGTGCCTTCCGCCATCGCGGTCGACGCCGGGAAGGGGCCCGATGGCAAGGACCTGCCCAAGCACAGCTACCTGGGCTGGGATCCGGGCCTCGTCTTCATGCAGTCGTTCGCCACACTGGACGTCGACCAGCCCAACGCCTACGAGCGGGTCGTGACCTCCGGCGACACGGTCGAGGCCGCGCCCAACGGCGTTCCGGAGCTCCTGTTCGCGATGTTCCAGATGATGTTCGCCATCATCACGCCCGCGCTGATCGTCGGCGCCGTGGCCGAGCGGGTGAAGTTTGGCGCCTGGTGCCTGTTCACCGTGCTCTGGGCGACGATCGTCTACAACCCGGTCTGCCACTGGGTCTGGAACGTCAACGGCTGGCTCTTCCAGAAGGGCGTGCTCGATTTCGCGGGCGGCACGGTGGTGCATGTGCTCGCGGGCGTGTCGGCCCTGGCCCTGCTGCTGATCCTTCCCCGGCGCCGCGGCTATCCGAGCGCCCAGTTCGTGCCCCACAACGTCGGCTGGACGCTCATCGGGGCCGCCCTGCTGATGGTGGGCTGGTTCGGGTTCAATGCCGGATCGGCCATCGCCGTGGGCAAGGACTTCCTGCCGGTCGCCGGCGGCGTGGCCGTGCTGGCGTTCGCCACGACGGCGATCGCGGGCAGCGCCGCATCGGGCGCCTGGGTGTTTGCCGAGTGGCTGAAAGTGGGCAAGCCCACGTCGCTGGGCTTCGCCTCCGGCATGGTGGCCGGGCTCGTGGCCATCACGCCCTGTGCCGGCCACGTCAGCCCGTTGGCGGCGCTCATCATCGGGATCCTCAGCGGCGTCGTCTGCTTCCTCGCCGTGCAGGCGAAGCCGAAGTTTGGGTACGACGATTCGCTCGACGTCGTGGGAGTCCACGGCGTGGGCGGGGCGCTCGGGGCATTGCTCGTCGGCCTGTTCGCGATGCGGCCGGCCGTCGGCGGGGTCGACCAGCTGCTCATCCAGCTGCAGGGCCTGCTCTGGTGCGGTGGCTACGCCTTCATCTGCTCGCTGATCCTGGGGCTGATCATCCACAAGACGATCGGCTTCACCGTGGGCCCGAATGCCGAGGCCGAGGGCCTCGACATCGCCGAGCACGGGGAGTCGGCCTACCACCTGACCTGAGCGGCCGTCTTTCGAGCTGCCACTCGAGCCGCACGACTGCTCCAACGGTCTGGGTGTGTCGTCCCAGGCGACACACCCAGACCGGGGCGTCTTCTGGCCTCACTGCGATCCTACGTGGCGGAGGGTGCCGAGTATCGCACCCTGTACGCCCGGGGCGTGAGTCCCGTTTCGCGGCGGAACTCGCGGACGAGATGGCTCTGGTCGTAAAAGCCGTGGGCCGCGGCCACCTCCGCGAGCGGATCTGCCCGCGTGACCAGCGCCTGACAGGCCAGCCGCACCCGCAGCCGCCGGAGGTAGTGCTGGGGCGTCAGCTGCATCTGCCGGCGAAACAACCGCTCGAAGGCCCGCACCGATCGGCCGGCGACCCGGGCGAGCTCGGGATTGGAGAGCGGCTCCGCGAAGTGCATCCGCATGTGGGCCAGCACCCGGCCGAGCGCCGCGTCCTCCCGGTCCGACTCGACCACCGACGCATCGACCATCCGCGTCATGCCGACGGTGCCCACGATCCGCCCACGGCGGTCGACGACCGGCCTCTTCGTCGTCTGCGACCAGATCGCCGTCCGATCGAACCGGCCGACGAGCTCGATGCGATTGTCGACCGGCTCACCGCGGAGCACACGCTCGTCGTCGAGCCTGTATTGGTCGGCGAGATGCGCGGGCGAGAGGTCGTGGTCGGTCCTGCCGACGACCTGCTCGACCCGTTCGAGAGCGTAGTTGAGCAGGAAGCCCCGATTGACCCACTCGTAGCGGCAGGCCCGGTCCTTGATCCAGCACTGCACGCCGTCAAGGTGATCGAAGAGCCCGGCCACCGCCGTCACCAGCGGGTCGTGTCGCGGAGCTCGCCGCAGCGGGGCCTTTGCCATGACGGCACCTCGTGACTCGGGCGACCACCGCCGGCCTGTGGCGCAGGCCGCATGTCGCCAGAGGATTATCCACATCGCCGCCCAAGTTGCCCGCCGCCCGGTGCCGCTTCCATCCCATTTCCGGCCGTTCCACTCCAATCTGACAGGCCCTGCGGTGCACTAGACTGGTCCCGGGCCAGGACGCCGGAGGGACCATCCATGAAGACCGCCACGGGCACGACCATCATCACGAACGGCCGGCTGGTCGACGGCAGGGGCGGCCCTCCCGTGCCCGACGGCGTCGTGATCGCGACCGACGGCCGGATCGCCTACGCCGGACCGAGGCCGGCCGCCCCGCCGGTGGCCCCCGATGCCCGGCGGATCGACGCCCACGGCGGCACGATCATGCCCGGCCTCGTCGAGGCCCACTTTCACGCCACCTACTTCAACGTCGAGAAGCTCGAGGACCTCGACATCAAGTATCCGGTCGAGTACGTCGCGATCCAGGCGTCGGTCAACTGCAAGCTCGCCCTCGAGTGCGGCTACACGGCGGCCCGCTCCGGGGGCTGCCTCTTCAATTGCGACGTCTGGCTGAAGAAGGCGATCGAGGGGGACCTCATCCCCGGCCCCCGGCTCTGTGCCAGCGGCCGCGAGATCTGCAGCGCCGGCGGACTCATGGACTGGAACCCCGAATTCCGCCGCATCGGCATGGAGGGCCTGATCTTCTGCATCAACGGTGTGGAGGACGCCCGCAAGGCGGTGCGATCGCTCGTCAAGGACGGCGTGGAGTGGGTGAAGACCTATCCCACCGGTGACGCTGCCTGGCCCGACACCAACGACCACCACACGCTCTGCATGACGTTCGACGAGATGCACGCCGTGGTGGCCACCGCCCACAACCACAAGCTCAAGGTCACCGGCCACTGCCGCGCCACCGAGGGGATCAAGAACGCGCTCCGCGCCGGCTACGATGCGGTCGAACACGCCACCTTCATCGACGACGAGGGGCTCGATCTCCTGCTCGCCCGCGACGTGCCGGTGGTGCCCGGGCTCTACTTCGAACTGGCGAGCGTGGAGCGGGGCCGCGAGTTCGGCCTCCCGCAGCGGGTGATCGACGGCCACCAGGAAACGCTCGACGGCGGCGGCGAGAGCTGCCGGAGAATCCTCGCGGCGGGCGGCCGGCTCGGCATGGGGGGCGACTACGGCTTCGGCTGGAATCCGCACGGCGACTACGCGAAGGAGCTGACGTTCTTCGTCCGCCACGTGGGCCTCGACCCGCTCGTCGTGCTCACCTGCGCCACGAAGACCGGGGCCGAGATCATGGGCCGCGGCGATGAGTTCGGCACGCTCGAGCCGGGCAAGCTGGCCGACGTGCTCGTGGTCGACGGCGACGTCGTCGCCGACATCTCGCTGCTCGAGGACCGCAGTCGGTTCATCGCCGTCATGCAGGGGGGCGTCGTCAAAGCCGGCCGGCTCGCCGAGCCGTTCCCCACCGTCGTGAGCCGCGAGCGATGACCTGGCCGACGCAGGTCACCGGCGGCACTCCCGCGATCGCCCGTGCAGAGTCACGGCCCGACGGCCCGCCCGTCGTGCTGTTCCACGGCGTGACCCGCTGCCGCGACGACTGGAAAAGCGTGCTGCCCGACCTGGCCCGCACGGACCGAGCACGCCCCTGGCGTGTGATCGCCGTCGATCACCGCGGCCACGGCGATTCCGCGAGAAGCGACCGTTACCTCGTGACCGACTACGTCACCGACGCGGTGCGGCTGGTCCGCGACGAGATCGCCCAGCCCGTCGTGCTGCTCGGCCACTCGCTCGGCGCGATGGTCGCCGCCGCCGTCGCCGCCGAACTGCCCGACCTCGTGAAGGGTGCGGTGCTCGAAGACCCGCCGTTCCAAGGCATGGGCACGCGGATCCACGGCACCGCCTGGCAGGCCCAGTTCGTGGGCGTGCAGGCGGCCGGCCGCCGCGGCGGCAGCGTGGACGACCTGGCCGCGGCGCTCGCCGACATCGAACTGCCCGTCGCCGGCGGCGGCACGGTCCGGTTGGGATCGATCCGCGACGCCGCCGCGCTCCGGTGGAGCGCAGCCTGCCTGGCGAGGCTCGACCCGGAGGTGCTCACGCCGGTCATCGCCGGCCGCTGGCTCGATGGCTATGATCCAGCGGAGATCGCCCGGCGGATCAGCTGCCCCGTCGTCCTGCTCCATGCCGACCCGCGGGCCGGCGGCGCCCTGGCCGACGACGAGGCGGCGGAATTTGCGGCCGCCGCGAGACGCTGCCAGGTGGAGCGTTTTCCGGGCTCCGGCCACCTGATCCACTGGCAGCATCCCGACGCGATCGTCGCCGCGGTCGAACGGCTCAGGATCGAGGTGGCCCCATGAAACGTCTGTCACGACGCCTGATAGGAGCCATCCTCCTCGGTATGGCGGCGGCCGCCGCGGTGGCGGCTCCCGCTGCCGATGCACCGCAGCCGCAGCGGGAATGGTCCGCCGACCGCGTCGTCGAGATCGTGGCCGATGCGCGGGCCCATGGCGATGCCCGCCGCGGCGCCGGCGTCTTCAACGTCGCCACGTCCGCGTGCACGTCCTGCCACAAGGTGGGCGATCATGGCGGCGAGGTCGGGCCCGCGCTCACGACCGTCGCCAAGTGCCTCACCGCGGAGGAGATCGTCGAGTCGCTCTATTGGCCCTCGCGCACGGTGAAGCCCGACTACCGCGCCGTCGCCATCACCACCTCCGACGGCCGCGTGCTGCAGGGGATCGTGAAGGAGGAGACCGGCGACTTCCTCCTGCTGGCCGACGCGACAGGCAAGCGACACCGCATTCCCGCCACGGACGTCGAGGAGCGAAGGGACATCGGGTCACTCATGCCCGCCGACGTGGTCACCGCCCTCCCGCCACAGCAGCAGCGCGACCTGATCCGCTATCTGCTCGAACTCGGCCGCACTCCGGGACTGGAATCGCTCACGCACCGAGTCGCTGCGTTTGCGCCGCCCCGCGGTCCCGTGCACCCGGCCGACTGGCCCAATGCGGGCGAATTCGTGAACAGGGAGCGGGTCTACGATTTCTACACGCGGGAGGCGGCGCACTTCCGTGGCATGGATCCGATGCCGCTCCTGCTGCCCGCCTATCCTGGCATCGACGGCGGCACGCAGGGCCACTGGGGCAACCAGAACGACGAAGACACCTGGAAGGACGACCGCCGCAATGCGTCGGACCCGGGGTCGGTGCAGTGCTGGCCCTTCGCCATCAAGGGCCGCACGGTGCCGCGGGCGGTCTGCCTGCGGCTCGGCGAGAAGGGCGAACTCTCCGCCTGCTTCAACCCCGACACGCTCGCCATCGAGGCCGTCTGGACCGGAGGCTTTCTCACGTTCGCCGCGCATCGCCACGGATTCCTCGCCCCCGCATCGCCGGCAGGCACGCTCCTCGAGCCGCCGCCTGCGCCGCCACCCGCGGGGCCGATCGACTACCACGGCTTCTACCGGCACGGCCCGCGGGTGATTTTCTCCTACTCGGTGAACGGCACCGAGATGCTCGACGCGCCGTGGGCCGAGAACGGCAGGATCGTCCGCGAGGTCGGTCCCGCGGCGAGCCATTCTCTGGCCCATCTCACCCGCGGCGGCCCGCCGCAGTGGCCGCAGGCCGTGCACACCACGGGCACCCTCGGCGACAAGGCTCCCTACGCGATCGACACGATCACGACTCCCTTCGACAACCCATGGAAGTCGCTCCTCTTCTTCGGCGGCCACGACTTCTTCGCCGACGGGTCGGCCGCGATCTGCACGATGCAGGGGGAGGTCTGGCGGGTGACGGGCCTCGACGACACGCTCCGCGACGTCCGGTGGCGGCGGATCGCCGCGGGCCTGAACCAGCCGCTGGGTCTCGTCGTGGTCGACGACGTGCCGCACGTGCTCTGCGGCGACCAGCTCATGCGGCTGGTGGACACCAACGGCGACGGGGAGGCCGATTTCTACGCGTGTCTGTCGCAGAAGTTCCAGCCCTCGACCGGGCACAACTACAAGTGCGGCCTCGAGCGGGATGCGGCCGGCAACTTCTTCACCGCGTCGCACGAGGGGCTCCTACGGATCAGCCGGGACGGCACCACCGTCGACGTGCTGGCCGTCGGCTTTCGCAATCCGGATGGCCTGGGGCTCCTCCCCGACGGCACGCTCACGGTGCCAGTGTCCGAGGGCGACCTCACGCCGGCGTCGGCGATCTGCTCCGTGCGGCAGCAGCCGGGCCGGCCGCCGGCGAGTCCGGTGCCGAATTTTCGCGGCACGCCGCCGGCCCTGCCGCTCGCCTATCTCCCGCGCGGCCTCGACAACTCGAGCGGCGGGCAGACCTACGTGTCAAGCGACCGGTGGGGCCCGCTCCAGGGCCAACTCATCCATTTTTCGTTCGGCGCCTGCACCCACTTCCTCGTGCTCCGTGACGAGGTGGACGGCATGCAGCAGGGGGCCGTCGTGCCGCTGCCGGGCGATTTTCGCTCGGGCGTGCACCGCGGCCGGTTCAGCCCCGCCGACGGCCAGCTGTACGTGAGCGGCATGAACGGCTGGTCGAGCTACGCCGTCGACGACGGCTGCTTCCAGCGGGTCCGCTACACCGGCGGCACCGTGCAGCAGCCGATCCGCTGCCGCGTGCATCGCAACGGCGTGCTGCTCGCGTTCTCGGCGCCGCTCGACCACGGCGTCGCCGGCGACGCGGCGAACCACTTCGCCCAGTGCTGGAACTACCGATATGGCCCGGCCTACGGATCGCCCGAGTTTTCCCCGAGCCACTATGGCGTGGTCGGGCACGACCCGCTGGCGATCCGCTCCGCCACGGTGCTGCCCGATGGCCGGAGCCTCTTTCTCGAGATACCGGAGGTCCAGCCGGTGAGCCAGCTGCACCTGCACGTCGCCGTGGGCGGGGGCGAGACCCGAGACCTCTTCGCGACCGTCCACGCGCTGGCCGAGCCCTTCCGCGACATCCCCGGCTTCCGCGAAGTGGACCGGCCGATCGCCGCCCATCCGATCCTCCGCGACGTGGCGATGATGAAGGCGACGGTCAAGAACCCGTGGCTCAAGCCGATCCAGGGCGGCCGCGAGATCAGGATCGAGGCGGCGTCGAACCTCGCCTACGCGACGACGGAGATCCGCGTGAAGCCAGACGAACCGCTGGCGGTGTCGTTCGTGAATCCCGACGTCGTGCCGCACAACTGGGTGCTCGTGCGGCCGGGAACGCTCGAGGCGGTCGGCACGCTCGCCGACCGTGCGATCGCCGATCCCGAGGCGGTGGCCAGGCACTACGTGCCGCAGACCGGCGACGTGCTGGCCTACGCCGACATCGTCCAGCCAGGCGACACGCAGACGATCCACATCCGTGCGCCCAAGGATCCAGGTCGCTATCCCTACCTCTGCACGTTCCCAGGCCACTGGAAACTCATGAACGGGATACTCGTCGTTGAGCCTTGAGCTGGGCTCTCGCGTTAGTCGCCCTCGCCTGCCCACTGCAAAAGTCGATTCACCACACTCTCGATGGAATGGAACGTGTGCTCCGCTGGCAACGGTATCCGACTGCACTCCTTGACGGCGAGGGGTTGCCCATGCCCTGAGAGCCGGCGTAGGCGGCCAGCGAAGCCATGGATGGCGGAGCGCAGACGCCTCCGAGAGAGCGGAGGCCTGGAAGGCCGGAGCAAACGTCCGACGACGGGGCATGGGCAGCGCCGGGACACGACGGCTGACGAACAAGTGAAAATCACATGCAACCCTTCGGAGAGCCTTTCATGACGAAGCTTCCTGACCTGACCGGCGTCCTTCGAGGCAGCACCCTGTCACTGCTCGTTGCCGCGTGGCTCGCCACCGTGGCCTGCGGCGTGGCCTGCGGCCCGGCCTCGGCCGCCGAGCCCGTCGACGTCGCGGCCCGCGCCCGGCATCTCTTCCGCCACGACAACCTCGTGGCCTGGTGCATCGTGCCCTTCGACGCCACACAGCGGGGCCCCGAGGAACGCGCCGCCATGCTGGAGAGGGCCGGCTTCAAGCACTTCGCCTACGACTGGCGGCCGGAGCACGTGCCCACGTTCGAGCAGGAGTTCGACTGCCTGAAGTCACACGGCATCGCGCTCGACGCCTTCTGGGCGCCCGGGCCGCACGCCGAGCCGCTCCTGGCCAGCTTCCAGAAGCGGGGCCTCACGCCGTCGTTCTGGGTGATGATCGGCGCGCCCGACACCCTCGACCACACAGCGAAGGTCAAGCATGCGGCGGCGGCGGTGCGGCCGCTGGCCGAGGCGGCCGCGAAGGCCGGCTGCCGGGTCGACATCTACAACCACGGCGGCTGGGGGGGCGAGCCCGAGAACCAGATCGCCGTGATCGAGGAGCTGAAGCTGCCCAACGTCGGGATCGTCTACAACCAGCACCACGGCCACGACCATCTGCCACGGTTCCAGGAACTGCTCGCGAAGATGCTGCCGCACCTGCGGTTCCTGAACCTCAACGGCATGACCGCCGAGGGAGACAAGAAGGGAAAGAAGATCCTGGTGCTGGGGCAGGGGGATCTCGACCTTCAGCTGGCCCGCACGATCTGCGAGAGCGGCTACGATGGTCCCATCGGCATCCTCGGCCACACGCAGGACGACGCGGAGGCCCGGCTGCTCGACAACCTCGAGGGGCTCGACTGGATCACGGGCGAGTTGACGGGGAAGTCTGTCGCGAAGCCGGCGCCGCGGACGAAGTGACTGTAACGCGGCTGATCGATGTGTCACTGTCCGCGGACGATGGTGGCGGCGGGCTCGCCTCTGCCGGCGCGAACTCGACGAGCCATAACTCCATGGCCGGTCGCGGGCAGACTCCCCATCCACCGGGTGCGACGGTGACGGGGGGCTCGACAATCCGCAGTGCGGGGTCTATCGCCCGCAGCCAGTCGGGGGCGGCTTCCTCACCGCAGCTCATCCCCGATGTCACCAGCCACGCCCGCCCGTCAGGCGCGGCACCGCGGATCGCCCCCATCGCTTCCGAACGGCGTCCCTGCAACCGCATCACCGGACGCGGAAAGAAGCCGGGCACATGGGAGAACTCAAGAATGGAATACATGCCTCGGAGTTCGGCGGTGTCGTGTACCACGATCGGCGTCTCCCGGGACGACGCCGCAATGAGCGGGGCGAACGCCTCGGCCATGTGATTGAAGTAGGGCGAGCCGATGTCACGAGGGGCGCCCAGCCCGGCGGCCGCCAGAAACATCATCGCGATACCCAGCACTGCTCCCGCAGACAGCCGCAGGCTGGCGGCGGCAAGCACCGGCGCGGCGGGCATGGCGATCGCCGCGGCCGCGGCGTATCGCAGGAACATCGCGTGCTGCGTTCCCCGCAGGAAGTCGAGCACGAGGATGGTGAAGATTGGCACAGTGAGCAGAAGAGCCCACGGCATGATCGCAGGCCGCCGCCGCAGACCAGCAACCACCACCGCCACGAGCACGATCGACCCGGGCACCGCGAACTTCCGCGACGGTACGTAGACCAACAGTCGCAGCGGCAAGGCAAGCCCGGAGAGCAGCGAGTGCCGCCAGAAGGGCGTCGGCGACTTTAGGTAGGCATCGCCTGCACCGACATCGGCGACCTGACCAATTCCCTGCGGGAGCCACAGAATTGCCGATGACACAGCCGCCACGGCCGTCGCGGCAAGCAGTTGCCTGAGAAAACGCCCCTCGAGACGGAGGATCCCCCAGAGCACGATGGCGAGGCATGTTCCCGCCGCGAAGTAGTGGGTGAGCATGAGCGGACACATGGTTAGGCCAAGCCACCACACACCCTGCGCCGTTGCTCCGTGGGTTTCAATGCGCACCATCTGCCACGCCGCGCAGGCGGACAATGCCATCATGAGGGCGTAGCTGCGCACCTCAGTGCCGAGATCGATCTGCACAGGCGCGAATGCCATAGCCATGCCGACCACGGTTGCGAGCATGCGCGACGCCTGCATCCGGACGGCGAAGAAGACGAAGAGAATCGCGACAACTCCGTAGGTGGCGGAATACATCGCGGCCTGCCAGTCGCCTCCACCGACGACCTCGCGCCACAGTCGGAGCGTGAACACGTATAACGGAGGATGGAGCACCGCCCTAAATCGTGCCCATGCAGCGAGAGGCGGTGCCGCCGTGTCAAGGCTGGTGAGCGAGTCCGGTCGCTCGACGAGCACGTCGACGGGCCAGCGAGTGAAGTCGTCGGAGCGGCCTGCGGACATTGCGAGGTGCCACAGTTCATCCATGGACAGCGAGTGACCGGCTGCGTGCCACCGCAGCGCCAACGCCACGACGGCGCACGCGAGCGCCGCAGCCACGTCGGGCCAGTGCACGCCGGCGGCCGAGCACCGCGCGGAGACGACAGGGGAGTCGGCCTCGCTGGCTACAAGCCGATCTGCGCCGATGGGGTTTGCGTTCATGAGCAACGGGATTCCCCGGGGCAGGCTGGATTCGCTGACGGGATGGTCTCCTCGTGCAACTCTAATCACCCCTGCTGGCCTCGTCAAAACGTCCGCCGCATGCTTCTCTGCGGGCTGCACAATCGCTCGACCGCCGACGGCACAGTCAGCCACGTCAGCGGATCGGCTCTGCCGAGGACGTTTCCGTCGCCCGCCGCTTCCAATAGGAGGCGATCAGGCCGCCCATGATGTTCTGGATCACGCCGCTGAACACCGCCGCCGCGGCTGCCAGCGGCAGCGTCGGAAAATGCTCCCGCGCCAGCGATGCGGCCATCCCGCCGTTCTGCATGCCCACCTCGATGCTCACCGTCCGTGCGACCGACTCCGGATACCGCAGCAGCTTCGGCACCGCATACCCCAGCGCGAACCCGCAGACGTGCAGGAGGGTCGCCGCCACCGCCAGCCGGCCGCCGTGCGCGGCGATCGCATCGGCGCTTGCCGCCACGATTCCCGCCGTCACGAACGTGAACGCCAGCACCGCAAACGTGGGGCCGCACGCCCCGATCCGATCCGCCGCCCGCGGAAGCCACCGCCGGATCGCCACGCCGACGACCACCGGCGCGACCGTCAGCTGCAGCGCCGAGAGGCACATCCCCCAGGCGTCGACCGGGACGTACGTGCCGGCCAGGATGCTCGTCCACAGCGGCGTGAACAAAAACGCCATGAATGTGGACGCCAGCGTCAGTACGACCGACAGCGCCACGTTGGCCCGCGCCAGGTATGTGATCATGTTCGACGCCATCCCGCCGGGACAGCTCGCGACCAGAATGATCCCGACCGCCAGGCCCGTCTCCAGCCCCAGGAGCGTCGCCACGCCCCAGCCGCACAGCGGCATGATCGTGTACTGGCATGCGAACCCCAGCGCGACGGCCGACGGCATCCGCGCGATCCGCCGGAAGTCATCGAGGCTCAAGGTCAGCCCCATGCCGAGCATCGAGCCGGCGAGCGACCAGAAGATCCAGGGCCTGTCGAACCAGAGCATCGTCCGGGGCCAGATGAACGCCACCACCGACAGCGCGACGACCCAGACCGAATAGAGATTGTTGAACTGCTGCAGGGCTCGTCCGAGCATGAGTGTCTGCCGATCACAGGGGGGTTCGGAGTGATGGTTCGTGACTTCAGGTCTCGTATGTCTGCGTCGCAGCGCGGCCCTCCTGCCGGCCGTCGGCGTGGCCGCTGATCGCGACCTGCACCGTCTTCGCATTCGTGCCCGCCCTGGACGATTTCGCAGCGTAGCGACTGACCGGGCCAGACGACAGCTGCCACGCTTCTCACGGCTGCGATGCTTGGCCACGACGAGCGGTGCCCCGACGTGCCGGGCAACACGACGGCGTTCATATATAGTGGTGCCATGCCAACGCAGCCTTCCGTCCCACAGTCCCACCCGCTTCAGGTGCTCTTGGTCGAGGACGACGGGGCTTCGCGACGGACGCTCGCCGAATCCCTTCGGGCCGAGCAGTGCGTCGTCTTCGAGGCCGCCGACGGCGTCGTCGGACTCGAGATCGCCGCCCGGGAGCCGCTCGACATCGTCGTGCTCGATCTCATGCTGCCACGGCTCGACGGCGAGCAGATGCTGGCCCGGCTACGACATGGCAACGACGTGCCGGTGATCGTGGTCTCGGCGAAGCAGAGCGAGGACGATCGGGTGACGGTGCTCGATCTCGGCGCCGACGACTATCTCGTGAAGCCGTTCACGGTGCGCGAACTGCTCGCCCGGATGCGCGCGGTGCTGCGTCGGAGCGACGCCGCCCAGAGCGTGCTCACGCTCGGCGACGTCACCATCGATTTCGGCTCCAAGACGGCGCAGCGGGGCGACGAGAAGGTCGTACTGACTCCGAAGGAGTTCGCGTTGCTCGTCCATTTGGCCCGGTGCCGCGGCCGGCTCGTGAGCCGCGAGGAACTCGACAGGGCGATCCACCCCGACGCCACGGAGCCTCGTGAGGACGTCAGCAACGTGGTGGACGTGCTCGTGCTACGGCTGCGGCGAAAGCTTGGCCGCGATCTGATCTCGACCCGGCGCGGGCACGGCTTCATCATCGAGTGCTGACGGATGCGAACGCGCTGGCTTCATTCACTGCGTTGGAGGCTCGCGGCGGGCTTCGGCCTGATCCTGCTGGCGATCGGCATCGGCGGTCGCTTCATCCATTACCAGCTCACCGTCGAACTCCTGGCCCGCGACCTCGACTCCCAGCTCCAGGCCCGGCTCGGAATGTTCGAGGCCGAGCGCCGCGTGGCCCCCACATCCGAGCGGCCGGCGGCCCGCACGCCCGGCGATCCATCCTGGGCCGCCATCCGGCTGGCCAGCGACCGCAGGCCGTCACTGCTGCTCCGGCTGTTCATGCCCGCCGAAGCCCATTCCGGGCTCACGGATTCGGACCTGCGCTGGTTCGCCTCGGCGTGGGATGCCGGCGGCCGGCTCGTGGCATCTGCCGACCTGCCGCCCGGCCTTTCCTGGGATCCACGCTGGCTGGGGAGGATCGATCGGATCTGGACCGACGACGATCGTCGCCTCCGGCTGGCCGCATGCCGCGGCGAGGCCGAGCCGCTGCTGCTCGTGGGGACGTCGCTCGACGTGCTGCGGGCGGCGGAGCGACAGGCACGGGTGTTTTACGTCTCGACGCTGGCCGTCGTCCTGCCGCTTCTCCTCGTCACGCTCTGGTTGATGCTCGGCAGGTTGCTGCAGCCGTTGCGGGCGATCACCCGCACGGCGGATCACATCCGCCGCGGCCGGTTTGACGAGCGGCTCGACCTGACCGTTGCCGACGACGAGATCGCGGGCATGGCCGCGACGATCAACGCCATGCTCGACCGGCTCCAGGAGGCCCGCGACAAACAGAGCCGGTTCAACGCGGATCTTGCCCACGAGGTGCTCGGGCCGGTGCATGCGATCCTGCTCGAGGCCGACGCCATCCTGCAGCGGCAGCAGGGGGCGCAGGATGCCGAACGGCTGGCCACGATCCGCGGCCGCGCCGCCCGCATAGAGACGCTCTGCGAGGCGCTGCTGACGTATTCCCGTTCGCTTGCGGTCGGCGCGGCGGGCCTGCAGGCGATCGATCTCGAGCCGGTGGTCGACATGGCCGCCGAGCAGGTCGCCCAGGCCGCCACTGGCCGGAATGTCACGATCCGTAACGATGTCGGCTCCGTCGTCGTGCGTGGCCAGCCGGACCTGCTGCAGCAGGTTTTCACGAACCTGCTGGCCAACGCCGTCAGCCACAGCCCCCCGGGCGCCGAGGTCCGCATCGAGACCGAGAAGGGGCCCGACGGCTGCGGAATCCGCGTGATCGACCATGGGCCCGGCGTGTCTAGAGAGAATGCGGCGCGGATCTTCGACCGCTTCTTCTCGAGCCAGACGGCCGCAGGGCCGTCCGGCAGGAGCCACGGCGTCGGCCTTTCCCTCTCCCGCGAGATCATGCGCAGCCACGGCGGCGACATCGACCTGCTGCCGACGCCGGGCGGCGGAGCCACCTTCGTGGCACGATTTCCGACCTGGCCCGGCGCCGCTCGACCACGGCCCTAGCTGGCTGTGGAAAAAGACCTGCGAGCGCCCCTCCGTCGGAGGGCGACCTGGCGGGGATCGTCGCAGGCGTGTCCCGACCATGCGGTGGCCACCGTACCAACGTGTCCAGTCGCCGGACCCTTTTTTTTCGGCCTCCGATCGGCTGCGGGCATGTACGGCGCCTGAACCGTCCATGAACGGCGGATGAACGGCAGTGATGGCACCCGCATTTTTCGCGGCTGCACGCAGGCTCCCGAGACCGGCGGCCAAGACGGCAAGTCGGGCACCGGTTCGCACCGCTGTCCGTCGCGCGGTGCCGAGCCGTACAGATTCCAGCGGTTGGGGGCAACCGCAGGACGTGAAAGGGACATCCCATGAATGGCATCAACAGCAGCGATATCTCCGCACTGGCCGGGCATCGTTTCTCCTCGCGACAGCTGCGCCGGAGTTCGCATCGCCGGCTGGCGGCCGCCCTCAGGAGGGCCGACCAGGGCCTGTCGCCCGAGGCGCTCGAGCCGCGGACGCTGATGGCCGTCACGCCGTCGATCTCGATCGACGATGTGACGGTCGTGGAAGGCGATTCCGGCACGAAGAATGCCGCCGTCCTTCTGCGGCTCTCGCAGGCAGCGACCACCCCGGTGAGCGTGCGCTTTGCGACGGCCAACGGCACCGCCACGGCCGGCGTTGACTACCTGGCGAAGACCGGGCTCGTCTCGTTCGCCACCGGGGCCACCACCACCCAAGTGCTGATCGCGATCAAGGGCGATCGCACCTTCGAGCCGAACGAGACGTTCACCATCAACCTCTCGGCGGCACGGGGGGCGACGATCGCCGATCCGAGCGGTGTCGTCACGATCGCCAACAATGACGGGTCGCCGACAGGAGCCGCAGCGGCGCCGTCGACCACCACGTCGACCACCACGTCGACCACCACGTCGACCACCACGACGACCGCCGCACCGAGCGTCGTTTCCGCTCCGACGACCACGCTGACCGCGACACCGTCCGCTCAAGTCACATTCGCGGTCACGAGCGACTGGGGCAGCGGATTCAACGGCGACGTCACCGTGCGCAACACGACCACCGCCGCGTACGGCAGCTGGACGGCCACGTTCGACTTCGACGGCCAGATCACATCGCTCTGGAATGGTGTGATCGTGAGCCGGTCGGGCAGTCGCTACACGGTTCGCAACGAGAGCTGGAATGGCTCCCTGGCGGCTGGTGCCTCGACGTCGTTCGGCTTCACCGCCACCCCCGGCGGCAGCTCTGCGGTGCTCCGCAATCTCACGCTCGTCGGCAGCGTGGCGGCGACGCCCACTCCCACGCCGACACCGACTCCCACGCCGACACCGACTCCCACGCCGACACCGACTCCCACGCCGACACCGACGCCGACGCCAACACCAATCGATGGCACCACAGGCCGCGTCTTCCTCGTCAACCCGGCGGCTGACGACATCGTGGGGTTCGATCCCTCCCGCGATCGCCTCGACTTCGCTGGCGTGTCGGTCCACAACCTGATCATCGCCAAGACGGAGGCCGGCGAGGTGGCAATCGTCAATCCTTGGGCGTCGACGCCCGAGTTCCAGGTGCTGCGCGGCATCAGGTACCGCGACCTCACGATGGCCAACTTCGGCGTCGTCCAGAACGAACATCTGCGTCAGGACATCGGTGGCGTGGTCTCCTGGGAGCAGGGCATCGGCCCCCGGGACGGCAGCACGGTCTACGTGCGGTCGCACGAATATGGAGTCCGGCAGCGGATTGAGGGTTTCAATCCGGCCACGATGAAGCTGAGCTTCCTCTACTTTGGCACCCGCGAGCGGCTCTCGTTGACAGACACGGCCGAGGGTCTTTCGATCGCCGTCCTGCCCACCAACCAGAGCATCCTGCTCGTGGGCGTGACAAAGGCACAGCTCATGCCGGGGAACGTCGAATTCCATCACGACCAGATCGTGGAGGATCAGCTGGAGGTGCCGTTTGGCCATCCCGCTGAGCACTTCACCCTTGTCAGCCGGACATCGCTGCTGACGCCGACCGCTCCGGCAGGCCAGGTCACCGACGGCTACCAGACATCGATCGGCCAGTCCCAGCCCGGCGGCACGCATCACGGCACGATGCCCACTCCAACCACGCCCACGAATGGCGATCTGTGGAAGGAGCAGTTCTTCGCACCCTACGTGGACATGGGGCAGTATCCGGTGCCGGACCTCGTCGGTCTGGCCCGGCAGTATGGCGTCGGGCTCCTCACGCTCGGATTCATGCAGGCCACGCCGACCGGCAAGCTGGGTTGGGCGGGATACGACGTGCTCACGCTCGGCAGCACGAACGAGCAGGCGGTGGCGATCCAGACTGCCATCAACTCGCTGCGGACAGCCGGCGGCGATGTGATGGTGTCGCTGGGCGGCGCCGCGGGACAGAGCCTGGCGCAGTCGTACGCCCAGCGCGGGCTGGGCGCCCAGGCGTTGGCGACGGCCTACGGCGACATGGTCGACACCCTGAAGCTGAACAAGCTCGACTTCGACATCGAGGGCGCCGCCGTCGCCGAGCCCCAGACGATCAAGCTCCAGATGGACGCCATCGCCCTGGTGCAGGCGACCCGTCCGGGGCTCGGCGTGTGGCTGACCCTGCCGGTGCTGCCCCAGGGGCTCACTCAGGACGGCCTGAGCGTGGTGCAGGCCGCCCTGGTGGCCGGCGTGAAGGTCGACGGCGTGAACGTGATGGCGATGGACTACGGCGACAGCGCCGCGCCTCCGCAGCTCAAGTCGATGGGGGAATACGCCATCGACGCGGCCAACGCCACGTTCGCGCAGATGACCAGCCTCTTCGCCGCCCGCGGCCAGACGTTCGGCTGGAATCAGCTGGGCGTGACGCCGATGCTGGGCGTCAACGACGTCACGACGGAGGTGTTCACCCTGGCGGACGCCGATCGCCTCGAGACATTCGCCCGGGCCAAGGGGCTCGGAATGCTCTCGATGTGGTCGCTCAACCGCGACAACCCGGGGACCGCCGGCCAGCTCTCCAACTTTCATACGGGCATTCCGACGATGTCCGCGGGCGGCTTCAGCACCATCTGGGGCGACTACGGCAGTGATCCGGTGATCGCCGGCGCGACCGGCGGCACCACCCCGGTGGCCACGCTGACCGGCATCACCGTCAGCGATGTCTCCGTCACCGAGGGCAATCCGCAGACGGCCGTGGCCAACGGCTACCTGCACACGTCGGGCAGCCAGATCCTCGACGCCAATAACAACGCGGTGCGAATCGCCGGCGTGAACTGGTTCGGCTTCGAGACGACGAACTTCGCGCCCCACGGCCTGTGGACCCGCGGCTACAAGGAGATGATGGATCAGATGAAGTCGCTCGGCTTCAACACGATCCGGCTGCCCTACTGCGACCAGCTCTTCGACTCGGGCAGCACGCCCAACAGCATCGACTTCAGCAAGAACGCCGATCTGCAGGGGCTCACCGGACTGCAGATCATGGACAAGATCGTCGGCTACGCCGGCCAGATCGGGCTCAAGATCTTCCTCGACCACCACCGCTCCGAGGCTGGCAACAGTGCCAACGCCTCCGGCCTCTGGTACACATCCGCGTATCCTGAGAGCAAATGGATCAGCAACCTGTCGATGCTGGCCACCCGCTATGCGGGCAACTCGACCGTCATCGGGATCGATCTCCACAACGAGCCGCACGGCCCCGCCACCTGGGGTGACGGCGGCGTGAACGACTGGAGGCTGGCCGCCGAGCGTGGGGGCAACGCGGTGCTCGCCGCCAATCCCAATCTGCTGGTCATCGTGGAGGGCATCGAGACCGCCTCCTCGGGCAGCTACTGGTGGGGCGGCAACCTGTCCAATGCCGGCGCGGCTCCGGTGCGGCTGAACACGACCGGACGGCTCGTCTACTCGGCACACGACTACCCGGCCAGCGTCTACGCGCAGACCTACTTCAGCGATCCGAACTACCCGAACAATCTGCCGGGCGTGTGGGACAGGAACTGGGGCTATCTCTTCCGCACCGGGGCCGCGCCGGTCCTGCTGGGCGAGTTCGGCAGCACCCTCGCCACGGCCAGCGACCAGGCCTGGTACGCCAAGATGACGAGCTATCTCAAGGGGGACCTCGACGGCAACGGGACGAACGATCTGGCCGCGGGCCAGCAGGGAATCAGCTGGACCTACTGGTCGTGGAATCCAGACTCGGGCGATACCGGCGGCATCCTCGCCGACGATTGGAGGACCGTGAACACCGCCAAGGTCGATCCACTCAAGGCCGTGCAGTTCCAGTTTCCCGCGGTGACCGGCACGGGCGGCGCCGTCACCACGACCCCGATGACGTTCACGGTGTCGCTCTCGGCGGCGAGCACGCAACAGGTCACCGTGCAGTACGCCACGGCGAACGGCACGGCGAGCGCCGGCACCGACTATACGTCCGCTTCCGGCAGCCTCACGTTCGCTCCGGGCGAGACGCAGAAGCTCGTCACGCTGCTTGTCGCCCGCGACACCACAGCCGAGTCGAGCGAGACGCTGTCGCTGACCTTGAGCAGCCCCACGAATGCCACGCTGACGAAGGCCGCCGGATCGGGCACGATACTGGACGACGACACAGCGACTCCGACTCCGACTCCGACTCCGACTCCGACTCCGACTCCGACTCCGACTCCGACTCCGACTCCGACTCCGAC
>Ga0209401_1000023_pt1 | contig 119180 bp, 189 predicted proteins | sample M_140807_MF_Meta_FD_187318 | JGI IMG/M metagenome (GOLD analysis project Ga0209401, IMG submission 187318) | Freshwater microbial communities from Lake Montjoie, Canada to study carbon cycling - M_140807_MF_MetaG (SPAdes) (version 2) | ecosystem: Environmental > Aquatic > Freshwater > Lake...
AAGGCAACTGGAACAATTACAGAAATCGTGCCACAAGCAAATGGTAATGTTCGTGTTAAGTTAGATGTTAATGGCTCAACTCGCTGGACTACTTGGACAGCAAAGTAATCTTAGCCTAGTGGCTAAATGTCCTGAGCATGACAACTAAAACTGCTCAACTCATAACCCCCTAACAAATCCACTACAAAAGAAAAGAGAAATACAAATGGCAAGAGGCAAAGCAATCTCAGTAAAAATCCCTACACAGCGAGTAATTGACGCACTAACTCAATCACTAAATAAGTTAGAACTTGATTACACATCACAAGAAGCAAATGAAGCAAAGTATGAAAAAGCAAGAGAAGCGTGGCGCAAGGAAATTGGTGAGTGGGCTATTGCCAACTTCTCAAAGGCTGAGAACCTTCGCACAAACTATCGTTCTTGGAACAACACTCTCAATGTTGATTTTGACATTATCACAAAGGAAGGCAACTTCCCTACTGAACCTGAAAAGGATTTTGAGCAAATCCATCAGCACACCTATCGTGAGCAGAAAGAGGAAATCTCTAACGCTATTCGTATGCTAAAGATGACAGATGAGGAAACAGTTTCCACATCAACCTATCAAGCAGTTGCTCGTTATCTTTAATTAGATAATTAGGTGGGGAAGGGTAATTGACTTCCCCCCTAAAAAATGTTAGACTAAGTAAGTAAGCAAACCACCACAACAGAAAAGGAAAATCATGACACTAGGCGGATACACATATCAAATCGGTGATTTATTCACCACTAGTAAAACAGGCGTAACTGGTAGAATTGTAAAGTTCTCACCAATTAACTCTAAACTTACTAGAGTATCTTTACAGTTAGCAAATGGCGCACAACGCCTTGCTATGGTAAGCACAACTAAATAATAAAAAATCCTGAGCATGATTTCAAACTGCTCACTTTTTAATTCCCCCGCAAAGCGGGCCCGAGGCAACGTGATCTAAGTCACATCTCATTATGTGAGACATTTAAGATTCCCAATTGTATTTGTCAGTCCACCCTGCTAGAATTATATTAATATCAAAAAGAAAGAAGGAAGCCCCCATGGGATTAGATATGTATCTCAACGCAAGAAAGCACTTATCCAAAGTTAATTGGCACACACTACAGGCTAATAATGAATTAACTTATAACTCACCTGAAGCCGTCTATCCACAATTCAATGACCTCATGGAATTAACTCAACTTACAGACGTCGCTACAGATATGTATGGAGCAACCGTAGAAGTTACATGTGCCTACTGGCGCAAGGCTAATCAGATACACAACTGGTTCGTTACAAATGTTCAAGGTGGCGAGGATAATTGCGGAGAGTACTATGTTCCCTCAGACAAACTAATAGAACTACTGGCTATATGTAAGCACTCCCTAGAAATTAAAGACCCAAACCTATTGCCACCACGAGAAGGATTTTTCTTTGGGGGCACAGATATTGATGAGTGGTATTGGAACGATCTAAAGAGCACTATTGCTCAACTAGAGCGTATCCTTGCCCTACCTGAATTTGACAATCTCTCATTCTACTATCAATCATCTTGGTAATTGACATTTGTCAGTACCCTGTAATATAATTAATATAAACCAACTAACAAGGAAGAGGCCCCACAATGTCAACCAATATCAGTGACGCAGTAACAATTGATAAACTAGAGGTACCGTACAACCCAAATCTTCTTGTAACATATAAAGCCATTGCTGGCACATATGCTGCTCCTGAAGAGCCAACCTATTTAACATCCAAGGTAACAGACCTTGAATGGCACCTACACGCTGCACGGTCTCAAGAACAAACACTTCGTGGTCTTCAAGGAACAGTGAGTCAACTTGAAGACAATATTGTAGAATGGTATGACCCTAACTATTCTAAAGAAGAAGTTCTTGTAGCGCTATGCGAACTCTTTGGTGTTAATCCAGTCAAGGAAATTGAAGTACAGGGAACAGTTTCATTCAGCGGAACAATCAGCGTCCCAATGTCAGAAATTGCAGACTTTGATTTAAGTAATGTTTCAATTGAAGCAGAACTTAATTCGTATGACTATGACGCAGATTTAACTGTAGACGAAGTCCAATTAGAGGACCACTACTAAATTTGATAGGGGGCTATCAAAATAGACATGCCGAATGTCTTTAAACTAGGTAAGGGCCCTGAGCACGGCCACGTAAACTGCTCATTTTTCATTTAGAAAGCCCGAGGCAAATTTTTTGATCTTGTCAAGTCTTTAAGATGTGATTTACGACACCCCAGAAAATGTCCGATTTGTCCTATGTTTAACAATACAGATTGACATTGTCAGTTGTGACTGCTAGACTTAGTTAAAACAACCGAAAGGATAAAAATGGCTCATGAGTTAGAAACTCAAAATGGCGTAGCAAGTTTTGCGTCATTCCGTGAACCTGCATGGCATGGTCTTGGCACTGTGTTTGATGTAGAAAAAAATACAAGCGAAATGCTTGCTGCTGCTAATCTTAACAACTGGAATGTTCGTCTTGAGGACATGCCAATTCCATCTCACTTAACAAGTGATAAGGAATATCAATATGTCATTCGCACTAATCCTACCAATGATACACAAAAAGACATACTAGGTGTTGTTGGTGAGCGTTATCATGTAATGCAAAATGAAGATTTATTTTCATTTGGTGATAACATTCTTGATGGTGGTGGGCGTTGGGAAACTGCTGGCTCACTTAAAGGTGGTCGTGTAGTATTTGGCTCACTAGCATTAGAGCGTGAAACTGTGTTAGACCCTAGCGGTGTTGCAGATAAGATTAAAACTTATTTACTTATCAATACATCACACGATGGCTCAATCGCAATTCAAGCAAGCATAACACCTGTTCGTGTTGTGTGTGCTAATACTCTTAATGTTGCACTTAATCGCACACGCAAGAAAGATGGCGTTAAGCAATCTTTCAAAATCCGTCATACACAAACTGCCAATGGCAAAGTGCAGATTGCTCGTCAGACATTGGGTCTTGCTAATGCTTACATGGACGAATTTGACAAGATGGCACACGCAATGATTGCTAAAGAAATCTCAGCAAAAGATTTCAATGACATTATTCTTGCTGCTTATCCTAAGCCTGAGAAGGACAACAAGGGCTCATTCAAGAAATGGGAAAACAAGGTAGATATGATTAACGATATTTACACTGGTGAATTTAACGGCATGATTGCTGGTAATGCGTGGGGTGCTTTCAATGCACTTACTGAACGCCTTGACTGGTATCGTTCCGCTAGAGGCGCAAGTAATGAAGGTATTTTATCTGCTGCTAGTGGTTTTGACCCTGCTACTAATGCAGAAAAAAATCGTTTGCTAAAAATTGTGCAGAATGTAATGTCTCTCGCATAATAAAAAAAATTCCTGAGCATGAAATAAAACTGCTCACCATTTGGTTCTGTAGCATAGTTGGTTAATGCGCTACCCTGTCACGGTAGAGATCGTGGGTTCAAGTCCCATCAGAGCCGCAAAGGGGCCCCGAGTTAAATAACATTTTTGTTATAATCTTATTACGTTGAGATGATATTTTTCTTATTTTCTCATTACGGATACTTGACATTTTTCCCAGTTTGTAGGATAATTAATACATGACCCTAAAAGTAGAAATCTATGAAATGAACTATGCCGTATCTCCTGGTGGGATTGATTGCTGGGAAGCAACTATCCAGGGGTATGGCTACAGTAGCACCGCCTCTGATTTTAAAACTGCTGGAGAGGCTCTTAATTGGGTACTTGACAGATATCCTGCACAAATGTTAGAATTGGTAGTAACATCACTGCCTGCCTATGAAAAGGAATATGCATGACCACTAAAACCAATGAAAAAACCATAGCCCAACTCGTAGAGGCTATCTATGAAGATAACTTCTCTCACATAGATTTTATGGACAACATGGGGGGAGACCCTTGTGACTGTCATATCTGTAATACCCTTGAAACCATTCTAAAGTATTGGGGTGAGTAATGCTAGGATATACCATAGAAGATATTAACAAAATACAAGAGTGTCTTAGTTTACTTAGCAAGGCTGATGGCATACCACAAGACCTTTGTGATGGATTAGAAATGGCTAACTCATTCTTTGATGGTCTATGGGCAGAAGGGTACTTTGACTAATGTGGACTAAGTATGATTATGTATGTAATGATTGTGATGCCTTGATGGAGATTACTACCCTGAAAAATATCAGAGACTGGCGAGGCTGGTGTTCTTGTGGATCTCCTAATTTAGTTAATATTGGGGTGTCAGATGCCTTTGTCCCTATCATTACAGATGTGAGCAAGGTCACACCTACAGGACTTGTTAAAATCAACTCCAACCCCTATAATTAATATTAAGACCAAAGAAAGGAAATCCCAAAATGCCCACATATGATGTAAAGGTGATTGTAGAATACAATTACGAGGTAGAAGCAGAGAACGAGGCACAAGCCGAAGAACAAGGCTGGCACTACGAAGACTACGGCTATTCAAGTGAAGTTTATTCTATTGATGTAGATGAACAACCTGAAGAAGAAGACGAAGAAGAAGAGGATGAAGATGAACCTACAGACTCTAACTGAGTATATTAAGATTCATGCGATTAGCCTTGAACAAGATTTAGAAAACGAGGACGGTGCTGATAGCATTGTTCCTTACCTTGAAGGTGCCATTCATGTGTCCCGCCATTATTTGTCAGTGGCAGAGGGTATGATTAAAGAATGAATAATCAAGACATTGGGCTAGCACCACACCTACAACGCATGGTTAATTACGACATTAATGGATTAGATATAATGCATGGGGAACTAAAAAACCTTCTGCTTATTTGGGAGAAGGAACTAGAAAAAGCCCAAGCAATTGAAGATGAATCTGAAGAAGCAATGGATTCAATGGAACGCAAGTACTGTGAAGGCTTTCTTGACGCCCTAACAGCGTTATATAAACTAACATATGATTTATCATTTGCTATGTCAGATAGGACTAAGACTAATGGATAACTTTATTGAGATGACGGAAGATGAGTGGTTTGACACTTATAAGCCTATTAAGAATCATCTAGATGAGAATGCTAGTTTTGATGGGCATATGTTTGAGACCTACGATGGGGAAGTGGCCTTTGTAAAAGAACAAGACCCTGCCTATATCTGGATGTATGGTGATGGTGACGACGGTGGTAGTTACATCTGGAACGGATGGCACATCGTAAATAGAATAGGATACTTTATCACTTCCGTACCCTGCCCTCCTGACACGACTATTCAGGTCTTGGTCAGTCATAACTGGTTCTATTGTGAGAACTGCAGCGCTGAGTTTGAAGACCCTGATAATATAATCAGAGATGCCTTTGATGAGCACGATTTGGAAAAATGCCCAGAATGTGCTACACTTGATGAAATGACCCTAGTAGGAATGGATAAAAAATGAAAACATCAATTAGTGGGCTAACATACATTGGCTCTTTTACGGTAGACTCAGGACAAGCAATTGTCGGTGACCCTTGTTACCTTGATGAGTGGAAAACGTGGGATTCAGATAAACAAAACTTTGAGGACCACCCTAAGCATAAAGGTGAATACGGTTATCTAGGTGCCTCTAATGCCACACTAGTAGAGGGATACGGCTCTTTAGGTCTTGGTTCGGCTGTTGCTTTCTCTACAGGATACGGGGACGGTATCTATCCTGTTTATGCTGAGTTAGACGGAACTCGTGTTCTAAAGATTATTATTGATTTTGATAATGAGGATGATGAGTAATGCCTAAGTATATTATAACTGCAACACGAGAAACTTACTATGAGATTGATATTGACGCTGACAGTGAAGATCAGGCTATAGCAGAGATTGAACGTATTGAACGTGAGGAAGATATTGAAATTTATGCCTATGACTGGTACCCTTTAGAGATACAATCCGTTGAAGAGGAAGAGGAAGAGGAGCAAGAATAATGGGAGCACGAATTAATTTTGTATTTAAAGATAGTGAGTCAGGGCCTATGGTTGTACTCTATAGCCACTGGGGTCAGACTGAATGGGAGCGGGACCTAGCAATGGCCCTGCAGCATTCTAAACCACGGTGGGGAGATTCATCCTATGGGACCCGTATGATTATTAGTTATCTTATGCAAGATAGCATTCTAGATGAGACAGGGTTTGGTATCTATGCTATTAGTAATGATGGCTATGACCTAGGTGAACAAACCATCCTTATCGACTTCACTACTAATACTGTCACTGATAATGTATCGGTAGATTTTGATAAATTTGTGGCCGCTTATTCGCCACTTATCAACGCCTAGAGAGGGGTCTACTAGGCTGATACAAAGGTGGGGCGTGGGACTTTTGCCTGTCTTGCGCCCCCCTTACTTTTTTGGTATAATGGAATAGAGGAGAGATATGACTTATAGTCTACGCAGAAAGCCTGAGATGACTAAAGAGATTCGTTACGCAGAAAGAATTGCCAAACTCCTCAACGAGGATATGGGATTAAATCTAGAAGCGGTTGGATTTCATTTAGTTCGTAACAATCCTGTTATCGCATACAAACGATTAGAGGTTGTGAGTTTGATGGCAGGGGAAGAATATGATACACTTATGGAAGAGATGAGAGGCAACTAACTATGGCAATACCAAGTGCAGACAAGGCAGCAATACTATCCCATTTTTGGATGGAATTTAGAGATGACGAAGTACTAAAAGATTTTGTAGAGTTTAACGATATGGGATTACCCCTAGCATTTTTTGTGGCAACTGGAATTGTACAAGATACTCCAATGTCAGAGGAATATATATCTGAAACCTTTAATTTATTTTTAGTTGCGTTAGAGATTGAAGAAGAAGAGATAGATGGGTTAGATAACCTTAATGACATTTTAGACTATGCAAGATCTAAAAAAGAAGGCGACATCTAACAAGTTTAGCACACATCTTGCTATCGCAGGAGGGTGGGGCTGGCCACACTATATCATGTCAAACCACATTTGTCAAACCTTATTACGATGGATGTAAAAATTTTCCAGATTCTTGCCCAAACCTTATTACGAAGAGTCTAAATTTTTCCAGATTCCTAGCCAAACCTTATATCATACAAACCTTTATTTGTCAAACAGGTGTATAATAATCTTATGAGCCCAAGACATATGTCAAGAATGCTATATCCAAAAATGGCAAAACAAGAAGATAAAGGTTTGGAACAAGTCTTTACTTCCTTTACTGTTCTTATAGGGTTGGGTAGATACTTTTCTCCAGATCCCGTCGTGGCAATGTCTAATAAGACTATCGAAGATCCCGAAGCGGGACGGGATCAAAAGATAAACCACTCTTCCCTATATAACTAATACCTGATATACAAACACTTTTATCCAAACATTATTTTCTGATGTTTTGGATATTTTTTATATCTTTTTAAATAAAATATTACGATAATCAAACATTTTTCCCCAAATTTGGATATTTTTTTATATGGTTTTTGGGCTATAAAGGTTTGACAAATAAGGGGTTTGGGTATATAATGCATAGCCCATATAGAGTTGACAAAGGTTTGGATATGTGGTATAAGGTTTGGGGATAGGGGGTTTGGGGCCCCTGGGATTACGACGCCCTTCTATAAATGCTCCATTCTCCACTATCCTCCACTTCACTCCACTATTAGAATGTCAAACAACATAATCAGTAACATTTATTTGTGGATAAACCTGTGTATAACTAACATTTTCAGGGTATTGACATGTGGATAACTTTCGTTGACATCCTATCCAAACCAGTGTATACTTGAAGTATGAACATATATAAAATCTCATTGTTAGATTACGACAGAGCATTCGATCTAGAAATGTTTGCCTCAACCGAAGAAGAAGCCAAGCAAATGGCTATGAGAGAAGAACCACATATGAACATTACGAAGGTGGTTTGTCTAACCTCAATCGAGTATATACCATGACACATGTCTGCAACTATGAACTAGACCTTGATGGTCAGGTAACCTGCACTGTATGTGGTGCTATGGATGACGATATGAGTCACTCTGATGATGTGGATATCTTTGAGTCTCAGATTGACTTTGAGTGATGGCTCTGATATAATAATATGATGCTAACAATAACTCTAATCCTAATAACCTGGTATGCCACAAAGGTATACTATACAAAAACCTTAAATCTTCAAACACCAGCCAAAGAAGAAGGTTTTATGGTTCATGCAAAATGTTATAAATGTTCTCAAACCATATACACCCATAGAGACAATCTTCGTGCTCCATACTACTGTTTGATGTGCAAATGACAAAATCTAATTTTCCTCTGAAACTACACTATGGCACAATGACATCAAACTACTGTATTGGGATATATCTTAATAACTGGGGGTATCCTGTAAAGCATCAATGGGATATAGGCCTTTATCTCTTTAAGTGGTATATAGGTATAGACTTCTTTAAGGATTGATACTAGGGGTAATTGGGTCTTTATTGACTTCCCCGTCAAAAATTGCTATACTTAAGGTATGATCAATATGCAAATCCCTGATCCATTTCAAACCTTTGTAGCCAAAAAATATGCTAATGCCAAAGGCTATGTTCATGATTGGTTTACTGGTGAATGGTCTTATACTTGCTCTACTTGTAAGGAAGATCTTTTTGGTCCATCCCGCAAAATTCTGACAAAGATCAGGCTATATCATACAAGAAATGAGTGCTTAGGTGGCTACTAAATGTACACATACCTGGTATATGCGAGAGCCAGGAATACAATGTACAAAATGTTTAATTATTTGGGAGAGTGATGAGGATATTAATCTGTCCAATTTGTAAGAAAGAATGGGATTTAAGATGGGGTATATTTGGACACGACTCCCTATCTAGGCATATGAAGGATGCTCACCGATAGTGCCCGTGTAGGGCATTGGAAGGTTTTATAACTCTTATTTTGCGCCGAACTCTAATAATAAAAACCTGATATACTTAAAGTAATCAGCAAATTAGGAGAAAAATGAAGACAACATACAAGTGTACAGAGTGTAAGACAAGTATTGTTATTACCACCAAGGTTCACGAATTACCTGAGTCAATCATATGCCCGTGTGAAATGGTAATGCCAAAGGTATGATTCTTTATGTTTATTGGGTATATGCTATGATAGGCATATCTGCAGTAGTCATAGTAGAATCAATGTATCAATATTTTAAATCATTTAAGGAGAAATAATGCATGTAATAATTTCACAACCAAGATCTGGATCAAACTTCATAATTGAAAATGTAAGAAAATTTTCAGATATTACAATAGACAAACATCCATATACTCATCTATGGAATAAAGATTTTATAGAAAAAAAGTTTGAAAATAAATACATTTTGGTTCTTAGAAAACCAATGGATGTTGTTGTTTCATCATTGATACATAGTTTTGCAAATAAAGAAGAAGAAGTTCAAATAAACGAAGATGCTTTAATAAAATCTGCTGCAAGGTATTCAAGACACATTCTGCCGTGTTCAATTGACGAAGTGCTTAAGTTTGATTTTAATGATCTAGCGTCTCAACCTCATAGAGTTATATCAGCGATTACAGATTTAGACTTCAGTGATAAAGAGTTAGTAGAACCAGAAGGTTTACATGGATCTTTAAAAATGCACAAAAGTTATGAAGATTCATATAATTTTGCACTAAAACATTCTAGTATTTTTGATGAAGCAAACATTTTATATGAAGAAGCACTTCTAAAAACTATAAAGTTTTAATAGTTTTATTTACTAATCGAATCAATGATTTTTTCTTGATTTGTTTTGATGAGAATGTTTCAGTGTATCCATTTTGAGGCATATCTTCTTTACTAAGGAATACTGCATGTTTCTTTCTTAGTGTTTGTATTACTAGGGATTCTACTGCTCTTGCCTTATCCCGCTCAAAAAAATGCCAATAACAAACCAATTTCCACCCTTTGTTCCTATGTGTAGCAAACCTCTTACCTGATATATCTGATATGCCTATCTTAATAGCCTTGTGTGTAGGGCTATAAATGATATATAGGATTGCTTCATTCATAGCACTATTATACTTTACATACCTTGAAATAATTAAGAATGCTATAATTAAAATATGCAAAAAGATTCGAACATACTAAATATGCTTCGCTTAGAGATGTATAGCACTGGAGTACTTAATGGATATGGTATGCCATTTGGCCCAAAGATCACGATTGATCCTAATACAAAGTACATCACAAATTCCCTTGGATTTCGCACACAAGAGTTTGGTAGAACACCAGACTTTATTTTTTCTGGATGCTCTCATACTTGGGGATGGGGTATTGACGAGTCTTTGATTTGGGGCAACCGTATTGCAAAAGCAAAGCAGATCGAGACACGAAACCTTGGTATTAGCAATGGTGCCATAACAACAATCATAGATAATCTAATCGCATACTTTGACAAATTTGGTAAGCCAAAAGTATTATTTTGTTTATTTCCAAGTTTAGCAAGAATGAATGTTTGGACAGATAGGAGTGTTTTTGTTGGAAGACATGGTTTTGATTTTGCAAGAGATACTGCTGTTCCAACTCAGGGGGATTTACCAAAATATTCACAAAAACCACATAAGTTGGAAGAGGTTATAACCTCAAAACTGCCAACTCTATTGTCACTAAAATATATTTTAAACTTTGAGCAATACTGCGTTTCTAATAATATTATTTTTAAATATGCTTTTTGGGATCCAACAGATGATTTCATTATGGATGGCTTACCACATAACAACAGTTACAGTGGATATGTTAAGTCTGATTCTGCTTTATGGGTTAGAGATGGTATTGTTGAGGTGTTTAATGGATCTAAGGATTGTCACACACCATGTAACGAATTAGAGCAGTACGCATGGCTTCATGGTATGGATATAGAGTTATCAAGTTTGCCCCATATTGGCGCACATAGACAAATTCACTACTACGAACTATTTCTTAATGAATATGATAAGATTTATTCATGAAATTTATACTATTTTATTTAGAAAGACTTATTAGGTCCATATTAAAGAAAAATAAAAAGAAAAAAGACTATATTTATTAGATGCTTTAAAATACAAGTATGTTATAATTTAACTATGGATAAAAATATAGAAAAATGTAATAGTTGCGATCTACCTGCCAAATATGACGATGTTGATGAGGTATCAGAGGGACAATACGAAGTTGTTGGTTTTTGTCAATGCCATATGACCAACTATCTTGTTTCTTAATCTATAGTAACCGCTATAATTGACTTCTTGTGCGCTTTAGTATATAATAGATATAAAGGAGGTAAGTTATGATTCATTCATTATTTTTAATTCCCGCTTTTATTATGGGATATGTAGCATGCTATATTGCTATGACATATAAGGTTGATCAAGATTAAAGAACCAAAGATCTTTCAAATGGACTGGCGCAGCCTTGGCTATTGGCCTGTTTGGAAAGATGGAAAGAAAATATGGGTACCTAAAGATGATAAATCATTTGACAAAGATTGAAAGAACCAAGGTCTGGCCATTACGATGGATAGGCAATTTCCTTGGTGGATATGCTGGTAATCATTTAGTTAAGGCTATTGATTTAGATGAGTCTTTAGATAGTAATTTAGGATTTCGTTATAAATACCACGCAAAAATGTGGAAGTATCTTAACAAACCTTACGAGTGGTGGGGAACTTATTACGAATTTGATATGGAAAGATGGAATAAAGATTAAGCAATACTGCCAGAACCAGTTACTGATCCAGCGCCGTCTATACCTTTAGGCATAGTGTATATTTCCCAGTTGTTTGTATACCCTGGAGCATATCCTGGGTTTCCACCATTTGTAACTCTGATGTAGTATGCTCCGTTAATTCCGTATGGGTTGCCATCTGTAAGAACTACTGCGCCTAATGGATAGGCTGCGCCGTTGTTATAAGCGCCTTGGTAATTTGGTGGAAGCGCCATTATGCATACCAACTAATCGTGAAGCCGTCATACAGTAGGACACTGTTTCCTGTTAATCCCCAGTTTGCTTGCCATTGTGGGAATGAAAGATCTGTGCCAGGAACTTCTCCATAGTTGTTTACTCCTGGAATTAAAGAAATACCTGAATTTATAACCTGGAATTGCATTCCGTTAAAAGCCATACCTGCGTTAGTCAAACCAGAGATTGTGATTATTGTGTTTTCTCCAGTAGGCATGTGATCCATTATATAAGAAGGGGCTGAAAAATTTTGCCAACTAAGGACTACGCCATCAAATATTGCATCTTGATTGTTTGCAGTAAAGTTAAATGACCATGACTGTAATGGATTTCCATTAATGTTACCTGAGCCTGTTACTGTTCCTGCTCCGAATATTCCTCTTGGTGCTACCATGAGATTATTATATCATCTGTTTTGACATAACCTGCCAAGTAGGGTATACTGATTATATGATTAACGAAAAGAATAACTACTTTCAATCTGAATCTAAAAGAATTGGGGATGAATTTGAAGAACTTGTTTACCAAGACCTACTTGGTCGTGGATTTAATACTATTGATCGAGATTATTATTTTGCTGGTTCTGGGTGCGAAGTAGATTTTAGAGTACATTCAGATACCCGTTTTGAATATATAGAGGCAAAGGGCGGAAAAGCAGGGGAAGGCAAAAGACCTGGGGCGCAAAGAACAGATAATGTAAAAAAAGCAATTGCCAATGGTGCTTTAATAAAAACATTTAACGACATATATTATGTTGTTTATTTTTCTGCAAAACCTGAAGTTGGAAGTTATTCTGATGAAATGATTAACATTGCACTTAAATATAAAATAATTGATGAGGTTAGGTATCTACAAGATGCATGACATTAAGATTAGTGGAACAGATAACAAAAATATAGTTATTGCAAAAAATTGTTTTTCAAAAGAAGATTTAACAAATGAATCTGCCGTTTTGCAAGTAATCATTGGATCTCTAACTGCTAAATATAAAGATTTTTCTTTTAGTCTTGAAAGTTCTGATGATTTACCAAACTGGGTAAATGTATTGTTGCCACTAAAAGGATTTAAAATAATCTTTAACTGTAATCCCAGGATATACCATGATGCGGATGAGGGGGACTTTTTAACTTTCCCATCTGAAATTGGTTTTATGATATCAAATCAATATAATACTAACGAATTAACTAAACAGTATAAGATATATTATTACCCTAAAATTAAAAAACAAGAAGGTAGAAACAAATATACTATTAAAGCAACCCTTCAAGATAACTACAATATAGATATTTATGCAGACAGCGAAGAAGAAGCATTGCAAAAAGCATATAATATACCGCTGCCAGAATGGAATCATGAAGAGATAGACGATAAACCAGAAAAAATGAAAATAATTAGATGGTCACGGTGGGGAAACTTTAAAATAATATGAAATCAAAACAAATTCATCTAAGTTATTATCCAAGATCTGGAACAACATTTTTTATAAAAAATTCTAAGATATTATTTCCAAGTAGCCTTATTGTTTCATATGCAACAGGAAATGGTATTCAAAAATTTTTAAATAATAAAAGTTTGTTTCATTTTTCAATAATTAGAAACCCAATTGATTTGATATCTTCTGAGGTTACATTAGAGATGATGAAAAATGTAGAAAGTGTAAATAGAATTGAATATAGATCAATAAAGCGTATAGACTTGCTGGAAAATTTTTATAATTCAATAAAAGAAAACGAACATGTAAGTATATTTGATTTTAATGATTTGACTTTAAAACCTAAAGAACTTTTTAGTTATTTGGCAAAAAATAATGATGTTCAATTAAACAATAAAGATATTGTAAAGGTTAGTCCCATGCCAAATGTTTTTTTTGCATCTGCAAAAGAAGTTGAAAGTTATGAAAAGGTAAGGGATGTCATTTTAAACAATGTAGACTTATACAAAATTAATAAAATGTATGATGAATTAATTAATAAAAAATTTGCTATAAGTTGACTTAACCACTGATTTGATGTATACTAATTACATGGTAAAAGAAATCAATATTGAGGATATTCCAGATAACATTAAAGACAAAATAATTAAAAATTATTTAATTAGATATTATCATTGGACAATTGGGTGCTTTTCTTTTCTTGTTGGCATATTGCTTGGCATATTAATATCTTAATTACATGCACCAGTAGCCAAGTTGGTTAAGGCACCGAACTCATAATTCGGCTATCGTAGGTTCAAGTCCTACCTGGTGTACGATGCGGATGTTGCATATTGGTAGTGCCTCTGCCTTCCAAGCAGAAGGGGTGAGTTCGATTCTCATCATCCGCTCCAAGTCTCCATGGTCTAGTGGCCTAGGACTCCACCCTTTCACGGTGGCAACACGGGTTCGAATCCCGTTGGAGATACAATATCATTCCTAGATCGTCTAACGGCAGGACAGGGGCCTCTCAAGCCCTTATAAACCTATTACACCTCTGTAGTTCAGTGGACAGAACGATGGACTTCTAAGCCATGCGTCGCAAGTTCGATTCTTGCCAGGGGTACAACATGATATACTTTTAACGGAGGGCATATGCCAAAAATACCAGTAAATGGATTTAATGATGATGGAAGTCTTAAAAAATTACAAGATGATCAAATTGAGCATACCCCATTAATATCCCAGGATCAGTTAAATAATGCAAAAATATTTTCTTCTAGAGAAGAATACATAAAGCATTTACCTAAAAATATTAAATATATGGAGATTGGTGTTTCTTGGGGATATTATTCAAAACTAATAGCCGATATATGTGAACCAAATGAGATATGGCTTTTAGATAGATATTCAATTGACTCAAGATGTTGGAGTTGGATTAGAACTGGATCCTGTCAATGCGAGCCAACAAAGCATACAATTCTTTTTACACCAGAAACCCATGAAAAATATATTAAAGATGAATTTTCTAAATATAAAAATGTTTACATTATTAAGGGAGAAGCAGAAAATACTTTGCCAAACCAAGATAAAGATTTTGATTATATATATTTTGATACACACAACGATAGAGAACATACAAAGATAATGCTTGATGAAATATCAAAGCATGTCAAAGTTGGTGGAATAATTGGAATAAATGACTATTTAATTTATGACGGAATGAATTGGGATGATTTTTATGGAACTTATTTTTCTGTTAATTGGTTCTTAAATAATAATAAAAATTGGTCTGTTAAAGCATTGGCTTTACAGAATTATAGTTTTAATGATATATATCTTACAAAGGATTTTTAATGATAGAAAACTATGATTTAAAAAATAAAGTTTATTTAAATGCAAACGACATATTTAATTATGAGTTTGATATAACTTGGATGAATATGCAGGAGCATCAAGGTAACAGGAATTATACACTTTTACCAATAGAAAGAGCCGAAGATGATTTTACTATAGAATATAATTTTAATAAAGATGGTTTTAGATCAGATGATTTTACAGATAAACATACCCCAGGCAAGCACATACTTTTTGCTGGTTGCTCACAAACTGAAGGGGTTGGAAGTTCGTTAGATACTGTTTGGTCAAAGATGCTTCATGATAAACTTCAATTAAATAACTTAACAGATGGCTTTTATTCTATTGCTAGATCTGGCTATGGGTGGCAAAAAATAATTGCAAACTTTATGGCATATTCAAAAAAATATGGATTTCCAGACTATCTTTTTGTTTTAATGCCTAATATAACCAGACATTTTATTTGGCACAATAATGATTATCTATATATTCAAAGATATAAAGATGATGGAAATATAAATGAACCTGAACCAAAAAGTATTGTAGATGATCAACCAGCAACAATTGAAGATTATCACGAAGAGTTTTTAAATTTTTCATTAGGTTGGAAAATTTTTATAGAATATTGCAAAAAAAACAATGTTAAAATTTTATGGTCTACATGGGATTATTCAGATAATCATAACATAAAATTATTTAATCAGCATGAAGATTTTTTTGAAATGAATCATGAAGAGTATATGAAGATGATAAAAGATAAAAGACCAAACGGAATTTTAGAAAGATATGATATTAAAAGAAGAGATGGTCATGCTGGTGTTTTATCTCACGAGTATTGGTTGAATTCTTTTGTAAAAGAATTAAGGAGGTTTGGAATTGAAATTAATTAATAAAATAATTGTTTGGTACAGATTTAAAAAAATAGAAAAACAGATCAAAAAACAAGAAAAATATATATATTAATTATCTTTCAGATTTTGGTTTTAACTGTGTTGTTCGATCAAAATAGCGTTCAATCTTTGCTTTAATAGTTCCATCTTTACGCATCTTAACAATCCAACCATCTTTGATTTGAGTATCATTAAATGATCCCGCTTTTTTCTTTGGCATTATAGTGAGTGTCTTTCTGTGTTAACTCTTGTGTAATCTTTTCCAAAATCAGCAAATAAGGCCTTATCCTTTTCACGATTAACTATTGATCTTGACCAAGAGAATCCTGCGTCTCCACCCCATGCTAACCACATGATGTATCCGTTAGATGGGTTTGCTGAGTTACCCCAGTCCTTACCTTTCTTGTCTACTTCATGGCGTGAGAAGTATGAGTACATCCTCTTAACAGTACTAAGAGAGATTGATTCTCCTCTTGCTAACTGCCCTGCACGAGTCCAACCTACAGATGTTCCAGCACCATTTGCTTTTCCATCTTCCTTAAACTTAATTGCTCTACGAGCAGCAGATCTTGCTCCTGCTGGTGGTGAGTATCCATCTGCCTTTGAAACTGTATCTGTATCATATTCAACTGTGTCATCATCTTCAAACAGATCATCTGCTTTTGCATCAGGAACACAGTTAGGAACTGGTTTACCATTATCTCCTGGTTTCATTCCTCTTTGTACATATCCATCCCAACAAGGTGCTTGCTTATTTAGATCAGCACAACAATCACTTTTCATTTCATTTGCTTGACAAACAGGACAGTTTTCACAATTTACATTTAGTTCTTTACATGTCGGACATCCACAACCATCATACTCTTTACCTTGATATGTATTTGTTGGCATCATTGAATCATCTGCTTTGCCCATCTGAGCATCAAACATTGCCATTCCTATTTCTGAGTCCATTGTGTGGTTTTCCATTTCTACTTTTGTAGCATCCTTGTACATCATTCCAATACTGTATGCTGTTGGTTCCCATTTACCGTTTTCTTCTTTATAAATTCTAACAGCCATTGCTGGGTTCTCTGGTGGCATAGACTGAATTGCATACTCTGTTCCAGGTGTACCGTAAATTCCACCCTCTGTCATTATGTGTTCAACTACACCATGAACAACACCCTCTGATGTTGAACCCATAACAAAATCTCCTTCTTTTATCATAATATTAGTCGTTTCCAACTTCTTTAAGTGATGCAGTAAGCATCCAGTGCCATCTCTGGTGCATGTCCATGCGTTCTGCAAAGAAGTTTGCAATTGCATGTTGTCTATTTTGTGTAGCAAGATCAACAGCATCTGTAAGTTTTGCAAGAACCATATCATTAGCCATAAGTAAATCTGCAGACATCATCATTGGATCTGAAGTAACATCAGGCTCTCCAACTTCATTTAATACAATAAATCTTGATAGTTTAAATGGTGCATATGTATCTAACTTACGAAGCCATTCAGCATAGGTGTCTGTTGCTTGATCGTAGTCTGTATAAATATTTTCAAAAAGTTCGTGGAATTGAACAAAATCATCGCCTTCTACATTCCAGTGATACCCATGAGCCTTCAGTTTAAGGGTAATATTATCTGCAAGCAGGACCTTAAGGGTATTAATTAGTTCTTCCATGCTTATCATTATAGCATAGTAAGTGAGCAGTTTTTTACAGTCATGCTCAGGACTATACCAGTTATTTAGTGTCGCTGTCTCCCCCGACATTTTTCCTATTCGGAAAAGTCCTATACTATTATATCATATGCTATAATTGAATTAAGTTTTGATCTATCAGAGGAGAACAAATGGATTCACGTAAACTTGAAAATGAAAAAAATAGCATTACAGAAAGTAGAAATTTTAATAAATTTAAATATACGTTGCTTGCCCCTGGAGTACACATCTATGATAATGTTTGGGATCAAGGAATGGATTTCATGAAGCAACTAGAAGACAAGGGATCTTTTGTTAGAGAAGATTATATTGTTGACTCTGAGGGTAATAAGATTCCAAAAGAGGTTGGGAAGCGTGGAGTAAGCACATGGGTAAAAAGACATCAAGATCCTCAAGGTGCTGCACTTATTGCTAACGCTTTTGAGGAAGTTATAGACTCTTATTTATGGCATTATGATTTAGATCCAAAAAGTAGGGAAGAGTGGAGAATCAGCAAGTACACTGATGGAGATTATTTTGGAATGCACCCTGATGACTCTTATGGAACTCCAAGAACAATATCCATGGTGTATTATCCAAACGATGATTACGAAGGTGGAGAACTTGAATTCATTCATTTTGGTGTAAAGGTTAAACCAAAAGCAAATCAACTTATAATATTCCCATCTTCATATATTTACGAACATAGGATAACCGATATTGGTGCTGGAAATCCAAGATACACAATCGTGTCTTTTCTTTCAAATATAACACAAAAAGAAAGAAACGAAAGACTTAAAGATCTTCCAAATCCTTATAAAACAGATTTAAAGTATATCTCAGAAATTAAATAAAAAATAGGCTAAGAGTTTTTATTCTCCTAGCCTATTTTATTTTTATATTACTTCTTTGGTGCAGCCTTCTTTACTGCTGCCTTCTTACGGGCTGGAGCCTTCTTAACTGTTGCCTTCTTTACTGCAGCATCTACTTCTGCTACTTCTGGAAGACGACCAAATGCTGTGTCATTTGGATTAACTGCTCTCAATGCTACTGGTGCGATTGCAGCAACCAATGAGTATGCAAGAGTCTTTGGATCAGTGACGCCAGACATGTATAGTGCAAGTGCTGCACCCAGTACTGATCGTCCGTATGATGCCAAGATAGCCTTAATTTGTTCTGTATTCATTTTATTCCTCCTAGGATATAATCTGTGTTAGTATTGTTGCACCAAGCCAAATACCAATAATTCCTGCGAGTCCCGCAAAAATTGGTGGTGCTGGCACTGGCAATTTGAATGCTGCGAACACGGCACCGCACCCAAAACCTGTTATTGTTGATAAAATAATGTCTTTCATTAATCTTCCTTTGGTAGTAATTGCTTTAACTGGTCATAAGAATCAACAATCTTTTTCATAGAGTAATAGTTTGGACCCATTGCAGTAAGATCGCTATATTCCCTAAAATATTTAATTTCTGGCTCAACATCATTAATAAACTTGTTTAGGCCACTCTGAACTTCTTCTATGTATTTAAATGCATCTTGTCTTGAACCTTCAACAAAGTTTAAAAAAGATTTACTATTTTCAATTTTCATTCTATCAAGAATTATTGCTTTATCTAAATTTGATTGAGTTAGTTCATTTTTTGTTTTTATTGATTTAAATCTTGTTATAAACAATTGAAAAATTAAAAAAATAAAAACAGAAATAAATACAGTAAAAACAATATAATCAAAAATCATAGTTCTTTTCCTCCCTCTCTCACAAGTAGTACTATTGCACCATTATCCTCTAAGGCTTTTTTTACACGAATCATATATTCTACGGCAGCAACACGATCTTCAACTGTTAGCCTCATAAACTCTGGCTCACTGGCTTTTACAGTAATAAAATTATCATTATCAACCAAAGTAACATTAAAGTTTTTAGGTGCATGAATGGAGCGAAATGCTCTTTTCATTTGATCTGTATACATTACTTTCTACCCCATTTAACTTTATTCCAACCACGCTCATGGAAGTAGTAAAGTATTGTCTTTGTTAGTACTTCAAACCCTGCAATTGATGCAGCAGTAATTGCCTTATGTGTTATAAAGTATGACAATACAAAGGTATCTGCCGTTCCAATAATACGCCAAGTGATTGCTTTTAGCGCTGATCTTTGTTTGGTTACTTTCATGATGGCCACTCCACATTATTATCTTTAGTAATCCAGTCGCAGATTTTAGATACCCATCTCTTTACGTTTTTGCGTAGCCGAAATAGCATGAATGTCTGCCCCCAAATCTACTTGCTCAATCTTGTATCCTACATCACGACCATAAACTATGTTAGTAATGTTAGGAACCTTGATAACATTTGCTGTAGGCATATCCTGATGGATATAATCACGAACTTCTTCAAAGTGCAAAGGATCTTTCTCTGACATTCCAACTGTATGTCTTACACCAATTACAACCTGGGTATTGCGCTTAGCAGCCTCATCATACAATGCTCTATGGCCTTCATGCCATGGTTGATAGCGACCTAATAAAAGAACTGTGTTTTCTTTCCAGTCAAACATTCCAAATTTACGAATAACTGTGATTGCTCTTGTTGGAATTGCATCTTCATAATCATCACCAGTATTAATTATTCTATGATCATAGTGTTCTGGATCTTCCCATAACTTATTTGTATCTTCAAAACGACCTTCTTGAATGGTATCCATCCACACAACAACATCTGCCTCACCAAAAGCCTCACGAGTTTCTTTTGTTGGACAAACAAAGTCAACAATAACTGGCTTGTCTTGAATCTTTTCAAGAAGTCTGGCAAGTTCTCCCATTCTTCGTGCTTGCTCAATTCTGTCTTCTGGGCTAAACCCCAAATCTTTATTTAAACCAGCCCGTACCTGGTCAGCATTAACATGTATGCCGTTTGTTCTTTCTTTAACTGCATCTGCAATTGTTGTCTTGCCTGAGCCTGGTAGCCCAATAAACTGAATGATCATTCTTCTTTTCTCCAATGTATGTAAGATCTTATGTATATTGTAGCATAAGCAATAGCCATGGCGATGAAGCCATACTGTTTGGTAGATAGCCCATAGGCAATCCATAATACTTCATTAACACAAAGAACTACCCAGCCCCATATTGTTTTTTGGCCAACTAAAAAAATTCCACAAACACCTATTACTGCTAATATCCATGACCACATATTATTTATCCATCGTTAAATATTGCCAGGTATTGGTCCAGTCTTGTTTTTCTTTATGAGAATTAAACTCTTTTGAAATAGTACCATTTTCTAAATATATACCGCCCCACACACCCCACTCTTTTCCAGAGATGCCATGTGCAAAACAAGTTTTTGAAACAGGGCAACTAGAACACAACTTGTCTATTGCTAACCTCAAATCAACTTCATCTTCATATTTTTCAAAAAATATATTTGTATCATATTCAAAACAAGCCCCATCATCTTTCCATGCATGTCTATTCATTTTTACCTAACAAACTTGTCTGGTATATCCCAGCCATCTCTGTTTGGTTCAAATCTTTTTGAAATGCTCCACTTTCCATCAAAGTATTTACCATTTTTAGCAGTCCTTGCACTATCTGCAGGATGCATGCTAACAACTGTCCACCCGTCCCAAGTAAGAAACTTATTGTTCTTTACTATGGTTTCCATCTTTTCTAGTTCTGTAATCTTCATTTCTATCCCTCTAGTAGTTAAATATTCCTGTTTCAATATTTTTTTCTTGTGCTTCATATACTAGTTTTGTCTTTTGCTCATTTGGCTTTGACAAAAAAGCAAAATAGTTAAACTCTTCAAAATTTTCACTTATCCAAGATGGTGCAACTTTATACATCTTAATCTTTTTACCACGAGACTTCATGCTTCGTTCAGATAGATTTACAAACTCACTTACCATTGAATTGATGTTTGCTGGACCAGCAGAATAAATGTAAAAGTTTTGATCCTGATCTGTAAGATTTGAAAGAGCAACACCAATTGCTCTAAGGAAAACCTGGTAGTCATCAAAACTACCTGTTCCCTGTACTCCCACTATCATTGTCTAACCCTTCTCTAAGTTTATCCATTATAAACAACATCTTATCTAATTGTATACTATCCATACCTATTGTGTCAACTGTAGTTGTGGTGTCTGGATCTATTAAATTGTTTACCATCTCTGCCTTGTAAAACTGATTTTCTTTAATCCAATAGGCATAGTTATCAAGTATGATTACCTTAACATTGATCTTTCTTTGATAATTAAGCGATTGAGTATTTTTTATTTTTTTTATATTTGACATATCTGGCAAAAGCGGTCTGATGTACATAAAAATATGGCTTTGACTATACTTAACATTATTTTTATTTATGTTATTTTTATTTATACTATTTTTAAATAACATGCTAAAAAATATTAGTAAGGCAAAAGTAGTAAAAGATCCAAGTAGGTATTCCATTTTTCTCCTAAATACATTATACTACTTTTTTGATTTTAAAAATTTTATAATCTCTTTAAGAGTTAACCTATTACTTGTTTTTAAGTTTTGAATCTCCGCATCATTCAATGCTTTTTCTGTAACACTGACGATTGGATTTTTTTTAGTAATATCCATCTCAATAAAACCATATTCCCATAACTCCATCATTTCCTGAGTAAAATATAGATTTGACTCATTATGTAATTCTGGAGAAAAATGTTTAAGTTTATCTGTAAACCTATATAGAACTTCTCCAGATTCTTGATCTATTCCAGAAAACTCCAGACTTCCATTTAAGATTAGTTCTTCCATAAAACTGTCTTCGCTCAAATCTGACCCCAAAAATCTAAAAGTTGTTGTTTGTTTTTTGCACCATTCATTCTTGAAACCTCTTGGCTGTCTTTAAATAATATAAAAGTTGGAATACTTTTTACCTCTAAATCTTTAACAAGTTGACCCTCAAGATCGGCATCAACAAACTTAATGTTGTACCCTTCCTTAATTAATTCTTCTGCAAATGGCTTTGTTCTTGCACATGGATTGCACCAATCTGCTGCAAAGTAAAGAATATGCTTCATTATCTTATTTTCCATTTCATTGTTTTGGGACCAAGATCAATTAGTTTAAACATGTGATGCTCATATTGATCCTTTAAATCTTCATAAAGTTCTGGATTTACCAACTTTAGTTTATCCGTAACAGAGTATAACATTTCGCCATTTGCATCGATGCTATGCATTGATATGGCACCTTGATTTAGCAAATGCTCTATCATGGCTTCTGTTTTAGGATTAATCACTTACCAGATTTCTTTCTTGCTTTTGCAAGCGCTCCAAAATCTTTAACCTTGGTATCTCCTAGGTATCCCCATGCATAACCGTCGTTAATCATCATGTCATTAAGAGATACTGTGTTTCCATCTACATATACCCAACCTAAAATGCGACCATACTTTTCAGATGAGTCCATCTTTTCAGTCTTAATCACAACAGACTTGGCATCTTTTAAAGCCTTCTTTAGGTACTCTTTGGCCTCAAGACCAAGAGCCTTTTCAGCAAGGTCTTTTGTACGAGACTCAGGTGTGTCAATACCAGCCAATCTTACACGGGATTGAAATAAAATATCAAACCCTAAATCAATAAGAACATCAATGGTATCTCCATCTACGACATTCTCTACTTTTCTTACATAGTATTCATACATTTTTATTCTCCATTTTTATTTAGTGTAAAACAAATATTTAATAAAATTCTCAAATCATTTTCTTTTGGTGAAAACCCAGTATGCAACTTTTTTCCATCAAAAACAACGCCCTTGCCAGCAGTTGGAGAAATTGAATTTAAAACCTTCAACTCACCAAAATTGCCAGCAGTTTTTAAAACATCAAGTATTTTTTTATCGTATACTTCTGTTACTCCATCCGAATCATTAAAGTAATAAAGAAAAACCATATGGTCTTCTATTGAATCAACATGGGGATAATTTCTAGAATCTTTTTCTTTATAAGATCTTGTTGCTATGTTAATTTTACTTCTTATAATTTTGTCATATTTTATGTTGTGCTTAAAGCAAAACTTTTCAAAAACATCTTTTACAATATCAAAATCTAATCTGGAAACAATTTGAAAATATGGTTCAGATTTTTGATCTTGCATATATACTGTTGGTGCATTTTTCCATTGCCAAGATTTATCTTTGGTTTTTTGAAAATCAATTATCTCTGGAACATATTCAGGAATCCAATTAATTTTTCCATACAAAAAACTTTGATCAGAGAATATTCTTCTTAAAAACTCATCCTGCTCTTCTTTGGTTAAAAAAGAATCATCTTCAATAAAGAAATCACTCACTTAATCTAGATCTTTCATCAACAACTTCTACCATAAAACTCATCATTTTTGCATAACCAACAGCATTATCCATGATTTTATTATAATGATGGGAACAAAAGAGTAGTCCTCCAGATTTTCCAATTACCTTTACATACGCCTGTGCAGAACAAGAGTCGCATCTGTCTGTGGCGTCTAGCATCCACAGTTTTGAGTCTTCTGAAATCATTGTATTCATAGTATACTACCTCTTTCTATTATCGGTGGAATAAAAACCAGAACCGTTAAAAACTGCTCCTACATTAGAGTATACACGAACTAAAGGAGAATTGCAAGTTTCACAATTGTACCCAGGATCACCATCCTTAATAGACCTTTCTTTAATATACCTTTGTGCACAAGGCATGCAATCATACTCATATACTGCCACTAGAAACCTCCATGTAAAGTTCTTGTAATTTTGAAAAATCTTCTTCTTCTTCTATTTGCTTAGTTAAAGTTTCATACATTTTTGTTTTTTGAATATCATGGGGGCCATGATGCTTCATCTTTGCAACTTCTTGATTTGATAGACTACCAAAAGTTTTAGCATCTCTATTTTTAATTACATCTTTCACCTCTTCTGATGAAATTTTGTTTTCATAGTGCATATTTATTTTTGATAAAACAAAAGTAATTATACTATCTGGATCATTAACTAATTTATCAAACTCAATTACAAAAGCATTTTTATTTTCTATTTGAATAGTTAAATAATCTAAATAGTTTTCAGTTATACTCTTGATAATTCCTTTAAAATTATGGTGTGCTCCATTTAGCACATCCTCTATTGTTTTATCGTCTTGTGAGTTAGAGAGTGCAATAAAACAATAAGATTTGATAACCTCCATTGGACTTCTTACATTTGTAAACTGAATAAAACTATCAGACTGCTCCAACTTTAGCATAGATGGTATGTGAAAAAATGGGTGCAAAATAAATGTTTTATTTGTATCTAAAACAAGTGTTTTATTTGTTAATTTTTTTAAATTATTTTCATTCTTAATATTTTTGGTCAGTGCACTATCGATACACTCTGCTAAAAAATTATTACCAGATCTTGGTACAGAATTAAAAATAATATCAGTGGTGGTGAAATATTTTGACAATTACTTCTTCTTTGCTTTTACTGTCCAGACTGGGGCTTTAAGTGCATCTCCACCCCACTCATAACCAAGTGCCTTTACAACAAACTTAATAATTTTAATACGCATTATTTAATCCCCTTTCCAAATTTAGCCCAGACTCTTTCATGTAAGAAGTATCCAAGGGCTTCCCATCCAATATAAATAAGGGCACCAAGACTTGCGTACTCCCATTCGCCAGTAAATAAATAAATGACTCCAGCGACACCAACTAGGTGAAAGGTTTCCCAACTTGCTGTTTTAAGTAAAGTTCTTTTTGTTGATTCCATTACTTAACCTTGCTTAACAATGGAGCATCTTCTTCTCCAACATATACTGGACGACCCCAACCAACTACAGCATTAACTAACTTCTTCTTGTTATTCTTTACATAACCACGAGTCTTCTCTACGCACATTCCTCCGTTGCGCTGATCTCCCTTTGCAGTCCCTGAAGTGTTTCCTTCAATAACTTGGATTGTTCCATCGCCATTGTTCTTAATGCAAAGACCAACATGCGAAATACGATTTACGCCATCTTCTGGGAAATCAAAATAGATCCAGTCTCCTGGTGTTGGATCGTCATTACGAGCATCTGCCCATCGACCCTCTTTCTTAAACTGATCTGATGCTGCTACGGTTGATGCAGACTTAGGAAATGATTTTACTCCCGCTGTAAATGCACACCATGAAACGAATGATTGGCACCATGGTTGGAAGTTAACCTTCATCCATGCACCGTACTTTGTTTCATTATCTTTAGGGCCTTCAATTGTGCCCACTTCTTTCTTTGCAACCTCAACGATTGCTTCTAGACTACCTTTTACTGACATTTTATTCTCCCCTTTCCTATATAATTATATCAAACTTTGTTTAAATCTTCAAGGTATCTTGTATTAAAGCGATTGGCCCAGAAAGACTGATAAACAGTACCTTGGTCTCCATTGTCCTTTTTAATGGTTAGATGTGGGTGCTTATTTATTAAATAATTTATTTGACCTAGTTTTGGCTCTTGAAATCTTGTATCGACATACTGATATAAAGTATTCGGATTTTCAGCAATGTAATTTTTTACTTCTTTATCTAGATTAATAGGCCCATCATACTGCTGATTATCTGAACAAGTCCAATAAAACTTTATATCTTTAAACTTATTTTCAAGTTCTACTAAACTATTAATAAAGTCTTCAAAAATAAAATCAGAATTTTGTACTTCTGAAAACAAAATAAAAATAACATCTGGAGAATATTCAGCAAAATATTCTTTTGCATTTTTTATAACATTTTTATAGTATATATCTTTATCATCTAATGCAAAAAAATCAGAAACTAAAGTATGCTTTCTTAGTAGTTTGTCTAGTCTAAATGGCCAAACATTTTTAAAAGTTTCATCGTCATGCATTAGATCTGAAGATCCAAAATATACTACATGTAGTTTACTATCATGATCCTTTTTAAATTCTTCACACATATAGCCATGAGTATTTTTTGTTCCATCATATTTGCTTAATACTTCTGTCATTTATTATAATCCATTCCTGTTAAAATTTTAAAGTCGTATTCTTTTTCCCAATTTAAAATATCGTTGTTATCGTTTAATAAAGGTTGACCCTTAATATTCAGACTTGTATTCAATAATAATGGTACACCTGTTTTAAGATAAAACTTATTAATAGTCCTCCACAAACCTCTATGCTGATGCTTGTTTACGGTTTGCACCCTAGATGTACCGTCAGCATGGACTACAGATGGAATCTTTTCTGGTTGTAAACATTTAACTGTGTACTGCATATAAGGGCTTGCAAAGTCCATATCAAACCACTCAGAAGCACACTCCTCCATAACTACTGGAGCAAATGGTCTAAACAACTCTCTTTGTTTAATTAAATTAACTTTATCTTTAATGTTTGGATCTCTTGGATCTGCAAGAATACTTCTATTTCCTAATGCTCTTGGACCGTATTCTGCTCTACCTGATGCTACTGCCACAATTCCATCTTTTAATATACCGTCCACAATTTGCTGAACAGGATACTCTCCACCAAGATCGTACCCCAAGTATGGATCTTTCCACTCAATATGTTTTCCATATAGTGCTGCTGCTGCTCCCAAAGAACTTCCAGCATCTCCAGGGTTAGGCATGATCCAAATCATATCAAATATCTTCCAAAGTAAAGTATTTGCAGAAGAGTTTAACGCACATCCACCCATAAAAACCAAATTCTTTTTACCAGTCATTCTTTGTGCCATACGCATAAAATCGTTAAGCCTTTGCTCGTATACCATTTGTACTGACGCTGCTATGTCAAATTTATCTTCTTCTGAAACCCATCCCCAGTCAGTAATTCCCTTATGAAGGTTATATTTTTGTTGATCGTAATGTGGAAAATATTCATCTACCTTTTTGTAATACTTTGTCCAGTCTCCGTATGCTGCCATACCCATCATAATATATTCTTCTTGGTTTGGCATAAGTCCAATCAACTGCGTGAAGGCTGAATAAAATAATCCAAAACTGACTGGATAGTTTTGCTTGTATTTTAACTTAATTTTATTTCCTTCACCTGTCCAAATTGTAGAAGTATTGTATTCTCCAATAGCATCTAGGACCACAATCACGGCATCATTAAAGTCACTGGTGTAGTAACCTGCTGCTGCATGGGAATAGTGATGACTAAAAGATTTTCTTGGAATACCAGGAAGTTCAAACCTTGGCTTCCATTCCCCAGATCCACCCCTTAAAGCCAGTCTGGAGGCCTTTAGGAGGGGCTTTTCGTAGTAAGCAATGTGATCTGGTCTGCCGTACTGTAAAGCATCTTTTATTAAACTATCATTCACATACCAATCATTTTTTTGCTTACTATATCTTTCAGCATGCCCTGCAAATAATATTTTTTCATCTTTAATTAAGGATACAGAAGCATCATGCGATGTTTCATTTATTCCAAGAACTATCATTCTTCACCATTGGATAATCTTTTAGTGTCAAAATCAATATTGTGATACCAGTTTGGCAGAGCATATCTTGGACCTTTTGTAACTGGATACACCTCATGAACATATAAAAAATTTGAAGGGAAAAACAAAATACTACCAGCAGCAGGTTTAAACTTAATTCCTGAATGTTTAAATTCTATTTCTCCACCTTCATAATCATCATTGAGGTAAAGCAGCACGGATAAAACACGACTGCTGACACCCTGATCTTGATGGGCTGGAAGATGTCCACTTTCATCATATTTTAATAGATGCATTGTGTGTTCTCTAGACTTAATGTTTTTTTCTGCAAATGGATAAATTGCAGTTGAGTAGTGCTTTAATGTTGAATCTAACGCCCCAAATAATTCAGAAGATATACTTAACTGTTCATTAAAGTATGGGTCACAACTAGAAATATCTTTTACCTGTGGAATAAGTTTTTGCCAACAAAACATAAGTTCATTTGAGCCATTGTTATACGTCCACTTTGTCCAAGGACCCACACACGTATCTTCCAACTGACCATCTTCAACATACATTTTGTCTAGATTTTCTATTTTTTCTATAATTGATTTAGGATCTTTAATTACATCTTTATAATAAACTAATCCTAAATCTAATATCTCAAAATTAAAGTTTTGCAAGATGGTACTCCCTTGCCATCCATTTAGGATTTTTTTCACCTATCATAAAGTCTGGATCTGCATGTTTTGGCAAACTTGTATGCATGTATAGGCCAGTAAATCTATGACCGCTTGTTACTTCTGTAATGCCATGAATATATTCACTTCCAGAACTTGGAAAAAATACTGCAGAATATTGCTTTGGTTGATACTCAAATCCTTGATTTGGGAAATAAATTTTTCCTCCAGTGTATTCAGATTCATGGTTTAAATACATTATTGTGCTCCACTCAATAAAAGGTTCTGGGCCTTGAGCGTCTAAATGCAACTCTCCCTTAGTGCCCTCTGTCCAATGTGAACCAAATGATTTGTATACATATATTGGGTTTAAAAAACCATTGTCTTGTCTGTGTACCTCATTTGAAATGTTTCCATACCTAACCATTATATCCATAACTATTTTATTATATGGTAATGATGTTCCTCCATATCTTTGTGCATAGTATGCGGGATAAGGATTTCTTTCTGCAAATGGATCTGTCTGCTGATCGATCAAAGTCTTTGCGTCTTCTGGACTAATAAAGTTTTCTATTATTTTTATTCTGTGCATTTTTCCTCCTCAACCATTATATCATTTATGTGATATATAGAATTATAGCCGTTATGAAATCTTCCAGTTCCCTTTCGATCTAGATTAAAGTCCTGGGTCCTAAACTTATACTCAACATCATTGGTTTCAAATTTCATTATTTTTAAATTTTCAATAATAATATTATGAATACTGTTAAACCTTTTTGCAACATCTGTATTAAAATATTTATATATTTTTTTATAATTATGGTTTTCAGAATATGGCAAATAATCTATTTTTAATTTTGCCTTATTAATATAAACCTTATCTCCAAGAGAAAATATTTTAGTATTATCTTTTATTAAAGTTAGGCTTAACAATAGATCCTGTCCATATTTTTTTAAAGATTGGTTGTTAAATTCAAACATACTTGAAATATTTTTTTTATCTATTGCAATAAAATCCATATCTATCCAGTTAGTCTCAAAAACAAAATTGCTACAATCTCCTAAATTTTTTACATAAAAGCCATCAGTGATTAACTTTGCTTCTTTGTTTCCAGAAAAAACAACATTTGGAATATTTGTAAAATTATCAACCAGATAAAGGTCCCAGTCTTTTTTTAATTCTACTGAATCCGAAACCTCAACATAGTAGTCGTAATCCTTTTTTATTATATCTTTTCTATATTCTGTAATTGGAAAATAAGAGTCCCAATATATATGACTATATTTTACTGAGGGTATATTTTTAAAATATGCCGTCCTGTCTATATTATTTTGGTCATATACATAAAGTCTTATTCTATTTTTATTGCTATATGAGTCTACCATATTTGCAACAATATCAATTAAGTTATTATTTTTATAAGAATATAAAAATATTACTATTTCTTTCATTATGCCAATGGAATGTAGTGTTGTTCTTCTGCTTTTTCAATAAATCTTAAAGGAATTATATCGTAAGCAACGGTAATTCTTGGACCATCCCAGTCCCAATTTCCTTGTGCATGTGGGTGCCCCATCTCAGAAATAATTAATCTGTTGTCAATATTCTTATTTTCAAAAATAAGTTCTTCTTTATTTTCTATTTTATAGAATGTTGATGATGGCTCTGCCTTAACACAGTAGTATCCATGAAAGTTTGGTGCCCAAGGTCCACCGTGATCGTGCCAGTCAAGTTTACCAACCTTTGAGTGATTTATATTAAACCAACCCTGAATCATATATTTTTCTTTTGCGAAGTCTATTCCGTAATATTCACAGGCTTCTTTTACTAAATCCCTAACTCCAACATAAAGGTTGTATATTTCTTCGCTGTGAAACTGAAAAACATTATACTCTCTCCACTTTACTGTAGAAATACTTCCAGACTCAAGCCAGTATTCTTGTTTCTCTGAATGCAATTTTGATACGCCAAAAACCTCACCCTGCTCAATTTGATCATATTTCTTATGCAAGAATTTAGACATCTTGTCTAGATCATTATTTAAAAACTTTTCAAAAAACTTATGAGGCTTATTGTATAGTTTTGGTATGTTGTAAAAGTCGTGATTCATTTTTCTCCCTTTAGTTTTTCTTAATATCTCTTTTTATTCCATGCAAACTTTTTATAGTGTGCAGTAATATGTGATCTTCTTTGTTCTTCTAAAATCTTATGTTTTTCATAAGACTCCTTTGACATATCTATGTCGATTTCCCAATCATCTCTCTTGATTGGTATCATTTGCATTATTGGTGTCCCCTGCTCTATTGTACCAAAAAAGTCTCTTTTTAGAAAAAATGGTATAAATACTGGAAGACCCCAAACATCTGCATCTACAATTCCAGATGGTACATAGAATGGCAAGTCAAAACGGTTGAGTGGGTGAGTGATTAGTATTGAGTATCCTGGTGGTGTTTCATAGTACCAGTTCATTTTAAACCCAAAATGTATGGGGTGGCAATCTTTTGGTATTGCCATATCAACATTAAATCTTTTATCTATAATTGGAATATCTTTTTTCCATGACACAACTGGCATATTGTCATTATCAAAATCAACATGTACGTCATCCTCTAATCTGTAAATGTACCCAGCAGTCATTGAGTCTAAGAATGGTACACAAAGTTTTGTTGAAACATCTGAGCCATCAGAGCCACGATCATTAATTGGAAAGAGGTTTTTCATATCATTGCTAGTTCCATATTTGTAACCAACAAGATCTTTATACCAATCTGGAATCATCCTACTTGCACTTACTGGCTCTACCAACATATCTATAAATTTAGGATCATTTGATGCTGGAACAAACTTTACCTTATTAGTCATTATATTCTTTCTTTATTTGCTCAATTGTTTCTGAATCTTTTATAATTATATCACATATAGGAGTTCCTGTGTCTATAATGCCGTATCTTTCATCTTTCATGTGCTTACCACTTTTATTGATAAAAAAATGTATCCATTTTGTATCTAGTATGTGTTTTGAAAAATCAACCTTATTGAAATAAACAGTATCTGTTATTAAATTAAATACAGTTTCATCACCAAAATTATTTGATATTTTGCATTCAATATCTTTATTTATTAACCATGGAAGATAAAACTTATACAAGGCATTAAAACTAATATCTTGCTTATCGTAGGCGAGTTCCGATGGGTAGAACTGTCTTTGCCAACATTTGTCAAGTGCATAGAGTCCATTGTACTTTGGTTCAACCCAAATTTCGGCGTGAGTTTTTTGACGCAAAACAACATGATCATCATTAACAATTAACTCTGGTTTATTATGAAATATTTCTGCATACCTATTTACTGGAACTAAAAATTTATTAATGTAACTTTGATCAAACACATGACCAGAGACTCCCCACTCTGGATAAAGTCTACTACCTATAACCAAATCAGAAAAACTTTTGTTAGCAGAATTAATCCAATACTCAGAACCAACTATGCCATTTTTGGATAAATCATCATTTGGCATTTAATTATCCTTAATAATAAAGTTACTAACAACAAGAACTATCCTTGTGTTATCATTTATTTGTTTTATTTTATCATGGTTTGCTACAAAATCTATATCACCAATCACAGAAAACTCTGTAGGCAGTGTCATGTTGCAGCAAATTGCAATCTGCTTTTTTACTTTTTCAAAATTATAATTTTTAATTAAATAATCAAGTACTTCCATAAGATTATCCGCATATAGTGGTGTTACAAATGACCCTGCAGTATCCTTATGTTTCTTTAAGTTTTCTATAACTGTATGGATACCATGCGATATAGTGATATCTCCACCAACAAAGCCACTAATTACATAGGCATTAAGGAATGCGTTTGGTCCAGGTACAACCACATACTCAAAGTTATTTTTAATGCATTCCTGAATAAACTGACTTCCTGGATCTGCAACCCCAATTAGACCTTCTGATGCTACAAGCAATACTGTTTTTCCAGATTCAATATATTCTTTGAAAAGTTTGATTTGATCTGGATCAGCATATGTTGAATCTTTGCTTTTTAAAACAACTATGTCTTTTTTAATTTTAAGTTGTTTTATTATGTTTATAGCATTAATCTCTGAATCATCACTAAAAATAACATCTGAACTAACAAAATAGTCTAGCATTCTTTGAGACATATCGGAAATATTACCAATATGCATTGATCCAACAATTAATTTACCACTCTTTGCTGAGGTGGCAGGCATCGATCCTGCGACATCCGAATTAACAGTTCGGCACTCTACCATCTGAGTTACACCCCAAAACCTTTTATGCTGTTACTTTTACTGGCTTGCCAATAATAGATCCCACAGAAACATATTGTGCTGCAACAGATGCTGTAGCAGAAGATGTTGTTAGTGGAATAGTCTTAAACAGTGTTGATGAAAAGTTGTCACCAATCAAAGGTAGTCTGACAAGATTTGCAGAGTATTTAACTGATGTTGAATCAGCAAAACCTGGTGTAGTTACAGCATTGACTGATGAAAGACACGCTGGATAGTCAATCTTTGTGCTTCCAAATGTATTTCCTGCTGAGGCAAATACTTGAATTCCCTTAGAGTTAAGAGAACTAATTAAGGATTTAATCATTGCATCTGCAGCATCAACTGTGTATGGTGCAGAAGATGATGGCATGCATGGCTTTGATGGACTATTAAAGTATCTTGAAAATGATACTGCACCAATATTTTGAGAATTACTATCTACCCATTTTAAAGCCTCAATAAACATTACTGGTGTTACATCTGCAACAGACTTTGAACTTGCTGGTGCTGATCTAAGAGCAATAATTTTAATACTTGGGTTTTGACGCTTTGCAACTTCAACCATTGCATTGCCATGATTAATGTTATTTCCAATACTTGAATTTGTAATAGTAACAACATCTGTGCATGAAGATTTTGTTTCTACAACAATGCATGAAACATTTAAACCCGAAACCTTAGAATCAAAATAACTATCAATAATGACAAGTGACTTTGAGTCTGCTCCATTTGCTTGAACTGGTACTACAACTGAAAATAATACTACTGCTAGTGCTACGATCTTTTTCATTTTATTCCTTTTCATTTTTACGATATCATCAATCTGACGACATGTTGGCATGGGTCGCCACCTGCTTCCCATTCTTCTGCTTCTTCTTCACCTATGTATTCATATCCACCATCATGGGTATTGCAATATGGTGGTGTTACCCAACCACGATCAATACCGTTTGACAACCAGATACCAAATTCTTGTTCTTCAGGTGACAAATCATCGTGTGTGTGATTCATACTTTAAGTATACTCCTAGATACTAACTACATCAACTGGCCCCATACATGATGGGTTAAATTTAATTGCAGCATTTACTGCTTGTACTACTCTATTTCTTGCATTTTTTTGTTTATCTGTTGCATATAAAACACCGTAAGCATATTCTGCTCCAGAACCCATAGCAAGATATGGAAGTGTGTATTTAGATAAAGACATATCTGCAGAACTGTGTTCATATATGTTTCCACGAACTGCAATGATCAAACCAAGGTCTCCATCTTTAGATGTGTCAACCCAGAACTCATTGTAGAATTCACGAAGTTCTTTGATAAATTTTGTTTGCATGTGCTTGTCAGTATCTTTTAAGATTGGAGCAGTTGGTTTAAAGTTGTAACGAATTCTTTCTCCGTCCATTGCACCAGCATATCCAATTAAGTATGGACCTATCTTCCAAACCTTTGGTGCTTCAAGTGCTAGAATGGTACCATCATCTGATGCTCCACGATCTCCAGCCATATAAATTTTATCTTCATGTCGTACAACTGCAATACAAGTCATTACAAAGCCCTCTCCAGATAGGTGATACTCAAGTATACCATTTTCCAGAGAGGGCTGTCAATTAGGGGTAATAATGACTAATTAGCCTTTTTATCTACCGTTTTAAAGGCATCATTTATTTCTGCTAATGATAGCCTTCCATCGTCCAAAAAAGCCCTTGCCAGTCTTTCAATAACTGTTGCTACTCCTAAGAGTCCTGCAAGCATAACTGCCTGAACTGTGTCAATTCCTACTACGGCTCCTGCTCCCAAGACTGATAGTCCTGATGCTGCAAATACCGCAAGAATTCTCATTAGAATATTTGTTATTGCTTTCTGTGGGTGCTCCTGCTTTGGTGGTTCTACTATTTTTTTAGTTGCCATTATTTATCTCCTTTTCCTGCAAAGTATCCACCAATAATTCCTATTAGTCCTACTAATGCATTTTGTACTAATGCGATTGCATCTTCGTTTGTTCCATATTTTTCACCTGATGTTGATTGTTGGAGAAGCATTGAAGCATATTCCCCAATAACTACAAGACCAATGAACCCTAATATACCTAGGGTAATTACCCACATTAATTTATCTTTCATTATTTATCCTCTTTTCTTAGCGGGATTGTAATTAGCCAAATAATTGTTGTTGCCATTACAGCAATACCAACAATGTCTCTTGCTGATCCCGTCAAAGTTAACCATGCGATAAAGAAGCCAAGGAGGGTAAATGCCTGTGCAATTAATTCCATTCCTGCATCCTTAAACCATTTAACTAATCCTTTGAGCATTTTGCCTACTAGGTTGATGGCTTTATTGATTATTTTCATTTGTTCCTCCTTATCATTGCCCCTGCAATTTGTGATGCAATGACCACTGGGACAATTACTTCTTGTGCTTTTTCTCTCTGATCATCTGTCATGTCCATACCCAACTCAGAAAAATTGGATAGGAGTTCTAATGGATCCACAGCAAATACTGCTCCAAGTGGATCTGATAAAAATGCATCTGTTTGTACTTCTGTTACTGCATCTGCAAGTGTAAATGGCATTGGAGTATCTCCTGCCTCTGCTGCTTTATCATTAAAGGAAACAAATGCAGCAGCAAGTGCTGGGTTAGATTTCATTTGATCTGCAACTTTTGCAATTTCTGATGCGGAAATGCCAAGGCTTTCAGCAACTTGTGTTTTTGCTTCTTGTGTTAAAGCCTTTAGTGTTTGACTAACTGCTGCTGTTTGCTCTGCAGAAAGTTTAACTAACTTATTATCCTTGCTTGTAAGGTTTGCAATAACACCAGATAAATCTTCTTTGTTTCCTGTGCCATTTTGTGGGATAAGTGCTGCCAACTCTGCATCCTTGATTACTGGATCAATGTTTTCTGATGGCTTAAAGTCTGGCCTTGGAAGTGGCTTAGGTTCTGGTTTTGGCTCTACAGAAGGCTCTGGAGCAGGTTCTGGCTTTGGTTCAGGGTTTGGGGCAGGTGTAGGCTTAGGCTCTTCTGGCTTTGGCTTGTCTGTTGGTTCTGGTTTAGGTCCAGGCTCTTCTGGCTTTGGGCCTGGCTGTGTTGGCTTAGGACCTGGTTCTTCTGTAACAGTATTATTAGTTGGCTTAGGCTCAGGTTTATCTGTTGGTGGTGGTGAAGGCTTTGGTTTTTCTGGTTCAACTGTTGGCTTTGGTTCTGGTGTAGGCTGATTTGCTGCAGCATTGGCTGCTGCTTGAGCAATTGCTCTTTGAATTTCTCTTTGCGACTGCTTATCATAGTAACGCCATGCGTCATCAATTGCACTATTAACATCAAGTATCGCATTATTAAAATTAGATATAGCATTATTCTTTTCAGATAAAGCATCTTCTGTTTCGTTAACAGCGTTGTTATACTCAGATGTCTTATTAGTTAAATCTTGATTATATGAGTTTAATGTTGCAACCTCTTGATTATAAATATTTAATTTATTATTATATTCTTGCTGTGCTGCATTCTTTACACTTAATGCTGCTTGATAATCTGCAGTCTGTGTTGTACTTGCTCCAGATCCAGAAGAAAATGTATCAAGATTACAACTAAAGTTTTGTCCCCACACTCTTGGATTTCCAGCATAGTCGCAACCTGCACCAGTCCAACCTAAACTGCCAGATGAATCATAGGGTATTCCCCATCCAAGATGATAAGATCCTGGTCCTCCACCGTTGTACCACCAAATCTCTACATCAAATGTTTTATCTGTGGTTACATCATATATTGGAGAGTATTGACTCCATGTTGTTCCCTGTTCCTTCCAGTTATTAATGACAAGGTTTCCATCAATATACATCCTAAAACCATCATCTGTATATCCTGCAAATTTTGTTGATGTAAACCATGACGGTACTGTTATTTTTCCAGTAAATTTAACTATAAAGTTTTCATATCTATTACCACAAACTGGACGAGTCATGTAGTTTCCATTTAGTGTTCCACTACATAAGAATTGATCTGTGGCTGCAAGGTCATCAACCCTGATTAAACTATAAACATTGTATGATAAACCAGCACCACCAGCATTATTTAATGCTTGTTGGGCTGTTTGTAGATTAATATTGGCTACGCCAAGGGCATCATAGGCATTATTCTTATTTGTTAGGGCAGTGGCTACTGTTGCTGTTTGTCCATCTACATTAGACTGGGCAAGATTTTTTGCTTCCAGTGCTAGGGTTTCTACATCTACTGCATCATCATAATTTTTAATTGCTAGGTCTCTGACATCCCGTAGATTTTTAGCATACATAAACTTATTCTCTGCTATATCAATTAGGTTTATTAGACCATCTTTATAGTCTAATTTATCTACTGCGCTATTGAGGTTTTCAATTTGTTTTGCTGCTACTGTTAAGGGATCGTCAGAGTGAGCATCTTGTGGGGATATTAATAGCCATCCAAAAGCCAATATTGACGCTATTATTATGCGTATTAATCTTTTAATTTACCTTTCCCCCTTAGAGACAAGATGTCTACTAGGATGATTATACCATTTTATTGCACAAAAAAGGGGCTACCGTAATTGGCAACCCCTTTAGTGTTGGACTAATTACTTAACTAAAGTAACCTTAGCCTTTGGATTCTTTGCATTCCACTGCTTAGCAAGTGCATTGAATGATGCCTTAAGATTTGCAATTGTAGCAGCATTATCTGCAGTCAACTTAGCAATCTGTGCATCCTTAGCAACTACAACTGCATCGTGTGCAGTCTTTGCATCAGCAAGTGCCTTTGCAGAAGCAGCCTTCTCTGCTGCAAGAGCAGCATCTGAAGCAACCTTAGCAGCAGCAGCATCAGCGTTAGCCTTTACAACTGCAGCATCTGCAATAGCCTTAGCAGCAAGTGCTGCATCCTTAGCAGCAACCTGTGCAGCAAGTTCTGATACTAGATCACGAACTGCAATTTCTGCAAATGGTGCAAGTGCACGAGCAGGAAGACCAACTACATCTGCAGTTGTTGCATCAGATGATGTTGTTGGTGCAAATGTGATTAGTGAGCGTGTTCCAGTTGTTGGAAGTGTTGCCTTAAATGTAGCAACTCCAAAGTCTGAAAGTGTAGCGCCAGTTGTTGCTGTTGCTGTATCTAGTGTTGCTGTAGCAGCAAACACTGTTGCAGTAATTGACTTACCTGATACCTTGTTACCAAATGTATCTGTTGCAGTTACTGTGATGTCCTGCTTTGTTCCAGCAGCACCTGATGTAGGTGCAGACACTGTAAGAGAGTTAATCTTACCAGCAGTTCCCTGTACATAGTATGTAAGAGTTGTTCCTTGATTGTTGATTACAACTGTACCAATTGCTGTTGTTTTTGTGTAGACATAAAATGTTGCTGTTGTTCCTGTACCAGTGGCAATTGTCAAAGATGATGATCCTGATGTTGCTCCTACTGGTGCAGCAGTTGTGTGTAGTGCAGACACGATTGTTGCGTTTGTTGCTACGACTGAAACGCTTGTTCCAACATCAACTGTTGCAATAAACTTTAGTGCGTCAGCAGCATCAACAGAGTTGTCTGCAGGGACTGGCAATGATGCAGGTGTAGCGATTGCTGATGCTGTAGTGTTTGCTACAGAGTCAAGCGATACAGCGACTGTCATTACAGCAGCACTTGCAGGTGTTGCTACGATTGTGCCCAAAGTCATGGCTGCAACCATGGCTAGTGCGATTTTCTTAAATGAATTCATTCATTTCTCTTTTCTTTATAGTAGATTAAATCTATCCAAATAATCTTTTACATCATCTGGCATAGGCTTTAATTGTATCACGTTTCCTGGCTGTAAGTCAAGTCCTGATTTAGGTCTATCCCTAAATGTATGGATCTCAACCTCTTCGTCCATATTTTTTGGGGTATGTGATATTGCCCCAAATATTGCTCCACACACAGCATCTGCTAAGTCCTTAGAAGATTTTCTTGGGTGGTCAACTCTATTATTTTTCATGATTTTTAATTCTGTTAGTTCTTCGAACAAAAGTTCGATTGCAGGCATAACAAGTCTTTCCTCATAAACTAGCATGGCCATATCTTCATAATGCTTTTTTGCAACAGAAACAGTCTCAGTTCTCATGCCTACCTGTTTTAGTTCATTCTGAATATCAAAGGATTGCCAACGGTCAAAAGAAACCATGCCAATATCAAAACCTTGCCTTCTAAGATTTTGAATCCACAACTTAACCTCAGACAGGTTTACTGGTCCTTCAGTTTTTGGTTCCCAATAGACTACTGCATCTACAACAACTACTGGTGCTACTTGTTGATAATCTTTAATTACCTGAATATTTACCCACTTATCCACATGTGCAATTGCTACTGCACATTTGTCATGCTTTTGTGCAAGGTCAGCATGTACATAATATTTTTTATTTGGATCTGGTTTAAATGTTTCATCAAATCTTTTGTATGTATCAATTGGGTTTCTTATGGTCATACATGATCTTACTTTTTCTACCTGTTTAAAAAACGCATCAGTTGAATATGTTGGAACACATGCAAATCTTTGCATTGCATCTCCAAGGTCTGTATAAAATGCCAACTTGAAGTCATCAATTTTTCTAGTAGGATTAACAACCCAAGTAGGACGCTTTAATGCAAACACTCCTGGATACTTGTAAGAAACTATGTTGTCTTCATCCCAAGTAATTTTTAATGTATTTCCCTCAGCATCTTCAGGTAAGTCCTCATTCATAACAAATGTATGATCTTTTGATACAACATCTTTTTCCATAATTACAGCATCATATCTTTGTGAAATAAAGTCGCCTGGATAACGAGGGAATGAAAGGAGTGCAACTTTTCCAAGATCTGGAAAACGAGAATCTACAGAGGCACGGAAAGCCTTGTAGATGTTATCTGCGGTCTTTCCTTGATCGTTTCCAGTACCTACATCATTAGCAAAGCCAGATATCTCATCAAGGACAGCAAGGATAAGGTTCAAGCCCTCATGAGACTCACGCTCTGAGTGACCAGAGTAAACAGTAATTGCTTTATCAAATTCAATACTTTCTGCTTTAGGGTTATACTTACCAGCAAACCATGGAGACTTTTCGATCTTTGTTTTAAATCCTTTAAAGAAAACATTTTTTGCTTGTTGAGCATTTATAGCAACATTGATTAAGTCAATGGCATCTCCAGAGGGCTTACCGAAGTATCTTGCAGGATCTTTAAGACATAGCAGTTTGTATACAATATATGCACAGGCTACTGTTGATACAAAGTCTTTCCCAGATCCCTTGCCAAGTTGCAGAATAACTTCGTTCTTTGTATATTTTTTATAATAGCGTCTTCCTTCTTCATTACCAAGAAGATCAATCAAGTCCTCCTGTTTATATATTTGGCTCATGGCCTCAACAATGTCATATTGCACTTGAGATAGCGGAGGCTGACCAAGATAGTCTTCACCCTCAACAAATGTTTTAGCATCTACGGGAGTTTCTTCAAAATTATTATTTTTTAAAGCCTCAAGAAAATCACCAAAATCAGCCATTATGTATTACCGTAATAACCTCATCTTGCTTGGCGATAGAGGAGAGTCGTCTCATAATTTCATCACGAATTTCTGGATACTCAGAGGCAATATCTTTTAGTATTGACATTAAGACCTCTTGTCGTTTTTCAATCTCAACCATCTCTTCTGCAAGTTCTTTGTTCTCAAGCAATCCAGCCTTTTGTAGCATGTCAATTCTCTTAGACTCAATATCCATAACAAGTTTAATCGCTGTTGTTTTTGCAGTAAGATTATTTGTCATTGACGCTTCATCAATAACTTCATAAGATTTTGATATAAGTTTGCTATAGTGTGTGTCTGCTGCTACAAGTGCTTCTTTTGCACGAGCACGAATTGCAGCATTATCGGAAGCCATAGTCTTCCATTCATCAATATAAGCAACCACTCTTTGTCTTGGAATATCTAATTGTTTTGAAATGACAGTTGGGTCATTACCTTTTAGGTATTCTTCAACTACATTATTTACCTGATCTAAATGCTTTACTAGGTCTTCTTCAGTTGACATCTAATAGCACCTTTGAAACCTTAAACAAGATTAGATATCCAATTAGATCGTCTATGTCATTGTCCCCATAAAACTCAGAGCCTCTAGATATTCTAGAAAGTTTATCATCTATTCTAATCTTAATCTGCTCATCTGTGTTTGCCTTTGAAAAAATTCTAATTGGATCAATGGCAGAATCACCGTATGATTGATTCTTCTTAATAAGCATATCTTTTATTTCATCACAAATATTTGAAATAACATATTGTGTTTGAACGCTCATTCGTCATCCTCCCAATCAAATGTTTCTGGCAAACCCTTTAATGTATAGAGTGCATAACTAATTCCAACTGCACCAGCAATAGTTAAAACTGCAACAACCTTTTGTAATTTATTCATCGTTTAGATTTCCTTAATCCGTATTTTGCCAAATAAACATATATTGTCTCTACGCTTGTCCCACACTCTGAAGCAATTTCTTTTGGTGTTTTTTTATCCACAAGAAATCTTTTCTTAAGCCAAGTCTCACTAGTATATAGTTTAGCAGCCATAGTGTTATTTGTCAACTCCTATTGCTTTAATCCAGTTTTTTATAGCCCAATGCCCAATACCGCAGGCATCTGCCACATCATTATCAGTAATAGTCTTATCATACTGAATATTGATAAAATTAATAGTTCTTTGTTTACGCAGATCTCTTTCAAAAGTTTTATACCATGACTCAGATTTTCCTGGACTTTGAGACCTAATGTATAATTTTTCATCTTTAGAAATCTTTTTATTTCCAATAAAGTTTTGCCATGTGATTGGTGACACCTTGCCAATAGTTCTAATGCCAGATTGACCTGCTGCACCTAATAAAGCACCTTGGACTAACGCAAGATCAGCAGCAGTCTTAGGGCTGTTCATAAATACTGTATGTTCAATTACAATCGCATCTACATTTATAACATGTTCAAACAAGCCCTTAGACTTTCTGCCAGCGTCAATTACTTTTTCATATATATCTTTGCCTTCAAAATTAATCTTTCCAACTTCTTTTAAGTATTCACCATGAAATGTTGCATAGGCAAAACTGTTAGTACTAGCATCAATAGCACAAATTCGTTCTGGTTTTATTTCTACACCCCACTTATTTTGTACCATTTATTTTTCCTTTTATTTCTTTTAAAGCCTTTACAACATCTGATGGATTAACTAAACACAAATTACATAAATTATCATCATTGTATATTGATAATTGTTTTAAACAAGATTTGCATAAACGGTCTTTACCTTTTCGTTTTTGTCTTCTTGAAACTACATATCTTTGTGCAATTTTTTCCTTAGTTGCTTTTTCTCTACAAATAACAGAGCAATAAATTTGATAACTTATATCAGTTTTAAATTCTGTGTCACACCAACTACAATGTTTCATCTTCCAGCAACTCCAGAGGTTTAATTTTAATTACCCCTGTCTCTGCTTCGGCACAAGTTTTTTGTAATGGACAAACCTTACAGATCTTTGAATTTGATCTATATGTTTTTTGAGGCAAAGTTTTATCTTCCCATGCCTTGCGAACTGTTCGCATCCAATCAAATGCCTGGTCTACCCACCGACGGTAATGATCGTTTACTTCTACAGGAATAATAAGTAGGTCATGGTTATTTTTATTTTCATAAATCAATGCACCCTTATCTTTCTTGAGAATCTTCATATACATAATTAATTGCATTAGGTGGCCAACCTTTGGCTTCCTGCTTGCTTTTCTATACTCAAAGCCTTCATTCATCATGGTTTTAATTTCACCAAGAATAGTTTGACCATTATAATTAAGCATTACATCGCCATACCCTGAAATTGGTGGGTCATCATGCTTGATTCTAAACTCTAATGCTGGATGAATTTGCTTCTTGTACTTGCTTGGTTCTGGATCAAACTCCATATCTTCTGCCAAAAGCCCAGCATTCATAACAGCATCTTGGATTCTATCATGGCTCAGTGTTCCGCTGGTTCTGTTTGCTACACCAAAAGCATCTGCATCATCATGGAAAATTGCACCATCAAATGCAAGGTACCAATATCTAGCACACTCACCTGCTCCGTATGTCAAAGATGAAGGAGCAAAGGTTGTCTTCTTTTGAAAGCGTGGTTTTAGGTTAACTGTATAGCCATTCCTAATTGCCTCAATAAGTCCATCAGCAAAAGTTGGCTCTTCCGATTTATTGCTTGTTTCTGGTCTGATCATAACTTGCTTTAGTAAATTTTTTGTCATTATCTTAAAACTCTTTTCTATTCTTATAAGTATAGCAGATATCAGCGTGTGATGTATTTTAGTGCAGACACTAAATTGTTAATTGATTCAGCAGCAGTGTAGTAAAGATTTTTTTTGCCTCTATCAGATTTATCTACATTTGCCATCCATGTTGCTTTAAATGCCATCTTTGCTGCGATTGCCTGAAGCCTTACAATCTCTACATGAGCCACATTGATTGGAATATCTGGCTTTATAATTAGTTTAGCAATCATTGTTAATGCAGTTGTCAGTTCTTCATCTTCCATATAGTCTGCAATTTCTACAAGACCATTTACCATATCAATAGTTGTTTTTTCTTCCATTAAAAATCATCTCCAATTACTCCGTCTTTCATACCATCCTGATGATAAAGATTCCACGCTGCTTTAAATTCTGGCAAATAGTTTAAAGAATTTGTGTAAGCACTTCTTTTTTCTGGATATGTGTATGCATCTAGTGGATTCATTTCTCCAGTAAACCTATAGTTAGTTATTGGACAATAGTCCATGCTAACAATCTCAAGAAACTCGCCATCTTTAAATTTGCGCTTTGGTCTCCAGTGAACCTGATTGACTGCACTGAAAACTATTGTTTGCCCAGGCTCTAGTGTATATCTTGTAAAGGTGGTCCCGTCTTCTTGGTTTCCAATATAAAGATCCCACTCAATGTTTCCATCAACACAGTGATTAATAGTTATTAGATTTTCATCTGCGTCTATATGTGGAGGCAACTTTGGACTATTATTTCCATTGCCATACTTTTTATTATATTCAATATAGTTATAATGACATAGAGCAACATCTCCATCATAAATTGGTTTTGCAATATTGTCTAGTTTTTCTTCTAAGTTTTTGGGCATCTGAAACTCAACAAGCACTCTTGACATATACTCAATTGTTTTTGGTCTAAACCTATCCCAATTTTTTTCACTAGTCTGCTCATTTGGTTTATGCACAACTGGATCTAGCATATTTTTATTTTGATAAATAATATCCATTAACTGTTTTGATTCAGCATCAGTAAATAAATTATCTACATAAAATGGAACTTTTGTTTTATATTTATTAAAATCAGTTAGGTACTTGTGAATTTCAGCCATAATTAATTTGACTCTTTCGGATTGTACTTTAGCAAGCCGTCTTCTGACTTGTTAGATGAAGCACCCGTTTCATCATTCCAAACTATATATTTTTCTTTTGCTCTTTTTCTCATAATGTTTACATGATCAGCAGTGAGAGTTTCTGATGTAGTTGGTGAGAAGTGCAAAAATATTGCTTCTAAAAATTCACCATCTACAAATTCTCTTTTTGGTCTCCAGTGAACCTGATGAGAACCAGAAAAAGAAAGTAGTTGATTGTCTTTGAGTGTATATGTTGCTTCAGACTCCCAGTTATCTACTGTAATTCCCCAAGATACATTTGAACCTATCTGATAGTCTAAAGTGAGTCTTGACTCATTAAATACCTCGTCAGTATGTGGAAAGAGCAATGGATAAAAAGTATACTTTCCACAATTTGAAACTGTTTTTTGATATCTAGAAAAATTATATTCCTTTAGAACTAATGATTCTCCAGCAATACCCTCAGCATATTTTGTAAACTTATCAATAATATGTTGTGGTAATTGAATATGCCAACTGTTATATCCAAGATCTTCAACAAAGGTTTGGCTGGTAGTTGAAGAAACAATCTTATATATTTCTGCTACATCTTCTTGTGTTAAAGCATTGTCGATTAATACGTTTGGTAAATCTTTTTTCATAGTATCTCCTTTTATTATATTATACACCATCTAGAATTTGATCTAATAAATCAAATTCCAGTATAGCAAGTCTAACTTTTGTATTTCCAGAGCCAAGAACAACTATTATTAACGGATCGCTATTATTTTTAATTGCATCTGTTGTGGCCTTTGCCCATACATCTTTATTTAATGTGAAAGACTTTGAAGCCTCTTTAAAATCTACAGTAAAGTTTTGCCATGTTGCATCACCTTTATGTGTGTTTCTGCCAGAATTCTTGTGCTGTTTTGCACCAATTCTTTTTGACTCACTCTTTTCTGTCATTTGTTTCTATCTGACTGTCAATACCAGTGTCCATCATTAAAGCACGAGTTCTTTTTTCTAATATCGCTACATGATTTTCTTGAAGAGGTCTATCATTTTTATATGCAAGATGACAAAACATCATATCAATTTTTGTATCTTGTCCTATACGTTTATCTTCTCTCCAGTGCATCTGTTGGCTTCCCGCAAAGATCAAAGCATCATTGTAGTTTAGATTGTATTGATTACCCTCTACTATAATTCCCCAATTTTCATTTGACTCTAGTTGAATATCACAAGTTATTCTTTGTGATTTTTTTGTATCATAATGTGGAAACAATTTGCACTTATAGCCATATTCTTCTGAGTATCTAGCAAAAGAGTATTCCGCCATAATCATTTCTTCACCAACTATTTGCGATACTCTTTTTTCTATTTGCGAAATAACATCCTTTGAAAATTTGGTATGATAGGCTTTATGCCCAGCCCAAGGCTGAGTTATTGTTTGGGAGTCATCTGTTTGAGCAACCTTATAGTATATTTCTGCAATATGCTCATCAGATAAAATGTTTTCAATTTGTACAACAGGAAAATCTTGATTGTCAATAAAGTCTTCTGCTTTTGTTTTTGTATACATAGGAAAATTATTCATAGTACTATTATACCTCAAAATCTTTTTTAGTTTTTTTGCCTAAATATACAGTAGTTAGGTGCTTATCCTTACACATCCAAGTCAATGTTTTTGTTTCAGCATAACATCTTAATGTTGGCACTGTAGTTTTACATGTGTGACAAATCCATTGACCGTGATAAACAGTATAACTAGCCATTTAGTTTTGACTTAATTGATTCTTGCAAGTCAAGGTCCTCTCTAACACGATTAACAAATGCTTCCTTACCTTGAACTTTTGTACCATCAGGAAGTATATACCAAGCACCTGTGCGTTCTACAATACCATTTAGTTCAGCAGTAGTAACAAGATCACCGATGGTGTCAAGACCAATATCATCACCTCTAAAATAAAAATCATACTCACCAGATTGAAACCCTGGAGAGGTTTTAGAGAATTGTAATTCCCAACGAATAGTTCTGCCAACTTTTTCTTCAATTAATTTATCTCCTACCTTGATCTTGCCTTTAATTGCTTGATTGTCTGACTCTGAAGAAAAGAGTTTAACAATACATGAGGAATAAAACTTAGTAGCCTGACCACCAGAAGGCTGCTGACTAGTATACATAGCATTAATATTATTACGAGACTGGCTAATAAGCACAAGCAGAGTAGGCTTAACTTTATTATTAGCATAGTTAAGCATTTTCCATGCATTGCTAAAGTCACGGGATTCTGCTCCAATTTGTTTTGTATTTTCCAAAGCCTTCATTTCATCAGTATCTTTTTCAAAATAGATTGCAGGAAGCATTGATGTAATAGAGTCTACCACTATTATATCAACTCCTGCATTCATTAACCCAACACCAACATCTACCATATCACTGATAGTTCTTGCTTGTGAGTAAATAAGTTTTTCTGGATCTACCCCTAAAGACCTAGCCCAATCTTCAGAGTATGACATCTCTGAATCAATCCAGGCACACAACTTTCCTTCTGCTTGTGCTAGGGCAATCATTTGAAGGCACATAGAGGACTTTGCAGATGACTTTGAACCCCAGATAAGAACTTGTCTACCATAAGGAAGTCCACCTCCTAGAGCACGGTTTAAACCATAACTTGGGGTAGGCTGGTATTCATAGTTTACTCCTACTCCTGTTCCTAGTTTTTTTCTTAACTTTGGATCAAGTTGAGCCATTGCCTCTTCAACACTAACTGACATTTATATCCTCCAATATAACGGTTCCATCTTTTGTTTTTCCTAGTTCAAATCTATAAGCATTTCCTTCTTCAATTTTCATATATGCCTTTGCAAAAGATGTTGGGAATACAGTTATTGAGTGAAGATCTCTTGCTGTATCTGCAACTGTTAAAGATGCCATCTTTTTTCCAGCCTTTGTAACTCTTGGTTTAAATGATAAAACAAACATTTCGTTATCTTTGTACGGCAATTGCTTGTAATTTAAAAATTTAACAAGACCAGATGTTGAACCTTTTATTTGATCGATAGGGATAGCAGAAAGAATCCGATTATCATTAACAAGAATGAGATACGATACGCCTGCTTCAATAGTTGTTTGCTCTTCATCAAAAATTCCTACACTTCCTGTTTTATCTAATAGTTCTACTCTTGACCAACCTTTTGCTCTTTTAATAGATTTTACCATACCCATTACAATCAAAGAACCCTTTTCTTCATAATCCTGAGCCTCTGTTATAAAGCCGTAATAATGAGATGGAACCGTAATATTAAATTCTGGTAGGTTTAAATATTCGTAGAGATTTTGTTTAATCTCTTCGTCATTTCTTGGATTATCACTAAATGTCGCTGCGCCAATAACTCGTAATGCTTGAAGAGCACGAGAGTTAACTCCATTTCCTTTAGTAAAAGTAAACTCTTCAAGTTGAGCATACGAAGAGAAAGGTCTTGCAGAAATGTAACGTTCTGCAATTTTATCGGAAATATACTTAATAGCAGTAAGACCAAATCTAATACCCTTGCCTTCAATTTTAAAATCAATATCTGAGTCATTGATGTGAGGTAGTTTAATGCTAATGCCCATTCTTTTTGCCTCAATAAGGTATTCAGTTCTTGCATCTTTGTCCTTTTCATTCTTTAGTAGTGAGTACATAAACTCTAATGGGTAGTGATACTTAAGCCATGCTGTCCAATAAGATAATGTTGAGTATGCCACTGCATGTGACTTGTTGAATGAGTACCCTGCGTGAGCCTCAAAGTCATGCCAAAGATCACGAGCAGTATTAGGAGCAACAAAGCGGGAAGCACCCTCAACGAACCTATCTTTAAATACATCAAACTCTTTAGCATCTTTTTTCTTTCCAATGATCTTTCTAACTTTATCTGCTTCCGACATGGACATACCGCCAAGCGATACGCATGCTTGCATAACCTGTTCCTGATAAAGAATGCAACCATATGTGTCCTCCGTAAACTCTTTTAGTACTTGGTGAGTATACCCAATATTTTGACGACCATGCTTACGCTCAATATAATCTTTTCCAATTGTGTTCATTGCACCTGGACGAACTAGGGCGTTTGAGGCAGCAAGTTCTGAAAGATTTTTGACACCCATCTTTATTAGAAGATTTGTATATGGTGCTGCTTCACACTGAAACACACCTTTGGTATATCCATCTGAAAGCATTTGATAAACATTCTTATCATCCATATCAATCTTAAGTAGGTCAATTTTCTTATTGTCTCGCTCCTCAATAATATCAAGCGTGTCCTTAAGAACTGAAAGAGTCTTTAGTCCAAGTGCATCAATCTTGATAAGGCCAATCTTTTCAGCCTCTTCCATGTCAACTGCAACAACAGGAATACGCTCATCGCTACCAGTAGAAGAGCGTGTCTCCATTGGTGCGTACCTAAAAATAGGATCTTTACTAGTGACAACACCAGCAGCGTGAATGCCAGTGCCCCTAATACGACCACGAAGTTGTTCTCCATAAATTTCTACCTCTGGATATTTCTCACGGAATTCCCGTGTTGTCTTTGAACCACAATATTCATCCCAAGTATCAACCATCTTTAAAACCTTGTTGACATCTGTAAGAGGAATATTTAATACTCGTGCAATATCTCTTACAACACCCTTGTCTTTAAAAGAAAGAAAAGTAGCAATAGATGCAACATGTCGATACTGTCTAACTAAATAGTCTTTTACTTCTTCACGGCGAGAGTCTTGAATATCAGTATCAATATCAGGAAAGTCATTTCTGTCTGGATTAATAAAACGGAAAAACAGAAGTCCATGTTTGATTGGATCAATGTCCGTAATTCTTAATGCATAGCAGAGCAATGAACCTGCTGCAGATCCACGACCTGGACCAACCATGATTCCTTCTTTTTTTGCCCATGCAATCATATTTCGTACAACCAAAAAGTATGGTGCAAACTTTTTATCTTTAATTACTTGTAACTCTTCATCAAGTCTATCCAAATACTCTTGACCATCTACACCACGCTCAGTTAATCCAGCAAGTGCAAGTTCTTTTAATTCTTTATCTGGATTCTTATATTGTACTGGAAGCAGGTCTAATCCTTCTTGAATTCCATAGTCACCAACTTTTTCAGCAACCTCTAAAGTATTTTTATAAATGTCTGGACGGTCAATACCCTGTGCCTCCATAGCAGACTTCATTTCTTCATAAGAAAGCAAATGAATATCAAACTTGTTAAATGTTATCTGACGATCCTCACCATAAAGATAGTCAAGTCTTTTCATCATGTCTGAGTGCTTCTTGGATTTTTCAAAAGTATGCTCTTTGTCAATCTTAACATGTGTATTAAGTAGCAACTTAAACTCTTGAATTTCTTTTTGATCTGTTGAACTATGATGACAGTCTGGAGTTACAACAACCTTTACACCAAACTCATCGGCTAATTGAATTAATTGTTTATTTATCTCTGCCTCATTATGGGGCATGACTTCAATATAGTAGTCATCATTGAAGACACGCTTAAACCATTGAATATAATCTTTTGCTATAGCAAATTCATTATTCTCAAGTGCTTTTACCAATACACTGCTTGGACATGCAGATGTTACTATAATTCCTTCAGAATATTTTTCAAGAATTTCAAAGTCAAACCTTGGTTTCTTAAAGTATCCTTCTGTCCAAGATATCTCACTAATCTTATTTAAATTCTCTAAACCAATTTGATTCTTGGCGAGAAGAACTATATGGTTGTAGACTAGATCTAGATCTCCATCTCTTTCAGACTTATCTCTAGTATCAAATCTATCTTTACACATATAGCCTTCTACGCCAAGTATAGGCTTAATACCCTTTGCTTTTGCAATACGGTGCAGTTCCCTATGCCCAGATAAAGTACCGTGATCAGTGATGGCTATTGCTGGCATCCCTAACTCAACTGCACGGTCAATGTATTCTTCTGGAGTAGCAATCCCGTCAAATAACGAGTAGTGGGTATGTACGTGTAAGCCTACGTAAGACATCTATTACCAGTCGATGTTGGTGCTGGTAACAGAAGGTGTGTCAAATCCAAAGTAGAACGCTTCTTGCTCTGGATATGGAACCTCACGAACAACCTTTTCTAGGTTGAAGAATTCAAAGCCATCCCAATTGAATGGCTCTGCATCTGGCTTTGATGGTAGAAGTGTGTAATTAGTTTCAGTTCCCTGACCATTACGCTTTAACTTCCACTCAAGATTAGAGATGCTACCTGTATCAAGAGCATACTCACGAATGTTATTAAATGCTGATTGCTTTGAAATTCCTTGTGACCAAACAGCAATATATGGATCTTCAAGTCCATCGTTGATTAGTACATTGCAGTAAAAACGAAGTCGTGCTCTCCAGCCTGACTTTGGTTCTTTACGTGCCATCTCACAACCGAAACAACGACCTTCTGATTCTTGTGTACAAGCAGCCTTACGCTTGTAGTCCTTTGGATTTGTGTGTTCTGAAACTACTACAGAAAGGCCACGGGCTTCTGAATAGTTTGCTGAGTCCTGGTCTAGTTCTTCAACAAAACGAACTTTTCCTGATTGTCCGTCAGCCAACTTAACCCAACGAACCTTTTGTCCTGTTCCTTCATACTTTGGTTTTTCGAGCAGGGCGTTGATATCTTTTAATCCCTTAATTACGCTCATATATTTCTCCTTTGTTTGTTATATTAGTTTAGCATAGAGATAATGTCTTTGTCAAATGAAACTTCCAATTTCTTGATATCTTCATCTGACATATCACCAATATCTTTATATTCTTTATTTAATTGTATAACGGAAACACGAGAACCAAGTTTTTCAATTATCTTAGTTTTCATATTTCCTCCCGCTTCATCATTATCTGCAATAACAATAATGTTATTAAAATATTTTTGAAGCAATTCTATTTGTAGATTTGATACATTGGATCCAAGTGTAGCAACTGCTGGAAGTCCTACCTGGTCTAAACGAATAGCATCAAATGACGACTCAACTACATACACCCTATCTGCAGTCTTTACACGATTTAAATTAAACAATGTTTTTGCTTTTGGCAATCCTGGAGTATTCTTAAACTCTTTACCCTCAATTGATCTTCCAACAAACCCAACTGACATTCCATCTGGACTATGCACAGGAACTGTAACCATGTCTTGTTTTTCAGAATATCCAAGAGAAAACTTAGACCATGAGGATGTAGATATTTTTCTATACTTAAAATAATCTTTGGGTCTATCTGATGCAAGTAATCCATTATGTAAACGCTTAATGATTAATTCATCAAACGGAACAAAGTCTGGCTTTGTCACAAGTTTTTGATTGATGTCACGCTCTAGATCTTGCTGAGTTTCTTTTGTTTTAATAAATCTAATAGACTCAAAATAAGATCTTCCAGAGGTATGCATTACAAATTCTACAAGGTCTGCAACATGATGACAGGAAAAACAAAAGAAGGTACCATTATTCTTATCAATTTCTCCAGCAGGGGTCCTATTGTTATTATGGTAAGGACAAAAAATAATATAGTCTGAATCAACCTCAGACTCTACAGTTATGCCTGTTCCTGCGAGAACTCTTTTAATTTGTTCTTTTGTATATGTATTGGCTTGTTTACGTCTATCCCTGCTATCCATTCGCTTTTCCTTTTCCCTGCGTATATTCCGTGTACTGATATTTTAAATTCAAAATATTGCTTTTTTTCATTATAGTCTATAGTAAAATCTGGATCAATGTCAATTCTTGGTACATATCCACAGAGACGCATCTCTGAAACAAGTAACCTTGTGTATTCACCCTTTAACCTACCAAGGGCAGATTCATCATGGATGATGCCATCCAAACTAAATCTTTTAATTGTCTTGTGGTGAAAATTTGACATACCATATTATAACTACTTATCTTCATAATCTTTATATCTGTAGTATCCCTTGTCAAAATCAACCTGTACAAGGAAATCTCCCATAAACCCGTTACGGTTCTTTCTAAAAGCGCATTCAATAATATCACTATTTGATGCTCTACCAAGAGCAATAACCCAGTCTGCATCGTATGCAATCTGTCTAGACCATGCTGTTTGACCTAGTGTAGGGACCGTAGAAAGGTCATTGACATCATCTGGTGTAGCAGATGAGATAGCAATAATAGGAACCTCTTCACCAATAGCCATTAGTTTTAGTTCTCGTGAAAGATTCTTCATTCGTACTGTTTCATTGTCTGACTTCTGATTAGGAGCCATCAACTGAAGGTAGTCAACGATTACAAAGTCTGGTTTGTACTGATCAATCTTTCCACGAAGCACTGAGGGGTTAATCTCGCCACCTTGATCATTAGAAATAATATGAAACTCAGGCTTGCCCTGAAGGTTCTTTGCATGCCACGATTTCAGCATGTCTAACTCAATCTCACCATTTGATATCTTTCTATGTGACCAAAGACCTTCACCCATGATTGTGAATACACGGTTACGCACTTCTGTTTCTGACATCTCAAGTGAGATTACAAGGGGTGTCTTACCCTGTTTCCAGGCCTGTACAGCAAAGTATAGAGCCATCCACGACTTTCCTATACCTGGGTATGCTAAAAAGACTCCTAGTTGACCTGGCATAATTCCTGCTGGAAGATAGTTGTCAAATCCTGGAAGATTAGTTTTAATTCCAACCTTGCCAAGTGCCTGCTGCTCTTTCATATTTTCAAAGTATGCGATTGCGGATTCAAGATCTGTTACATCAATATCACGAATTGCGGAAGTATTCTTTTTTAATTCTGATGTTTGTGTAATGAGTAAATCTAAAGCCTTTACTCCCTCACCTTGCTGAACATCTGTAGCAGCAGAACGAAGAATATCCTTTAGGCTATCGTTTAGGTATTCTGTTTGAAGTTCTTCTAAGTGGTGCTTAGTTGCTCCTACACCTTGGATGGGTTCAAAGTCTCTAAATTTTTCAACAACCAAAGATACTGGAGGTACTGCAGAATTATGCTCAAAATAATTTCTTACAAAATTCCAAACATCATTATGGGTTCTAAGAAGGTTGTCTATATTTGCTTGAAGCAAAACATGAACTTGCTTATCTTCAAGAACTGCAGTGATCAATTTTGCTTCTGTATTATTCACTTAACCACTCCTTAGCCATTCTTCTTCTTTCCGCTCTTTCTTTATCATCCTGTTGCTTATCTAGTCTTGCTTGTAATATTTTTTCTGCATTGTACGCAAAGTAATTCCAAGAAGGAGACTGAGCGACACCAAAGTAGTACTCAAGAAGATCGTAGCACTGTCCTATTCCGTATGACTCAATAAGGGCATCTGAAGCCCATTGCTCTACATTTAAATTTAACGATGGCTTTTGCTCATATTTTGCAGTATGGAACTTGCTGTAGCGTGAAAGCAAAGCCATTCGGTCTTTGCGTTCTGCCATTATTCTGCGATTTCAGACTTTGCTTCGTTAATCTTTTCAGTTAACTTATCTTCTACAAACTTGTAAACACGCTCAAAAGCATCGTTTGTATTTTCACCTTCACGCTTAGAATCAATCACATTAAGATCAATCCTTAGTGACTGAAAGTTACCAAGGTTAAGTGTATACCCCAAAGTAACTCCAACTTTAGTGTCTTCGTTTTGCATTTCATACCCCTTTATTATTAAATAGATTCTCCCCAAATAGGGATAAACCTTCCATCTTCAGTTCTTGTATATGTAATTATACCGTCCCCCATCCGTCTTGTCAACTCTTGTGTGGATGGTGTAATATCATTTGTTATTAAATTGTCTTTTCTTGGTCTACCAATATGGTACGTAGCAAGTATATCACGTATCTCCCGTACTTGCGATTCTGAGTAATATGATCTAACCTGAAACCCCCTTGCTCCGCCTTTTTGTGATCCAGTAGGGAAAGGAATGATTCCTCGTTTCATTAGTGATGGCATATATTTTTTATGACGATTAACTAAATCAGCAGTCTGACCTACAGTATATGCTCGTTCACGATTTTTTTTAAAATCATTAATTAAACAACTTTCAATTTGGTCTTTTGTAATATTATAAACAGACATAATGCCATTAGACCTGTTGAGGTGATGGACTCTAACTAGATCACCATTCAAAAACCAAACCTTTTTGTTACCAGGAATTACAGGGGAGAGATTGTAGTTTTCGCTCTCAATTTTTCCTTTTCTAGTAGCCATCGCCCCTCTTTTGATTGCTCAGGTGGATTAAAAAATTTTCTAGATCCACAGTACATACAGTATGTTTCTAAATGAGAAACTGAAGTATACTGTCTATCAACAAACATTCTTTTATTACATCTATCACACTTAATCATTATTTAGTTAGGTATTCCAATAATTATAATATTTACATCAACCGACATATCACCAGTTGTACCAAATCTTACAATTCCATCAACCTTAGAGGTTGTTATATTTTTTAAAACTACGGATACATTTTTACCAGCATCTGTTCCACCAGTGTTAACTGGGGTTGCTGTTGCAATAGGTGCATACTTAAAGTCTGTTGGGAAATCATATGAGAATGATACTTCTGTTCCTGCTTGTCTTGTTGAACTGTTTACTACATTTACATACCCGCCAATAATTCTAGCCTCAGAAGCCTTGACGCTTTGCTTTCCAACACCAGGGGTGTCCACTGTAACATATTTATATGTTGCTGGAGATATCTGTGATGATAGATCGTTTATGGTGTTTGCTAATTGATAAATGTAAGCAACATCTAATGGTTGCCCTCTTTCTGGTAAAGGTAATTTTGCCATGGTTATATAATTATACCACTAAGTCAATCTCGTTGGATTCAAAAAGTGTGGCAGAATTGAATCTTTCTTTTGGAAAGGTTGGTATCTGTGCTGCAATTTTCACCTTTGTGGCACCATTTTTAATTACACTAGCATAGATTGTTGAATATACAGTTGTTATATATTTCCATTCTTCATTATCCCATTTAACATAAATATCAAACTCTGACCTTATAGTATTATCTGGTGTCCAAACTGCTGTTATAGTTGAACCAGATTTAGTCACAGAAAAAGGTACAGTGGTTGTATTTGGTATGGCGACTCTATATTTTTGTGACCAATAAGAATATCTATTTTTATCATCACTGACAATTCTGTATCTAACCACATAGTCTTGTCCAACACCAGATATTTCTGGCAATGAGGATTTTGGAATAATAACCTTTTTTATTATAGAATTTTCTTGTGCCATTATTGAACATCCAAGGCAAACCTAAATTCAATATAGTTTGTTGTGTTTGCAGATTTTACAATAGTTGCTGCATCTTTATTTTTAATAACAGAATATCCAGTCATTCCATAAAGTGGGTTTGACGAACTTGTATTTTCAAGTTTTAAAGCATCTAAAGCAATATAAAAGTTATCTGTTGGGCTGCCATTGTCTGTGACACATGCATAAATCTTAACAACATCAACCTGACTCCATGTAAAGCCAGAACTCTTATATAATTCTTGTAGTTGTTTTGTTGCTACAACATATCTATTTGTAGAAAAATCGTGTTGACCTACTCCAGTTCCATTATTAATATTTACTTGAAATCTTGCAAATTGACCGACAAGCGAATCAGATGAAGAAAACTCTACCATTAGTCTAACATTATCTGGAACAATCGTTGACTCTCCGTCTTTGTTAACTACCGAAAAAGACAGTTTGATTTCATCAGTTGGCGAGTTTCTGTTAAAGTCTAGTATTGCACCAGTTAAATGTATGTGCTCTGAGTTGTTTCCTATTACAAGATTGCCAGATCCATCAGCAGTTAGCGTAGAAGAATTTCCTTTAAGCATAATTGTATTATTTAAAAATCTGCATCTTTCATACCTTAAAACTCTTCCTTGATCTGTAAAAATTCTGTTATCTGCGTTTGTTTGAAAAACTTTTGCAACAACCTGAGATCCTTCTCTTGTAGCCATAACATCACTAATTATATTGTTTGAATCATTGTCTAGTGGTGTATACTTTACTGGAATTTGGTATGCACCCTGGGCATTGTGGTGTTCCCAATTTTCATCTTGTGTAAAAGCATAAATAGATTTACTATCATAGGCACCTGCAGCAGTATTAGATCCCGCAGAAAAAATACCAACTTCGCTAATCTCATATCTTTCTTCACTTGGCAATTCTGCAGTTAAAACAATTTTTGTAATTCCATCTTCGCTTACATAACCCCTTGAAGTAATTGGTACACGAAACATCTCAAAATCAAGTCTTTCTTTATCTGAGTAATCCCCAAGAACTCCATCAGAGTTCAAAGGCTTTGAACCGCAGCCAATAGCAATATACGAAGCATAGGCAGAAGCCTGACCAAGTAGATATTTGGCTAAAATATTTTTTCCAGTATTAGTAATCATTGTTGCACCTCATATATTGTATCATTAAAAAATTTTCCATTTCTTAGTATTTGAACTTCTACTTGCTCATCATCCTCTACATTTACTAGTTCAATAACTAGATTTCCCGTAGCCTCATCGATGTAAACTGTTGATCCATTTTGTCCTGTTCCAGTAGTTGGAACTTTGTTTGCTGCATTAATTGGAAATTTTTTAAAATAGTTCTCAGATGTATCTTGTAGGGCCAAAATATTTTGCGGATTATACTGATAGTTAATGCTTGCCAAATTTTTAATTGGTTGATAAATAATATCCTGACCATTAACAATGTCAGTTCTGGATATATTAATAATTTCTTGACCACCTATATCTTCAAAGATAAGGTCAGTCATTACCTCTAAAGGTGTTTCATCATAACTTGTAATTATAAGGTTGGTGGTTGCAGCAAGTACCCCTGCATCTGCGTTAGATGCAGTAGTATCTGGTGTAAGTGGTATTGCACTTGCCATATTAAATTTCGCTCAGATAAACAGTCATATCTGGCCCTCCAGAACTTTTAGCATACTCTATATTATATACTACAAACCTAGAGTTAGATGATGATATTTGATTTACTGAGTCTTTATCCTTATAGTCAATAGTGACAACATCTCCTAGTTGAACGGTTGGTGTTGCAAAAACCTTAAGACTAACAGATTTTCTTGGCTTAACAACTTTATTGACAATCCACTCCATTAGCCTGTTTGCGTCATCTTGTGTTTGTATGTATGGTGTTTCTAATGAAAAATCTTTTTTACCATAGGTAATTCTGCTTACTTTAATGTCTTGATAATCATTATCATATTTTATAGGAGATTTTAATAGTGTTGATCCGCTTAGTTGAGGATTTGAAAAATCACTATTTTTATTAAAATACTCATCCATTGTCAATTGGTGTTGTGACTCTTGTGTAAAAGTTATACCTTGAATTCTTAAGTAATTGCCAGTTGTCTCATCTAGGCTTAGTGCGGTATCTGTTGCATTGAATATTAAAAATTCTGCTCCATAAGATCCTGCTCTAAATCCAGATACTGTATACCCCTTAACCTTATTAAATGTTGGAGACAGTTTTGCATATAATGCTGGATAGGCCTTGTCATAACGAATATTAAAGTATGCTGCTTCTCTCATAATGGTACCAAATTCTTCAAAGTACATATTATATTGTGGTGGCTGAGACGGATTAATACCAGATAAATAGGTTGATTGAACAATACCACTCATTGCATATTTTCTGAATGATTCATTTGCATCTATCTCAGAATCATTAATCGCTGACATAACTGGTGTATCAAGAGCAAAGGTTGTATTTTGACTATAATTATTTGTTAATGCGTAGATATTTTCAAACATACATCTTGCAGATCCTCTTACAAACATAGCCATATTGTTATATACTGGCAAAGGAGAAGTATCGTCAACAGTTGCAACAAGTTTGTTGTTTATATATAAGTAGAACCTTCTACTGTTTCCAATATTTCTATACTCAACTGCTAAATCATATACCGTTGGATTTTGCTCGCCAACCATTCTGTATTGACCAGTAAACTTTCCATCGTCAACTGTTATGCTTGCAAGACCACCCCAAAGTTTAACTGGTATAGCATCGGATGTGGCAGAGTCACGCTTTATCTTATAAAAGATTACATTGTGAAGATTTTCAGCAGATTTATTATAACTACTGACGTTATTTTCTGTTAGTGCTAAAATTTCAAAATAGTATCCAACATTTGTTGTTGGATTTAGCATAACGGCTAATCCGCCCGAACCAGCACTAATATTAATATTTTGATCTGGAGAATTACCAGTTACCACAAAGTATGTATCACTACCAATTGGAGTCTGACCACGGTTCTGGTTATTTTCAATTTTACCAACAATTCTCATTCTTGTACCAAAATGTTTAAATGAGTCTGTCAATGGTTTATGTACATACGAAATAAAGTCAATGCCCTTTTGAGTAGTTGTAAAAGATGGACCATTTAAAATAAATGCAGACGACTGGATTGTTCCAGTTTGAGTTGTTTTAAGTTTATTAAAATCTTTTTCTGTGCCATAATATTGAGACAAGAAATTTTTCATAATTCCTGATCTATTGGATTGAGTTGCCAAATCATTGCTAACTCCTGCTGCAAGATTGTCTAATGTTAAAAGTGAAATCTTTGCATCTGCTTCAGTTTTACTTGCAAGACTAAACAAATAATCAGACTTCATTGAGCAGCCACGAACATTTGCATTATCGGACCAGTATGAATTTAAACCAGCATTGTGCTTTAGAACACTTGTGCCAAACTGACCTCTACCGTGCTTTGCTACTTCTCCATTTTTTAATTTAGTGATTCCATTTATAGTTTGATAATTTGGATATGAATAAATTCTCACCAATCCTGTTGGATAGATCTTTCCATTATGACTTAGTTTGGAAAAATAGTTTTGATAATCAGTTACACTTGTAATCCATACATTGCCAATACCGCTGACACTATACTGAACTGCATCATATTTTATGATTTCTCCATTTGCATAAAAATATCCATTGTATCTTGAAAGCCAATAAATGCCCTCTCCTAAATCCATTGTATTATTAATCATTATATTATTAGAAACGCTTGGAAGTGTATCGGATAAATCAGAGTTAAGCGGTATAGCACCCAAAACATAACTAGACTGCTTATTTGCTTGATCATTGATAGACTTTGTGTTATCGTCCCCAGCAACTTCCCATAATAATACTGGTTTGTATATCCATGTTTTTTCCTGATCAACAATACTTGCTTGCCTAATTGATCCATATGTCTTTTGAATGTATCTTGTTTTATAGTTAATGCTTCCATCATTAAAAATTTCATTATTTTGAGAGTTGATAGAAATTATGTTTGCAAGTTTTTCATTGGTAGTTTTGTTATTAATTGCACCTTCTTCAATAAAATCTTTGGTACCATAAAATTCAAAATCAGTTTCTCTTTCTGACTCTTTTGGAAGAATGTAATTTTTACTCATCATTACAAAATTATTATATTCATCAAAGAACATTGCTGTCTGTGTTGATATCGCTAATTGATTTAATAGTTCAGCAACGCTAGTGTCTGGCGGAATAAAGAAGTATGGAATAATCTGATCAACTTCATCATCTACTCTTTTAAATGAATAGTTGGTAAAACCAATTGAATCTAAAAGTGTTGAGACTGCATAACTAAGAGACACATTTGTAACTAGCAGTTGTGGGGCATTGATTGATTCTAGGTAAAAGAATAGATCTCTTAATTTTAAAGAAACTTGTCTTGTTTCATTGTTTGACTCTGGAAAACCTTCTGTATACATTGTCTTAATTGGAACAAAATAATCATACCCATTTACATTCATAATTATTTCATAAAACTTAACTTGTATATTTTTAGTTATATAGTTTTTAATAATACTGTTGTTATTATTTGGATTAAATGCTTGATCGTAGTCAAATAGTTTTAGGGTTCCATTTGATGCAAGCAATTGACCAACTGGAAGGCCAGAAGATCCTAAATCAGATGCTGTTTTTGTTATTGAAAAATCAACTGTCTTTCCTGATAAATCTACAACTAATCTTGGTGATAGTTCAATTAGATCAAAAGTTGAGTCAGCCCTTGTCATTGTATCAACAACAATTCTTAAGCCATTAATATAATCAAACTCTCTATACATTGGCAAACCATCAGATGCATTTGAGTACTGAATTGGAGATGTTGTATCTGTAACAAAGTTAGTTAATCTATCTACTGTTTCTTCACTTACATACCAGCCATATGTTGGAACAAAGGTCTCATACTTATCTGATACCCAAATATGATACGTGCCTAAAGAATCTTCATTTTCTTTAACTAAATATGCATAACCATTTATTGATGTTTCTGGTAAAGTTGATGTTGTAGCATGTTCTTCTGCTCTAATAAAGGTATCTTGATATTTATCTGGAACAATTAATCCATATGCTAGTTCTACGTATCCATCTGAACCAATTATTGGTGTACCATTTTTTCTTCTTGTGCTTGCATCAAATTTCTTTATGTCAACCCAGTTATTATTTTTAAGTGCTTGAATCTTCCATTTAACTGGTGTCTTTTTATTTGCATCACCATAGAATGGGTCTGAGAATGATTTAGAAGATGTTGAAAATGGCCCAAGGTCAACAGAGCCAATATGTGTTTGCATTTTTACTACAACTCTATTTACTGGAATTTTATTTTTATAAACAACAAATGGTGCTGTATCCTCAATGAAGTATTGGCCATTTAAGGTTTTATTTGCAACACCGTACTCAGAACCATTTTCAGTTCTATAAGATGTCCAATATTTAAAATAATCGCCTTTATCTGGCATATAATATCTTGGTCTTTTTGCCATATCTGAATTAGCATTGTGAATATATGAGTTTGAAAAATAAGAAGCCTTATTAATACCTGATCTTGGTCTAAACTTATAAAAACAGTTTTCTAGTGAATAGAGAAGTTTAATATATTCTTTTCTAGAAGTTAGTAATGTTGGCTGATTGATATCGTCCATTCCACCATCAATTGTTACATCAGCATCTGTTGCTCCATAATAAAACGGGACCTGTGTATTTTTGTCTTCTCCATCATTAAAACTAGATATAATATTTTTGTATACAGAACTATCTTGTGTTGGTCTATATCTATAGTTGCCAATCTTTTGAATATTTTCTGGTATGTTCATATTCCACTCAGCAATTACAGCAGAGTTAGTTCTAATAACTGAAGATGTTTGAAGATGATTTTTTAATTCATCATTTTGAAACATTCTATGCCTCTTCCAGGGTTACTGAGATATCCCAAAAATCATAATTACTTCCGCCACGCTTTTGTACGCTATAAGAAAAATCACTAAAAAACATTTCAACTAATTGATTATATTGTCCAAGATGTCCATAGTCTGTATCATCTTTTCCAAAATTTGAATATTTATCATATGCTAGATATACCCAAAAAGATCCCTGATGGTTTTCATACCAATCAAGTAGTTCAACTCCACCAGCACCACCATCAGAAGTATATTCTAAAGAGTTCTTTTCTTTTACTAATGCCTTTCCATTTGATGGATTAAATTCTGGAGCAAGTGCAAAAGATCTAGAAGGAAGCATACTCCAACTAGTAGAAATTGTCAACTTGTCTGCAACATGATAAGAACGCATTCTGCCATTAATCATTCTTTCACGCTTTTCAATTCTGGTTGGTTTAAAATCAATCGGCTGTCTATTATCATCTGAAAGAATTAAAAATTGATTAAATGTGGATTCGTCTGTTTCTGATCCAGTTGTTGATCCAACCTCATAGCCATTTGGAACATAAACACCATTAACTAGTGTGCCAGAGTTTTCTGACCATAACATTGCTTGTGGTCTTTGATATTTTCTTCTACCAGACATATAGGCAGCAGCAGTTGGGTTAGTAGCCATTATAGTTTATTACCTCTTATCCTCATAGAATCAACCTGCTTAATCTTAGTCATTACTGTATTTGCAATATCGCTTGGACTTGCATCTGATCTAACATTAACTGTTAACTCATAATTATACACTGAAGAAGATGCATCTGATCCAGAATTAATAGCCTTCATTTTATCAATGCCGTGTGTATCTACAGCATATTTACTCATTACAAATTCTCCTGGAGTAAGCATTGCTGGAATAATGTCTGTACCTATTACTGGTCCACCTATAGCAAATCGTCTTGGCTTAATTAATCCACCAGAAGAGTCTCTTTCCCAAAACCAATTATTTAGTCTTGCTGAGGCTGCATCTGCTTTGGCTTGTGCATCTGCTGCTGCGTTTTCTGCTGCAGTACTTCCCTTTTCTCCATCTGAGCCTAAAGAATTATAAAAACCAAGAGAAGATCCGTTTCCGTCATCTTTACCTTGACCAACCTTTGAACTACTTGAACTACTTGATGAACTTGAACTTGAGCCACCACCAGTTGTAATAGTTGTTATATATCTTGTAATATTTTCGGTTATGTTTCTCACTTCATCAATAATGCTTTTAATAGTAATCGAATCGGGAAGGGCATTAATTTTATCTACAATATTTGTCCAAGAACCAGAAGCACTTGCAGAGTCTTCCTCGATTGCCATCATTGCTTTAACGATATCTTCTTCTAGTGCAGTAGCCATTGCTTCTGCCTTAAGAACCATATCTTCAAAATCTTGTAGTGTTTTACCAGCAAGATCATCCATACTTGTTAGACTATCAAGAATAAGAAGTAATTCTGCTTCTTGGGAAGCAAGTTCTGCATCTTCTTTTTCTAATTTATCTAAAATACTTGTTTGCGATGTTAGTGCTGTATTAAGATCTGCAAGTTCTTTTTCATACTTAAGATTTATTGCATCAATTGCAGTTGATCTATCTTTTTCATACTGCGTAATTTTTTCTTGTGATGTCTCAATTGCTTTAACAAGTTCAAGTCTCTTAGGGTCTGTTTCAATCTTATAAATTTCTTGGGATATTTTATATTGTCTTTCAGCAATTTGATCCTTAGTCATTCCTGACTCTGAACCCTTAAGACCCTTTATCTGATTATCTCTTGCCTGTGTTAAAGCATTTGTAGTGTCTTCTGCATATGCTGCAGCATTTTGTGATCGCATTTCTTGAGCAGCCTTTGCTGCTGCTGAAATATCTCCCTGTGTAAGAGCATCTGCAAGACCCAACTGTGTTTGTTGTTGAGCAATAAGTCTTTGATTTATTTGCTGGGTCTCATTTAAAGCCTTAATTCTTTCATCATAGACTTTGTTTATTTCTTCTTCTTGATGATTGATTATAGCAAGATCATTGCTTAACTTGTTTGATTCTGTTTGTTTTTTATCAATTAAATCTGTAAACTCTTTTTTAAGTTTTGATTCATTTGCTTCAATAGAATCCTTTTCGGTATCAATTAATTTATTATAATATTTATTCTTATCTTCAATTGCCTTGTTCAATTCATCTTCTTTTGCAGAAATGTCTTTTTGTATTTGATTTGCTCTTGCTTGAACTAGGTTCATTTGGGATCCAAGGCCTTGACGAGCAACTTGAATTTGACTTAAACTCTTTCCGCCACCAGTTATTGCTGTGCCACCTGTTGCTTTTACAGCAGCCTGATATGCATTTTCTCCCATATTAGGATTTGCTTTTGTGCCATATTTTCTTAATTCAGAAATATTCATTTTTTCTCTTAGTCTTGCTTTAACACTAAGAACATTCTGTGCTGCAGCAGCACCTTGAGAAATTTTTTCTGGGACTGTTTGAGATGCAAAATTTATATATCCTTGAATCTTTGCATTCTTTTGAACATTATTAAGTCCATCTACAACATTCTGCAAACTTGCAGGTACCTTTTCAATTCCACTCTTATACATATCCATGGCAGCGATTGCAGCAGATAATTGATTTGGATCTTTAATCATATCAAGCAAAGCACCAGAAGATAACTTAGGAAGATCTGTTGTCTCCGTCATAAACTTAAGAAGTTCTCCAACTCTGCCCTTATCTGCCAATTCTTGTTTTGCAGACAACCCTTCTGAGACAATACCATTAATTCTTTCTCTAAGTTCTGCTTGTTTTGCAAGGAGAGTGTTTGTTTCAAATTCAGCATCGGTAATTCTGCCTGCAGCAAGTTCGGTTACATAGTATTCATCATTAAGAATATTCTGAAGTGTGTGGTTATCAATAACAAACTTGTTGTTTGTTTTTGCAAGAGTTGCAATTCTTTCCATAACCTTAGCACGGTCTTTATCATTTGTTATTGATTTAAGTTGTGCTAAATTATAGTCACCGCCTACGGCTTTAGTTATTCCTGCTTGGGCTGCCTTGCCTGATTCAGATAAAACAACATCCCCAACCTTACCACCCTTAAGAACATTTTTAGGATTAAATGGATCAACCACCTTGCCCTTATATGGACCGCTAGTTGCCTTTGTAGCAGTCCTCATATACTTGGCTAATTCTGCAGGATCACCAATCATAGAAGTTAGGAAATCAATAAACTGTTGGTTTGAACCCTTCTTAAGAAGTTGTTGCTGCATGCCATTAAATACATCACCAATTACACCCTTTACCTTTTTACCGTCTCCAACTGCTTTAAATAATTCTGCAATCCCCTTTGTGGCATCTAAAGATGCAAGCCTTACCTGCTTAAGTCTTGCAAGAATATCATTTATTGGGTCAGCCTTCTTTGAACCATTTTTTTGTTCCTGTTCAAGATTACTAGCAGCCTTAGACGCAATATCTTGTTTAACAACCTGCATTGTTCTTTCTGCTGCCATTCTTCCTTTTTCAGCATCAATCTGTGCTTTTGTAATTCTTCTTGCTCTTGGATTTTTGGTTTTTATACTTGTAATTGCTGCCTGATCATCAATCGTTGAATATATTGCAACGTATTCTTGAATTACAGTCTTCTTTGTTTCGTCTGGCAAGTTACCCCATTGATCCCAGATAGCAAGCAGGGCGGTCATATCTTTAGTTTTTGAATTTCCATCAGTATTAACAAGAGCAATTGCCTCTTTAGTAATTGGGGTTGGCATTTTTTCAATTTTTTCAAGTTTTTCCTGAAGGTCTATTAGTTTTGTTTCAGCGTCTTCCGATTCAAAAAATGCCTCTAGGTTAATTTCCTTAGTATCCATCTTTTGCATAAGTGCAATTGTTGATGCAAGTTTGTCAAACTGTGCTGGATCCTTTTTCATTAATGCAACAAAAATTTTTCTACTTGTTTTTGGACTTTTAAATGTTCCAAGTTGTAGAAGTAATTGTTGAACTTTTCCTGGGTCCTGCTTTGTGATTGCCAAATCTAGGTTTCTTTGGATTGCTGCTTGTCCCTTTGCATCTGTTCCAAACATATCAACCATTTGACTTAATGCGTCTGGACCGACAATTCCACTTCCTGCTACAGCATTAATCTTTATCTCTAGATCTGTGTTTAACTTTTTGGTTTTTTCTGCAAGAACAACCGATGCCAACTCTTCTGGCCCACCCTTGTACTTGTCTAATAATTGTGTTCGTGATGCTGTTTTAAGTGCGCTTAGTCCTGGTGTGCTATTTTGTAGTGCACCAACAGCCTTACCTGCGTTATCTAATATTGTTTGATTGTTTTTCTTAAAATCTTGTAAACCAGCATCTCTTTTTTCTTCTAATTTACGAATTTTACCTGTTATAACCTCTTGCTTTGAAAGTTCAGATGTTTGTAACTTTTGTTTTTGTAATATTGCTATCTGATCATCATAGTACTTAGCAAATGAATCTGCCTGAGATTGATTAAACTCAAAAGATTGAGCAAACGATGAACCTAATGCTGCTCCAATTTTTTCTGGTCCAGTTTCTGTAAACAGAGCAATGTAGTCATCAAAATAATTAGATATAGCCTCTTGAATATCATCCTGAGACCCTACATCAAATATTGGAACTCCAGCAGAGGCATAATCTTCTGTGCTCATTGATGTGTTAGAAATTTGTTCTTGCACTAAATTCATTCTTACAGTTAGTGGATCTTTAAGTAGATCTACACCACTTGGACCAATAAGTGAAATAATCTCACCACTTATCTGAGAGGTTACAGTTTGATTGTTTAAATTAATTCCAATTTGACTTGCAACTGAATGGGCTTGTTCTGCACTCATTATTCCATCTGAAACATAAGCAGCAAGTTGCAAAGATATTTTCTTAACAGCATTATTTCCACCAGTCACCATGTCTTTTGTAAATGACTCTACAATTGATTTACCAGTTTCTGACTCTACAAAGGTTGCACCAAACTGTTGCTTTCCTCTTTCAAATCCAGTTGTATATCTATCAGATACCGATGTAGATCTCTTTCGTGCATATAGTTCTGAAGCACCGACTTTTCCAGTAAGTTCTCCAATAGACTTCATTTTTTCAGTTGTTGCAGATGTTGCATCTGTAAATCTTGATATTTTTTCTGCTGCTGATCTATTGGCCTTTTCTGCAAGCAATACAGACCCAGCAAGAGCCAGTACAGCCGTTCCAGCAGCAACATATGGGTTAGTTAGCATTGGAGCCATACCAGCCAGTGCAGAGGCCCCAAATAGGCCTCCAGTGACCTTAGCGTCGGCCCCCATCATCATTGCACCCATTGCAACTCCGCCTAGGGCTGCAGATGTTCCTCCAGAGTATCTTCCTACCTTTTCTTGACGAGCCATTTGCCTTTGTGCTCGCTCTTGCTTTGCTAGAGCCTTAGAATTTACAACTCTTTCAGAATCAATCTTTGACTGCTCACGCATTCGTAGCGCTTGTGCATTAGCATGTGCCTTTTCTCTTTCTGCAAGTATAAGCCTTCTTCTATATTGAGATAGTGCTTGATCTATTTCTTTTGCTGACAAGTTATTTCTTAACTTTAACAAACGTGCCTGCTCTTGCATAGCATTTGTAATTCTTCCTTGTGCGTTCTTGCTTAATGGAGAATCTGTTCCAAGTCCTTTGAATCTTGGGTCACCTGCGTCACGTCTTACAGCAAATGCTCTTGCCTGAGATCTTGTTGCAGTTGGCTGCCCACCAGTTTTACTAGCGTTTGGAGTTCTTGTTTCTGTTCCTTTTCCAGTCACTCTGCCAGTTGCAACAGCAGAAGTGTTTTGTCCTGTGTAAGGTATAAATCTACCAGTCTTTGAATCAAAGTAATACTCAGACTTTCTAACTGTTTCTAGTGCGCCTCGTACTGGTCTACCTTTATCATCAAGAACAGATGTATTCATAAACATCTTATTTTCATTCATTCTCTTAAACCAATTAGAGTCTGAAATTCTATCAGACATAATGTTGTCTGTAAGTCTTGCATTTATGTATGCACTAGAAGATTTACTTAAAAACGATAAGCCTTTTGCTTTAGATGGATCAACTGTCATTAAATCTCTTGCTTTTATTTCAAGTTCTGCAAGAGCCTTTACATGTTTTTGATTTTGTGGATCAAACGGATGGTTTTCTTCTCTAATAATTGACTGAATTGCAGACTGAAGATTTCTGTTTTGTGTGCCATCAATTGCAAGAGGGTTTCCATTTTTATTATTCCACTCTAATATTTTTTCAAATCTAGATTTATTTCCTGGGTCGTTTGTTTTAACAAATTCATTTATAACTCTATAGTCTGGACCCATTTGACCAAGAGAATATTTTTCTGATTTTGATGCTGGTCTAGACTTTCCTGCTTGTGCATCCTCTAAACTATCATACACTCTTACTGCTTGAGCGTGTGAAGCATCAAGTCTAAACATTTTATCAACTGATTCCATTGCAGATTTTCTTACTAATGGAGAGTTAGACTTTAGGTCTTTTGCTAATTGCGTTTCATTTCCTGCTCCGTCTTTCATATTAGCAAGGAAGTCTGTATACTTTCTAATTGTTTTATCTGACTTAACTCCGCCTGGATTTGCTGCTGCTACTTTTATTTCATCCCAAACTTTTTTTGCTTTTGGATTATTTGCTCCAATATCTCCACCACGCTTTGACTGTCCACCAGAGGTTACATTACTTAAAAACTTACTAATATTAAATAGGTTTGATTTTACATACTTTCCAGTTTGTGCATCAGGTGCAATACCGAATCTGTAGTTAAATCTTTCTTGCATTCTTTCAAGATTAACTCCATTTGTTCCACCCATGTTTGTCCAAAATGTTTTACTGTTTGGATCATAAATCATTTTTTCCATTAGGCTTTGTCTAAACGCTGGACCAGTAGACTTCTTCCATCTATCTTTAAATGTTCCATCTAGGTTTGAAGACTCTACTTGCTTATCTGCCCAATCAAAAAACTTTTGCATTTCAACTTGTGACTGTGATCTTTGTGATACTGAAAGTTCTGGAATAAATCCTGCCATTAATTTTTTAACTGGTGAGCCAGCAGCAGCATGTATTTTTTGGAATGAAGACCAATCTGTTTTTTGACCAGCCTCTAGTCGTGCAATCATTGCACTGTAAGGAGCAGCATCTGCAGGAGATAGGTTCATTCCAGCAACAGTTTTTTTAAGTTTTGGTAGCACCTTTGCAATCTCTGCGCTAATTGCAGAGTTGTACTCTTGTGGTGTCATCTTTTTTGCTATGTCTGCAGTAGATAAAGCAAAATCTTTTCTTGCTCCACCCTTAACTCCAAGAAGATTAATCATTGCCTGATCTTTCATTGAAGGCATTGCGGATTGAATATCTCTAAATCCAGATGCTCTACTAAATACTCCTGCTGGGCCAACGTCTGCTAACGTATTTCCAAAAACATTAGACTTAGACAAATCTTTATCTCCACGAAGAAGAGATGCAACAAGTTGAGTAACCATCTGCTTCTTTGTAAACTTACCACTTGCTTCTGCTAACTTAGGATCGTATGGTGATTCAAGTACAATTAACTTTCTCTTACCAGTTGCATCTGTTGGGTCTAACATTGTCTTGATTGTTTGATTTGGTGCTTTTAATCCGTGTACATCTCTTGCAATTATTGTTGCACGTTGCTCTGCTAATGCTGAGGTTGCATCTACTGCAGGCTTAACAAATACTACTTCTCCATTTGGTTTTCTATAAATTCCACCAACGTTTGGAATAGGAAAACTTCTTCCAGAGGTTCCTTGAAGCAGTGTTCCAAAATCTGTTGGGGGAACTTTTCCAAATTGGCTCTTTGTAACTGATTCTGCAATGCGGTCTGCTATTTGTCTTGACTGTGTTACTTGGCCAATAGATTTTGGCATTCCGACAAACTTTGCTCCTGATTGTAATTCATCAGGCTTTGCATGAAATGATGGTCTTGCTGGTATCTTTCCTGCCATATATCCAGGAGTTTTCCCTTCCATCATTGCATGTAGGAATCCAATATTTTTTGCAGTTACATCTGCTGGTATAACTGCTTCTCCTGGAGCAAGGAATGCTGGCTGTATATCCCCTGCACCTTTTGGACCAGGTACTTGCAAAACTCCTTCTGCATATCGTCTAACTGGTCTACCTTGTCCGCCAGGTAATTTTGCAACTGCTGCACCAGCACCTGGTGATGCAAATAGTCCAGGGGAAGATGTTGCAAGGGCTCTGGCTTGTGAGGCTGCATTTGCATATGAGTTTGCTAATTTTTGAAGTGCAACATTTTCAACATTAAATACTTGAATAAGTCTTTCATGAGATCCGTGTAGAGCATTTGATGATGCAACATTCTCAATTTCTTGCTGTGTTAGATAGTCAAATCCGCCACCAAGCATTTTATTTTGTCCATTAAGTTTTGCAATTCCACCTCTGATGGTTGCAAACAATTTAATTAGGTTTGCAAGACCATTAGCAAGCAAACCAAATGTCATTAAAAATATTGGACCAATTCCAGCAACCACTGCTGTAAGTATTGTTACAAACTTTTTAGTTCCATCAGATAGATCATTAAACTTTTCAAACAGTTTACCAATAAACTTAACAACTGGTGTTAATGCTTCTAGAAATTGTTTTCCTATTGGCATAATAGTTTGCTTGAATTGTTCTACTGCTGCTTGAAACTTAACTCCAACGGCATCTTCAATCTTGCCCATTTCTCGCTCAGAGATAATTGCTAACTCTTCAAGTGAAGCACCCGATAGTTGCAGTGCTCTTGAGGCTTGGCTTCCTTCTTTTACTACGTTTTGAAATAATGTTGATATTCTTGAAAACTGAAACTTACCAAATAATTGCTCAATTGCTCTTGCACGGTTTAGTGGATCTAACTCATCCAGTGCTCTTGCAAATCCAACAACAGTGCCCTTTAGATCCCCTTTATTTGCTTCAACAACACCCTTGATATTAATTCCCATTTCAGCAAGCATCTCTGAAGTTTTCTTTGTTGGGTTAATCATAGAAGCAAGACCAGACTTTAGAGCATTTGCACCTTCTGATGCATTAATTCCACCTTCTTTCATTGCAGTCATGAAAAAGGCTAGGTCTTCTACATTTCCACCAAGTTGCTTTACAACTGGTGCTGCTTTAGGAATTGCAATTGTTAAATCTTCAATAGAAAGGACTGTTTGGTTTTCAACTGCGTTAAGGAAATCAATTTTCTTTGCAAGGTCTTCTGAAGAAATTCCAAAAGCATTTTGTAAAGATATAGTTGTTTCAAGCGCTTGCTGCTGTTCAACTTGACCAAGGACTGCAAGTTTGTTGGCTTGTTTTACCTGTGCATCTAATGCTGTGCCTGAAAAACCTGCTGCTGCAGCGGTTGCTGCCATATCCATTGTATCTTTGACAGCAATACCAAACTTGGTATATTCCATACCAATTCGTTTAATATTTTCAACTGCGATGTCTGTTGTTCTACTATCAGTAAAAGCATCTCCATATACACGTTTGAACTTTACGGTTGCTGCTTCCATCTCTTTAAATGCCCGTGCAGCATATGAACCAAGCATTCCAAGTGGAATAGTAAGTCCAACCATCAACTGACGACCAGCCCATTGAGTATTCTTACCAAAGTTTAGAAGTTGTGTTGATCCTTGCCTTAGTAATTGATTTAAGAATTGCTGTCTTTGTGCAGCATATTGAATCCTTGTTCCGAGTTCAGTAAATTGTCCATTTGCCATAGTTAAAGATTTTGGCATTATTTTTATTGCATCTACAAAGCCACCGTTGGCTTTTTGCAATTGAATGTATTGAGACTGTAAAGCCTTTACTCTATCTCTACGTGCACGATTAAGTATTTCTCTTTCCTGTGCAAACATACTCGTAAGAGTCTTTGTGTTTGCAGTTGCAGCAGCAGCCGTGTATCTAAAATACTGACCAAGGCTTAACTGATTTTTTTCAAGTGCTGTTGTGAAGGCTTGTGTACTAGTTGCTACTTTTACCTGAGATGCAGAAAATTTTCCAGTCGCATTAATTGACTGAATTAGTTGTGCATTTAATCCCTTTTGTGCATTAGAGGCAGCAAGGTTTCCTTCTGCAAGGCTTTGATGAAACCTACTTAGTCCAGACTGTAAAGTTCTAAGTTGTGCTAAGGCGTCAGCCGTATTAAAATTTATGCCTATATTAGCATTTACGTCTGACAATTTTCATAACACCCCTTTACCAATTACTTGCTGATTGATGCCATCAAGTTGTTACTTGTAGCAGAATCGCTTCCTGATGCAGCCTCGATGATTTCGTAGACTGTTGGAAGATCCAAAAGATCCTCTAGTGCTTCTTTGCTTTCTGAAAGTTCTGGTTTATACTGCTTCATTGCAATTAAGACGCAATCAAGTAGAACGTCCATAGATTTATCATTGTCATCTGCAACAAGTGCTAGATCCCCAAATCTTTTTACAAACGGACGTAGTAGTGAAATTTTTAGTGGTCGAACATTTAGTGTTGTGCCATCTATCAGTGTAACTGTTTTGCTATTTGCTTTTTCAGCCATTATTCCTCCTGTGTTAGTTAGTTAATTATATCATAGACAAGCCTATGAATTAGTCAATTTTTTCGTAAGTTAGGCCCATTCCAATTCCAAATCCAGCCTTTTGTGCATTGACTCCTTGCAGTGCCAAAATATCACTTGAGTTTCTTGCTTCCCCATTGCTATAAACTCTAGCCTTTAGTTCTTCCCATTCATTTTTTTTCCCAGACTGTTTGTCTAGGTCAACACCCTGCATTGCTGCAAGGAATTTTTTTTCTGCATAGTCTAATTCTCTTTTGATTGAAAGAGTTGACATTATTTCTGGCATAGACATAGAGCATTCAAGTTCTTCGTAGTCTTTCCAAATGCCAAGCAGAAACGCCTCTGCTTCAAGTTTTGCCAAGTCTAGTGTTTCCCAAGTTGATCCACTATCTGTTGCTTGTTTTTTTACTGGCTCTTCGGATTTTTCATTTACTTTAATTCCCGCTGCAATATCTAAAAGATGATAGATGTCTTTTAATGTAAAACTATCCTCGACTAGTTCTTTTGATAACGAAATTTTTGGGTAATACTGTTTCATACATATTCGAGCACACTCAACTAAAGCATCGATTGCACCATCATCATCTTTTGCTGATTTGACATACTCAAAAGCAACCATAAACTGTCTTAGATATTTTATTTTTAATGGTGTAATAAACAACTCTGTGCCATCTATAAGAGTTAGGTAGTCGCTTTCATATACTTCTGTAGCCATTCATATAGTATACCAAAAACAAAATTGCCCCGCTCAAGTTAATGAGCAAGGGCAACCCTGTATTATTAAGTTTTTATTTAATGATTATTATGCGCTAACAGTACGATCTACGATCTTACCGTATGATGCATTATCATTTGGAAGAAGACGGAATGATACTTCGAACATTGTCGCTTCGTCTCTCTTTGCTGCTACTGTAACATTTTCAATTGAAAGTGCACGGTATGCAACGTAAACACGCTCTACGTTTAGTGCGGCGTTTCCAGTTCCTGGACCAACTGCAATTAAACCACGCTCAACTGGGACATCTCCGATGTCGCCTGCTGAAAGTCTAAGGGTTGGGTTTGATGAAACTGTTGCTAGATCCTCATTCTTTCCTGCTAATGAAAACAGGAGATTCTCTAGTGTTGATTCTGCGAATGTAGTATTTAGGTTTACCTGCATGCCTTGCTTAAATAACTTAGCAACGTCAAGTACCTGGTCTACTGCTACTTCACCGAAATCTGGCTGGAATTGAATTTCCAAACCATTCATTGTGTATCCAACATTACGGAAGTCTGCGTCATCTGCAAGGGTATCCTTGTATGAGTCGCCTGCTACGTATGCTGGCATGTCTGCGTCTGCAAGTGCGCCATCTTCGTATGTGAAGAGTGCTGCTGCTCCAACGATAATATCGTTTGAACTACCACGTGTATATGCCATATATTTCACCTCTTTTTTCTTATTAGATTAAAGGGCTTGTTTCCTCAAGTACAAGTATAACAGCCTTTTTTATTTTTAAATTATGTCTTTGACTGCCTTTTTAGGCTCTGGTGACCAAGAAGCGTTTGTAAGCCCACTCATTTGGTGATAGTCATAGTCTATAATTATCTTGTTACCGCCGAAGGTTCTGGCTGTTCCAAAATCAATAATGTCACGGGTTTCTTGTAGTTGGTAGACCTTGAAGTTGTGAAAATAAAACTGGTTATCTAGAAGAATTGGAACAGACTGAGTTCCAACATTTATTTGTTTATTCATCGCCCAATTATTTATTTCTTCTGCTGTCTCATCAAAACGATCCATCAATCTTAAAACAGACTCTTGTATTGTTATCATTTTTTCTACTGGGCTAGAGCCTGAAGCATAAAAATAATACATAAGTTGTTCACACTTTATATGAGGAAATCCAGTTCTATTCATTTTAACAAGCCTATCCCAGGTAGCAGCAACACCTTGTGTGCTTTCTCCAAAGTATTCCGTTAGGTCATCTATCGTAGATGGGGTTGATGGGAAAAAGGGGAATGTTGCTTTTGAGTTCCCATCGTTTGCTTGAAATATTTCAGAAACCTTTTCTTGTAGATATTTGTTAATCCACAATACTGGTGTATTTAATACGCTAGAACTTTCTTTCCATATTTCTCCGTAAGTCATGCTATCTTAACCCCCGCACTTGCTACCCATTTAATTCCAGTAGACTTGCCAACATTTCTACCGCCTCTTTTACCTGCCTTAATGTTTTTCTTATAGACTAATGGATTACTAAAGTATTTATCTAATCCGCTTACTCTTAAAAATGATTGCTTAAAGTAAATACTAAAAAATTCATCAATTACCTTTTCAAACTGTCCTTGTGTTTGTCCACCAGGGTTTTCTACAAAAACTTCATTTTTTGTGTATATGACTTCTCCATCAATTTCAAATCGCAAAGCAGATGCTTTCTTAGGGGTAATTGTTACGCCAATTCCGTTTTCCATTATTCTTGCTTTGTCATAAAATGGGACTCTTGATCCATCTTTAATAGAAGAAGACTGCTTTAATTTAGTGTTAAATGTTAATCCTAAATTACTAATAGTGTAATCAATATCAAACAACCTTGCCTTTGGGCTTCCTGTTTGACTCCATTCATAAACATGGTGAAGCAGTTGTGGGGTAATGTTTGCGTTTGTATCTACATACTTTGATGCAAGGGCTACAATTTCTGGACCAAGATTTGAATATAGTTCTTTCTTTCCCAATTGCAAGCCTTCTAGAAATCCATAGGAGTATTCAATTACATTATTTAAATCTTTCATAAACATCTTGTCGTTAAAGGTTACTCTCATACATCTACCGCCTGATTTTCTGAGCGACGGATTACTAACTTGTAGTACTCTACGTTACCAAAAGGACCAGAAAAAGGATCCTGAGTTGCTATTTCAAAAATAGTAGACTTTCCTGCTCGGGGCCCAGAAGTTTCTGTATAAATCTCATTGCAATTTTTATCTTTAATGTTAGTTATAATTACATTTGTTATAGAGTTGCTTCCTTCTAGGCTAGAAATTCTTATGTCTGTCTTTGTTCTTCCTAAAAGAATCTTGTCTTGTGTAATGTTTATATTTGGAGACATCTCTTCTTTAAATGCCGTCCCTGCTGATGCAAAAGAACAAGCAATTGTTCTATCCAGTATCCATGTTTTTTTAACATCTCCATATGCCCCTTGTTCAACAAGTGGATGATATACGTCTGCTTGCATAGGAAAAATAAAATCTGGCTCTTCGCATATCATTAAATTATCCCTGGTTTAAGAATATTATTTGAATACTTATCTAATATCTTATCTACTAGCATATTGCCAGTTCCATCAAAAACTGATTTGTCAAACTGAATTCTAAACTGATCTGTATTGTATGCTGTAATATATCTCTTGTAATAATCTAACTTTCCACATTTAATATCCTCTATTAAAAGTTTTGTTGCATATTCTACATCCGATGGAATTGTTAAATATCCAGTTGATACAACAAATGTATAATCATATCCTTGTGGAAAAGCAATTGACTTGTATCCATAGTATCCAAGATCTCCTCTACCTACTGGTAGGTTTGGTGCTGCTGCCTCATATCTATTAAATGAACCAGCCTCAACTCTTTGTATTGCAGAGTTATCTAAAGTTATTACAAAATCATATATATTATTTTCTTGATCTTCAATGTCATAAACTAAAACATTATTTTCATAAACTTTTAGTATTTTATTTGCATCATGCCATAGCGGGAAATAGTCTGTTCCTTGACCTACTGCCTGTATAATTTGCTTATGATTATAAAATCCATTTGGAATTATTGTATCAATTATTGCTCTTGAAACTAGTTCAAACATCCTGTACTCTGCAATTTCAGAAGCAGTTGTTCCAAGTTTGTTTGCATTAATATATGGTCTAATAATATCTAGGTTATCATTTAAAACAGTAGTTCCTGATAAATTTATGACCTTAAATAAAAATTTTCTATCAAACTCTAATTGCGACTGAGGAACTACATATAGAAGTTGTGAGTCTGCATTAGATGTTGTTGGCAAAGTTTGGATTGAGTGATCCACCAAATCCTCAATATAAATAACATAGTCTGTGTTCGCTAATGGAACATCCCATGTAGTTAAAATTGGATAAGGTGGAACTCTCAAAACCTCCATGAATTACTTACCGAATTCCTTAGCAACTTCTTCTGGTGTGGCAACTCTAATATGTGAGCGTGTAAGCCACTTGTCTGCTGCATCCTTTTCAACAATGTTGTAGCCACGGTATACCTTACCTACCTCTGACCAGGTAACATTCTTAGTTGAATAAAGAGCAACTGTTTCCTTCTTTTCAGTAGGTAACTTCTTGCTAGGCTTTCTTGATTCTTTTGGCGCTGTTGTTGCTCCAATGATACCATCTGCAACTGATCCAAGAGCCTGAACTTCTTCAGGTGCCTCGTATGCAGGGGCTTCAAGGGCATCTACAACTGGTACTTCTTCTACAACTGGAGTTTCCTCAATAGGTTCTGCAACTGGCTCTGTAACAACTGGTGCTTCAAAAACTGGTGCTTCAAACACTGACTCTTCTTCAATTGGATTATTATTCATGTATTCCATAATTCCTCCTTGTTAGTATTATATCATTATAAGTAATAAAGGGGAGTAGGAGAATTAACTCCTACTCCCCCTAATTTTTACTGTTTACAGATTATGCATCTGCTGCAGCGTCAGCCCATGCGATAGCATCTTGTTCTTCCCATTGAATACCGAAGCGAACGAAGACTGTATATTCTACAGTGTCCTTCTTTGGCTTGTATTCACGGTTTACAGTGATGTCACGCTGGAATCCCCATACACGGTTCTGTGGGAATGTCAAATCGACATATCCTGCAGGGTAGTATGGAACTTCTTGTACGTCAATTCCTAGAACACGTGTTGTACGTGCTCCACCGAATGTCTGATCATTACCGTCTAGGTATGATTGGCGCATTGCTGGAGTTCCAGCAGCACCTGCGTGTGAACCAAATGCTTCTGCAATTGCATCAGCAAGTGTACCGTTATTCTTAACGATACCTTGGAAAACATCTGTACCAGCGTAGAACTTTAGATTGTTCTTGAGTGCACGATACTTACGTGGCATTGCAAGAATAATCTTTTGCATAACTTCTGGAGTCCATCCTCCGTTAGCAACTGTAACAACTGCTTCGTGAGAATCTCCTTCAGTCTTGACACGATTTACGAAACCGTTCATGATTGACAAGAAGTTACCTGTTGCAGCGTCACCGTTGATTGCAAGGTCTTCGATATCATTACCGAAAGCATTTGTCATCAAACGTACGATGTGGTCTTCTAGTGCTGCACCTTCGATGTTATCTTCTAGTGCTTCTGCAGATACTTCCCAGTCAAGACGAATCTTCTTTGTAGTCAATTCAACCTTTGAGAATGTTGCACCTGCGTTTGTGTAGTCGCCAACTGCTTGCGCTGCTGCACGAATAACACGCTCTCCGACGTTTACCTTTTCGAGTTCCATTGTATTGGCTCTCATAGTAACACGACGGCCATCTTTAGCGAGAATGGTTGCATCCCACACGTAATCAATAAAACGACGTGCTTGCTCTGGGCGTAGGATACCTGATCCAGCCTCACCTGAAGGATTTACTGCATTTGGTCCAGAGTTAACTCCTGATAGTGCTGTTGGGATATTACCCAAGACACCACCATCGGTGTAATTACCTGGTGTGTTTGAACCTGCATCTGATCCAGATGCGAACGCTCCCTGACCCTGATAGAGTCCTGGTGCTGTTCCGCCTAGGTTACCTGAAGTACCTGGCTGGTTCTTTTCTATATTTTGTTCCGACATATTGTCACCTCCTGTGATTTTTTCTAAATGAATAGATCGGCTGTTTTGAGGAAACTACCGCCCCATAGGGATTTTTCAACCGTTTCAGGTTGATTCTGTACTATCTCGCCGAGATCGCCAGACTTTCGGAAAGCAGTGTCTTGCTCTACAAGTTCCACACGCTTACCAAATTCATTAAATACATTTGTTGCTGATGCAATATCTTTTGCAACTGCTTCAAATGACTGTTTTGCTGTTTCAATATCTACCTTTGAAGACTTAAGCATTTCTACTTCTGCCTGCAAAGATTGAACTGTTAATACTAGATCGCTAAAGGCTTTTTCAAGACCGTCATTTGTTTCATTGACTGATCCTTCAATTACTTCATCTGACTTAGGAGCCATAGGCTTTTTCTTAGCCTCTGCTTCTTCATCTGCTGGAGTTTCAGCAGCAGCCATAGCAGCAGATTCTTCTTCATCAGTCTTTGGCTTTGCAGCCTTTTCTGTTGAATCTTCATCTTTTGCATCAGCCTTTGAATCACATTCACATGCGTCCATAGCCTTTCCGCAATCTGGACATGTTGAAGCCTTTGTAACTTCTTCCATATTTGCGTCTGCCTTGAGAGCGACCTCTGTTGTTTCAACTACAATATCAGATTTCTCAACGATCTCTTCAACTGTATTTTTTGTTGATTTTGCCATAAGGTTTTCCTCCTTGTTAATCTTAGAAGTATTAATGCCTTTAGCACTATCTACTAAGAATTTCATCATGTTTATTTTTTCGCTATCTGTTTTTTCAACGAAACCTATGTTCTTCATTTCTGTTCCAGTGACTGGACTCATAACGGTTTCTTCTTCTGACAACAAAACAATGCCAGACTCTTTATCATAAAAAACATTTTCTAAAACTGTTTCATCACCTTTAACAACATCTATTCCATCAACTTTTTCAACTGACATTATGTTTGCAAACTGATTTGCTGGGGAATCTACAAGACTCAACTCTACCAAATCATATTGCTTAATAACTCTAATAGTTTTATCTGATTTTTCATCATATGCATCATCCCATTTATTCATTTTTCCACCAATTGAAAAACCAGTTAGAGTTCCATCTAGAACTTTTTCCCAAGTGTCTTGTGCACCCTTTGAAACATATGCGGATACAAAAACTCCACTGTAAAACTTTTTTGATTCTGGATCAAAATACTTATCTTCTTTAAATGAAACCATTTTGCCTACTGCTAGTGGCTGGTGCATTTCTCTAATGTTCCCTCGGAATTTTGCAAATGCATCCATTGATGCTTCGGCTGTTACGATGTCATCTTGCTTATCAAGGTTATCCAAAGATGCAAATCCTGAGACAATTCTTCTTTCCTTGTCTACTTTTGCAAATGGTAGGGATAGGCGAACACTGTCGCCCTTAGTATCCCAATGGGCTTTAGATATATTCATGGTTATTATATTATATACCCTTTTTTATTAAAGTATCACTATTTGGACATTTAAATAATGTCATCAAATTTTCTGCCTTCGCCCTTTGGATTACGACCACTTACTGTGGCTGGGCTATCGGACTGGTTGTTAGTTCTTTCTGTGTCCCTTGCTCTGTTTGAATTATCGGTTGAGACTTGTTCTGGCTTAAGTTGAAGTGGTTCGTTGCCACCCTCAATCTGTGGAAGACCAAGAAGTTCTCTGCCTTCGTTTGGAAGCATTACCTGAGTCTTGACAAGTCGTTCAATAATCTGTGATTGTGCAATCTCATCTGTTAGAGTAAGTTCATTAAACTTAAACTCTAAAATATCTGTTTTTTCTTTAATAATTTTATTGATCATTTTTTCAAGGTTTCTTTGTGCTGGTCTTGCAACCTGCTCTTTAAATGTGCGATCTTGTGATAATGCTGCTGCTATTGCAGCAGAGTCAGATCCACCAATTTTAGAAAGAGGAACTTGATGAGCAACAAGAATATCATCCCTATTCTGTTTTCTATATTCTTTAAATGATGCTTCCTGAATTCCGTTTTCTACTGGATCCATTTTAAACTCTACCTTATTAGTATCAGAGTCTCCTGGTAATGGAATATAAAGAGTTCTATGATTCTGCCCCTTTAAACCTGTTTGTAAGAATCTAAACATCTTGTCTTCTGCTTCAGCAGATAACTTTGCACCCTTAAGAGTTACAACATATCTTGGAGTTGCTTTGTTCTGGAAGTAGTCAATGTTGTACTGTGATGCAAGTTGATCTCCGTGCAGTGATCCGATTGCAGACATAATGTCTGGTACCCCGTAAAAAGTGTTTAGTGGTGAATATTCTTTGAAATGAATAATTTCATTTGGTCTTAGATCTGTTCCAAGTGGGTTTGCATTAGTTGCTCCAAAGTTACGAAAGTAAACAACTTTATTTGCAATAACTTGAACGAATCCATCACGAAGTCTGCGAACACGCATTGTTGTAGAAGGGATATGCCCAACATATCCAATTTCTCCACGAGTAGTTCTACCAACTTCAAGGTAGGCATTACCAGTTGACTGAAGATCAGTAAAAACTTTTTCCATAGTTGTTGTAAAAGAATCTTCATCGTTTAAAGACTCAAGCCAGTCAGTTAGTTCAATCTTTGCTCTTTCAATTCTTTTTCTTGCATTCTCAGAAGTCTTTGGCTCTGATGCTTCTAATTTAAGCATAGTTCTTTTTGAAACCTTAAACTCGTATCCAAGACCAACAATGTTTTCTACCTTAGCATCAATTGCTGCGTGGTTAGCAAATGATGTGTCATAGAAACTTGCAAGTTCATATAAATTCCAAGGTGGAGTAATTACATCAAATAAACCATAAGCGTTATGAAAAATTACCCCTGGATTAATTTCTTTTGATCTTGCTCCATTAATTCCAGTGCTTTCTGCTCTTGAACTATCAATATAGGATTGTGATGCTTCTGTTTTTAAAATACGAGAAGTTCTTCTTTTAAAATTAGCATCAAGTCCTTTGAGGTCTTTGATTGTATCCCAAGATTGGTTAAAAGGATCTTGCTTTAAAAAAGTATCATCTTCTGGAAGAGGAGTATCTGTTTTTGCTCTAATAAAAAATTCTTTGTCTTCACTCATTAATCATCACTTCCATACTTTGCAATAGTATCTTTTGCTGCTTGAACTGCGCCAAGATCATTCATAGAAGGAATTAATCCTTCTGCCATTCTTTGTTTTTGTTCTGAATATTCTTCTTCTGAAATTCTGGTTAATCCTGGCACAAAAATACATTCTCCATCGCCTTCATCCCCGTAATATTTTGCTGCATCACGGAGTTTTGCAATCTGTGTTATGTCACCCTTCATTGACTCAATATTGAGTACGGAGCCAGTTCCATCAGTAAACCACTTTCCGTTGGCCCTTTTGTAAACATATAGGCCCCAATCATAATGCTTTTCAATAATCTTTGCACGAGATTCGCCTACTTGCCCCTTCATCTTGGGCAGTGCTTTACGCTTTTTCTTTGGATTTTCAAGATTCATAACCATAAGTATACCATATTATACTGGGTTTGATGTTTGAGACTGCCACACAATATCTGTATAAAGTTCATATTGATATGAGTTTAACCTAAATGTTCTTGTATCGTCTACAATTATTTTATTTGTACCAACATAACTCTTATAGACATCAGAAGGATCTACTCCATAGTAGGACTTTGTTGATAAAACAAGTACTCCATTCCAAACATATGCTGAATTCCAGTAGTCCCACTCTAACTCTAAAGGACCCAGATACTTGACCTTAAACCAAGGTCTTTCTGTAATATTTTGAACTTCCTGCAAGTTTGTAGACTTATAATGAGAAACAAGATTAACAAGAAGTGGACCATTAATCTTAATTGATCCAGCGTAGTTATCAAAGTTAACAATACTGGAAAATGATACCCCCAGCATTCCCCATTCTCTTATAGTTATGTTTGGCTCTTTTACAAGATTGCCATTCCAATAAAACCCAATACCGTTTTCAATTTGTCCAGTTCTTGCATTAACAGCATATATTTTTGCTCTTTTACCATCTGGATGATTTGCCACCATATAAAACTTTATAAGATCATTTTTGCCCTCAACCTCAAAAATTTGTGTTGGAGCATATGGGAAAAAGTCTTGATCATATCTAATTGCTGCCTGCATAGCCATAACTTTATAATTAGAAGACTTATTTGGATTTATTTGAATTGATAGTCCACGATTTATTAATGGGTCATACGAACCTTTTACCTGTATTCCAGAATTTTTTGTAAGGTATAAATATGGAGAACTACCCTTATAAATTGTGTATGGATTTGGCTTTTTATAATCATAGTAAATACCAGTTTTTGTATATGGATAAATCTGAACACCAAACCTGCTTCCAATTGGATTTGGAGCCACATCATTATAAGCCTGTGATGCTAGTTGCAAACTTTTAACTCTAACTGGATTATTAAGAATTCCACGCACTTTAAAATTTAAATGAACAACTACCGCAAGATCATTAAAATTAGTTCCTCTTGGTGGATATAATAACATTCCATCAACTACTTCATATTTAGTGTTTATAAAATTATCATATATTGGATTGTTGTTATCATCATAACCTAAAAGATATGTTCCTGGCTCAACAATTCCATTTTGCAATGGTGACTCTATATTTGTAAAATAAGAGTCTTTAGCATTTGCACCTGTTGAGACATACTGAAAACTGACATAAGATTTTACTAATGAGTTTGAGGTATCATACTTATATGTTTTTGAAGATCTATTTTTTAAATCTGAATAATCTATATAACCAGTGAAAAGATGATTGTCAAGAGATTCGTAAGTTCTCTGAATTGGATTCTGATATTCAGAATTAAGTTCATCATATGTCCAAGAACCAACCTGAGACTCTTCTACAAACTTTGATGGTGCTGGATAATTTATATTAAACTGCATAAAATCTAGATCATAGTAAGATTCATTTTTTGCATCTGTAACATATTTTGCAAAATATGACAATGGTATGTGATCTTCCCAATAACCATCTATATCTATATCTAATGCAAAAGTATCAAAGTAGTTATTTGGGCTTAAAGTATAACTTGCTATATGATTTATTAATTTTTGAGTTGGATATGAGTTAATATTTCCACCATCTAAAATATAATCCCAGAAATATGAACTTGCACCAACATACTGACCAGCATCATAGTCAATGTATTGATTATAAGTATTAAACACATTTTCAAAATTAGTTGGTGTTCCAAAATCATTGAAGCACTCAGAAATAAAAGAATAATTTCTTTCGGTTGCAAAACCGATCTTATATATGTTTCCTAAAAACATTTTAGAAAGTGTTGTATCTCCACCTACATATAATTTAAGACCTGATCTATTTCCGAAGAAACTAGCAACATCTTGTCCATAATGTGAACAAAATGTATTAATATCCATACCCGAAATAAACTCTTCACCAATATTTACTGAAACAGTTTCATATATAAACTTTTCTCCAGAAGATTTAACAATCTTGTATTCTAACTCCAAAGTAGTTTGTAGTTCAATAACAAAAGAGTTTCCAGTAATCTGGTCATCAACCTTAAACAATAATTGTGGGGATGACGGTGTAGCCAAAACTTTAAACACTCCATAAAAAGATCTAATTGGAGTATTTGTAACATCTAAACTATCAAATAAAATATATCCGCTTGTAGAGTTCCAGTCAGCATTTGGCCTTAATTTAAATAACATGCTTGATTCATTTTGTATATTTTTGCATGCTGCATACCACTGTTCAGTTGTTTTATTATTAAAAAATATCGTTGGCAAATTGTATTCTGGAAGAGATAGCACATTATTTGATGTAACTAGATTATCTATAGATGCTTGAGACCAACGACCAATATCTGGATAAGAGTAATTATTTGAATAATTTGAAAATGGATAGTCAATAAAAAGAGAAGTTCCACTATACGATGCATTAATATTTTCTGGTACCTCAACGCCCTGACCGTAAACAAACCTTCGTTTTGCAACAATTGATGGAACCTGATAAGGATAAATTGCAACACAGTCTACTTCAATTGGAGATACATCTTCGTATGCATAAAATCCAATCCAGTCTTGATTTTTACCTTCAGAATTATATTTATCTGGTAAAGCAAGTTCTGAAGTTATCATGTTTAATGAAATTACCTGCTCTCCATTAATAAGAAGGTTTGCCGAGTTATTTGTTAATCTAACATGAACAATCATTGGCCTTACCCATTCACCAATATAGTGAGATCCATAATAATTATCAATCTTTAAAATTATGAAAGGGCCATCTACATAAATTCCATCCAAAGATGAGATTGGTCCACAGATTCTTTTCTTAACACTTGTATCTGAATTAATTCTGAGCCACATCTCTAGCGTTTGTTCTTTAAATTTACCACCCTCATTTAAAAAACCATTTCCAGGAATTATTAAAGATGGAAGATCTCCATTTTCTTTTAATATTGTTGTACTTGTAGATCCATAAACTAAAGGAATCCCAGAATTTTTTGCAACAAGTGCATTGTCAGAGACCATATAGTATCCAGGGGAATCTGACAAACCATAAGACCTTGCCTCAATTGCATATGATGAATCAATTGCTATATCCGAAGGAACTAAAACTTTTTGAGCACCTAAAGATGTTGAATTAAACTCTTCTGACCATTGACCAAGAGTTATTCCATTAACAAGAAATTCATAATCATTTTGTGAAATAGAACCACTAATATACTTTATCTTCAACACAATTCTAAAAGTTGTATTTTTATTTGGAATCTCAAAAGTTTCTGAGACAAACATCCATTTTCCATAAATAGATGTATTATAATTTTTTAAATTTTGAATTATTTCACCACTTAGTGGATCGTAGTACTCATACCCTATTTCGATTCCAGCAATATAAGAACTTAATGAATTTATATAACCACCAATAGAAAATGTAGACATGTATGGATTTAGTGTTGTAAAATTACTTAAGTTGTCACTTATGCAAACTATTTCACCAAAATCTTGAGTGCTTAACTCTCCAGTAAGTTTAGTAATTGAACTATCTGTAAAAGGCTCATCGTATACGGAGTCAAACTCTTGCGAAGACCCACCAGTTACTGACCAATTGAAAACAGATCTTTCTTCTTCATTAATCAAAGAAATATAGTCTGCTTTATCATCCAATGCCCACAAAACCGTTGGGTGTTCGGCAAACACTTTTTCTGCATATAGATTTGATGGAATAGACATTATAGGTCTATTTTATCATACTATGCGGGTAAACCATCTTGGAAGTGCATATCTATTTAAGCCAGTAATTTTTTTTACACCGTGCATAAAAGAGGGGTTATCTGGAAAAGCAATCATATCTCCAGTCTTGGGTTTAATCTCTATATCATGGTCTGGGAAATAAATTTCTCCACCACCATAATTATCATTTAAATATATTAGTGTTGCAATATCATTTGGTCTAGATGTATCAAAATGTGCTGGCATATCTGCACCTATATCAAATTTTGAAATATGTGTCTTTCTTTCTAAAAAATCTTGAAATGGTCCTTCATAGTCTTCAACTATTTGACTGTATGTTTTTTTTGCAACATTTTGCAATAAACTTATTACATTTACATCATTTTTTGAAATTTCCTGAAACGTTTGTATTTTAAAATAATCTATATGCTCATATTTAAAAAAAGAACTATCTGTTTTTTTTGAATAATCATATATGATTTCTGCAAGTTCTGAACTAATAAAGTTTGGATAAATTTTTATTAAATCTGAACTCATTGTATCTTTACCTCACAATAATCTGTTGTACAGTATGCTTCACCTTGAGCCTCTAGATTATCTACTCCGTCGTAAATTGCACTAAAGTCAATATGCTTTAACTTACCTATATAACTATTATACTCCTCTTCTGTGATCTGAGTATAAGGCTGTTGTGGGTAAACTGTGTTTCCCATTGGAAGAAATGAAACTGCCTTTAGTTGTCCCTCGTACATATTAAGTGCTGGAACAATGTGCTTTGACTCTGTTTCCTTATCAAATGATAATGTTACAGAAACTCCATTGTCAGACCAGTACTTTTGGGCTGTTGCAGCAAGTGCAATCTTTTCAAATAAGGTTACATCCTTTTCAGATCTTGGATGACCTGATTTGATTGGAAAATAAACTACTGATGTATTTGCTGATACTACATCGTTTTCAATTGTGTACCCTGCTGCTTTGAATAAGTGCATCATTGGATCTGTGTTTCCAAATCTAACTGCACGAAGGAAGAAGTTTCCTCCAGGTCCCCAGTGAACTCCAGGAGTTGCACCAGAAAGAATTGAAACTGATCCTGATGGCTTAACTGTTGTTACACGAATTGATTCACGAACACATAGCCATTCTGAATACTGATGATCATAGTGACGAATCTTGTTGTATCCTTCATCCATCCACTCACGAACAATTGGCAAACCCTTTTGATCTGCAAATGATGCAATACCTGTTAATGATGTACCAATACGACGGTTGCGTTGCATGATACCGTTTGTTTGTGGCCAGTGTGTTGGAACAAGTGTTACAGTCTTTCCATATAAGTATGCAAACTTAAGGGTACGCAGGAAGTCCTCCTTAGATTCATGACGATTTAAGTGCACTTCTACAAGTGTACATAGTTCGTATGATTCCAATGGCTGCTCCGCACATGGGTTAAATCCCATCACACGATAATCCTTACCGTCTGGCGCATCCTTTAGTCGTCCATAATTACGAGCAACATCAAGCCAGATAAAACCTGGTTCTCCGTTTTCTGTAATTAAATCTACATAGTCTTCGTACTTTGTTCCTACTTCTGCTGAAATAGAATTGTTAGACATCCAAGCCCAACCTGGATTCTCTGGATCAAATGAGTTACGCTCTGGGAACATTTCTGAGTTTTTTAGGTTCATAAATGTGTTATCGCCAGCGTTACCTAAAGCAAGTGTTGCTGATCTGCGAACATTACCTGATACCACGCAGGTACCAATAAGGTTTACAAGGTCTACGATAGCACGAGAGTCTAGTGTTTCACCCGCTCTGGAGCCTATTACACGGTCTATATGGTCATGCAACTTGATAAGAGGTGCAGGTCCTGATGCAACGCCTCCAAAGCCCTTGATAGGGGCTCCTAGAGGTCTGATCAAATCGTAGTTAAATTTCTGAATGTTTTGGTTTGCTCTAAGGTATGAGTTGATTAGAAGTCTAACTGACTCTACCCATCCTTCACGAGTGTCTGGAATTTCAAAGATCTCTTCTGGCTCTGTTGGGGTATAGATTGAGAAATTCTTATCCTGTCCCACTGTATCAAATCCTACACCAATGCCAAGCATTAATGCATCCATAACCCAAGCAAACAAGGCTCCTGGATCATTCTTGTCAAGGTCCTTTGTAGAAACCATTGCACAGTTTTGTAGTGCTGCAGAGTTCTTCTTCTCCATAGTCATAGTAGTTCCAAATGCCCACATGCCTCGTCCTGGTGGTGTCCACTTTAACTCAAACATTCTTTGGAATGCTTCTTGTGCTGACTTTTGAGCCTTGTAGTCATTCCATGGTAAGCGGTTTTCTTTAGCATGATTCTTCTGAACTGAATACATACCTTCAATTACACGACGACAAACTTCATGCCATCTTTCTTTATTTCCATCTTCCTTCATTCTAGAATAAGTACGAATAAAAGTAATTTCTCCAAGTGAATTTTCTGCTGCATCTTTAAAACCAAATGGACTTTCTGTATTCTTGTACTTTTCTACAAAGTCTTCTGGAAGTCTAAAACTAAAAAAATCTGTCATGTGTATCGTCCTTTCAAAAACGGAATAATGTTAAGTATAGCAGAGTTTTATAAAAGTTAAAACTGTAAGTAAATCTTTACTTTAGAGTTAACAAAAACTAAAATTATCCAATTGGAATCCAGTGTTGTTGTTGCGATCCAAGCATTTGTGATAATGGTGATAAATCATATGCAATTGTAATTCTTGGAGTTGTTTCGCTCCAACCACCTATTCCGTGTGGGTGACCAGTTTCTGAAAGAATTGCACGATTGTTTTTGTTTATATTATCAAAAAGATCTTCCCCATTGATTCTGTATCTAGTATATGATGGTTCTGCATTTACACAATAATATCCATGAAATATTGGTGCTCCAGTTCCATTCATATGGTCATGCAAGCCATCTTTTGTTTTGTCATTAAGTTTTGGATCAAAGTTGTAGTTTATATTAAACCATCCCTGAATCATATATTGTTCTTTTTTAATATCTATTTCATAATAACTTGTTGCTTCTTTTAACATATCTTCAATATTTGAATACAAGTTATAAATCATGTGATTGTGAAATTGAAAAATATTATATCTTTGAGCAAGCATGCTTGTAAAATTTGGATATTTTGATTTTATATCATTAAATTCTTCTTTAGATAGTCCAGGTAGTTCTCCATTTTTCAAGGATGTCTCTAGTTTTAAAACATAGTCTACTAATTCAACTAAGTTGTTATCTAGTGATCTTTCAAAAAATTTGTGATCTTTTTTATTATTGTTCATTTATATACCTTTTTCTTCCAAAAGTGTTTTTTATAACCAGAATTAAAAACACTTCTAATTATATTTCTTTGTTTGTTTATTTTTTTAACTTCATCCATACTTCTTACTATTTTTGAAACAAAATTTGTTCTTTTAAATGGAATTACCTGAACCAGTGGAGTTCCTTGTTTAATAAAACCTTTAAAGTTGTCTTTTACCAAAAATGAAAAAAGTCCATCTGAAGCAAAACTATCTGTATCTATTATTGCAGAAATAGCAAATAGGGGTGAATCTTCACGATGTTGTGGGTTAATGAATATACTACTATATCCTGGACTTGTTTTTACTAGCCAAACTAGATTAACTCTAAATATATGATCAATATATTCATCTTTATTTATTGGATATCCAGAAATCTGTCTCATATCATGCATACCAGTCATTGGTGTGCAAATAAATTGTTTCATGGATTGTGGAACATCAAATATTTGTTTTCCTTCTGTTGTGTCTATGTATATGTCAAATGGGGCCTTTAATATATACCCGCTTGTTAAAATATCTAAAAATGCCATACATTTTTTAACGGTTAATTTTTGTACGCCACTTGAAGGTGACTGATCGTTATCATAAAAACCTGGAACTTTTCTAAACCATTCTGGCATATTTTTTGAAGATGGTTCTGGCTCTGGAAAAGTATCCACCATTTGTGGAAATAAAGTAATAAAACTTATTTCTTGATTTTCAGACTTCATCTAACAATTATATCAGACTGTATCTGGTCTGTCAAATGCTAGTGATTTTTCTGTAAAGAAGTTGTCATAAGGTTCACAGTTAATAGAAAGTTTTTCCATTTCCATGTCAATTGCTTCAACTACTAAAATATCAACAAATCCACTATGTTCGTGTGAATATCTCTGATATGTTGTATCTACTTGTGCAACATTAAGGTACTTGATAACTCCATCTTTTTTAACTAAAATGTTGTGTGTATTAACAAACATATCTCCATCAATAAATACAAAGTTTTGTGCTACACCTGGGGTCAAAGAAATAATTGTTGTTTCAACTACTGGTAGATTTGACAAATCTTCTGTTGTTGACCAAGAAAGCCAATCATTATTTTCTCCAAGATCTACAGCAAGAACTTTGTCTCCTACATTAAGGTTTTTTGCCTCAACATAGCCATTAGTTGTAAGAACTTTTGTTTCAATTGATATTGAGTCACGCCATCCTGGTGAGAATCCAAACACACCGAATGGTGAGAATCCAAACACACCGAATGGTGAGAATCCAAACACACCGAATGGTGAGAATCCAAACACACCGAATGGTGAGAATCCAAACACACCGAATGGTGAGAATCCGAATACTGAGAATGGTGTAAATGAGAATGTTGTAACATTTGAAGAGTATCCAGAATAGTCAGAGTTACCATTTGCATTTGTTGCATAGACTCTGTAAGCCTGTGTTTGTCCAGCACCCTGTGAAATATTAATAGATGTTCCAGAAGTGTCTCCTGCTGTTCCATCATTTCCTTCGACATGGTAGTTTGAAATTGCTTTTCCACCGTTTGCTGGAGCAGACCATGTTACTGTATCATAAGATGCTCCAGAAGGAGAAGATCCACTTGGTGCAGATGGTGCTTGTGGAACCGTTGTAACGGTTACAGAATTTGATGCAGCAGATGCTGGTGATGTTCCATAAGCATTTGTTGCAGTCACTGTAATTGTTGTAACTGCTCCTGATCCAAATCCAGTAATCGTTATTGGAGAAGATGAACCTGTTGCTGAGTGAGTCATGTTATGAACACTGCAGAAACCAGACGCTGTAAAAGATGTTGCAGCATTTCGATTATCGGGTGTAAAGGTTACTGTAACTGCACCGTTACCAAATGGACGACCAGTTCCAACATCTGTTGCTGTTCCAATTGTTGGTGCATCTGGTGCCAAGAAGTCATTTGCTCCCTGACTCATTCTACCTGCTTGCTTTGACATATTTAATCTCCCCTATTTCTTTAATTTTTTTATTATGCTGATAGGTCTCCGAAGACTAACCATCCTGCTGAAGTCTTCATTGCTGTTACAACTGAGTATGTTGTTCTGAACTTAAGTCCAGGTGTTCCAACTACGCTGTTTGTTGAAGCAAATGATGCTCCTGTACCTGATGCCTGGTAGAAGTCAATTGACTGCCCAGTTGAATATCCAGTTGCAGGAAGTGTGATTTGTACTGCTCCAGTTAGTGGAACAAACTTATCTGCTTCTCCTGCTGCAAGTGTTGCTGATGATGAAATTGCTGTTGCAATTGTTGTAATAGATGGTACGCCAACCTTTGTTTGTGTACCGTCTGAGAATGTTATACCTGCTGATGCTGTGATGGCACCTGAGAATGTTGGAGCATCTGCGACTGCAATTGTTGCACCACTCTTTGTGATATTTGTACCAGCAGTTACTGCTTCAGAAGCATTAAACTGTGCGTAGTTAACATTTGTAGTTCCAAGTGTGATTACTCCTGTTGTGCTTACAATAAATCCCTTAGCAGCATTTGTTGTTCCAGAAGTTACGAAACAGAAATCTCCTGTTGAAAGTTCTCCTGATGGGTTATTGTCTGAATCTGTAGCACGAGTCAAAACATATGGAGTTGATCCAGAGCCAACTGTGGTTAATGTATAAATACCGTTTTGTGTTGCTGTGGTTTGATCTTTAACCAAAATACGATCTCCAGCAACAATTGAAATTCCATCAATTGAAGTAATAGCACGGTTTGTATCGGCAGTGAGTGTTGCACCAACGCCATTTGTACCATTGTTATATACAGTTGCAAGATTTAAATTTGTTGCTACTTTTACTGGTGCGTGAAATTGAATTCCAGCAGCAAGGCCATCAACATACGCCTTAGTTGCTGCGTGAAGATCTGATGTAGGTGCACCTGAAAGTGTAAGTGCTCCTGTCATTGTTCCGCCAGCAAGGGCTAACTTAGCATTAAGTGCTGTCTGAGTAGCAGTTGAAACAGGCTTATTAGCATCTGAAGTATTATCAACATTTCCAAGGCCTACTGAAGACTTTGTAAGTGCTGCTACTGCAGTTGAAACCTTTGTATCTGCTGCTGTTCCTGCTGCTGCAATAGCCTCAGACTTAGCGGTAGCAACTGTTGTTGCTGTTGCAAGAACTGAAGTATCTGCAATTCCATGTACAGAAGTTGTTGCTGAATTATGTGTTGTTACCTGACCTTCAGCATATGTTTTTGTTGCTAATAGTGTAGTATCTGCAATTCCATGAACATTTGTTGTGTCTGCCTCATGAGTAGAAACTGCTGAATCTACGTATGACTTAAGAGCAAGATCTGCAGTATTTAAAATACCATGAACACTTGTTGTATCTTCACTGTGTGTATTTATTAATGTATTTACTGAAGCAGTTGTTGCTAGTGCAGCAGTATTTGCAATTCCGTGAACACTAGTTGTTCTAGCATTGAAGTCAGTAATATAAGTTTCAACATCTGGCCACTTGGCAAGAACTGTTGTATCTGCAATTCCATGAACATTTGTTGTATCAGCCTCGTGAGCAGTCACAACACCATTTACATAATCTTTGTTTGCTGCATCTTGTCCACCTGTTGGTGCTGGAAGATTTGTAATTTTATTATTATCCATATTTATGTTTCCAGTCATCTGTGTTCCTGACTTTGAAACTTTTGCATTAACTGCATTCAAAATTGTTGTTGCAAATGATCCATCATTATCAAGTGCTGCTGCAATTTCGTTAAGTGTATCTAATGCTTCTGGTGCTCCAGCAATAAGATTTCCTAATTGACCTAGTGGGATTTTTCCACTTGAATCAAGTGTTGCAACACCATTAGATGCTGCTTTTTGAGTTAAAAGAATATAATCATCTAGTGATCCACCAAGGTCTTCTAGATTCTTAAAGTATGATAGGTCAGACCATTCAGTCGTACCATCACCTAGTTTAAATTGGTTTGTGTCTGTTTCTACACCAATTTCACCCGCAGCAAGTACTGGGTTTGCATTTGTCCATTGAGAGGATGTTCCTCTTCTTTGTTGCATTCTTGTTGACATAATTAGTTCTCCTCTGTACGGGCTGCGTACTCTTTATTATTTAAATTTTTCATTAGTTCACTCCCCCGCCATCAAGGACGAGATTTAGTGAACCAATATTGTTTAAAACAGATTTTACAAAAGCAGTTGTTGCTATTTGTGTGCTATCTGTTGAAAATGATGCTGTTGGTGCTGATGGTGTTCCAGTAAGTGCTGGTGAAGCCAAATCAGACTTAAGATCAAGTGCTGTTTGTGTTGCAGTTGATACTGGCTTTGCAGAGTCTGCTGTATTATCTACAGAACCTAGTCCTACCATTGACTTTGTAATTCCTGAAATAGTTCCAGTAAATGTAGGTGAAGCAAGTGGTGCGTATGTAGATGCTGCGGTTGCAGAAGCAAGTTTAGCATCTAGTGCTGTTTGTGTTGCTGATGATACTGGTTTATTTGCGTCTGAAGTATTATCAACATTTGAAAGTCCAACTGATGACTTTGTCAATCCAGAAACTGCAGTTGAAACTGCTGAGTCTGCATAAGTTTTTGTAGCAAGTTGTGCTGTATTAGCAATGCCATGGACATTAGTTGTGTCTGCTTCATGTGAAGCAAGGTCAGCACTTGAAGCCTTTGTTCCAACAAGAGTAGCAAGTGTTGCTGCTGTTGATTCGTCTGCTGTTAGAGCATCTGCAAGTTCTTTTAGTGTATTTAGTGCTTCTGGTGCTGAGTTTACAACTGCTGCTACTGCAGTAGATGCTGCGTTATCAGCATATGTTTTTGTAGCAAGAGCAGATGTATCTGCAATACCGTGAATATTTGTTGTATCTGATTCATGTGAAGCAAGAGCAGTTGCTGCTGTTGTTTCTGCACCTGACTTGGCATTATTAGCCTTAGTAGTTGCATCAGATGAAGCAGTTGAAATTGCTTCAGACTTAGCAGTTGCAATTGCTGTAGCCTGTGCTGTAGATACTGGCTTGGCTGTATCTGCTGTATTATCTACTGACCCTAAGCCAACCATTGACTTTGTTACGCCAGAGACTGTTCCTGTAAATGTTGGGGAAGCAATTGGGGCTTTTGAAGAGATAGATGAAGCAATTGTTGTAAAGAATGCTGGATCATCGTTAATTGCTGCTGCAATCTCGTCAAGAGAATTTAGGAGTCCTGGGGCGCCAGCAATCATTGTATCAAGATCAACAAAATAACTTAGAGTTGACCAGCGATTGGTTCCATCACCAATCTTAAATTTATTTGTATCTGTTTCATAGCCAATCTCGGCTGCTGAAAGAATTGGGTTTGCTGATGTCCACTGTGCTGCGGTACCTCTGCGTTGCTGTTGTCTAACTGCCATTTACTTCCTCCTTATGGGGGCTGCCCATATCTATCTTATTATAACATCCAATTTTTAATTGAAGTTATCTATTGCTACTCCACCATCGTTGGTAGAGGTAAAGTCTGTGTCTGATGCATTACCAGAGTCTGTGCTGGCTGTCATTGGACTATCAAAAAACCCAGAATCAATAAACTGACTTACAATAAGGCCTGTGCCATCAATTGCTGTATCGTGAATGTGATCTGGAATATTAGTTGTATCTTCTATTGTTGCTTGTGTATACCAAGAACCATTGTAATAAAAATTAACTCTATTTGTTAAAGTATCTAACCATTGTGTACCATTGGTTGGTGAAGAAGGAGCAGTGTCGCCTACAGCCATTGATCTTGAATCAACATACTCTTTAGTTGCTGCATGTGTATTAAGAGTTGGGACTCCTACTGTTACTGCATCTCCAAATGTACCGCCGTTTGCTACGACTAATCCATTTTTGACTTTGAAGTCTTTATCGACTGTTGCCATTTATTTCTCCCCTGTACTACATTTTTGTGGGGGATTTTGAAAGGATCCCCCAAACCTTTAACTATTTACTTAAGCAATGTTCCCACAACAGTAACTGTTGAGTTATTGTTAGCAGTTGTTACCTGAAGTTGTACAGTATCTCCTGAGACACCTGCTGAAATTGATGATGCTGAACCATTGGTTCCAACAATACCATATTCAGTAATTGCAATGTTATCTGAAGTATCAAGTGTTAAAAGAACCTTTGAAATTTCAGTGTGGGTTCCGTAGGCAACCTTTACAAGGTATTCTGCTGAACGCCAATCTGCTTTTAAGAAGCCATGGGCTACTTGAATTCCTGCTGTAGGTGCTGAAGTTGTTGCTGCAACCTGTAGAGCAACTGAGTTTAACTCAACTGATGTAAAGTTTGGAACAACTGCTTCAAGAGCATCTACTGCTCTTTGTGCTGTAAAGTAAAGGTTTGTTGTACCTTCTGTTAGGTCATCAGTATCAGAATCTGCTACACCGTTTTCTGCGGTAATAGTAAGTCCTGCACCTGTTCCTGTAATTGTGATATTTGTAAGTGAAGCACCAGTCAAAAGATCTGCTGCTGAAGACTTAGCACGAGCATCTGTGAAGTACTGTGATGATCCTTCTGCTACATCAGATGTTGTAAGTGCATCAGCATAAGCCTTTGCATCTGCTTCAGCCTGATCTGCATATGTTTGATAAGCAGTTGTGATTGCTGTCTCACGAGTGTCTGTGTAAGCCTTAGCATCTGTTTCTGCTTGATCAGCGTATGTCTGGTAAGCAGTAGTAATTGCTGTTTCTCTACCATCTGTGTAAAGGTTGGCTGTTGTTACTGCATCAGATTCTGCTGTGTCAGCATAACCCTGAGCAGTTGTAAGAGCAGATGTAATTTCGCCATCTGTGTAAAGGTTTGCTGCTGCTTCTGCTGCATCTGCATAACCTTGTGCTGCGGAACCTGCAGATGTAATTTCTCCATCTACATAGCCCTTAGTTGCTGCATGTAGGTTTAATGTTGGTGCACCTGACAATGTCAAGGCTCCAGTCATTGTATCTCCAGCCTTTGCTACTCTTCCAGCAACTGCGTTAGCAGCGTCTGTTGCGTAGTTTGGATTATCTGCAATTGCTGCAGCCAATTCATTAAGTGTGTCAAGAAGTGCTGGTGCTGAATCTACAAGGGCAGATACTTCTGCATCTGTGTAAGCGTTAGCGTCTGCAATTGCTTGACCCTTAGCAGTTGCAATAGCAGAGTTACGGTCTGTAACTTCTGTACCAATTGCATTTGAAATTGCTGTGTTACGGTTTGTAACCTCTGTTGAGATTGCACTGTCTGTGTAATCTTCTGCATCTGAAAGTGCTGCATTAGCCTTTGTAGTAGCATCTGATGCTGCTGTTGAGATTGCATCTGCTTCTGCCTGGTCTGCATAGCCCTGTGTTGCAAGAACATCTGCACCCCACTTGACTGAAGAACCTGCTGCTGGAGTAAGAACGATATGAGAATCAGAATTGATTGTCATTGCTCCTGCGCCAGTGAAGTTAAGTGTATCTCCAATGGTCTTGTTTGTTAATGTTTGTGTGTTGGTTGTTCCAACTACCGCACCAGTTGCACCGTGTGCTGCTGTTGCTGATTCGTGATCTGCAAGGTCTCCTGCTACAAGCCCTGCTTCTGTTGCTGCAGTTCCTGCTGCATCGTATGCAGCATTAGTTGCATCAAGTGCTCTTTGGTTTGTGAAGTAAAGGTTTGTTCCTTCTGCAAGATCTGCAGTATCGTGGTTTGAAAGACTTGATACTGTACCAGTTACATTTGCTGTAATTGTTCCTGCAGCAAAATTACCTGATGCATCACGCTTTACAACCTTGTTTGCTTCGTTAGCAGATGTTGCTGTACCACCGATAAGACTAACGATGTAATCTTGATCTGCTGTTTTCTTTGTAAGAACGTCAAAACCGTTAACTGTCGCTGTTGTACCTTCAACGATAAGACCACTCTTAATTTTAAAATCTTTATTTACTGTTGCCATTTTTTATATCTCCTTAGTTATGCCTTAAGTCCCATACGTGCGTAACGTACAGTGACTGGCTTGATCGCAGGGTCTGGAGTGACTGTTAAAGCCACGGTATTTCCAGTGCGAGAGACATCAATGGTGCCAATATTCCCATCATTGTCGATAGTGCCGTACTCGCTGACATTTACATTTGTACCGTCAACAAGAATTGTTAATTCAGTTGCATAGAACTTATTGTCCCCTGCAGAGGTCTTTGATATTGAAACAATATATTTGACCATTCGCCAAACTGTGGCGTCAAAGTTATCAACAACAGTTACGTTCTCAATACCATTGATTGTGTTTTCATTGTTACCTGCAGAGCCCAAGTCTGTAGACTGAGCAGTTGCGGTATCGATTAAATCTTCATAATTTTCTTGAGTCGGTCTATCACCTGTTTGAAATAGACTCTTAACTGTTGGAATTGATACTTTAGCCATGTGGTAATTATATCACCTTTTTAATTATTTAATTAAAGAATATAGTTGCTATAGCCAATAACTTGAAGAGGAATTCCTGGAGTATTTCCCAAACCAATAGCCACAATTTGAATGGCTGAAAACTTTACTCTAAAAGGAAGTATGTCTGTAACTAATGTGTTTCTTGTAAAATCTTCTATTTTTATTTCTGCGTAATCTGTTGGAAAGATTCGTTCTGTTTTGTTTTTTAGTTTGTCAAGTATTAATGCTGTAGCCATTAATCTGTTACATCTTCAAGAATCTTCATGCTACCCTGAGCAACTGTCCAAACTCTTGTAGGATCTGAAACTTGAATATCAAAGATGTCTCCTGTTTGTAATACATGGGATTCTTCTGCTGTAAGCCAAACTGTAAACTCTCCAACTAGGTCATCTTCGTCTGCTCTTGGATGTAATGCCATTACTGTAATAGCATCATCAGTAATTACTCCAGGGGTTGAGGTAGGTCTTTTAATCTTCATAGCAATATCCCATTCAGATCCAGCACCCTTTAAAATTAGTGGGACTTTTGCATCGTCTGTTACATAAACCTTAAATCCAGAAGTATCTCCACGAACCACAGTCCAAATAACTGTAGGTGGAGCATTACCAATATCGTATGATGTTTTGGATCCTCTTGAAGTTGCCATAGTTTATTATATCACTATTAGGCTAATCCAGCCTTTAGTGCCCCCCATGTACCGTTGCCTTTTGCCTCAACAATAATAATTCCACTTACATCTTTTTTTGCAACTATTCCTACTGCTCCTCCTGATTGCGTTGTAGTTAACCAACCATTATTTGCAACATAAAGAACATCTCCATTATTAAAATTACGAGTATCAATATTTTTTAATACACCAGCAACCACACAGACTCCTTGAGCATTATTTGCTAGGTCTTGTTTTAATAATCCTAATATTGGACTGGTTGTTGAAGGAACTGCTTTATTTACTTTAGTTGCTGTTGAATAATCAGTTACATAAACTGGTGTTCCAGCGGGAAGAGTTTGACCAGAAGCATTAATTACACTAACCTGAATAACAGATAAATCTAATCCAGATAAAGCATCATTAACATCTTCAGCAAGATTAGCAATATCCCCATGCACATTTACTGCATCTGCTGCTTGTGGATAACGTAATGGAAAATCTCCAGATGTTTGTGCCATAATGTTTCATTATACCATATTTGATTTAACAACTTGACAACATTAAGTAAAAACTGTTATAATTATACATAGACACCTAAAAGGGTGTCGTTGTTTTCTAAGGAGGAAACTATGATTAAATTTATCGAAAGAAACAAAGAGATCATTAGCACACTCAGTATCGTGGCAGTATTTGCTGTATTTTCTAACACTGCTAATGCTGCAACAATTAATAATATACAGCCCAAACAGGCTCAGATATCGCAAACTACCTCGCAAGAGGTTTTTTTGGTTTCTAAGGAAGAAAAACTGAAGAGTTTTGAGAATAAGACATCTCTGACCGATTTAGAACTTAAAGAACTCCTATCTCTAGTTGGCTTCAAGGGTAAAGACCTTGTTGTTGCTTGGGCAGTAGCAAAGAAAGAATCTAATGGACGACCATTTGCTTTTAGCGACAACCGTAAGACTGGTGATTCGTCTTATGGAATGTTTCAAATTAATATGATTGATGACCTTGGTCCTGATCGTAGAAACAAGTTTGATCTTAATTCTAATGTTGAGTTATTCAATCCCGTAAAAAATGCTGAAATTGCATACTATATGACCAATGGTGGAGAAGATTGGTCTTCTTGGAAGGGCATTACGCCAAAGACCAAAATGTGGATGAGCAAATTTCCAAACTAAAATAAACAACTAAAAGCACCTATGGGTTAAAGCCTGTGGGTGCTTTTTAGTTTCTCAGTATTAAATTGATTGCTGCTCTAGGTGCTACCAAAGTCTCAACTTCATGCTGCAAATTTTTAGGAATAAAAACAAAATCTCCCTCTACAAGATGATATTCATTTTCTAGGTTATCACCTGTACGCCAAATCATTTCACCCTTAACTACCCACTGAAACTGATCTACGTAATCGCTATGCTTACTTCCAACTACCCCCCTGTTTTTCATCAAAGATACTAAACAAAAGTTTCCATTATATATTTCTTCTGAATACTGAGAAAGCCCCCACTCAGTTACTGGGTCAAGTTCTGGAATTATTGACATATAAATATCTTTTTGATCATAAAGTTGAAAAGCCATCCTTGACCAAAATCTACACTTTAATCTCATGTCAGAAGACTCGCCCTCAACAAAATCATTTAAGAGATATGATCTATCTGGAAACTTTTCTAAATCTTCATGAACGTATTGTGATATAACGGAAAGAAGTGTATCCCAGGATGGAAGTTTTGGAAAAACATTTTTAAAAATATGAATTCTATTTTCTTTACGGGCTTGTTCTACAAAAGACATATCAATTTTAGTGCTTTTTAATTTTAAACTATTTATTTTTATAGAATTCTTTTTATATTCTTCCCAAGGAGAGATTTCATTGTTTATCATTTTAGCCAACTAACTACTGAATACCTAGTTCCTTCCAAAACTGGAAGAACCGAATGATTATAAACATAAGTTGACGGAAACAGTAAAAGTTCATTTGCATTTGGTTTATATGTTATATTAAATCTTGGAAAAACAATCTCTCCGCCCTCATAGTTGTCGTTAATGTAGTAAACAAGAGAAAGCCTTCTATGAAAGTCTTTATGATCATCTATATGATTAACAAATTTTTGACCTTTCCCATATTTTAAAATACTATAGGAATCATGCCATATCGTCTCAAGTTGGTGCTCTGACTTATAATCTACCTCTGCGGGTCCAAAGCCAACTAAAAAAATATTTGATAGTGTTGCATTAAAAGCCTGATCTAAATTTATAAAATCATCAATAATTGACTTTGAATATGGCACAACAGATGTAAGAGTATCTCTATACTCAGTATCTATCTTTACTGTGTCATTGCTCTTAATAGATGATGGAATCCAATCTCTTCTTGCACTAATCATTCCTTCTTCAATATCTGCAATAAGGCTTGTGTGATTTTCAACTACATCTGAGTATATAAAAATTCCTGGTGCTAGTTCTTTTTTATTCATTACCATTTTCCAATTGGACAAGATGCTTTTTCAAGTTTTGATTTAACCTTCATAAAACATCCACATTTTTTACATTGAGTTGTTAATTTTATAAGTTCTGGACATGTTTTACAAATTTCAAATCTTCTATTTGATTCTTCTTCGCTGGCCCATTCTACATTTGGATTTACAATATCCCAAGGCCTTGTTTCGCCTAAATTTTGTTTATACTTTTCCCATGCTGAAAGTTGTTCTTCCATTTTATTCTGGTGCCTTAAACTCTTTACCGTCCCAAACTGAAAAGTCAGGAACAACCTTATCTTTATCAACAACTATAACTGTAGGATTAGATGCTAATCCAGCACGAACTTGAGGACCTTTATTGTATGTTTCATCATCAATATTTAATACCCAAAATACTTCATTATTTGCTAAAAATACAAATCTTTCATTTGCCATTTTTATCTCCTTTCTTTAAAAGTATATCACAATATGATTTTTTAATCAACAATTGTTATAGTATGTACTGCAGTCTGCATTAGTACATATTTGAACATCTCCAGCACATGGAGTACAGTCAGGCGTACATCCAGGAGTTACAGAAGGGGTAACCGAAGGTGTTACTGCTGGTGTAACTTCAGGTGTAACTGCAGGTGTTACTGCTGGTGTAACTTCAGGTGTAACTGCTGGAGTAACGGCTGATGGACAACCAGGGCACTCAGAAATATTATAGTTTGGACATGTTGACGCTGTGTGGCAAACAGTATATGTTCCACAACCATCAGGGCAAGGATATGGGTATGTAGGGTTAGCGGTTATTCCAGTACCGTAACCAACGCATGCTTGACAATTTACTGCTGGTGTAACTGCGGGTGTAACTGCAGGTGTTACTGCAGGTGTTACTGCAGGTGTTACTGCAGGTGTTACTGCAGGTGTTACTCTTGGGCAACACTCATTATTGTCAGGATTAAATGTACCTGGGCATTGCTCTTCATTTGAAGCATAGTAACATCCTGAGCCATAAGGTGTAACTGCTGGGGTAACTGCTGGTGTAACTGCTGGTGTAACTACAGGTGTTACTGCTGGTGTAACTGCTGGAGTAACGGCTGGTGTTACTGATGCCCCACCAACAGGTCTTCCATCACTATCACAACACTGAGTTGGATCAAAACCGCAAGGATCATACGGTGCAGAACATCCTGTTGCTGGAGTGACTGCAGGTGTTACTGCGGGTGTAACTGCAGGTGTTACTGCGGGTGTAACTGCTCCTGGCCATGGTCTGCCATCACTATCACAACATGTATCTCCACATTGTGAATCATAACTTGAACTCATGCCAGGGAATGGGCATGTTGCTGGTGTAACTGCAGGAGTTACAGCAGTATACCTATAAATATATAATTCAGCAGCGTAACCACATTCAACAGAAGTATTTGCTCCTGGAATCTGTGATGCAACTGTTCCATTATTTTGTGCAGTTGCTCCTTCAGCATTATCAAAATAATACGACCATTCATATATTAGGCCAGCATTATTGATTGCATTTGCTGCCTGTGATTCAGTTAGTCCTAATACAGAAGGCATTGTACATCTTCCTGGAGTAACTGGTGTAACTGCAGGTGTAACTGCGGGTGTAACTGCTGGAGTAACGGCTGGTGTTACAGGGGTGACTCCAACATATGTGTAATATCTTATGCTGATTATAGTTTCATAATTAACCAGCGTACCTGCTTGAACTGATTGTGATTCAACTTTATTATTTAGATTTTGATCTGATGTAGAAACTGGAGTACTTATAACAGCATAATTAAGATGAGATGATGAAAATGCACTTAAAGCATCTGATGATGTCATTCCAACTACATTTGGTACTAAAACCATACCTTTTGAAGATGCCCAGGATCCAAAGTTTAGCATCTTTTACCTACGCCGTTAAATCGCCTATTAAAAGCCAAGTGTTTGTATCAATTTTTACCAATATTGCACCAGAGTATTGTGCTGCAATCTTTTTATTTGAAAACTTACTATTAATTGTTACTCCGACTGCTCCTTGAAAAATAACATTGCCAGAACCATTGCGAACAATCTCAACTTTTTGACCCTTAATAAATGGAACAGAACTATTTAGTGGAACTGTAATTGTTACATCAGAAGATGAGTCAACATTTAATGTTTTCCCAGCATCTGTTTTTGCAATTGTATAATTAGATAGAGTTGTCACTAAATCTGTAGCATCTCCATAATAACGCCATTCACCATTATGGTAATACTGAATTTGATTAATTACATCACCATTATTATTTTGTCTTACAAAACAAACTACTCCATTGCTTGGAGAAGTAATTGCTGCATCTCTTGCAGTAAGGTTTTGAAAATTATTAACTCCAGCCTTTGCATTTGCAACGGTATCAAAAGTTACTACAGAACCAAATCTTTGATCTGCTGTCCATGTATATTGAGCGTTAGTATTAACTGCTCCACCCAACGCATACCAAGTCTGATTTGATGCATTATAGATATATGCTACTTTTCCATCTGAATTAATTGTTGCCATCTGATGTTATCCCCAATGCTCTTAATTCTGCTTCTGTAATTCCAGTTGTTGCAACTAATTTTGCAATTCCAATTTCACGAAGTTGTTGTTCTGTAGTTTTTTCTATTGTTTTTGCTTTAGCCATTATGCACCAATCTCTCTCCATGCAGAACCTGACCATACATACATTTTAAGCGGTGTTGTATCTGAATCTACCCATAGGGCACCAGTTGATGGATTTGAAGGTTGTGATGTTTGATATGATGCCGTAGCATATTGAATATTTGTTGTAACTGCAGTTGTTGAATCAACCCAAATATATCCATTATCAATACCAGTTGGCATTGATGCTAATACAGCAGATCCAAGTCCATCTGCCTCAATATTATCAATTCTTGTATCTAGTGCCTTGATGTGTCCAACTACTGAGTTTGGAATTATTTCTGCTTCTGTAGATACCGTGGCAGATGTGCCATAATGATACAACTTAAACGCTGCTTGAATATCCGCTGCCTCATCAAGACCTGGGATTTTTGTGGGATAAACTGATCCAATATTTTCAGAAGCCATACCTTAGATTATACCACAGTAATGAATAAATGTACTGTTTGTACTCCAGTTAAACTTGACCAGGAATTATCAGAATATTTTACTGCTTTTACTGTCAGTGGCAGAGCAAGATTGTCTCCATCTGTAATAATTTCACCAACACTGATAGAAGAAGATACTGGATTTTGATTTAAAATGCTATATTGAATATTAAAATTTTCTGCAGTAACAGATCCAATAAGTTCTGCTGGAACGATATTAATTAATGGTACGTTTATCTGTCTTACTCCACTTGAATTAAATGTTCCAGTATTATTTAGGCTATGGGTATTTGGAATTAATTTAAATAGTTTTACCCACTCATTAGTTCCAGCATTATTGATATATTGATAGTAGGCCAGATAGTCTTCATGGGATCTAAGATTGTTTATGCATAGGTCAAAAACTTTTGGTGTTTGTCCAATTGCAGTTTCGTTTGGATCTCCATTACAAATAAAAATTTGACTTCCACGATCACCTTGTGGACCAAAATCAACTTCTAGATTTATAGTTGCTGGGCCACCTAAAACTGTTATTTCGTCATTAGATAATAAAACATCAGGCATTAGGATGTTGCTCCAGTAATTTGATCTGTAACATTTAATGTTCCAGTCAACAATGTATGAACATAATTGTATGGTGTTGAATTCTTTGTAATTTCAACATCGTAAACATAGGTTGTAGAAGAATTCATAGTAGTTGAATCACCAGGACGAATTGTACAAGTAATATAGTTTCCAACATCACCACTTGTAATAACTGCAAGTGCTTCAATTTTTGAAGACACTCCAGCAGATCCACGGGCAGTTGAAATAGTAAACTTAGGGTTTGTGTATTGTGTCAAATCAAATGTTGCACCATTAGAATCTTTAGGGTAAATACGAAATTCGTAAGTATCACCCTTATAGTATGAAATATTATATGTACCTGGAAATGCCATAGTTTTATTATACCACGCTGACGTATATTGATTTGATAATTACTGATGCATCATAATCTGTACGTATTTGAGGGATTGCCCCATTACCCCAAATTTTTTGATTTTCAATAAATACATGTTGAGTTACAGTAATTGGATATGTGTGCTGATATTTGAGGGAACCAATAAATTGAGCAATATCTAACTGGCTATTAGCAGAATAAGTTCTAACCCATACCTCTGTATTGCTGCTATGGGTTGTTAGTTCAAAACTGTAGGTTATAAAAACTTGAGAGCCTTCTTTTAACCCTTTAAAATTAAAAGATCTAGAGTGATCATTCCACAAAGATGTACAACCTTTTGGAATATATTTTTCATTTGAAAGTCCTTCAGAATTTAAGAATACTGTTACCCATCCATCATCTCCTTCTGAAATTCCAAGTTTTATTGGTTTTTCAATTTTGTTAGTATAAGAAGCCCACCCTGCTTGTTGACCTGAAGAGGATAGACTGCTAAGTCCATCTGCCCCTTTTGGTCCCTTTTCACCTTTTGGTCCAATGTTTCCCGTGAAACCTTGTTCTCCTTTTTCTCCATCTTTCCCATCTCTACCTGCTGGTCCTTGAGGACCTACTGGGCCAGGTACTGGAAGAAAAGAAAGTACATTATCTTGAGAAGCACCAGGTTGAGTTTGTTGAACTTGTGCTGCATAACTTGATTTTTGAGCACCAGGGAAATCCATAGATTTAGAAACAGCCATGGTTAGATTATCTCACGTTTATTTAAAAATTAGTTATTTGTTTTAAATGATTTACCATCAACACGGATAACAGGTGGTAATTCAGGTCTTGGTGTAGTAACTTTAACAACAGCCATTAAAGTGCTCCAGAGACGTCACCAATGACTCGTATGGTACCAATTACAGGTGTCCACACAACAGTATCAATTGTAACTTCTAAATCAAATGTTAACTCTGCAATAGCAGATCCATAACCTGTTCCCCAAAATTTTGTTATCTCTGGAGAAGCCTTAATATCTACATATCCATTATGTGAGACAACCTCTAGTTCATCAATAATGTCACCCTTAAAGTCATAGGCGCTTGAAACATATGTCCAGTCAGAAGTATCAAAGTATGTGGATTCGTCATTATCTAGGAATTCAACTCTAATGGAAGCAGAGTCACCTCTAACAACATTCCACTTAATTTTTACGGGATCAGCACCAAAAACATCAGGTCCACAAATAGTCATAATCTTGATTATACCATAAAAATTCAAAAAGATACTCAGGATAGGTGGGTATGAAGAGACTATCCTAAGTACCTATAATAAAATTATATCATATGAGCGTATATTAAAAATAAATCTTCAGGTTATAAAAAGTTTATCAAATCGTTATAATTAAGAATGTCCGTTTTGTCTATTAAGAAATCAATTGTCAGAAGTAGGATGGTGTATACTTAAATATATATAAGAAAAGAACTATCTTTAAAAGTTTTATATTTATATATCTTATATATTATATATAGCAAATAGGCAAATTAGATTATTTTTTAGTCGAAGCAATATGTTCAAGCAAAATTTTATACATTTCGTCAAGTTTCTTTTCTTGGCGATCTCTAGATTTTATAGAGTCAATTCGTTGATCGTCCAAAGCGGTTTCTAATCTCGAAATTTGGTCTTTCATCGATGATCCAGAATTGGGTTTAAGTTCGACGAGATAATGCTTTACAAGCCATTTAATTCCAAAGGCGATTGTAGATACAATTGTAAGAATTGCTACTATTAATGAGGCCCAGTCTTGAATTGTCATAACTAGATTATTATACATAGTGTTTTTTATTTTTTGAAACGGTATTTATGGCGTCGCCGAAATAGAAGTACTACAAACCACTATATGCTCTACTATGACAAACATTGACTTATATGAGCAAGTTATGGTATTATAGACATAGGAAAGTGGTGATTTATGAAATGGTTAGATGATGTAGTTCCAAGACGCCTGGATAATTTTTTCACCCAAGAACAAATGAATGAAGCCTATAGGTATGTTAGACAAATGGAAAAACCATATGTATCCGAGCATACTGGATATTTTTCATCTTTTATCTTTTATCCAGAAAGAATAATAAAAGAATTATTTGCAATTGTTGATAAATATGCTGAAGATGAAGGTGTTGATTTTAAATCAACTAGTCTTCAAACCCATATAGGTAAATATACGCTAGATACTGGGTTTAAACCAAAGTTAACACCACATACAGATCTAGGCCTTGAGTTTCATAGTATTACTATAAGTGTGTTGTTAAAAAAGAATATTGAATGGCCTATTGGGGTTAATTCAGATAGTTGGATTTTAAATCCTGGAGATGCCGTGATTTTTTCTGGCACAACACAAGTTCATTGGAGACCTACTATTGACTTTAAAGAAGGTGACTTTGTAGAATCTTTGATTATTCAAGTTACAGATCAAAGACAAAGAAGAACTAAAGAAGATCAAGGCCTACAACAGAAAAAACTAATAGATTTTTACAACAAACTATTTACTGATGGTAGATTTATCATATGAACAAAGAAGATGTAGTAAAGTTGATGTCTGATGTAGTTGAAAAAGAAAACATTAAGATGGCTCAACATAGTAATGTCTCAGCCGAAATGATTGATGAGTATGTAAAACAATCTAGGCCAATGTTAGATCATTTAAATGAAAAAATATATGATGTACTTTTAAATGTTGGAATTATTAACAATGGTTGATGACTTTATTACAATTTACTATTGCACGGATCTTTATGTTAAAAATGAAAAGTCTTATATACTAAGCAAAATGTTTTCAGATTTAATTAATGAAAAAGATCAGAATAAAAATACTGGTTCATTTTTGTCATGTCCTGCTGTAGGACCACATTTTAAAAAGACAATTGTTGCAAATAGTACAAAATACTCAGAGCATATGATTGAAGGAGATAGAATACGTCCTTTAGGTCATGATCCATATCATGTAAAAAATGTAAGACCAAGAACACTTGGTATGGGGGCTACGTTTGAGTATCAAAGCCTTAGTATATTTTTTGCAGATTCACCACTAGAGACATTGTTTACATCTCCGTATTTTCATAAGGCTGGATATACTCAGTATGCAAGTTTAGTCCCTGGAAAATTTGACATAGGAAGTTGGTTTAGACCTTTTAATTTTGAAGTTCAGTCTTGGATAGAAAATGGAAAGATTATTATAAAAAAGGGTGAGCCACTTTTTTATATAAATTTTCTTACCGATAAAAAAATTGTTATGAAAGAGTTTAAGTACAATCACAAGTTTGCTGATTTTGCAGAATCACTTATCAAAACATCTTCTTTTCTTAAAGGAGAAGGTTTAGAAGGTCGATATGAGATTTTTAGCAAAAGTGATATTAGAACTAAGATTATGGAAGAGATCAAGAATAATTTATTGGATACGCCAGATATAATACTATAATGAAGAAACATGAAGATAAGGCTTGGCTTGAAGAACAATATGTGGATAATGAGAAATCATTAGATACCCTCGCACAAATGTGTAATGTAGATAAGAAAGTTATTATTAAAGCATTAAACGATTTTAGGATATACCGTAAATATGATCATACCAAACACCCTAAGCGTTGGTAGAGCAAGTACAGTTATCGCAGCACTCTTCTTTAAACATTTTTAGTGCCAAACCATCATTTTCTGGTCTTCCCAAATCATTCCAAAATATTTCCCTACCCATGTTATCTTTATCAAATATAGGTGTTGACTCAAACTGAAACTCTGGATCCCAGGCGTTTTCCAAATTGTCTAATATTCCCATAATGTCCATTATACACCAAATCTGAAAAATTTTAAAAATTGGGTTTTATGAAAATCTGAATATTTTGTCCAAATGTATGATACACGATCTAAAAAATAAAACACCAAAAAGATAGTGTGCACATAATATACACACTACCTAGTAAAGTTGTTACACTTTTGTGCCTTGTATCCACCCGCTATGGATTCCGACTAGTGGGGCATCTATGCACACCGCTTGTCCTTGATGTAGGGTGGCCTTGTATAATGTGATGAACTCTAATAGATGTTCCTTAGTATCAAACGACATTTCTTTAGTCGCTCCTGATGTGCTTGTTAGTGTTACTTTCATTTGTTTCTCTCCTTAGATACGCATTCACATTGTGTTACATTTATTGTATCCTTACCTACTGATACATAGGCGATAGTTTCACACTTATCGCATATCCACATACCCGCAATTGGACCTAGTTCATCAAATAGATTTTCCATTGTTAGTTACCTACCTTGTTAGCAAATACCCATTTGCTCTCGTTAGGGGATAGGTATTTGTGAGAGATAAGGTTCTCACTTGCTACCATATAGACATATGCCATACGGCTAATATAGTTACCATTAGCAAGGCGAAAGATATTGTTATTCTTAGTATTGCTACTAGACATAGGGTGAGTAGGTTCTGCTACTACAGTTATTTCATTTAGTGATATCATTTTGATACCCTTTCTTTTATTCGATAACCTTGTGTTATCTTTTTCCTTGACCTAGGTTATTTGCTCTTATTGAGAGGCTCACTAGGATTTTTCTTACTATTCAATTTTTCTTATACTAGAAGTATAGCATAAAAATGTCAAAAAGTCAAGTTTAGACACGGACAAATCGGACATTTTCTATGTGATATACACCACACTGATCGGCCAGCCCCCTGTGGATAACTTGTGTATAACTTGTGTATAACTAATGTGATGTATCTCATATGTGACTAATCTCACAATGTCCGAATTGGTATGATTTGTACCCCTGTAAATGTCAGACCCCCCTGCTATACTTACAGTATAAAGAAAAACAAGAGGTAAAGAAATCCTCTAAAGAAAGGTGGTCTAAAATGACTACACTAGAAATAACAAAGTGCGTAGAGCACACTCCTAATAAATCTGCTATCTCAGAATACGCAGATACACAATTCACATTCTGTGAGTCTTGTGAAAATAACATTGAGCGTTGGTATAACGATACCGACCCAGAGCGTCTACCTATGTGGACAGAATGGAAGGTGTCTAAGTAATGGCTACTGTAATTGACAAAAACGAATTCTATTGGATTTGGGACATCTCGCACTATTGTTGTAATGAAGTACAATTCCGCTACCAATGTAAAGCGCATAGCGAACTAATGGGTTGCTACTATTGCGAATTTGATTACTCTAAAGAATGTGAGTGTGCCGAATGAGCATTTGGACTAAATTCGCTACTGTAAACGACTACCCTAAAGGGCTAATGAATTTATGCCCTTGCGGTCAAGTGGTATTAGCACCCGCTATGTATCACGAAGGTTTCCCTTGGTGGGAAAACCCTAATAAATGTAAAGAACTATTTGAGGGAGTAACTAAATGAGTACCTATGTACCTATCAAGTCAGTATGCGGTGCGGTTAGCACTACCATTGACATCTATGACTATGACCTAAACCCTAATGGGGTTGTGTGTTGTGATAATTGCGAAAGCATACTGTTGTGCCGTAAGGCTTGGGATTTCTTGTATAAGGTAGGTAAATAATGCCAGTATTTGAGTTCACTACATTCATTGACATTGTTGCCGATAACTATGATGAGGCAATAAACGAATTTGATTTTAAATTAAAATACGGTGACATAGATAGAGGCTCTGTCTATGTCGCAGACATTGAGGAGAAAGAATGAAAACACTTCAAGAAAAATTAGATGAAAGCGCAAAAGCGTTAGAACCAATACTTTGGGAATTACTAAATGAAATTGAGGAAAAATAAATGAGTAACTTTTTTATTAGCGGTAATGCTTTATTTTGGTTTTCTTTTATTTGTTTATTCTATGGATCTTATTTATTCGTGAAAGGCGAATAAATTTGGCCAGCCAGTTATCCACATGATGCATATCACACCTACGATTTACGCTCAAGTTATCCACATGATGTAAGTCACATTTCAAAATGTCCGTTTTGATACGATTACTTGCGGGTAGATGTCAGACCCCTCTGTTATACTTACTAGTATAAAGATTGAAAAAGAAGTAAATCTCATAAAGAAAGGAAGTCCAAAATGACTTCACTAAACACAATAGTATGCGATACGCATACACCTCAAATGTCCGCTATCTCATCTCACAACGATGAGCAATTTACATTCTGCAAAATGTGTGAGCAAAATATCTCACGATTTTGGTTAGAATTTGGTGGTGACCGCTTAGATATGTGGTCAGAATGGAAGGTGACTAACTAATGAGTACACCTACACTTATTCTTTCTCATATGCCTTTAACAAAAGTTTTCTTGCGTGGCACAAAACAATTCTTGTGTTGCGAGGAAATGCAAACCGCAATTTATTGCGATGAACACTTTGAATTTCAGGGTTGCCAATATTGCGACTTTGACCTATCTGCCTCAGAATGTGAGTGTGAAAACTAATGCAAAAAGAAATGATAACTTTATCTTGTCAGATTTGCGAAGAGCCTACTGTAGAGGTTGCTCTTGAAGATGCAAAACTTTTAACCGCTACTTGTCAAGAATGTTGGGGATAAAATGTTAAAAGAAATAAAAAATAAAGTAATTCGTATTCAAGAATTGCGCCGTAGTAATGCGGCAACACCAATTCCAAATAAAAAAAAATATACTAGAAAAGTAAAACATAAAAATAAATTGCAATAAAAAACCCGAGTTGACGCTGGCGCAGACGGCGTGTCGTTTAAGTACAATGTGGTTAAGATCACAGAAATATTTTCCTGAATTACGGCGTGTCGATTTGACTTTTTGACATTTATCTGGTAGTATTTTCTTATACAATTAAATAAGTAACAAAAACGATGTGACGAAACTCACACTCGTTGAGCGTCTCAAAGGTTGAGATTTTATCGCTAGGATTTGATTTCTAGTAATAAAAATGCTAAAATAGATACATAAACAAAAAGAAAGAAGGTTCGCCTAATGGCTACCAAACTATTTACAATAGAAAACCTACTCGTAGGAAAAACTTATCGCTCACGCTCTCGCCACTTTGAGGGTGAAATCGTATCGGCTACACCTCGCCCAGAAATCTGGTATGGAGAAAACACCGAAGCCTATCTAATCGGCGTATACGCTAAAAATAAATTGTCTACACAATACGCAACTATCGCAGTAAAAACAAAGTAAAAAGAAAGTAGGAAACTAACTTATGTATAAACTCACAATAGAAACTTTTAATGGTTCAGTAAAAACCATTCAACTACCCTCAAAGGGTGCGGTTGCTCAGTTCGTATCAACTTACCCAACACAATTACCCGTTGGCGTATCCGTAAAAATTGCTTGTGACGCTTTAGGCGTATCAGGAACACTTAGAGGAAAGGCGGTTCTATAATGGGATTTATTGAATTCGCTAGAATTGACAATGAAGGCGTGGAGTGGGTAGACTTAGAGTCTGCAACTCCCGCAGAATTACTAGATTTAGAAATTGGACTATTTCAGGAAGGTGCTATCTAATGATAAACTCCGTTCTTTCTATTCCCTGCGAGGAATGTCACTCAACAGGTCTTATCTTTTGGGGTAATGACCTTGACTATGATGTCGAAACTTGCGTATGCGATTTCGGTATGGAACAAGACTTAAATTTATTCAACACCCCCGAAGCAAACTAAAGAATAGGAAATAAAATAAATGACTAAAGTAGAACACACACTAAAGTTCGTAACCGAATTTGACGAAACTCACCCAATAGCACAACAAGCACTTGCTCTTGCTCACTCAGATTTAATTGCAATGCTTGAGGGAATGCTAAAGGACATTCTAGTGCCTTCACTAAAACCAGTGCTTGATGAAATAAATGCTCGTGGCACTTACGCAATTCTAAAGGTGGCAGAATAAATGATGACACGCAAGGACTATGTAGCAACTGCTGAAATTCTTTCATCTTTCAAAGATTTGATAGGTGATGAATTTACTTTTCACGATTTAGTTGATGAGTTTGCTTCTATGTTTGAAGCAGATAATGAACGCTTTGACTCCCAGAAATTTTTTGAAGCGTGTAACAAAAATAATTACTGAAATGAAATCCTGAGCAAGATCTAAAACTGCTCAATTTTTGGCCAGCGTGTCGTCCACAGACTTATCCACAGGCTTTACGTGTGATTAAAAACACACCCATTATTTCCCAGATTTAGGGCTTTGAGTTTGAAAATGTCAGTAAAGTCTGATAGGATTGACTTATCAACAAGAAAGGAAAACTAATGGGAAATTTGATAGATGAGGTTTGCATAGGTTGTAATGAGAATGCCGTTACTATGACAGAATTGTATTGCACTAATTGCTACCTTGAAAAAAATTCAGAAATAGACTACGATAGTCTTGACCTACTATGGACAACGAAAGAGGCTAACTAATGGAATACCTATACTCAGTAACTTGCACCTATGACTCAGAGGCTACCCCTAAGTGGGTTGGTCGTTATTCAGATGCTTTATCTGCCGTTGAAGTTTATCAAAAGTTTGTAGACCACGGACTTGCTAAGGAATACTCAACAATAAACTTATCTGAACCTTCAGGTAAGATGCACACAAAAACTTTCTACAAAACAGGAATGGTGGTAACAAGATAATGGGAAGCGTAACCGCAATTGGATTAGCAGATAGCGTCCTAGATTTAGAAACACAGATAGCCTATCACTTACAGGGTAATCACTACCCACCCGTTCCACTTTCTATGGTGCAACCTTGCATAGATGCTATTGACGCATACTATGATGAGGACTATGACCGATTTATTGCTATGCCTGAAGGCGTATTCTATAAGGGGATGAGCCACGCACCTGCACACGCTATTGTAGACCAACACCACTTATCTTGGTTTATTGACCCAGTAGACAACTATGAGAATGAGGAATAAAATGTCTGATACAATGGAAACTATGGAATTGATCCACGCAGATAACTTAACACCAGACCAATTAATGATTGGTGATTTAATTAAAATTGATGATGACATCGTTGAAGTTATTTTTATTGAAAGTGATTCTACTGGAGATAACTATGACATACAAACTGAAAATGAATTTGGTGAATTAGATATCACTCAACATTCTTTTGATAACCTAATTCCTTTATACGTTTTTATTGAAGAAGGTTTATAAACTTCAACCCTTCGGGGCCAGCCGCAAATTCGGACATATAGGACATAGTTTACGGTATTTGATATTTTTCCCCTAATCTGCTAAGATAGTTATATGAAAAAAAATGCTGAGGAATTAAGACGCCTAATGGAATTACGTAGGTCTAATGCTGCCTCTGCTATCCCTAATAAAAAGAATTACAATAGAAAAAAATGTCAGTCCCTTATGTTAGAATTAAAGAAAGAAAGAGGCCCACACTATGAGTAAATTACTAAGATCTAAAGATAGGAAAGTAGCAAATGCCGTTACCCCAAATGGAAAACAAGCAAGTATCGCCAACACATTCGGACTACCTGCAGGAAAAAACTTTTCATGTCCTGGTGCAACGAGTGTCTGCGAGAGTGTTTGCTATGCAGGTAAACTTGAAAAAATATTCCCAACAGTAAAGAAAAACTTATTGCACAATTGGGAACTAATACGCAATGCAGATATGGATACTATGTTGCTATTGCTTGATGAGATGATTGTTGATTTTGTCAATGATTGTAATAAGAAAGACGCACCTAAACTATTCCGTATACACTGGGACGGTGATTTTTTTAATGATACTTATGCCAATGCGTGGAAAACAATTATCACTAATCATCCTGAAATTCAATTCTGGGTTTATACTCGTGTAAAGTCAGCCGCCCTAATCTTGCAGGGTATTGATAATCTATCTTTATACTATTCGACAGATAGCGAGAATAAGGATACTGGAATTGATCTAAAAACTAATCACGGAGTCCGTCTTGCTTACCTTGCTAAGAATTTTCAAATAGGGCAAGAAGATATGAAAAACTTAATTGGTAAGGTAGGGGCTAAGTGTCCTGAGAATAAGAAGGCTATTCCACTTATTAGCACTAAGGGCTCGGCTTGCGTTTCTTGCTCACTTTGTGTATACTCTAAGAGTGACATAGTATTTTCTGCGACTAAGAAATGAGCCTAATGGAATTATTAGCAATAGTATTGGTAAGCATAACCTTGCTTATCTTGTTTGACTCCCCCTTTTAGAAAGGGTGTCCCAAATGTCCGTTTTATCCCCTAGAAATGTGAGGAAGGTCACAAAAATAAATCTAAAAAATGCCATAAATAACTGGAAAATGTCAGTAGGAAATGTTATACTTGATACATACAACAACAACAAAAGGAGAAACACAATGTCAGTAGCAACAGCAACATACAAAGTAGGAGATACCTACACAACACAGAAGTCAAAGGTTACAGGAACTATCGTGGAAATCAACCCACAAGCAAATGGTAATGTTCGTGTAAAGTTAGATGTCAATGGTTCACACCGCTACACAACTTGGACGGCTAAGTAATCTAATCAGTATTTCCTGAGTATGAAATAAAACTGCTCAACACCCCCAACTAAAACCCCACAAAAGAAAAGAGAAAACAAATGGCAAGAGGCAAAGCAATCTCAGTAAAAATCCCTACACAACGAGTAATCGCAGGACTAGAAGCATCACTAGCAAAACTAGAGATGGACTACGCATCACAAGAAGCAAACGAAGCAAAGTATCAAGAACTACACAAGGCTTGGAAAGATGAAATTGGTAAGTGGGCTATTGCCAACTACGCAAAGTCAGAAAACCTACGCACAAACTATCGTTCTTGGAACAACACTCTCAATGTTGATTTTGACATCATCACAAAAGAGGGAACTTTCCCTGCTGAACCTGAAAAGGATTTTGAGGTTATTCACAATCACACCTATAAGGAAATGAAAGATGAAATGACTAACGCAATTCGTATCCTAAAGATGACAGATGAGGAAGTAGTTTCCACATCAACTTATCAAGCGGTTGCTCGTTATCTCTAAATAAATAAACGACCTGAGCAAGTCGCCAAACTGCTCACACAACTAAATAAGATTAGGGTAAGAGGCTCAGCGCCTCTCCTATGTTCGCCAGGCTGATTAGGGCGACAATAGAAATACTATAGAGCCACCTTATTGGGCAGGTGTAAGAACCCATACGAAACAGATCCAGTTTGAGAGTGTTCTCGGATAATGTCGTAAGTAAGAACTCTACCCTTCGGGGTCCTTGACAATGTCAGTGGCCACGAGTACAATTGAATTAACCAACTACAGAAAGAGGCCCCCAATGGACCAACAAGATATACCAACACTAACAGGCACAGTCAACGCAACAGAAGAGTTTCTTCGTGATTCACTGGCCAAGGCAACATTGCGTGTAACTCAACTAGAGGAGCACATTCAGAAAGTAACTCAGCGTTCATATGCAGATTCTGCAGATAAGAATCGTATGGTAGAAGCAATGCAAGAGTGGACCTTTGAAGCACTTGAGCAAGGAACTATCAATGAATCAGAAGCAGAAGAAATTGCTGAGATTATGGGCTTTGAATTAACAAAAGAATTCGAAGTTGAAGTAACAGTTCTTTATTCTGTTACTGTTAATGCACGTACAGAAGAGGATGCACAAAATGCAATTCACGATATTGATTTTGATACCGTGCAATACAATTCAGATTCAATCGGGTACCTATCGTCTTCAATTGATAGAATAGATATTTAGTAGGGGGCTACTAATAAACCTGAGCACGTTTACAAACTGCTCATTTTTTATTTAAATTTGCCAGCCCATTTTTTATAAATGTCAAGCGACACGCCGATGTGTTTAAGATCACACCTAAAAATGTCCATATTGTCTATGTTTAACTATCCCGATTTGCATATGTCAGCCCAGACTGCTACACTTAGAATATCAACAACAGAAAGAAGGAAAATCGTGGCTCACGACTTAGAAACACAAAACGGCAAAACCTCATTCGCATCATTCAGACAACCTGCTTGGCACGGATTAGGAACAGTCTTTACAGAAGAAAAAACAACCGCAGAAATGTTAGAGGCTGCAAATCTTAATGGGTGGAATGTTCGCCTTGAAGATTTGGAAACCCCTACACATCTAACAAGCGACAAGGCATACCAATATGTCTTGCGAACAAACCCTACCGATAACACACAAACCGATATTCTCGGAATCGTTGGTGAGCGTTATCACCCATTGCAGAATGAAGACCTATTCTCATTCGGTGATAATATTCTTGACGGTGGTGGTCGTTGGGAAACTGCTGGGTCAATCAAGGGTGGTCGTGTCGTGTTCGGTGCATTAGCATTAGAGCGTGAAACAATTCTTGACCCTAATGGTGTAAGTGATAAGGTAAAAACTTATTTGCTCATCAACACATCTCACGATGGTTCTATTGCTATTCAAGCAAGTATCACACCCGTTCGTGTTGTGTGCGCTAACACTCTCAACCTTGCTCTCGGTGGCGTAGGTCGTAAGAAGAATAAGGGAATCAAGCAATCATTCAAGATTCGCCACACACAAACCGCTAATGGTAAAGTTCAAATTGCTCGTGAGACTCTTGGTCTTGCTAATGCTTATATGGACGAATTTGATATTATGGCTAAGGCTATGATTGAGAAAGAGGTCAATGCGATTGACTTCAACAAAATCATTCTTGCTGCATATCCTAAGCCTGAAAAAGATGCTAAGGGTGCTTTCAAGAAATGGGAAAACAAGGTAGATGTCATCAACGATATTTACACAGGCGAGTTCAATGGAATGATTGCGGGTAATGCGTGGGGTGCGTTCAATGCACTAACTGAGCGCCTTGACTGGTATCGTTCTGCTCGTGGTGGTTCTAACGAATCCATTCTTGCATCAGCATCAGGATTTGACCCTGCTATCAACGCAGAAAAAAATCGTTTGCTAAAAGTTGTGCAAGGCGTAATGTCTCTCGCATAATAAAAAAATTCCTGAGCAAGAATTAAAACTGCTCTCCATAACTGGAGTGTTAGCATAGTTGGTTAATGCGCTACCCTGTCACGGTAGAGATCACGGGTTCAAGTCCCGTACACTTCGCAATTAAATAAATCGGCCAGCAGTGTGACCAAGATAACATTTTTGCAAACATTCGATTACGAAGGGCCTTGACTTTTCCCTAAATTTCTGCGATAATTAGTATATGACCCAACAAGTTGCAATATATGAAATGAACTACTCCTGCTCTCCTGGTGGCGTTGACTGCTGGGAAGCAACCATTCAAGGATATGGGACAAGCACTACTGCCTCTGACTTTAAAACTGCTGGAGAGGCCCTTAATTGGGTTATTGACAGACACCCTGACGAAGTGCTAGAATTGGTAGTAACATCACTACCTGCCTATGAAAAGGAATATGTATGACCCAAACAATATCAGACCCAATGCTACAAGACTACTATTCTTGTGATCTTGCTATCTCTATTACAAATATCAAGGCTAAGAATAGACACCACGCAGAAGCCGTTATGCAAACCTTCATAGATGAGATTGGCAAGATAATGACTGATGAACTTAGTTGGGATGACGCTCAATGGGATATAGAGGAAAATGTATTCCTACCTGAACTTGGAGAGTGGCATACAAAGTGAATACCATTGACGAACTAATCAATGAAATATATGAAAGCAATTTCTCTCACTTAGAGTTTGAAGAAAATATGGGTGGAGATGCTTGCGACTGCCATATCCACACTACACTAAACACTATTGCCCACTATGCTGGAATTGAGGTAGGAGAATGAAGGTTAGAATCAGTCTTGAACAAACCATAGATATAGATGATGCTATGTCTAATGATATAGGGTTTGAACTCTATGGTCCACCTGATATGAGTAATGAGGATAAGGTTGATTATCTAATTGCCCGATTTGCTGAGGACATAGATACTATGGTAAAGTACGATGAAGTAATGGGCAACATCTCAGTAGAATACATAGAGGACTAGATGTTAGGCTATACTGAAACTGATATTGCAGTAATGACAGATGCTATGGAAGATGCTATCAAATCAGGTAGACTCTCTTCTGAGGTAGTAGATGGTTTAGAAAAGGCTCAATCATTCCTTGATGGTTTATGGGCAGAAGGGTACTTTGACTAATGTGGAGTAAGTATACATTTGTTTGTGACCCTGATGAGTGTGATGCTCTTCTTGAGTTTACCGCCAGGGACGGATACGGATTCCCCAATGGATCTGTAGAGATGAAATGCCCTTGTGGAAGAATGATGAACTATATTAGTTATGAAGATGCTTGGGAACCGATCATTACAGATGTGAGCAAGGTCACACCCGTAACAGTTGTAAAAATCAACACTAACCCGTATAATTAATACTATGGACCTAAATACACTTAAAGAATATATACGCTTACACGCCATATCCCTTGAACAGGATTTGGAAAACGAGGACGGTGCTGATAGCATTGTTCCTTACCTAGAAGGTGCAATTCATGTATCCCGTCACTATTTGGAGGTAGCAGGTGAATAATATAGAACTTGACCCATACCTAATGAAACAAGTAGAAATGGGTATGGACGGAGCAGACATCCTGCACGGACACCTAAAGACCCTTATGTATGAGGCTGAGCAAGTTCTTGACCGTTGCATTGAGGCAGAGGAATACTCAGAGGAAGCCATGGACTCTATGGCTCGTACAGAAGCAACGGGATACTTAGACGCCCTTTCTGAGGTATATGCATTAACTTATGCTATTGCATTTGCCAAGGAAGATGTTAAGAACCGTAAGGAGATTCTTGGTGGATAACTTTATTGAGATGACGGAAGATGAGTGGTTTGACACTTATAAGCCTATTAAGAATCATCTAGATGAGAATGCTAGTTTTGATGGGCATATGTTTGAGACCTACGATGGGGAAGTGGCCTT
>Ga0209401_1000024_pt1 | contig 115058 bp, 87 predicted proteins | sample M_140807_MF_Meta_FD_187318 | JGI IMG/M metagenome (GOLD analysis project Ga0209401, IMG submission 187318) | Freshwater microbial communities from Lake Montjoie, Canada to study carbon cycling - M_140807_MF_MetaG (SPAdes) (version 2) | ecosystem: Environmental > Aquatic > Freshwater > Lake...
ACCTGACATTTCTATTCTATACTAACATTTTACTTAGCCATCGTATCAGCCACTTGCTTCAGCAACTTCTTCTGCGTCAAGATGCGGCTACTAATACTCATCGTTTCGAGTTCCTGGAGCAACAGCTTGTACGCATACGGAATCTCGATCGCACTGAAGTTCGTCGTGTTTCCACAACCCTTACAGAGCCAGATACCCTCCTTCGGATTCGCGATCGCGAGCAAGCCGCAATCCCTGCAAGACCAGCATCTGAACAAGTCGGAGCACTCCATGAAACGCTCTTTCGTGAACTCCGTGATACCGTGCGCCGCGACGCAATCACGCTCCATCTCGCCAAAACGGAGTCCACCTTCACGCGCGCGTCCCTCAGCCGGCTGCCTTGTCAGCATAACCAGCGGTCCTGAGGCACGACTGTGTAGCTTATCCGCGGAGCAGTGCCTGAGCCTTTGGTAGTAGCACGGACCGATAAAGATGCTCGTGTTCATCTGCCGTCCCGTGAAGCCGTTATACAGAACCTCATTGCCGTGCGGCTCCATCGCGAGCTTATCCCGCAAGAATGCCTCCAGATTGTCCAGTGTAACATTGTTGAACGGTGTGCCGTCGCCGAGCGCTCCCACCTTACAGCCGACCTTGCTAAACAGCGTCTCCATGAGCTGCGCAATCGTCATGCGTGAAGGAATACAATGCGGATTAATGATGATATCAGGGATCAAGCCTCCAGCAGTCTGGGGCATGTCCTCCGCATTGAGAATCATTCCACAGGTGCCCTTCTGACCGTGCCTACTGGAAAACTTATCACCAATCTCAGGAATGCGGTCCTGGCGAACACGAATCTTTACAAAGGAGTAGCCCTCGCCGTTCCTGTTCTTAAAGATCCTGTCGACATAGCCGAACTCGTTGTTGCGCATGGGTCTCGACACGTCACGATACTTCTTCGTGCCGGCAGGAATGACCATGCCCGTCGGCACACGGAGAGGCACAACCTTGCCAATTAGGATGTCATCCGAACCAACGAACGCGTTCTCAGGCACAAAGCCATCAGGACCGAGCTTGCCATAATTTGCATTCTTTACATGCTTTGTGTACAAGGGATCAGGCTTGTCAAAGCGCTCTTCCTCACCACTGCTCTGGTTCTTGCGCTCCTCATCCTTGTATGTTCTGTAGAAGATCGAGCGGAACAGACCACGCTCAATGGAGCCGCGATTGATCATGATAGAATCTTCCTGATTGTAGCCTGTGTAGGTCATGATGGCTACAATGATGTTCTGCCCCGAAGGCATATCCTGTACACCATAGAACTTGCTCATATATGAGGAAACCATGGGAATCTGTGGATAGCTCAGCAAGTGCGACATTGCGTCAAAGCGCTCCTGGAAGTTCAGAGCGTACATGCCCATCGCCTGCTTCCCCATTGCACACTGATACGAGTTTCTGGGGCTCTGGTTGTGGTCAGGGAACGGAATATTACTCGCCAGAGTACCGAGAACAGTGGAGGGGTGGAGTTCACAGTGAGTGTAGGTTCTATCAACCAGTGTCTTATCGGGCATCATCGCAATGTAGCATGTCTCTGTCTCACCAGGATCAATGTATTCGATCAAGTGATTACCCTTAGGGCTCTCCCAGAGAATGAGATTCTCCCACTTCTCTAAAGCCATGATCTGCTTGTAAAGCTCATTTGTCTTGTCCTCTAGAATCTCACGGACTGCTGGCGCATAGTAGAGAGGACGCAACATCCGCCCCGCCTCCGTGCTAATCCAGATCTCCTTCAAAGGACGCTTCCAGACTATGCACGTGTGAACGTGAATCTGTGCACTCCGCTTCGCCGCCTGTAACTTATGAACGAGCGCAGTCGCCTCGCCATTCGGAATCATACCGAGCCATGCACCGTTTACGAAGAGACGCGTCTCGGAGAACTTGAGCTCAGGGCTACACTCCTTTAACGGGCGCAGAACCCCTGTATGCTTGATGAAGTCCTTCACAATGCCAGGATTACTGTAGATGCTCACGAGCGATGTGCTGCTCATATTCTTGACTACACCTACACTGTGACCCTCTGGTGTCTCACTGGGGCAAATAAACCCCCACTGCGTATTGTGAAGCTTGCGCGGAGGAATGAGCTTGCCTGTCTTCTCAATGGGAGTGCTTATTCTGCGCAAGTGTGAAATACCCGAAATGAAATTCAGGCGATTCATGACCTGCGACACGCCGATCTTGGTCGGTCCCCCGATTTTTGCTGAGCCGAAGTTGCCTGTAGCTAGACTCGTCTTGAGTCCAATCTCTACAATCGTGCTCTTAATTACCTTGTTAATGTTGCTAGGATTGAGGATCTCCTCGAAATTGCCAGACGCTTTCCAGGACCCGTTGTGAATCTCCTTGTTCAAAGAGGCGCGGATATCCTTGACCATCTTCGTGGCGAAGTAGCTGCGGAACAAGTTCGCGAGTAGAAAGCCAGGCAAATCTACACGCTTATTCGGGTAGCCGTCGCGATCATCCTTGGGAATTCTACCGCAAGAAACCCACAGAACCTTCCGCGTCATGTGACCGAGAAAGCACGCCTTTGCGTACATACTCTCCTGCTTGATACCAACGTGAGGAAAGAGCTCAATATTCAAAATGTCCTGGATCCTCAAAGGCTTCTGTGACTTGGATGACCATGACTGAATGTGCTGTGCGAGCCAATTCTGCGCCAGTTCCTGATTAAAGATGTCGGCAGACTCACTAATGCTCTCGAAGATGATGCTGTCGAACGCACTGTCACCCTCGGGACCGAGGATGAGATTGCGAATATCGTGATCGGACTCGATGCCGAGCGCCCGAAAGAGAATCCAGAGAGGAATGTCAGTCTTGATGCGCGGCATCGTCGCCTTCAGAAGATGAATCTGCTGATTCTTGGGATGATAGACCATTTTGACCGCGTTATTCTTAGGTACCTGATCATTATCAGGACCGATACTTTTGACTTCAATAACTTCAATATCTTTACCGAGATTACGATTATTACGGAAAACGAAGGGGCGGTTCTCACTCATGCGTTCTTGGCTGATGATAACGCGCTCACCGCCCTGTACAATGAAGTAGCCACCGAGATCATAGAAGCACTCGCCGAGCTGCGACGGATTGATGTGCTTCTGGTCGTGTAGAAGACAGTACTTGCTGCCGACCATGACAGGAATCTTACCGAGGTGGACGTTGGGGAAGACACGCTTTCTCGTCGTCACCTCACCACCCTTGGTATTATCAATCATGCTTGTGCTGACATGGACATCTACAAACAGTGGCGCGGCATACGTCAAGTTGCGCATGCGCGCATCGTTGGGCATCATGGGAAGAACTGCACCGTTATTTTCAAAGATGGTCGGTTTCCGAAGAGACGGGTTCTGAAACTCAACTTGGATCTCATATTCACGCTTTACGGCAACGAGAGCCGGCGCAACGGGAGTCCCAATGATGACGTCGCCCGAATTAATGGGGTTTTGCATGAGCGCATTGGCAGCGGTCGTTGATAAGCCTGTGGCAGAGGCGAGCGCAGAACGCGGACCGCTCAAGGGTGTCTCAGGACTCCCACGAACAGTAATAGGATTTACCATTGTCACAATTTCAGGAATATCTACATCCATAAAATGATTAAAAGATTCAACTTGGTGACTAATGGTTTGACGACCGTTAGACTGCTGAAAATAACTGTTCAAAATGTGTCTATGCGAAGGAAACATGATTTCTTGCTTCTCTGAACTCTGAGAAATTCTATCAATTTTTGAATGATCCATTCGCTCCGAGCCTCAAAATACTTTGTTCGTATTGTTTAGGTTAATGTCTGCCGACGAAAATATCAAAAAATTTACATTGGTGGGTGGAAAATCGGAATTGGAGGCTCTTGGAAAACAGGGTAGCCGAAAACGGCGCGGTGGTGCCGCGGGTCCTTCCAATGTCCCGCCCGGTCCTTCTTATCAAATGACTTCAGCGAATGTTCAAAAAGCGCAAGTACAAGCGCCAGTACCAGTACCTGTACAAAATGGCGCTGCTTACAATCAACATAAAAATGTAAAAGTCATCTTAACCCCGAAAAAGAAAAAGAGTGCAGTTGTACTTGAAGCGCCCAAGAAAAAAAAGCTGCCGATTACTCTTTCAAGCGGACAGAAGGGTGGCACACGGAAAGTCGCCAAGAAAATTAGAATGAATATTTCAAACATGAGCAAGCGCATGACACGTGCTAATGATATTCGCAAGGAGGCGAAAGCGATGACAATTGATAAGATTAAGGTGGCTCTCAAGGCTGCTGGTCTCATTAAAGAGACTACAAAAGCGCCTGACGCAATTCTCAAATCCATGTATGTCGATTATTTTTTGCTAAAAAATAAAGCATTATAAAAAAAATTGAATTCAATCCATACAATACCAAGCCAGTACAATGCAGATTTACGTAAAAACACTCACAGGCAGAAGGCTACAGTTTGAAATAGAGGAAACCGATTCACTGAGTATTTTGAGAGATAAGGTCATGGAAGCAGAAGGTATTGACGCGAGTCAGATACGAATGATTCATAGCGGCACTCAGGTAAATTTTACAGATACATTTGATAAGACTAAGATAAAGAGTGGAGACACTATTCATCTTGTTCTTGCGCTGCGTGGTGGTTAGTAAAATTGACAGATATAAGAAGATATATTACATAGTAATGGATCTTTTAGATTTTTTCAAACGCGTTGGAAATGGAAATGGAAATAGCGAAGAAACAACATTACTGGCGCCCACTATTCCAGTTGAACTCACAAACTATTATTTTCTCAAAGGCTCAAAAGCCGCATGTAAAGATCCAGTACTTGTACAATTTGATGGTGCATCTGATCCGAACCCCGGTCAGTCCTGTGGGGCAGCAGTTGTCTATACAACATATGACTCAAATAGTCCTGTTTTAGCAGAGGGTGGAATTTATCTACCTCTCGCCACAAACAATGTCGCCGAATACACAGGTCTTATTTATGGCTTGGAACTTGCTAAGAAAAAGGGCGCCAAGGCTCTGCTCATCGAAGGTGATTCACAACTTGTTGTTCTTCAAATGGCAAAAAGGTGGCAAGTCAAGGACATGCGTATGCGCACGCACTGGGAAAAGGCGCAAGATCTTCTGAAACATTTTGAGTTCGTCGCCATTAAACATGTGTATCGCGATTTTAACCAGAAGGCGGATGCGCTTTCTAAAGAAGGTTTAAGACGCAGGGCACATTTTGAACGTGCTTAGTATGAATTTATCATTTTCAATCTATAGAATAGAAATGTGCGAATCAAATGATATAGAACGTATAATGAACTTATGGCAGAATGAAGGATGGGGCTACGCCAATGCTGAATACGATAATGACGGACTTATTTTAGAAGCGTATCTATATCTAGGGCAGTATAATACGTATACACATATACATATTTCTTGGAGCCGGCGCTATTCGCAGTACGATTATGTTGTAACATGTAATCGTGATCACAGTGACCCTGTGTATATGAGCTGTTATAGGAGGAGTCATATGTCATATGTTCAAGAATTCGCACAATTATTACAAGAGTGTCCCGGGGCAGGCGGCGGGTCTCGAAAGAAGTCGAGAAAATCCAGAAAAACTAGAAAGTCCAGAAAAACACGCAAACACGTGCCTAAACCCTGAACACTAAATTCTAGTAAGATAGATGGCAATGTACCAAAAGTACATCAGCGAATGGAAAAAATTCAAAACAATTTATGGCGAACAAACCTGTTTTTTTATGCTTGTGGGCAAGTTCTTCGAACTGTATGATATACTGGACAAAGAAACTCAGGAAGGACAAACAAATGTTAAACAAGCCGTTGAAATTCTCGGAATTGCGCTCACGGTCAAAAAGGGTGATGGACCGAAGGGCGAGGACTGCTATTTCGCGGGAATCCCAGAAGTTGCTCTTCAGAAGTATGCCACAATTCTTACACGAGAGAACTGGACTGTTGTCGTCGCAACACAGGAAAAAGATGAAAAAGGCGCCGTGACAGGGAGACCGGTCAGCCGAATCTTCTCACCCGGTACGCATATTGAATCCGCCGGTTCGGAACCGCCCTATCTCGCAGCTCTTTGGTTGGAGGAAGGATCTCTGACCCAAAGGTCCCCTCCGACATTTGCCGCTGCAGTCTTGGATTTAACTACGGGTGCTCTCCAATCATTTGAGGGAAAGAGCCGTGGATTCCCCGACTCCTGGACCGCCGATGAATTGGTAAACTTTTTCCAGATTTACAGACCGAAGGAACTTCTCGTCTTTTGGCGCGGGGACAGTTTCACTTGTCCGACTGAAAGTTTCTTGAGAAAAACTCTGGAACTTCCTTCTGGACCGATTCACAGAAAACTGGCAAATGTAGATGAACTTGGTCCTCTGGAAAATCCCACAGTTCGCGCAGAATGTTTGAAGGAATTCTTTTCAGACCATGGACTTCTCTCCGTTCGGGAATTTATTGGAGTCCAAGACAAGGAAAAAGTTGAACGGTGTCTCACGTCTCTTTTGACTTTCGCAAAGGAACATATCCCTAGCGCTGTAAAGAATCTGAATAGCCATAGTCCATGGACTCCCGGAGATGGTGTCTATCTTGGAAACCATTCTCTTGTTCAATTGAACTTTGTATCCACAGGACCGGAAGATTCCGTATATACGTTGTTTCAAAGAACCATTACAGCCCTTGGTAAGCGGGCTATGCGTGTTCGTCTTATTCATCCTTCATCGAATGCCAAGCGCATTGAACAGCGATTGAAGGAAGTTGACTATTTTTACCAGATTGATCCGGAGCTTCAGAAACACGTTGAGACAAATCTCAGATTAATGTTCGATATTTCGCGCCTTCACCGGAACTGTATGATTTACAGTTGCACGGCGTCCGATATTTTGAATCTGAATCAGTCCTATCAGTGTATCTTAAAACTCATTGAGTTGCTTAATAAGAGTCCCTTCACTTTTCAACCGTGGCAAACAGAACTTGATGAATATATGGCGCTTTTTCACACACTCTTTGATATTCAGAAGGCGGAACTCAGTATTCGTGAAGGCGAAGTGTCATTTTTACAAGATTCCGTTGCGCCGCTAACCAAAGAATGTGAAGACAAACTTGCAGCCTGTGTCAATTCGGCGAATGAAACAATTGAGACTCTGAGACGATGGGTTGGTCTACCTGAAGAAGCCATTCGCTTAGAGGGACGTGACCAGCAGTTTCTTCAAGCCACTATGACAAAGACAACGGCAAATTTAATTAAGAGGAAACTTGGAACCTGTGAAAATATTCATGGTATTCAAGTTCATATTCGCGCCTCGAGTCGTTCGCAACTAGAATGCAGTAAACTCAATGAATTATCGGCACACTATACATGGCTTCATGCAAATTTACTAAAAACTACAGAGAAGGAACTTCCTTCTATTTGTAAACAGCTTGCGACACTTGGTGAAAGTATGTGGTCTACCTTGGAAGATTGGACTGGAAAGGTTGATTGTAATTTGACATTGGCGAAAGTCTCCAAGCAAAGGGGCTATTGTCGCCCGACAATCGTACAGCGACAGGATAACTCGGGTTTCCAGGCGACGGGTCTTCGTCATCCGCTCTTAGAGTCAATACAGACCCGCGTAGAATATGTGAAACATGATGTGTCTCTAGGTTTTCAGGACGCGGATAATCTTGGCTGGCTTCTTTATGGAATGAACGCATCGGGCAAATCATCGCTCATGAAGGCGATCGGAATCGCGACATTGCTTGGACAAGCGGGCTGTTATGTGCCGGCGGCAACTTTCAAAATCGCCCCGTTCAAATCACTTCTCACGCGAATTTTGAACCAGGACAATTTATGGGCTGGGCTGTCGTCATTCGCCGTGGAAATGTCAGAGCTCCGCGATATTTTTGCCAAGGCTGATCCTTATAGCCTCGTCCTAGGCGATGAACTCTGTAGTGGCACGGAGAGTGTGAGCGCAACGAGTCTGGTCGCGGCAGGTATCCAATATCTTACACGAGTTAAGACACGATTTGTCTTTGCCACGCATCTCCACGGATTACATAAGTTGTCGGATTTCCCTGGTCTTGGCGTCTGGCATTTACAGTGTCATTATGATATTGTAAATGATCGCCTCGTCTATGATAGAACATTACATAAAGGTCCGGGGACGACATTATACGGGATTGAAGTGGCGAGAGCCATGCATATTCCGATAGACATCGTTGATGCCGCGCTCGCCTTCAGGCGGAAGCTGGAAGATGAACCGAATTATTCGGAAGTGGCGCCGAGTCATTGGAACGCATCGATTGTGGCGAAACGGTGCGAGAAATGCGATTCTCCGAAGGCAAAAGAGCTGGAAATCCATCACGTACAGCATCGCGCGACAGCAGACGCAAAAGGACATTTTGCCGATGGCACCCACCAAAATGACCTGCGGAATCTGGCTGTTCTTTGCGAAAAGTGCCACGATGATCTACATGCGGGTCTATTTGAGATTGGACCGGTTCAGCAGACGAGTGATGGTGAGGCGCGATCCTTCACGACAACTACATCATCTAGGGCGATGATAAAAGATGAAAAACGACCGGTGATTGAAAAGTATCTACGGGAACACCCGAACATACCTTTGAAGAGAATTATACATGCGATTCAGATTAATGAAAATATGGTTGTTTCGGAGGCGATGGTGCGCTCTGTTCGGAAATATTTACAGAATGATTAAAAGATAGAAGCAGCAAGTGGAGCAGGAGCCGAGAGAGGAGCAGGCGCAACAGCCATGCTTTGTTGCTGCTGCATGGGTTGTTGCTGTTGCTGTATGGGCTGTTGCTGCACCTGTTGCTGCACCTGTTGTTGCTGCACCTGTTGTTGCTGCACCTGTTGCTGCACCTGTTGCACCTGTTGCTGTTGCTGTATGGGCTGCGCCACAGGCTGAACATACATGACTGGACCCTGAGGTCCTACAGGACCCTGAGGACCTGCAGGACCAGGCGGACCGGCAGGACCCGGAGGACCGGCAACAGGAGCACCCATAACAGGAGCCATCATCGGACGAAAAAACTTCAAAGCCACCAGCTCCTTCTTCAAAGCCTCAACATCGCTCTTTAATGCAACAATCTCACGCCGAAGGGGATTTCCATTCTGGTAATTCAAACCACTCAAGTTCAATACAGATGACATCTTCTATTACACCAATTGGAACTTCAAATTATATTTTAGACGCGCTCATCTAACCAGTGTTTCATATCCGGATACTTCGTTGTCATACGTTCAATCCAGGCTTGACCTTCTTCAAGACTCAAGCAGTAATCTCCGTGCCCGGAATCTCCGTTTGGCATTGACCACATGATACGATACATGTCAAATCTTATTTTTATTTTTATTTTTACGTGTTTTATATTCAATTTTTGACGGAGCCCACTTACAAACCCAGTCACCAACTTGTAATATCTTCTCATTTGCTGTAATTTTCTTATTATATTTTTTGATTGTATAAGGTACGACAATAACTATACAAGAACCTCCAAACTTAAATGCCCCCATATCATCTCCATGTTTTACATGATCACCCTTTTTAACACTTAATACAATGGAACCAACACATGTGGCACCAACAATAACCATTTTAATTCCGTTTGAAAATGTGACTATTTTTCTATAGTTTCCTTGTAAAACAGGAATTTTATTTAACAAAATAGGATTTACACTCTTATAAGTACCTTGTCTTTCAACTATGCTTACAATAGTTGAATTTGTCGGACTATGTATTCTGTGATATTGTTCAGGTGCTAATCTAAATATAAATATATCAGACTTACTCGGCACTGTATCAGTAGTTAATAACGTTGATAAGTTGTATTTTGCCTCCTTAATTAAAAATTCTTCAGTTGCAGAGACTTTCCGTACATAGCATTCAGCTGGACTTACAATATCATATTGCCCGGTAGCCTTTGGTAAAGTTAATGTAGGATCGATTTTACGCGAAAATATATCATTGATTGTCTTAAATTGCTTAAGACAATCAGCCGAATTCTTACTTTTTTTACATTTACGAGAAGTCCGTAGGTCTATTTTATACTTTTCAACAAATTTTGATTTTAAAAAATTGCTACGAGTTTTACCAATTGTCTTACAGCCTTTTTCTGTAAGTAAATTTGTGAAAATATCTGGTAGATATCTTTCAGCAGCAATTATTGTTTCAAACAAAGTCATTTTGTATACTTCTATTGTATGTAGATAAATATTTAAAATTGATTCCTAAAGCAATTTTATAAGTACGTATAGAATGATCACTGTTGTCCTTTGTATGAATTGTGGGAAAATCCTCGCCGATAAGTGGAGATATTACCAGGAGCGTCTTCGACAGCTCAAGGGCGAGAACGCTGAAGTACCATTCTACATGGATGGTGTAACTCTGCCCGACACCCCCGAGGGACGGGTTCTCGATGAACTGGGTTTAAAGAGACTCTGTTGCCGAAAGCACTTTCTGACACAGAAAGATCTCATGGATAAAATCTAAGAAAATAGTAAATGGAGTTTTTCCTACCGTCAATCTTACTTTTACTTATAAGTGCAGCAATCGTATTTTTTGTGATACCGCGTTTTGGACCACTCGTCTTAGCTGTCGTATCACTTGTTCTTTTAACGATTGGCATGTATAATCATTACACTTTGTTTCAAAATGAATACAGAGCAAGCACCTGGCAACTTGGGCTTGTAGCATTTGCTCCTTATATAATGATCGGGGTTGTAATCGTAATGATAATCCTGTACTTGACTTATTTATTACCTTCCGGCGCCACTTCTTCTGTACCCAATGTAAAAACGAATACAATAAATTTACCTCCTCCCGAGACTGCTACGAATGTTATTACAGAGGGTGTGAATAATGCTATACGGGCGGCTGCACCTGTGGCGAATATCAAGATAAATACTACAAATCAACCGAATGCTCTAAATAATAATAATAACAATAACAACAACATTAACAATAACAATAATGGCAATGGCAATGGACGTGGAAACAGGAATAGAAACCCCTTCTCACCGCCGCTATTATAATTGATTCTCAATAGTAAATAGATGAAGAAGAGTACAACTCTCAAACACAAAAAAGGCGTTCAAACGATTCCCCAACTTAGGAAATCATTTGATCACATGGAACGGTTTACAAAGTGGCTCGTTAACTCAGAAAAAGACAAGAGTAAACAAGTTACATCTTTCCAGAAAGAATGGAAAAAGGTCTTCTATCACGATATAGACACAACTGCCGCCCAAGGTTACATAGATTTCCAATCAAAACAAAAGCAATCAACCCGAAAGAACAAAAAAGGCAAGAAACAATCTGGAGGTCAGGCACCCCTAAGTGGCGCTCCTCTTGATTTTCAGACTCGCCCCGGATCATATGAGACACCCTATGGCAATTTCCCCGAATACATAAGCTCAGGATTCAGTTTTTACAATAAAATAAACCAGGACTCGTTTTTCCCGACACAGTGTGGAAAAGAGAATATTACGCCGACAGTCTATACGTCTACCGGCTCAAATAAGGTAGGTGGCACCCGTAGACGAAGAAAGCAACGTGGAGGATTTCCTACCTTATCAGAGTTTGCTCAGGCTCTCTCTTTTGGACCGCTGTCTCCATCAGTACCGACGAGTGCAGCCTATGATTTACAGTCTGCGACCAAAGCACAGCTGCCGCCCGCCTCGCCTTCAGCGAATACAGGCACACCTCCCTATATAAACTACACACCCCAAGCCGTTTCATATCCTTCATATGCGATCAATCGTCAACTAACATCTGAGATATCAGGTTCCAATGTTTAGATAAGTCCCGGATAAGGGCGTAGAAATCATACTCTGAAGAAACCTCAATAGACAATAGGGTTGTTCCGAGCATGCAGCAGCAAAAACCGGAAAGAAAAACAGAAACAGAAACAGAATTCGCCCGTGAACTTATCACATCTTATTTCAAAACACAGCCGTATCCATTTACACGTCATCACATAGATTCATTTGATCAATTTATGACCGAAGATTTACCGAACATAATACAATCCTCCAATCCAATTCTCATTCTGAAGGATCTCATTCCTGGAAAAAGTCAATACAAGTACAAGGTCGAAATCTTCGTAGGTGGTCTCGAAGGAAAAGGAATCTTTATTGGTTCACCGACAGTGAGTCTTCAGGACACAGAAGAAGTTCGTATTCTTCTTCCAAATGAGGCGCGCCTTCGTAACTTGACGTATTCTGCAATGGTTCTCGCCGACATGTATGTTCGCGTGACAGTTATGATTGCCGGTGAAAAGGGTGTATTGGAGCCCCGTATCTTTGAAATTAATCTCGCTAAGACGGATGAAGCCGATGATCGTATTCCACTCTTTCGCATGCCACTGATGTTACATAGTCGGTATTGTTTCTTACATAATAAGCCCGCAGAGTTCCTAAGAGAAGCTGGAGAATGCGAATATGATTATGGCGGATATTTCGTAGTCGACGGCGCCGAGAAAGTGCTCGTCACTCGCCAAGAACAGGCTTTCAATACGCTCTATGTAAATTTACAAGAAAGAGATCCGCAGCTGAGTATCTATGCATCCATTACATGTCTCTCCCCAAAAACGAGACAAGTAAAACGCATTGTATTTGTAATGAACAAGGCAACAGGAGCAATCGAAGTCATTTTACCTATGGTGCGCAAACCTATACCGGTATTTATTGTTTTCAGAGCACTAGGAATACAGTCTGACCGCGACATTATTCGCCAGATTTTCCCCGACCCAGACTCGGCTGAAGCTAAATTGCTGGAAGATGATCTTCTGAGCAGTATTGCTGGAGCGAATCCCTTTATGGACACCTATTCCGCGATTCAGTATATGAAATTGATGACAAAGAGGTCAAGTGACGCGCATGGACTCAGTGAAGCGCGCGTTCTCGATGTTATACACAACCAGCTTTTTATTCATATTGACGACAGTCCTGGCACGAGAGCCGCATTCCTCGGAGATTGCGTAAGAAAAATCCTGCGAGTAAATGCCAAAATAGATTCACCTACAAATCGTGATGATATTCGGAATCAGCGTTGCTTAACGAGTGGCTTCTTAATTCAGATGTTATTCCAGGGACTTTATAAAACATGGACGAAAGTAACGGCACGAGCAATCGATGAAGAGTACAATTACCAGACAAGTATTTACAGCAATGAGAATTTCGTCAATATTTTCCTACCTGGAAATCGCCTTCGTATTTTCAAGGTGGGTTTCTTGTCAGAGGGGATTATGCGCGGATTCAAGGGCAAATGGTCAGCGGGCAATGAAGAGAAGCCTGGTGTTCTTCAGGGACTCTCGCGCCTATCGTACCACGATTTCTTATCACACTGTAGGCGCCTCGTCCTTGAATTCGACACGTCGATGAAACTAGCTGGTCCGCGTCGCTTGAATCCCAGTCAATACGGATATTTCTGTACATCGGAGACGCCGACGGGAGGGAGCATCGGCATCACAAAGAATTTGAGTATTTTAACGGCGATCAGTACATCCACGAGCCCTGTAGGTATCTCAAAGTGGCTATTTGATAAGGCGAATGTTATTCCGTGCGAATATATTACAGAGGATATTCTTAAGATAAGTGTACCGGTCTACGTCAATGGTGGAATTTTGGGATATACAATGAAGCCGGTTGATCTCACGACGGTTCTGCGCCTGTTCAAGCGCACGGGCTGCCTTCCTTCCTCAGCCAGTATTGGCTTCAATATACGAGAGCGCCAGGTATTTCTCTATTTGGATGAAGGGCGCCCAATGAGACCGCTAATTTACTTGGAGGAGAAACGCATATTCCCCGCTGACAAACTCAAGAAGTTGAAGAGGTGGCGCGACCTTGTCATGGGAACTATGCCTGAAATGTCGTCGAGAGAGTTGTCATCGTCGGGTTTCTTTGATCCGTTTTCAAAGAGAGAGTTGCCGGCGACACTCAGGGACTACATAGACTATTTGAAACCTTTCCAGGGATCAATTGAATATATTGATCCTTATGAGCACAATTTAATTTACATCGCAAATTTTCCTAGTTATATTAATCCTGAAACATCGCACGTGGAGATTCATCCGTCCACCATTCTGGGACTCATGACGTCGATGATCCCGTTCGCGAACCACAATCAATCGCCGCGTAACCAGTTGAGCTGTAGTCAGAGCAAACAGGGTCTCTCCATCTATTCTACAAAATACATGTCGCGATTTGATAATCAGGTTCACGTTCTCTGTTATGGTGAGGCGCCCATTTGTAGAACATTGTATTATGATTTCGTAGCCGATGGAAATATCGGATATGGTCACAACTTGATTCTAGCGATAGGATCGTTTACAGGTTACAATCAGGATGACGGTATTGTCATGAATCAGGACGCCCTACAGCGTGGACTTTTTCGCAATATGACATTCCGATCGTATGAGACATTTGAGGAGGATGATGACAAGTTGAAGACGCGGACACGTATTGCGAATCCGGAAAAAGTGCCTGGATGGACGAATATTTCTGCAGGTTTAAATTATAGGAAGTTGGATGATCGCGGTATAATCAAAAAGGGTGAATATGTTGATCAGAATACGGTGATTGTTGGACGCTATGTGCAGACTGAATCGGGCTCCATGAGAGATGCGAGTTTGACGCCGCAACTCTGGACATCTGGACGTGTTGATGAGGTCGTTGTTCTCGTAAATAATATGGGTCTGCGCCTGATAAAGATTCGTGTTGTACACGATAGAATACCGCTCTTGGGAGACAAGTTCTCGAACAGACACGGACAGAAGGGTACAATTGGTATGATGGTGCGGGGTCATGATATGCCGAGAACAAAGGATGGTTTGGTTCCTGATATGATCATGAACCCGCACGCGATTCCGAGTCGTATGACGGTGGCGCAGCTATTAGAGACGATTTTTGGGAAATCTGCTGCTCTTCTAGGGGCGATTTCAAATGGCACCTCATTCATGAACGAAGGAAATCCGACAGAAATGATTGGATCTGCACTAGAGAAGCATGGCTTGGAGAAGTACGGAAATGAGCTGCTCTATGATGGAACGACGGGTGTACAGATTCCGAGCGCGATTTTTATAGGGACATGTTACACGATGCGCTTGAAGCACATGACGGAGGATAAATGGAACGCGCGCGGTGCTGGTAGGAGGGAGCAGCGGACTCACCAGCCGACTGGCGGACGCGGCAATGAAGGTGGACTGCGTATTGGTGAGATGGAATGCTGGGCTTTACAAGGACATGGTGTTTCAGGATTCTTCCAAGAGTCGCTGATGAAGAGAAGTGATGGCTCGGAGTTTGTTCTCTGTAATAGTTGCGGAACGGTGCCGATCTACAATGAATCAACTAAGCTCTTTGTCTGTTCATTGTGTGACGGTCCTGTACGGTATGCGGGTGATACTGTCAAGAATTTGGAACTCTTGCCGCCGATTCATCGGAGTTCGGCGTCGTTTAGCAAGGTGGAGATGCCCTATGCGACGTATTTATTGAACCAGGAACTTAATACTTACATGAATATGGGTATGAGAATTTTGACATCAAAGGACGTTGAACGTTTGAGGAGACCTGAGGTAAAGGATTTGTTGGATCCATCGCTCATTGATTTAGCGAACAAGGAATTACAGATTCTTGTTCTACCTGATACAACTGTGCCTCAATATATTACACCGGTAGAGACTGTGGAAGCAAGACCTGAGGACTTGAGAAGTTTGGGTTTGGCTCAGGCTGAACCTGAAGGTCAGGTTGAAGCTGTAGCTGATGCTGTAGCTGAAGCTATTCTTAATGCCAATACTAATGCCAATGCTAATTCAATGCCTGTAAACGTTGTTCTTAGAAATACAGTACAACAACAACAACCAAATCAAGCATTTAATTACACTATCGTAGGTGAACCAGAACCGTCATCTTCAATTGACGCCATAGATCTTAATCCGTTTATACAAGAGCAACAACAACAACAGCAACAACCATCAGTCAACATAAATATACAATCACAACCACAACAACAACAAAGGGCGCCGACAAACGCGATCCTCGTTCCATCCGCAATCCCTGGCGCGCCCCCCACACTTGTAGTTGACACTGGACCTGAAGAAATGCAAAGATCAGGATTTCCTCCTTTAGAACAACAAGTACAAAGGCAACGCCAACCAAGCAATGGAAATCAGAGAAGGTCTCCTAGAAACGTCGGATTTGCACAACCAGCAAACAACAGTCCTGCAGTTGCAGCCTCAACTGTTCCTGCCACAACAAAAGTGAATGTAATCAAACAAGGATAAAAATAAAATTTGATTTAAAAAAACAGTTCTTTCCTTGTATAGAGAGATATGAACGTACCAGCCATCGACCACATTCTCCGCAGTCGCAAGACATTATTGAATATTCTTGCGAGTCGCGGATACAATACGACACCTTATGAAAAGTTTGGATATGATGAGATCGAGGCTATGCTTGTTGGAGGAGAAAGCGCTCTCCGCATGGATCTTGAACGACCGCTTGAGTCTACGGACACAGGTATTACGAAGTGTACTGTTCGTTATGTTTTGACGAAACTCAAGCAGAAGATTCCGGGTTATATTGCCGGCGAGTTACCCACTATAGCGCCTGAGCTAAGAGAAGGTAGAGAACAAATGTTTACAACTCATCTTGATCCGATGACAACTGAAGCTGTCGTTATGCTAGTTGATGATAGCCACCCGATGGCAGATATCTTTACATCAGCTTCTATCAATCAGTGGAATAAGAACAAGTTTCGTTTGTGGTTCTTCCTTGTTGATCATCTTGTTAATAATCCTGCTGAGCATGTTCTTGTACCGAAACATGAACGTGTACCTATTGGAGAGCATCCTGAACTTTTGAAGCAGATGTATGCTAAGAAGGCACAGTTCCCGCTCATTGTCTTTCATCAGGATATCCAGGCACGCATTCTGGGTTTAGTTCCAGGAGACATTGTAAAGATTACGCGCCCGAGTCCTTCGGCTGGTTATTACGTAGAATATAGAGTTTGTGCGCCCTAAGAAGATGAGAGCACAGCTTCAAGCTATAAATCCGCCGCCTTCATGCGAGGCATTAAGAGTAAAATACTTAACAAGCGATAAGTACAGAGAGTTCAAAACGAAAATACAGACACGCACAGATGACTTAGGATTTTACATAACAAATGGGATGGCTGGCGATCTACAAACGGCGGCGAGAAATGCTGACCCGCAAGTCATGTATCAGAGTCTTATCAAATACATTCGCCTCGAAAAGACTAGTTCTGGCTACTTATATGCGAATCGTGTACAAGTTTTTAATGAAAAGGGCGAAAGTATTGAAACAAAGGGACAAGCAACCGCATCATCTGTTTATTCTGTAAGTTATCCTGCGCAAAATGCTCTAACAGGACAGGGATATTTTTACACGTTATATGATCCGACGGGTTCTTCTAAGTTTTGGCAGTTAGAACTTGCCACTCCGTCTCGTATTTCAAAAGTTGTTTTGAGTCAAGTACCGACAGATGCAAAACTTGTTTTACAAAATGGTGATAAGGTTCTTGTACAGGAATTTCAGATTGTACAGTCTGTACAAGAATTTACGGTAACTGTGACACAGACTACAAGTGATGTTATCTCAAAGAAAATGAATGAGCTCAAAATGTTGGAAACGGATGTACAGTCTGTACTTGGTTGCCTTCAGAAAGAAATTGTACAAAGAGAAAATATATCATCTGATATTTATGATCTTCATCAGCAAATGAAAGAGAAAAAGGAACAAGTAACTACAAAAGATATCAATGTGAAGTCATCAAAAGAGAGAGCGGCACTTCTTCGTGATCCTTACACAGAGACAACTGTGTGGGAGAGTTGGTTTCCTCTGGGGCGCCCGCTCGAAAAATCAAGTGTTCCGGTTCTTTGGACAATGGCTCTAATTTTTCTAGTTGTTTCACTTGGACTCTTTTTGTACATGGCTGGATTTCAATTGGAAGTTGTAAATAAATTTGCTGAAGGGACGGCTCAAACGGTAAGTGGCGCAACAAATAGATTTACATCTATGTTTAAGGGTCAAGGACCTGGACCAGGACCAGGACTTGGACCTGGTAAACTCGCAACGGCACCTAATGCAAACTAAATATTCGTATGCTGTTGTAGAATGAGCTTTTGTAGCGCAACAGCAAATATAGCAACAGATGCCCAAATGAATATCGGATATCCGCCGAATAAATCAATTATGCCTGCTTCAGGGTCATTAGGCATTGATGCGCGCGATGCCACGACAGGGCGTATCTTACCACCGAAGCTGAATACAATTTACGATGGTCTTGTTGCATCAGGACGACTTGTTTCAGGATCGCAGTTTAAGACACAACTTGATACGATTCGATCAAAGCAGGACGATTCGACAAAGGCGAAAGGGCGTGATCAAGTACAAAAGTTACTTGATGAACTCCCGAATAAGGAATTACAGACAATGCGAGATTTGAAAGATGAGTACTGCTTCACATTTGTACGGTATAAGTATGCCTTAAATCAAATGTTTACTAACTTAACAGCTGGTTCTACGGCGGGAACTCTTAGTGCTGATAAGCAAGCAACCATACAAATGTACCTAGGAAAATCAAAAGAATACAACGTGAAGTTGAATGACTTGATTCAGGTCTCGAATTTTCTGGCTTCTAAGCGCGCCTCAGATTCCTCTGAGCAGAGTGACAAGGTAAACGCACTCAATACAGAAATTTCATCTACCTTCGATACATTAAAACAGCATCAGCAAATTCTTACAAGTGAAAACGCGACTGCAGATCTCCGTAAGAGAATGACAGAGTTCTCAGAGGAAAAGAACAGATCAGCGAACAATCTTCTACAACTATACGGCGTATTGAATATTGTTGCCATTGGATTATTGCTTTACATTTATCGTTCCTAAAGATAGAGAGCAATGGGAAACGTTCAAAGTTTAACAGATTTGACAAGAAATGCCCAGGATGCGCAGTACACGGCAGCCCTACAGGCAATGACACCATCCCAGAGACAAGCTTATTTTGATACACAGAAGACTGAGCTCGTTAATAAGTTATTGGACGAGCGTGAATCAACCTTTCAAAAAACGTACACGGATATGGTTAAAAATACGAACGTCCAGCATTCTCTTTTATATTATATGTCGAGAAACTCCGATTTGAATGATGTAGGAACTTACATTAAGAATCAGAATCAAAACACTGTAAATACGGCAACTTACAATAAGAGTTTAGCGGAGAGACAAAATCAGGTCAATGAGTGGTCTTTCAATAATAAATTAGATACTCTCTTCATTTTTCAAATTATCTTTATTTCGCTGTGTGTGACGGCGTTCTTGGCTTTCTTACAGCGCCTAGGTTATTTCTCAAATGCTTTTTTTGGTATTATTGTTGGTATTTTGCTGTTTGTAGTTGCAGCAACTATAGCGGTTAGAGCAACATATACAAATAAAGTCCGAGATAAAAAATTCTGGAATCGCGCCGATTTTGGACATTATGATATTAGCGGGGCGACTCCCGATATCTGTCCGCAAGTACCAACATAGGCGCCACACAGTAAGCGCCAGTTATAAGTAGAAACAATTCTTAGCTGTAAGATAGAAGTTATGGCATTTATCAATATTGATGATGTAAAATTTAGAAAATCACAACTTGATGATAACTTGATAACTCTTGATCAACTTGTGACAACCTTTCAACAAAAGACGAGGGCTACGGGCGAACTTCAGAAGACGAAGAGGGAAGCAGAGGATTCTCTGGGTGCTCTGGAGACAAAAGGGAAAGATGCTGATAGTGCGGCTGAAACCTACGACCGTGAATTCTTGGATAGAAAACAAGATAGTGGTGACCAGTTTGTGCCAAAAAAAAATCCGACAATACAGGATTTTACGTTGTATTTCTTCTGGGTTTCATATCTTCTTTTTTGTATTGCAATGTTATTAATTACGTATTTTAGCTCACAGTCTCTTAAACAGACAGCATATATGTCATTATTTTTATCTGTTGTGGCATTCTTCATTTTTGGAATGGTTTTACGCTACGCATAGTAGAATAAAATGAGCGGTGCGTCTAATTCTAATTCCAAGAATTCTAAGACTGTAACTATTGTAGAAACAGTACCAACTGTAACGATACCTTTACCTGTACCTGCACATGTTCAAGCGCCATTAACTGTTACAGCACCCGACATTTCAATGCAAATCCAAGCAATCTTTGAAGAGAACAAGCTGGGCGATTTAAAAGAGTTTGTGCGTAAACGCAAATGTCTCAATGAATTCAATACGGTTCTCATGTATTTATTTCATATTGTACAGTCGGCGGGAATCCTTACGACAACCATCGCGGCTGGATACGATATGAAGGAACTTGTCTGGATTGGCGTCGGCATTAACATTGTTGCGTCACTGATCAATATCTTTGAAAAGACGAATGTTGGTATTTCAAAGCGTTTACTTAAGGATATTGAAGCTATTCGCGATGGAACCTTCGTGGATCAATCGGATGTATATGAGCCACCGGCAGCCAAGGGAGATTCAAAGCCTCTCTTGGATGAAAAATCTTAGGAGTAAATATAACGAATGGCTCAAACACTCAATGGAACTGATACTGGTATTGTAAATAGGTCAAAGAGAACATATGTAGCGGTAACTGATACGACTGCGTTTTACAGCTACACAGTTGCGATGAATGCTTCCTATGTTAATACTGGAACGCTCGCGGAAAACGGAACAACTCTCTCGCGCGGAACACTCTTACGTGAGAATGGCAAGAGATTGTTTCCGGATGCGAATCCTGGTGTCACGAAGTTCCTGGTAGGTGTCTTTTTAACTGAGTCACCCTTCACGAGCGGCTTCATCGACCCGAATGCTGGTTTCTTCGTCCTTTATAACGGTGATAAGCCTACCTACCTCGGTGGCTCATCTGACTTTGTTGGCTTGGCTGGAGGCACCCCTTCAATCCCCTCATTGCTGACGATAGGCAGCGTTACGGCGGGCACAGGTGTAGTGGCGACAACAGGAGGCGTAGTGGCTACAGCAGGTCAGATTCGCGCTGCGACGGTAACAGCTTTGACTGCTTACACAGTAGCGAATAGCGGTGCGTTTAGTTCTGTTACTCGTAACATAGATCCTACATTGGGACAAGTCTTTACTTTAGCAATTAGCATTGGTACTAGTGTAACTAACGGACCCCAAGCGATTACTTTAACATGTACCACCACACCTGCAGCTGGATCAATTGTTTATGTAATAATTAATGCGACTACAGCTGGTACGACTGGATTAACTATTGTAGAGGGAACAAACGTACAAATGAATACAGTAACCATTGGTACATCTGCAGGTTACCGCGGTCTTACATTTGTAAGTGATGGTGCAAATTTAGTTCAGGTAGGCGCGGGTGTCGTTGCTACTGTTGAGTAAAAAATTTTATAAATCTACACTCTATTCGGCGCCTGACGACCCCTCGTCATGCTCCTTATCGTACTCCTCCACTTCTTCATCTGTTGAGAAGACGCGGATGTGAATCATAATCTGCCTTCGTTCATTAAACTTACCAATATTACTGGACTCAAGGCATCTTGACCAGAGCTCAGCATCATTTAGGGTCGCCTTTGTAGACGTATCCTGTCGCCATGACTTGAAGATGCGCTTCAAGTCCTTGAACTCCACGCGATTGCCATCCTCCTGGCGAATACGCTCGCTCATGAACTTTGCGAATACGTCATACGAATCCTTGTACTTGTCGCTTACCTGGAGAACAATCGGCGGCTCTGGATTCAAACCATTCACCAGATACTGTGTCTCGTAGATATACACGAGGTACGAGAACAGTGACTCGCGCCAACGCAGCATCTTATCCTTGAGTCCATCATCTCTCAGAAACAAGTACTTGAGACCAGCCTTCCAGTCCTTGTGGTCCGCATAACGGAACTTACTCTCGAACGGAATAACACGCACACGGCGCCATGTACCGTCGTCCATACTGTTGATCGGCGGCAAGTCATTACAGCAGAGAGCCATCTTCCCCATGATCTTGAACTTCTCCTGGTCCTGGAAGAGACCACGCGCCTCAACCAAATCCTCACCAGTAAACTGCTTCATGCGGCTGGTATTGAGCTGCTCATTCTTATCCGGCTCACCCATATGAATAAAACGCCGGCACTTCGTGACAATGATGTCCGGATTTGCTGCACCGGACTCAGGACGCTTCCTTGTCAAAACGGTCGTCTGAATGGATGTCTGATAATCGCCGAAAATCATCGTCATTAAGTCAATGATTTTCGACTTGCCGTTCGAACCTGAGCCGTGAAAGATGTAGAAACACTGCTCCTTGTTCGTTCCCTCGAGACATGAGGCGAGAAGACGGAAGACATACTCCCGCAAGTCGTCCCGCGGGAACACCTTCTTGAAGAAGTCCATGATTTCAGGCATGTTCGGATCGCTCGGATCGTAGGGCTTGTAATTGATTGCATCCCAGCTATCGGAAATACTTTTGCCACCGAGAAAACTTACGAAGTCTTCCGCTTTCCCCTGACGAAAGAAGACACGCTCCCTGCTCGTCGGCGTCTCCTTGTACCTGAGCTCAAGGATGCCGTTTGCACAGCCAAATAAGTAGGGATTCATATTTAGCTTGGACATGAAGTCCTCCTCGGCAAAGAGCGCTGACGCCATTTTCATGACGGAATCTACAAAGCCGGCTGTATACAGACACGACTGAATCTTGTGAAGACTCTTCATCTTTGCTGTCAAGATTGCTTCGGTTTCTTCATCGCGCGCATCGCGTAATCTACCTTTGACACGTTCGCATGCAGAATCAACCTTTCCAGCCACGTCCATGAAGATTTTTCTCTTCAGGTCAATACCCTGATTCAGATGTTTCCACATATTCAGTTGCTCATCATACGTATACCACTCTGTGATCTTGTTACCAATGGACGCCACGTAGTTATTCCCAAACATCTTTTGCATGAGAAGCGAAATGTGGTAATGAGTACCGTCAAGCTTCTTGATAATATATTCTAAGATATCTTCATTCATAATTTCATCATACCTTTCCTTGTTATCCTGTCGCGCCCAGAGATGTAGACTGCGAATCGTTAGCTTCGGACCGTCGCCGTCCTTACGCATCCCCTGAAACCAATCCTTTTTGAGTTGAGAGACATTGTTACCTGCTGACTTCGGCGACTTATTACTGAACTCCATCCATAGATTAAACATTTCCTCACTCGGCTCAATATTGTGAAGACAGAGACCCACGCATCGCCAAGTCAGAAATGCCTCCGATCTTTGAACTGATAGACATTCTTTTACAAGTTTTTCAATTAGGACTCGCACATCATCGGAATGTGGAACAAGTGCTAGCAGAGCCTGTACATTATCAGAGTGCGGCTCGGCAGGAACATGAGCTGTTGTAGCACCACCCTGTGCCGATGGCGGATTCAGAAAGTCATCAAACTCGTCCTTTCGCTCTGGCTTAACATCACCACAGCCTTCAACAACGTTGTACCTAATACTCAAGAGCTCTAGAAGCTGTCTTGGTGAATGATCACTCCCACCTGTAGTCCACGAATCTGTGTCAGGTGTGTACTTCTTTACCCACGAAAGCACATAGGCAGGAATCTGCGGCTTTGATGCTCCATAGAGCATCCAACCCTGATTGCGCCCCATCGCCTGATCAAAGATATCGTGATCCTCATTCAGATATCCAGTCTCGCCGAAAATCCGACGAATCGCACCATTATTGAGGATCCAACGCCGCAGAACATTCCACTTGTCATTCGTCAAGCTGAAATCGGGGCACTCGATATGAATACCATCTTTTAGAACACCCTTATCCTTATATGCTGTCGGTCTCAAGAGAACATAATAGGAAATTTCCTGGTAGTCAGACACATCAAAGAAGTGCGAGATACCCTCCTGAAGAACATGACAGAACTCCTCAATTTGTGCATCGGTAAAACTGTGAGTCAGAGACATGTTCTCTGGATACTTGAAATCTAAATCAATTAAGAGCGGCTTTGCGACATCTGTCCTTGGTCTCTCGACAAATCCTAGAGCGCGGTGCTTCTTTACAAATAAATAATCATTGAGAAGATCCAAGAACTGAGGATATTCAGCGTCACTCACTGACCACTTCCCGTTCAACTCTCCCATGCCCGTTACACTGACCTCTTGCCCTCCTGACCTGTTTTCTAAAAACGTAAAGATTGGATGGTTCCTGTATGCTTGAATGACGCTGTTCATTCTGTGTTCACCCATTTTGAATATACAGGTCGGGGTCAATTTTTCAGGCGCCTCCCTCTTAAAGGAAACTTTTTGTCGTGATCGACAAGGACCCAAGCGGCAAGACAAATCAAAATTGATCAACTGACGACAGGCAAAAGTTTCTTTTTTTGACCCGTCGTATAAAATCAAATGGATCCCACTTTGATTTTGCGTTTAGTATATATTTTTTTAAGATTATTATGTAATATATAATGCCGATTTCATTTGATTTAGAAAAATTAAGAAAACAACATAATTGTGTAAATTATTTTGAAACAGGGTTATGGGATCCCCGAAACAATGTATCTAGTAAATTAGCGTTATCTTGTGGATTTGATAAGCTATATTGTATTGAAATTAGAAAAGATTGGGTTGACTTGGGAAATGATATATTTAAAGAAGATATTATGACAGGTAGATATAATTTATATTTAGATGATAGCACAAGTATGAAAAAATACTTAACGACTGATGATTTTAAAAATAAAACAATGTTTTTTCTTGATGCGCACGTAGATAATAACAATATTAGCAATTATAAAAAAAAATGCCCTCTGCTTGAAGAATTGGAAGCAATTAAAAGTATTAAAAGAAAAGATAATGTAATCTTAATTGATGATTTAAGACTGATTAAGGATTCTTTTCCTTGGGGTGAAATAAGTTATGGACATATTAATTTTCTAAAAGAAATAAAAAAAAAGATAACAAGCATGAACATAGATTATAAATTTGAAACCTTAGATGGTGAAATAAAAGATGACATATTATTAGCATATGTATAAAAATAAATTAAGGTTAAAGATCCTACACAATTCAAGATAAGATGTCTAACTTTCTGCCACCGCAGGCAACAAAACGACTCATGCGCGACATAAACGCTGTCCAAGAACTCAAAGGACAGGGTATATGGTATTGTGAAGATGAATCGACTATTACAAAAGGAACGGCTATGATACGCGGACCTAAGGACACACCTTATGCAGATGCACTTCTGTTTTTCTCCGTGGAGTTTCCGACAGACTATCCTTTTTCTCCGCCCAAGGTTCTTATTTTAACGAGTGACGGCGAGACACGATTTCACCCGAATCTGTATGTTCAAGGAAAAGTTTGCCTTTCGATTCTTGGAACCTACAGTGGTCCACAGTGGTCTGGGGCGCTCTCTCTCAATTCGGTGCTTCTAAGTATTCTGGGTCTATTAGACAAAAATCCACTTGCACATGAACCAGCATGGGAAACGGGTAAATTAGAAGATCCAAAACATTCGACCTATGCAGATTGCATAGAGCACCAGATGATTAAATATATGATGGATCTTTTAAAAAAATATGAAGTTGAATCGTCTAGAAAGTCTTGTATGTGGGAGCCATTTCAAGATGAAATTAACCAACTAATTCCGGAACTCAAGGCGAATCTTCAAACGCGCATACAGAAACATAAAGAAGAGGCAGAAATCTACTGGTCAAATCTCCCTTACGGAATGAACATACGTTCTTACTGGAAAAAGATGTCAGAATAGATCTAAAAATTGATTTATAACATACATAGTAGTTAATAAAACGAATGAAGTTCTGCCCCGAATGCGACTATACTCTTTACCATAAAGTCCAGGGCGACCAGCTTCTCCGAATCTGCAGAGTCTGTGGTTACACGGAGGAAGATAAGGAGGGTGGTCTCGTAATGGAGACAGTCATCCAGCAAAAGTCAACCGAATCATATAAGATTCTTCTGAATGAATTTACTAAGCAAGATCCTACACTTCCGCACACAAAGGAAATTAAGTGTCCGTCTCCGGCATGTCAATCAAATAAGGGAGCTGAACGCGACGTGATTCTTATTAAGCACGACGCCGTCAACTTGAAATATATTTATATTTGTAATACTGAAGGTTGCGGAGAGACCTGGAGATCCAGTACTTAATATAGTCCCCGCAGCATACCAAGTTGCTTGAGCCATTCCTTATATTTCAATATACTGGCTCCCCCCAGTTTCATAGCACTTAACATTAGCGGCTCAAGTTTTTTCAGTGTCTCTGGGATATTTACATTTCGGTAGGTTATCACCAATTCATCAAAAGGTAAATTTGTTTTTGATAAACGCCTATTAACATCACTATGTAGATCATAGAGCCACCGTCGTATCCATTCCCCTTTTTCTGAATAAGGAACAGCTAGAAACGGTTTAATTGGATGTCCGCTAATCCACGACGCGAAATGCTCACGGCAATCCGGGCACGGTAGCATTAGACCTAGAGCCGGTATAAGAGCAGCCCATGCTCTTATTTCGTCGTCACGCATTGACGGTGTAGAGATATTACCGGCTTTTAATGACATAGCATGCATTGTTTTCCATATAGGAGGACCCCACTCATAGGTCTGAGGGTAATTCACCTTTTCAATGTTACAACTACACATTCTTTCTGTTTACCGATTTTAAACATAAAGAAAATAAACGAATGAAAGGCATCATGGCAACAGTTGTCACGGCATTTTACATAATGGATTCTAAATTTCCGTCGCAACAGTATATGAAATGGATCCAAAATTTCCTAGAAAATATAGGCAGTCACCTCATTTTTTACACAGATCCTGAGCTCGTTCCTATATTTGAGGAGTGGAGAAAGCCGTATATGGATAATACACGGTTTATCACATTACCTAGAAAGAATTGGACAGCTTATACAAAATATGGTAAAGACTTTTGGTTATCCCAGAGACAAAAAGACAGAGAGGCAAAGATACATAGCGCCGATCTATATTCAATTTGGTATGAGAAGAAAGAGTTTGTTCTGAGAGCAGCTGAACTCAATCCATTCGGACACACAAAATATATCTGGTGTGATGCAGGAGCTTTTCGTTATAAAGAATGGCTTCCATCTCTGTGTACATTCGGCTCGGCAACAACTGCCATTCCAGATGATAAAATGCTTCTTTTACAAGTTGAACCATTTACCGAGGAAGATCGCCTATCGTTTTCGAACGACACAATAGGCAATTTTGATAAGTGTAATCGTATAGGCGGCGGCATTCAGGCTGCACATATTGATGTATGGAAGACCTGGTCAAAACTTTATGACAAAAAACTTGAAGAACGGCAACTAGCAGGGATGTTTGTAGGAAAAGATCAAACAATCATGGCATCACTAGCATTACAGTATCCGAATCTAGTTCAACTAGTCGACGCAAACAAGCAAATTAAAGATCATTGGTTTACACTGTTATTTACATTGAGTTTACCACATATTACAATCATTATTCCTCTCTATAACGGATTAGAGTTCTTAGAAGAAACATTGAATTCTGTCAAACAACAAACCTACACAAATTGGTCAGTACATATTGGTGTAAATGGCTGGGAACAGAATTCAACTACCTATCAAAATGCAAAGCGCTTTGAATCAAAGCATATCAATGTCTACGATCTTTATGAGTGTAAGGGAAAGCCGGCGACGCTGAATGCCCTTGTAGAAAAAACACAAAATCTTGGAGAGTGGATCGCTCTCTTAGATGCCGATGATCTCTGGCATCCAGAGAAGTTGGAAATACAGATGCGCTTCCACACGTACGATATAATCGGTACAGGTGCTAATTATTTTGGCGATAGGGGGGGCAGCCCCAATATACCGAGCGGCGATATTACAGACGAGGATTTTTGGAAAGTCAATCCACTTTTACATTCATCTGTTCTTATGCGGCGCCCTTATGCGCAATGGAACCCCGAAAACCGCATTTTAGAAGACTACGAACTCTGGCTACGGTTGCGCTATCAAAAACACGTTCGCTTTTTCAATGTTCCTTTTCCGCTCCTCTTTCATCGTATTCACGCTGCGAGTCATTTTAATGGGCAAAATGCTCAAGCTGTACCAGATTTATTGAAACGTTTAAAAGATGAATTTAATTCTGCGCATTAAGTAAATGGCATCAAAAGTAGATGACGAAGTCATAAAAAATAAAATTCACGATGATAAAGTTTTTCAAGAAAATTCAAAAATACAAGCAGCAACAGATGCAAAGCATGACATAGGTTTACAATTTTCATCAATATATACTGCCATGCCGCAAATTGGTACACCCCAAAATGATTTTCCAGCACCTTTAAAAGGAACCGGTTGGGATGTAGTGAAGACAATCTTAGAAACAGATGTCGATATTCCTACAGATACTGTTCCTGCGCCTACAGATCTATTTACAGAACATAAATATAAAGATTTAATTGAAATCAAACATACTAAATTTAAGTATAATCTAACAACAATGAATATTGAATATAATGATGAAAAAAGAACAGAAAATGCCGACAAACTTTTTAATTTTTTAAGAGGATCCGATGAATCAATTACAGAAGTATGTCTCATTGTTGATGCTACTACTGGCGACTTTCAAAAAATATTGTTAGCACGACCTGTAAATCCATCTACAAAAAGTGAAGGTGAAAAAAAGAAGATCTATTATATTGTAAATAGAGAAACAATTAGTGATCCTGCAGGAAAACCAAATGAGTCAGATTCTAATTTTAAAGAGAAGGTAAACAGAGAAAAAGATGTACAAGTTAAAATAGCACTAGATATATCAGAAGATAAGGTATTATATCCAAAATGGGGAACACAAGCTCAGAGACTCGATTTTCATAATGATTTTTTTTCCAATTTTGACATAGAACTTACACCTGTAAAATATGGTGAATCAAAATCAGTTATGTTGACATTTTCGGGTAAAGATTATTCAGATACATCTGTCATAGAAACATCTGCAGCTGGAAAATTAACAAATTCAATTAACGCTGTGAAAAAAATATTAACAAAAATGTACAGTAATATTACTAAATTTAGTACAAAAGTAAAAGGCAAAGTAAAAGCAGATACTGTAGATGATAATAATGCAATCAATGATTACTTTGTAACATTACAAAAAAAACGCAGTGGCGATGCTCTTACAGCACTATCTTATTTTGATACATCACGCATATATAATTCAGAAGGAACAAATTTTACATTCAAAGAAAAAAAGCGATTTGTTCTATCGCATGATACATTCAATACATTGCCTGTTTCTCTCGCGAATGGAGCAGAAATTATTTATACAGGCGCAAAAACAATCTATAAATTTGAAAGAGCAGATAAAGGAAATATTGATTTTACAAAGGCATTTTTTGACGCTTATCTTTCAGAAAACAAAGTTGTAGAAAGAAATAAAATAAAGGTAATGTTTTCGAAGCAGAAAGAAAAGTATTTTGGAGTTGTTGATGCATCATTAGATGTAAAAAAAGATACAGAAAACTATGGTCTTAAAACAATCAAAGAAAAAATTAAGAAAACACTTTTAAAACTAAAAGAATATAGTCTTGCTCAGGCGACACTGTCAAGTGTTGATACAAATGACATAAAAAGTCAAATACCTTTTTGTATTCAATGCTTTTTTGAACTTGCTCTTTTTCGTTCCTTATATTTACCGCTTTTTAACATAAATAAAATAAACGACGATATTACTTCATTCTTTAATGTCACCGAATATAATGAAAGCTCACATAAAACGAAAGTCGATCAAATAAAAGATTTGTATTATACACAAAAAATAAAGGATGGTGAATATAACAGTGGATTTGAAAACTTTAGAGTATCATACAAACGAAATATAGTATATACACAAATTGGAGAGATTAGTATTTTTACTGAACCGAATAAATTTACTTTTTCTAAAACAAGAAGTAAATTAACATTTGGAACATCTTCAGTAATTCATGATTTTTTAAAAGGAGAAGATGGAACAAGTGAATTTATAGACATAATTGATGCAATATATAAAAATGAAAATATTCTTGGCAAGAGAGCACAAAAAAATAAAGCACCGATGACTGAAATTCTTTCAGCATTTATTGATCTGCAACCTTTACTTAAAGCTAATGAGAGTTCAGTTAAAACATCTGATCTTTTAGTTTCTGCTCACGAAGAAATTGGTCTACCATTGACAGGAGATCAAGAATTGGAAGAACAAAGGGCAGATGCTGGAGAAGCAGGAGAAGAAGCAGCAGGAGAATCAGGATCCTTTGCTTTTTGTGATAAAAAAAGGAAAAAGGCAAATACTACACTAGTTGATGCTCTTTCATTACAAGCTGAGACTGGACCACAAGCTGTGGCATCTTTATCCTGTATTTTACCTTATCACAGTGGAATTAGTAAACGAGTAATAGAAAGAGTTAATAATCTTGTTAGTTCTATAACATCTTTATTTAAAAAGGAAAAATTTACAAAGATAAGAAAGGAAGAAGGAAAAGATGAAGCTGCCGCTGAAACTGCCGCAGCCGCTAACGCTGAAACTGACGCAGCCGCTAACGCTGCGCAACAGGGCGGCGCTTCACCTGAAGAAAATAACAAAAATGAACTCTACTCCTTTATACTACTAAACTATATGTTTGAAATGAATGTATATTTTGAAGGAGAATATAATGATCCAGATCTTGATATCTATGGTCAAAATATCCCTATGGCAGGAAAACTTCTTTTATACATGATGAATACCAGTATAAATCCCGTATCACTTCTTTTGTTTTTTATGAAAATGAGTTATGAAGCTCAAAATAATGGAGAGTTTGAGAAAACATATAATGGAACACTGAAAGGAAATAAATATCTTTTTTTTCTTCCGTGTATATTTGAGAATATTCTATATAATGCTTTCGGTCCTAAATTTGTAGAGAATTTTCAAGAGATATCTCTTACATATTTTCCTAAATTAGAGACAGTTCCAGAATTAAATAATTTATTACTTGCGATTCCTGAAATGACAAATCCTAAATGGGAAGACGTTAAAAATGAAATGCACAAAAAAATAAGAGAAATATCTGCCGCTTTAGAAAACAAACCAGTGAAGAAATCACTTATAGAATCAGCAAAAGGTTTTTTTAGACCTCGTCTCGCTAATCAAATAGCAGTGCGTGGTGGTTATAGAAAAACCAAGAAATCAGGTAATGACAGAAATAAGACCAGAAGAAGTCGTTACAAGAAATAGTTCTGGATTCTTTGTAACAATATCATTAAGAACACGCCGAGCCGACGAAGTCAGAGATCTAAAATCAGCATTACTTGTTACTAGATAAACCCATGGTTTTTTCTCATGCGCAAATCGTTTCGCCATTGATGCATATTTACTACCTAACCAAAGATCAATCTGATCCAATGTACTCTGTGATAGACGTTTTCGTATTGTTTCAATACTTAGAACGGATATGAGAAAATGAAATAAATCACGACCCTCTTTAGGGCACGGATCAAGCGCCGGCAATACTTCTGTTCCTAAGCCTATATGATTTCCTATACAAGCAAAACCGAAGTCTAAGAGTGCAACTTGGAACGGTGATTGAAAGATATATGTCGATGAATCTTGTTTAAATTGGATTGATGATGGTTCTGCACGAATAAAGATGTTATCCGATTTCAGATCACGATGATCCAATTCAAGACAATTATGTAAAATACAGAGTGTAATACTAAGTTGTACCATAATTCTGTAAAAATCCAGATCAGGCTCTTTAGTTTTTGAAAACCAATCGTGTAAGTATTGACCGTGAACTTCTTCCATTGTAAATGACATTCTTCCCTTGTATTGATAAATATCATAGATTGCAGGAATAGCCCATGGCATATTCTGTTTTTCCAAACATATATGTGAGAGATGTTGGACAATACCTTCCAACTTAAGATTCATCTCTGGGAGTCGCGGGGATTTTACCAAGACATTCATCTTTTTCCCGAGTTTTACGCGCTCTGCTTTCCGAATATCGCCATACGAACCATGTGTAACATAGTCTCCGATAAATAATTGTACACGTTCTGTTGATCCAAATACAAGTTGGCTGTGCCCATTAAGCACAGGAAATACTGAATCTGGAATATTTTTCACAGTATCGAGAGTATAAGTTCCCTCGATACCGAGTTTTTTTAAATCTATCGCCATGCCTATTTAGCTCCAAGATATACATCCAAGTATTCTTCGAGTGATTCCCATGTTTCCAGCTTAAATTTCCGCGCCAAAATAACTGCACTCACTTCACGTGGATGTTCTGGCTGCGGATGATTTTTACCAAATGTAGTGTCAAATGATGGAGGAGGATTTCGACCAAGATCGCCTGTTCTTTGATCCCACCAGCGCACAGAACATTCACGCATGTCAGGTTTATCTTCACGCTCAAAGAGTGGTAAGGGTACCCAGCGATTCTCCCATGCGTAGAAACGCTGGCTCATTGTATCTGGATTGAGGCGACACCGACTATGCCATCGCTCGGGAATATGATTCTCTGCTAGAGGAATCCAGCCCTGATTATAAAAGAGAGCTCGCCACGCTTGATCGTTGCGGCGTTGATGTACATGAACGAGTTCATGTTGTAGAGTCTCTTGAAAATGTTCGAGAGGATAATGCGCGGGCATACAAATATAATTGGGCGGGCGTGTATGAGGCATTCCTGCGTCGGCAGTAGGGAACATTGTAATAATTTCTGTATTAAAGGGACCGGGCTCCGTACTAAAAGAGTTCATTGCGACATATGAATGTGATCTTCTAGCGAGAGCATTACAATGATCTTTTTGACAAAGTTCTCTGTAATGATCAATTGACTCAGGTATGTCAAGTACAGGCATTACCCTTTATTTAGAATCACTAAAAAATGTATGTTTAAATTACGCCATGCTAGGCATCAACCTTTATTGCAGGGACCGTCTTCTTTTCTCTTTTACCTTTCACTAGAGGAGGTGGCGAAACTGAGTTCTTCTTTTTCTTTTCTTTCTCTCTGCTAATCTCCTCGATAAGCGCCTTCGTTGAAGCAAATGACTGTGGCTCGTGGGGTACTAAGAAGCCTGTCAATGTAACTTGCTTCTGCTTTTGCGCAGATTGTGTAACAGGAGCTACCAGGCGCGGCGACTTCCGTTCACCGGTGCTAAAGAAGCTTCTAATATCTGATTGCTTATCGCACATCTTTAGTGAGTCACCAAAGAGTAGATCGCCACTTATACTCTCTTTTTGTTCCATTGAAAGACCTGACATCATGGATTTTGACATAATGAAGCCAGGAATATCCTCGACTTTCAAGGCAAAGAGCTGTGAGAGCGGATTCATCAACTGGTGTTCAATATAATATTTTACATCAGGTACTAACTTGTGCTCCTTAATATACTCGGGTGTCTCAATACGATCACCCTGTAAGGAAGGCGCGGGTTGCCCAGGTTTAGGAGACACATAAATGTAGCCGATACGGTCACCTGCTGACGGCGCATTACCAGGGTCGCGTTCCCTCATTCTGTCGGCTAGAATTCGGTGGGGTGGCGGCGTAGGCGTATTGTATTTGTCTCGCAAGCTTTTCGTAATCGTCAATTGATAGGCACTCGTTTTTCCTTTCATCATCTCGGCGCATTTTTCTTTAACAAACTCGACGGCTTTGAGGAAGTTGCGCTCATTCAAGAGAATTTGGATGGCGCCGCCATAAATCGTTTTCAAGAGTGGCGCATTATCGCGTCTCTTCAGTACAATACCCATTGATGTCTGCTTGAAACTGTCAGGCGACTCTTCGTATTTATTACCTACATATCGCTTCTTGCTGAATATAATGAACGGATAGAAGACCTTATCATATTCAAAGTCGTGCGGGCTCTTCAAGTTCTGTGTGACGAACTTGCCGGCATTCTCTGTGAGCTCAATCGTATCTACAATCGACTTTTTAGAATCGCCGGTATCCTTACAGTTGAAATTGACAAAGAGCGAGTCTGTATCACCATAGACGATCTCGGCACCTCCTGGACAGGCGTCGATGGGTACACCTGTCTTACCCGCCTTCCACGCAGTAAATCCATGTGTCCGCTTCACGTCGTGACTTCCTTTGAGGTCTCGCCACGCCAACTCTTTGAGTCTGTATTCACTTGCATTTAGAGACTTGATGTAAGCGACTTCGTCCGCGTTTAAAGCCTGACGGATGACAATGCCGTTCTTGTCTTTGACGAGACCAGTTTCAAAGGTGGGCGGCTGCTCTTTGAAGTCTTTTTCCTGAGAACCATAAAACTCAAGAATGGCATCCTTCGCGTGGAGAATCTGAATACGACCATATGCTGTTACAGAAGCAGCCAAGTTCTGCATGCGAATTTTGAACGTCGGTGAACCGAGCTGCCCATAAAGCGAGTTTGCCGTCAGCTTGTAAGCTAGCTGCTCGGCATCTAGAAGCGCCTTCTTAAATGGATCAGACTCCTTCTCTGCCTCCTTGCGCTTAGACTTACGCTTCGCCAGCAACTTTCCAACAATGTTCGGCAGAGTGCTCTTTGAACCGTCAGCCGGCTGCGCATAACAACAGACCCGCACACCCTTCTTGACTTTCTCGGGCTGCTTTCTTGTATCACCTGGCTTGATCATCCACGTATTAAACTCAATTGCATTCCATGTCGTACCGGGTGGCGCGTCATTCTCATCACCAAGTGTCGTTGTTTTGACGAGATTTCCATCGAGATCAAACTCCTTGACCCAAACGAGCGAGTCATAACTGATATTTTCACTGATGATTGTGCTCGGGTATAGCGACGCAAAGTCACAGACACCGATCGGCGATTCATTGTAGAATCCTGGCACCGGATCGAGAACGATTGCACCTTCATAGGATTCCTCCTGACCCGTCACAGGAGCAGTGGACCCGAATGGAGTGCTCTCCAAGACAGGAACAAGCATTCCGAGTTCATAGCACTCCTTAAAGATGAGTGACTCAATCTTGATGCCCTGACCGCGTGTAAAGATATAGGATACAGGGACTGAGCAAACGTTTGCCATAGACATGGCATTGTTGAATACATCGAGCTTCTTGTAGAGTTCTACGACGAGGTCGCAGTCCTGAACGCAATACGCAGCAACTTTAGCGCGACCTGCAGAGCCGCCATCCCTGTGAAGACGGAAAATCTCTGCAGGAGGCACATCGTCTTTGACGATCGCCCACTTGACGGCTTCGCGCAGATCAATGTCCTCTGAATGCGCCGGTGTTTCAATGATGATTCCTTTTCCAGGAATGACTTCAATGACTTTCGCCTTCTCGGTAATACCTTCGCCAGTCTCCTCTAAGAGAACTATGTAACGTCCAGGTACGACATCGCCGGTACTCTTTGTCTTGAGAAACCAACTGAGTTCCTTTCGTTCAACGCTAGCAAGTTTTCCACTCATGTAATACATACACACGTCATCCAACTTGTAGGATGGAAGCGGTGTACCGCGCTTGATATAATGATACAAGTCAATCTGTAGACGTCCGTGAGTTGACCAGAGATAGAGAAAGTTGTCGCCCAGAGCAGAGCTGCTGAGGAACTTCTCTTCCAACTTGGTCTCTTTACCGAGTGCGGAGAGACGACTGAGTCCTTGAAATCCAGGGTCATTTGTGATATGAAGTTCCTGGGCGCGTTTCCAAACATATTTTTCGTCAAAACCAAAGGTATTGTAGCCAACGAGAATATCGGGATTTCTCACCACAAGCCAGTTAGCGAAGTTCAGAAGCAGCTGCTTCTCATTCTTTGCTACATGGACTTCAACGCCTTCAATAGGATCGCATGTACCGAGGACAAAGACGTGCCGCTCGGTTTCGGAATCCTGTCTTACAAGAACGACACCGATTTGTATAACAGGATCGCCTTCCACTTGTTCCACTTCGTCGCCGAGTTTACTCATCTTCTCCTTTTTCGTCGGTAAGGGGAAATCACCCGATGCGCTATAACACTCAATATCCCATGACGCCATGAGAAACGACGCACTGGCTTTCGGTGGCGCCAGTTCAGGATCGATATCTGTCCAATTGCATTGACCGACAAGTATGTCGTCTTCTTCAGTGAGTTCGACATTCGCCTTAATCCAGCCGCACGGCTGAATCTTACGAAGATGAAAGAAACGGAGCATAGGGTCGAGTGTTGCGTCAAAGACTTCAAGAGGTGGCTGACCTTTGAAGAGTTGAAAGATAAATCGCTGATGATCATCGAGAACAAATCTCTTTACAGTGCGAAAGACAGAAAGATTTTGGAAACTCAGCTGAATGAAGTCGAACTCCCGACCTGCAGTATATCCATAAAGCACCTTCTTCTTTGTCTTTTCAAACTTAACACATGAATGGGGGATTTGCTTTTGATCAAAGAGCGCAAGAAATCGCTGTTTACACTTGTCAAATTGCCCACTCTCGATTTTTAGAAAGAAGAACGGTTGAAATCCATTGACTTGGAGACGCACGGGCTTTCCCTCTGGTGTGGAACCAAAGAGTTGAATGACCATGGATTGCTTTTCCCTAAACGAGCTTGCTTGTCCCCGACCCTTTCTCCTTGATTTGAACTCGTCGTCGTCATCTTCGTCATCATGATTTATGTAAGAGACTTCCATTGTTTCGGCATCCTCTTTTTCAATTTCTTGATCCTGCGCATAGGAATCAAATATGTGTAATACTTGCATTTTTGTACTTACTTATGTAAGGAAAAAAATGCCCAATTTTTGGGCGCGTGCGTTAAAACAATCAAACTATTTTAAAAATAAATATTAAATGAAGATAGCTTTTTTACTAAGAGGAATTTCTGGGGGAGAAGGAAAAAGAATAAATTGGACAAAATGTAAAGATAGCATACAAAAAGCAATAACTGATTTATCAGTAAATAATACAGTAAGCGTATACTTAGTAACATATATACATCCCAGTAACTACGATTTAGCTAAATTTTATAATCCGGTAAAAGTATTTCTTTTACCATTAATTGGTTCGACACAAAGGCGAACATCTATAGAAAGTATAAAATATTTAGCCAATGAAGATGTAGATGTTATAATATCAACTAGATTCGACATTGAGTTTCATTCAGATGTATCAGAGTGGAACTTTGAATGGAATAAGTTTAACTTTTTACACAAAGAATTAACACATTGGGATAGAAAGTTTGTAAGCGATTTGTTATTTGTATTTCCTAAAAAATATATACCCGAATTTATTACGGCGATGGAATTAGAAGATAAAAATCCCGAGCGCCCAGATTGTGATGATTTACACCCAATTTATAAACATTTAGTTGATAAAGTTGACATTCATTTTATATTTGAAGAGTACACTCAAGACATGAAATTAAAAACTTTTTTTACAAGATACCAAAATAATAAACCAATATATACAATACATAGACGAATTTAATGACGACGTGTAATTCTGCGCTTACCGTCGCGTTTCTTTGTCTGACGCACAATATTGAGTAGAGATTGATAAAGATTACCGCCCATCTGCTTTCTATTCTGCTGCTGACTCTGAACAAGATCATCGAGGATTGAGGGCGGTTGTCCAGCACTCGTGTCTACTGTCTCGTTGTTCATCTTTGCGGGTTTATACGAGTTATTTGTACTTGCGCTATTATTTGAATTATTATTCATGCTTAAGACATTTGAGGCTGTGCTCAAACTATTTACATTATTTGTATTTGTATTATTATTGGTATTATTGTTCAGTTCATTTGCATTTCCAACGTTGTTATTATTGTTATTGTTGTTATTGTTATTATTACTATTATTGCTATTATTATTGCCATTATTAACATCTGTTTTTACTATCTTCTCGAGATCCTCTGCCGTACTTGGTTGGGGCATGGCATTTGTTTCCTCTCCATTTTCTTTCTTAAAATTAGCCAGCTCTCCATTTTTATCGGCAAGTAAGAGACTAGGATAGCCGTCGATCTTCGCATTAGCTAAACTTGTTTTCTCTAACATATCTTTATGAATACCCACCATTTTCATAGCGTTTGTAGATAAATTCGGGACCTTACTCCATACTTTCTCGTCAAATCGTTGACAATGTCCGCATTGATCCCAGTGAACAAGAATTACGATGGGACCTTTCTTTAATAAAGCTTCCAGCAATGGAATATCCTTGAGACTACGAACATCAAGTTTTTTCATCGACTTTGACTTTGATCTCTTTGATCTCTTTGTTCTTGTCTTTGTCTTAGCCATTCTATTTAGTCTACATCTTTCTTTTTTTCAATCCCTGTATCAGAGTATTCCGAAGGGAATGGATGCATATACAATTTTTTTCCTATTGATCATTGTTGGATATTTGTTTCTCTATGTTTCGGGGAAATACTATCTTCGCGATGGTTTTCAACCCAGTGAAAGTCTTAAAAAGGAAGTTAAGCAATGCAAAGGAACAATTGTAGAATTTGAGCAACCGGCGGATAAGCCATATCTGAATCGCCCGATCAATGATGTAGATGATTATGAGTACAATGTAGTCTTTCAGAATGAAGGTGATAGAGAAGTGAGCAAGGCGACTCTCAATAAGCTGACGGCGCAGTATCCCCTAGACTGGTCGGGGCTACCTCCGAGTTCATCTCGGTTCCAGGAGGGACGTAAACAGCAAGTGGAAGCCTACGAGAACGCTCCTCCGGTCTCCACATCAAATCCCTACAAGGAAGTGGACGGTTCTAATATGACTCCCCCCGATACATCAGCATTAGAGATGGAGGAACGTAAACTCTTACAGACCTACAATCCTAAGCCGAATGATAAGCCGACAGAATATGATATTAATGACGCGGAAGAGTTAATACGCAAGATTTATGATAAGAAGGGTCTTATCGCGGACGTTCTTAAGAAAGATAACAACGTCTACGAAATCGTGGGGACACGGCGAAAGGATGAAAAAATCATTTATGAAGGCGATGAACCTGAAGCACCAGTATCAAACAAACCGAATGAAGCAGCTGGTGAAGATAACATTATTATTCCCCAGAAGGCTCGTGATACTGCCGCCGGTCTAGATCCCTATTACAGTCCGAATTCCTCAACGCGCACAGGTAAATGGGACTATATGAGATGGACACCGGGCTTAGAGCGCATGTTCGCGCCTACGCAGCCGGTCCAGGAATGGTATTAAGCGCACGAGTTCCGTCATCATAGGCAAGTAATGCGACTGAAATCAGTGCAGTGAATACACCCAAACTCTTAACAGGACCGAGCTTTTCACCGAAATAGTATATGCCGACGATTGTTACAAAAATATCGCTTATGAGATCCCACGTAAGATTCATAACAGTCATTGTTTCAAACTTGAGCGCAGACAAAAAGATCCATGGTTGAATTGCATACACGATTGTAGGCACGATCATCCATTTCAAGTACTTAGCCTTTGTTCCAACAATCTTGATGATAGATAACATGAATACGTCAATCGTTGCCATAACTGCCGCAAACGTAATAGGAATCCATTCAATAGCCATTTCCTCCTAAAGAATTAGCCGACAATATATGAGTAGGAATGTTACTTGATATCAGAGAAAATGGTCTTCGCTTATTATTACCGAATCACGAGTCAAAGCAATTGCTAGTCGGAGATGTCTGGATCGGACTTTCAGGTGAACATATTGCTAAAGGTGGCGTATGCGTTGAACGAAAGCAGGTCAATGATCTAGAGGGAAGCCTTAAAGATGGTCGTTACAGGGAACAAAGAACACGTCTATTATCCTATTGTCAAGAACATGGTGCGAGACCGCTCTATATTATTGAGGGTGACTTGGATAGTCTTGCAGTAAAAACTCCCAAGAAGACACTCTGGAAAGTTCTTCTTCGTCTCGCACTTCGGTACAATATAGCACTTTTTCAGACAGAGACAATTACAGATACAGCAAAACTATTAGAGACTTTAGAAGAACAGATAGTTGACGACCCGACATGTTTCATTTGTCCCGAGGGCGGAGTTCCTTACACTGAACTGTTATCAAGTAGTCGAAAGGTTAATCGTGATGGACATCTATCATCCGCCATGCTCCAGCAATGCTCAGGTATTTCAGACAAAACTGCTGAAGCTTTACTCAAAAGTTTCGGTAGTTTTCAGGCAATTATTGCTGCATCGGAAGAAGTTCTGGCACAAACAAAGATTTCAGAGAAGCGGAAACTCGGACCGGCGATAGCAAAAAGACTACACGCAGTCTTTTATGATTGTCCTCCAACTATTTAGGAGGAAATAAACTGCTATAAAATCCACTAAATTGTAATAATATATGTAATAAACTAAATTTAACTACTAAGACCAAGAATTGTTCTATTGTTACATTAGTAATTGAATATCCTCTTAATACAGTCATGAATAAAATTATTAGAGATGGAACAATACCTATTACAAGTGTTTCAATCGTAAACTCAATAGGATTGTTTGTAGGAAATGTTAGATCACGTATTAAACAAGAAACCACAGAAAGAACAAAAAAAGTAGAAACTATAACTAAAACCATTAAACCAAAAATCAAATCACTGGAGGAGACACCAAACAGTGTGCGAGTATAGGGTGAAGCTGTGCTTTTACTATATATACCAAATACAGTTGATATAATTATACTTATAATTATACCAATTGCTACAAACTTCCAAATTATATCCATTCTATCTAATCTTCATAAGTAATTTCGAGCGGATGAGGAAATGAAGAGAAAGGAAGAGCTTTGCTCGTGGCTCTCTCTTGGCTCATGAGAGCCTCTAGAGCCAGCTGTCGCCTATCGAGCGGCGACCCTTCGCCCTGTTTCCGTGTCCAATATTTCCACGCCCATTCAAATTGGAGTGCAGTTACTTTGTTAGGAAAGCCACTAACATAGAGCACACGTTTCCATTCTCCAGGACGACGCTTCGTCGCTGAAGCACCGCCGCTTAAAACACCATTATGTTGTTTTAAACGACGCTCTTTATTATTCGTCATGCCTACATATGTCTGATACGGTACCGAGCTAGTACATAGTAAATAAACGATATAGGTGTCATCTTCACTCATGTAGTCTTCGCGAGTCCTGCTGCTAAAGAGATAAGAAGAGATCCTAAGACTCCCGTCGAAGTGGGAATTTCTTTTAAGAATGCAAAACCCCACATATAGGATGCTACAACACCAATCAATGATAGTAGAGTAAAGACAAGAGTATCTACACGAGGTATGGCGTAGAAACGGAGGAAGTATCCTACGAAGCCGATAAAGACATTGAAAAGAATGAGAGGCTGCCAATGAGTCAATGAAATATCAATGGATTCGCCCGTCACAAGTATTCCAGCTAGAAGAGCAACAAGACCACCCGGATAGAGTTGTAAAATGCTAAAATAGGGCGAAGGACTTTTTACACGGACAACTAAATACATAAGAGTTTCTGTGATGGCAGCCAATAAGGCGGCGGTAACACTTTGCCAATGAACTTCTTTTTTATCATCGTCCTTTGTTTGTGCTGAAACTAGGTATACGCCAAACAGAGCTACAAAGACAAGAAGTAAATTCATCATGCTGAATGTTTCACCAAAGAGCAAATAGGCGCCGAGAAGATTCCAGACCGGATAGGTGTAAAAAAGACTCATTGCAGTTCCGGTGGGTAGATTTGAAAATGAATAGTAAGAAGCACCAACATGAAATAATGTGAGAAGACCATAAAGCATACTTTGAGAAGCCCCGTCAACGCTTAGCCATGTTGAACTGATATCTTTGGGGCTTGCTAGCGTGAATGCTAAGGTGGTATACACTAGAAATCTCGCCACAAGTTGTGTAGCAAGATTTACAGGGACGGTTTTGATTAAGATCGGATAGAGCGCTAAAGCAATTTCCGATCCGATGACGATATATGAATCCATTACCTATTCGGATCTATGAAAAATTCCACAGATCGGAAAGAATTGTGTCCTTTTTATCTGCCACTGGTCGCTGAATACTCTGTACAAAGGCTGGCGGCGGCACGTAATCAATAGCTTTTCTAATTTGCGGTTGTTCGGCTGATCGTGCCATTGTTTGATCTTCCAAGCTCTGAAAACTGACTTTGCTTTTCTGTTTTTGGGCTTTCTTTGCATCTGGAGGAAGCATAGCTTGTACAATTGGGTTTTGTGTCAAAAGGTAATCTTTTTCGTGATGGCGCCAACTGATATTAAGTAAATTGGGATATGTGAAACGTACTTGATATCCATGTTGTCTCAACATATAGACAATATAGACAATACAATCTTCCATATCGATGGCGGGAAGACCAAGGATAAAAGGAGGAACATTGTACATAATATAATTGGCATTTCCATTCATTTGTGAGGTTGAATAGACTCTGCTATAAATCTGTTCTAGGATCTGGTTATAGGTTTTGAGCCGTGCCTGGTCTCGTTTAATGCGTTTCTGAAACAGGTCTTTGGGCAGCAATTTAGGAACTTCAACCTGCGACGTGGACATCCTTAAAGAAATGTTCAGATTTTATAACATGGAAATACCACCGCGCCGTCTGGTGATAAGCGGGGGCGGCATGCGAGCCGTAGCCCACATTGGAGCTGTCCAAGTGCTTGAAGAGCGTGGTTTATTGAAAGGAATCAGGGAATTTGTCGGTGTATCCGCTGGAGCGATGTTTGCCTTCTGTCTCTGTATTGGCTATACACTGAAAGAAATAGAACAGATTATATGTGGCTTTGATTTCCAATTCATACGGAGTATAACTCCAGAGACAATGATGGAATTTCCAACTAATTTTGGTATTGACGATAGAGAAAATCTCCTTCGTTTTCTACATTCATTAATGAAACAGAGAGGAATAGATCCCGATACAACATTTGCAGAACTGAAAACAAAATCAAGCTTTCGTTGCTATGCCACGGATTTATGCACATGCACTTTCAGAGAATTTAGTAAAGAAAAGAGCCCGACTGTGAAATTGACAATGGCGCTTCAAGCGTCGATGTGTCTTCCGGCTTATTTTATTCCAATTCAAGATCCGGAGACAGGGCATATGCTAATCGATGGCGGTGTCATCAACAATTATCCGATGTCATTTCTTACAAAAGAGGAGCAGGCTCAATCGATTGGTCTCTCCTTTTCTTACAATCATACGAGTGTAGATGAAATTCCTGATATTGGATCTTTCTTCATGCAGATATTTGCCTGTTATTACATGCCGAGAGCCAGAGAAACGGAGACAATCTTCGCTGAACGGACCATTCTTGTACCGAAGGGTGATTATCCACCGTGGAATTTTGAGGCGAGCGAAGAGGAAAAACAGGAACTTATTGGCGCTGGAAAAAAAGCGGCTCTCGACTTTTTTAGAGGTTTGCGTCATGTGAAGCCATTGCGTCGCTTTTCAGTCTTATAGACTGATGGCGCTTTTCAGTCTCCTAAACCAGTTTGAGACCACCCCCTACAAAGCGATTCAAGGTGTTCAGCTGCCCCGTTGACGGAGTCATGCGACCACTCTCAAGTTCACGCATGGTATTGGCAGGAAAACAGCACGCCTGGTCAAGCTGCTTCTGGGTAATCTCCTTGAGTGTCCGATACGCTACAATCTTCTGACGTGCCTCGGGTGCCAGTGTCTTCATCTTTACAGGGGCTTCGGCTGCTTCCACCTTTGCTAAATGCTGTGCCTGATGGCTCGACTTTACAAGTGTGGGCGCAACCTTAGCAGAATTGCTAGAACTAAGTGCTGAAGCATAACTCTTCTTACCAACAATTACGGGTGTCCAATCCTGTCCGTCCATTTATTTGTATACTACATTCGTAAACAAATAACTGTATCAATTTTTCGTGACCCGAAGTAAGAATGCCGCTCAACTACGGAAACCTTGAAAGTGGTCGTATCAATACTATATTGGCAGACGCAAAACTTTGCGCAACGAGGGCAGCTGTAGCGAAAGCAAGAGCCACAGTTTGTTGTCCTCCGCCTTCTTCTAATAGACAAGTCCCTGCGAATAGCACAGCCTTACAAGATAAAATAGATTCCTGTTCTGTAATAACCTCAATTAAAGCCACGGTTATAGCCCAACAAAGTTTACGAGGAGTTCCCGAAGGTGTACGCATTAAGAATCTACAGCAACAAACACAGGATAACTATGCGCCTTATAATGATCCCGCGCGTCGTTTCGCGGAGTATCAAGGACCACGAGTACTGACAGTCTGCCCGCCACTCGATATGAATACAAATCTACCCAAGCCGTCAAATTCATGTACATCACTTGCACTCATTAATGCCGGTCGTCCTTAAGAATACTGCTTAGTCAAGTACTCCATGTACGCTTCAGTCGTGCGATCCCCCGTGTACTCCAGTGTCTCCCCCGTGCTCTTCTCGAGCAGAATTGTCGGATAGCCCTTAATAGGTTTACCAGCCGCCTTCTCGGGTTCCTTCTCGCACTCGACCGCCTGAACCTTTACATTTTTGCCGGCTACCGTAATAAATCCGTTCTTGGCAAACTCCTGAAACTCAGGCTTGACTGTCTTACAGTGCGGGCACCAGTCAACGTAGTAGAGTGAAAAGATATCAGCGCCGGCGCTTGTATTTGTACTTGTAAAGCCCTCCCGATTCAGCCACATATACCGGAGACCAACAAGAACTACAACTAGTCCTACAAAGAGTAGAATCATATTCGTTTTCATTTCTAATAGACTAGATTTTCTCTGCCCATTCGCTACACAGTAGAAGGGCACCGCCTCCATTGTACCATTGAATGGTTGTTACAATCTTTCCAGAGATCCCTGAAGGAAACTCGGATGTACTGCTGAGATTATAGATACCAGGTACTATCGGACAGGCAACCTGCGTACATAGATCGTCGACGGTGGGACTAAAAGGAATTCCGTTAAATGAGAAAGAATACTTCGCTGTTCCATCTACCACAGTGAGACCGTCGGGAACTTCGTAATAGAACCAGAGTGTGACATCCTGTCCTGGAACAGGAGGATTCGGACTGAATCCCTGTGAAATCATAGTGAAAAGTCCCTTTCCATTACTACAGTCACGAAGACTAACTAAACCCATCGCAAGTGAAAAAAAACCTAACAAATTCATTCTATATATATATCAGACCTAAACTTTAGCCCCTACGTAGTAGTAATGAGCAAACCCTTGAGTGTATTTAGAAGCGGCGTATGGATACAATATCCTATAATCTATACACAAGTACATAAAGATATACCAGGCTGGCAAAAGAAACATGACTTTCAAGCGGCATCCGTCTACGCCACAGCACTTTCTAAGGGACACAGTCCTTTAGAAAGTAATGCATTAGCAGAAATGTATGTGTTCAAAGAAATCTATGAAGGAATTACATACAGCAAAAAGAAAGAGGCTCAACTTACAAAACTTCTCTCTTAATCTCGTGGAAACAGCATGAGACCCCAGAGAACAAAGAAGAAGAGAAGTGTATGAAAAAAGAATCCGTATGTTGAGGGGCAGCCAGTCTCTGATGCGACTGTAAAGAATCCACCAAGTGCTCTTTGCATTAGCTTATACGTTTCAGGATTTGCGATTAAAAAGAAGACTAACGTTGAATAAAAAGCATATTTAGCTTTGAGGGCAAAATTGGTTCTTGTAGGTCGTTCAGTTTTGTCATCGGTATCGGAGGGCATTCTAGTCTAGTGACGTAATTTTTCATTTAACTCTTTCTCAAACTTCAGAAACTTTGAATTCTGAAGCTCGGGATAGATAGAATCAACAAGATCAGGAAGTTGTTTTGTTTCTATCGTATATTCACCCTTATTTTCTAATTCAGAAAGAGTTTCTTCAAGGGCAACACGTTTTTTGAAGAGAGAATTAAGTTCTTTCTGTTTTTTGACTAGTTCTCGTTTCTCTTTTTTCGTCGGACTATCCTTGACTTCAATGGCTTGTATTAGAGTCGAAAGTTCGTTCATTTCCGTATCAAGGGTTTCAAGATTATCTTCAATATCTCCGCCACCCCTAGTCTTTTGAGATGTTTCATCTAAGAACTTTCTAATTTGTTTTCTCATTTCAGGCTCATACTCTTCAAGTTTAATTGGAAATTCTTCTTCCAATTGTTTTACAAGATTTTTTTTATCAACTGCGCGATCTTCTTTGCGCAAAAGAAGAAGAAATGCAAACTTTCGCAAGAGAAGTGAAATATCTTCTTCCTCAACCTTTTCTGCTTCTTCTTCTTCTTTCTTCATACAGTTGTTATCATGAGCATTTTTTCTTAATGATGTAATTAATTCATCCAAATTATTGAATTGCGCCAATTGGCTACGTAGATTAACACTATCGCTAGGTAAAGAGCGTTGCTCTACAGTAGCAGTTCGTAGTTTTTCTAATCTGTATTCTAGACTTTTCAATAAGGGATTGATTAAGTTCCAGTTTGTTGTATTATCATCCTCTTTACAGATAGGAAGAAATGTATTAAGAGGTTTTCCCAGCTTTGTATAAGGAAAAATACGTTTGTATGTTTCTATAAGAGTTCTTATTTTTCCTTTAGTAAATTCATTATCTTTAGGTATATAAACTGCCATAAATCCTGAAAGATCAAGCATTGTAGGTTCTAGATTTTCTAAGCCAGTACTTTCGACAAAAGAAATCGTTTCTCCTGCAACTGATATCAGTTCTCTGCCCGTTAAGGATACATCACCGTCGTCAAAAATACCAAGTTTCTTTTTTAGTGATTTCATGTTAAATCCTTTAGGCAGATTGATACCTAAGTCAACATCTACCTGTAAGATTGGAATGCGTTTCATTTTAAAAATATTAACAAATGATTTTTTTTGAGGCTTTTTCTCAATATTAACATTTTCTTCTGGGTTTTCTGGATTATTATTATTGGACATAGCCCTTCTCTATTCTACATCTACGAAATTTTATTTGGGGTTTCCGTCACCTCAAGCTGTACATCCTTTACTTCCGTAAACGGCATATTTTCAAGTGCCTTCTCGCATAGAAGGATAGATTGCTTGATTCGGATAAGATCCTTTTCGCAGAGATCCCATTGTCCCCACCCATATTGAATAGTCTTATTTCCCTGTACATGATAATGAAGATTCAGTTGGGGAGCTCCGAAGCATGATGTGTCCATCGTAACATTTGCCAGACTCGGGATATGAATAATTGTCTTCGCAACACGGATAAAACGGGTCATTTCTAACTATTAATATTTTACATGACGGGTTCAATTTTTTATTAGATGTCTAAACATATTTTACAAAGACAGTATAGAATGACCGAATTAGAGGCTCAGAAGATCTTTAATCCTTGGAATCCAAGGAACAAAGATATTGAAAAAGAGACAATTGAAGCAATTCTTACAAAGTATGGTTGGTCTGGAATTGTAGCAAAGCCTGAAATTTTTCAGCTCGCATGTGTTCACAAATCTTATGTGGACCGTTCAGATGTCTGGGAAAAAAAGGGAGAAAAGATGACAATGACAGAACGACCTTCTAACTGTCTGCCTCTGAAAGATGCAGACAATGAGGAACTTGAATTTATTGGCGATGGATTTGTTGGAAATATAGTGGGTTATTATTTGGCAAAGCGCTATAAGGGTGAAGGTGAAGGATTTTTTACACGTATTCGTACACGGATTGTAAATAACAAGGAACTGGGTGAACTCAGTTTACGAATCGGTTTGGCGCCGTATTTGATTATTAGTCGGCATGTAGAGGAAGTGTGTAAGGGACGGGAGAATCTGGAGATTCTTGGCTCATTATTTGAAGCGTGGCTCGGTGCTCTCTTTGAGCATGAAGATATACGGTGTGGTCAAGGTTGGAATGCTGTAAGATCTTTTCTCATTAAAGTTATTGAGAAACATGTAAATTTTAGGAAACTGATTAGCAATGATACAAATTACAAGGATCAGGTACTTCGTTGGTTTCAGGCACATTACCATCAACCACCGAAATATAGGGAAGTTGAAGTTGTTGGTCCGCCACACGATAGAATTTTTACAATGGGTGTTGTTGGAATAGATGGATCTATTATAGCCAAGTCAACAGCACGCAATAAGAAAATCGCTGAACAAGAGGCAAGTCGGTTGGCTTTGATTGAACTTCAGAAGACTGTGATAAATGAGGATGGAGAAAATCATTCTTCAAACTAGATGTCAGACGTTCCCCTCCCGCAGGCTGAACAGCCGAAAAAACCAAAGGCGAAGAGCTTTTCAAAAATTCCTATCAGAAAAGCCACGGACGCAGAGGCAAGTTTACCGACATTTGATGCAGAGCAGTTGGACATGAAACCGAGTTCGGCTGAACCTGTTGTAACAGTTGTCAGGGGATTGTTTGGGAAAAAGAGTGCTCAAGCTGTTGCTAAGCCTGTTCCAATTGCTTCTGTAAAGCCTCTCGCTCTTGCTCTTGCTGCTGAGCCTGTCGCTCTTGCTGCTGAGCCTGTCGCTCTTACTGCTGAGCCTGCTCCGCTTGAGCCTGCTCCGCTTGAGCCTGCAGCTCCGCTTGCTCCAGTACAACCCAAGAAGCGCATTATAAAGATAGCAACCCTTGGTCCTAGTCCCGGATCTGCAGTAGCAGTAAAAGACCCTACCGACTTCACAGGCACCGAATTTGAATCACTCGCCGAAGCCATTCGCGACCTCGAGACGCGCAGCCCCTATACAACGCCATTACCTGAAGATGGATTTATACCCCAAACACGTCGTGGATTTACAGATTTCATTAGTCAAACCTACAGTTCATTCAAATTAAAGTTGCCAGACACCAAACCGGATTATGATGCCTGTAAGAAACTTGGTGCCGGTGGAGCACAGAAAGCCGAGATCTACCAATATCAAGAGTTCGTCCGCGACTATATGCGCTGGGAAAGCCCCTATCGTGGCGTTCTTGTGTATCACGGTCTCGGCTCAGGTAAAACATGTACGGCAATCGCCGCCTCCGAAGCACTTTTTTCCACATCAAATCGGAAAATCATTGTCATGACGCCCTTCAGTTTGCGCAAGAATTTTATCAACGAGATTACATTTTGCGGATTTCAGTATTACAGACTTCAGAATCATTGGACAGCCTTTGAACTCCCAGAAAAGAGCACGCAATCAATGGAATACAATTTTGCAAGAACCGTCCTAAAAATTCCCGCGCTCCATTTGAAAAAAGCGCAACGTATCTGGGTCCCTGATTTCTCCAAGAAAGATCCCAATTACAAGCAACTTTCATCCCAGGAACAATCTGAAATCAGAGAACAAATCAGCGCTATCCTCATTTTTGACCCGGATCCCAAGAAACCGCGCGACGGTCTAATCTGGTTCATTAATTACAATGGTATCACAGCGAATAAACTGAAAGAGATTGCCTGTGCTGAAAAAAATCCTTTTGATGGTGCCGTCATCGTCGTCGACGAAATACACAATCTAACTCGTCTCATGCAAGGCACTATTGATCCCTATCTATTGAATCTCCCTGGCGCCAAGAGAAAGATTCAACCTGAGCCAATTATGCCTGGAAAATGGAAGCCGAGTCTATGCGGCAGATCCATGAATTACAAGCGCGGATATTTACTTTACAGACTTCTTATCGGTGCGAAAAATTCAAAAATCATTGGTCTGAGTGGCACACCCCTGATCAACTTTCCGGAAGAACTTGGAATCTTAGCCAATATTTTACATGGATATGTTCATGTTGCTGAAGGCAGATTGCCAAGAGCTAAGACGAGTGAAGATGAAGAAAAACGGGCAAAACAGGTGGAAAAAGCCGCAAAACTGAATCCCTATGTTGATTTTATAAAAGCCAAAGTCGACGACAATGGTGTAAAATTCATGTTTACAACACTACCTGAAGGAATTAGAAAAGTCACAGGCAAAGAAGGCGTGGAAAGAATTCCGATGTCAGAGCCTCAAATTACACTAGATGAGCGCATAAAATCATTCAAAGATGCGCTTGGTGTTCAAGGGGAACTTCAAGTAAAATCAGAGTCGCTTCTTCCACCATTCGGAGATCAGTTTGCAGAGAACTTTTTGGAGAAAGATTACGTCACTGTAAAAAATCAACTTGTTCTTGTAAAACGGCTGTCAGGATTAATCTCATATTACAAGGGTGCGCGCAAAGATCTCATGCCCGAGGTTACCAAGGACGAAGTTGTCCGTGTTCCCCTCTCATCGTACGCGCAAGAGAAATACAGTCAGGTGCGTCTTGAAGAGATTGGTATAGAGGAGAAGCAAAAGAAAAAGAAGGGCGAAGATAGTCAAGCTGGGCAACTCTCGGGTTTATGGGCTGAAATATACGACATTAAGAACGCTAAACAGACGAACAACTATCGTATGGGCAGCCGTCAAGCCTGTAATTTTTCTTTTCCGCCTGGCGTGAATAGACCGAGACCGCGTGACCTCAGAGAAGTCACCGAAGAAGTTGGGCGTGATCGTGATATTTTTAGTGACACTGCCGTTCTAGAAACGTTTGAGGATGACGAGGATTCTAAATCTGTCTTAGATGATGAAGCTGATGCTGAGGCAGCAGACGATGAAGATGATGAGGTTGATAAGGAGGCATTTGAAGCTTTTATTTCAGATGAGCGCGCCAGACTTCAGAAGGAAGCTAAATCGGAAGAAGAGATCACGCGTACACTTGAGACTCTGAAGTTTGATGAAGAGATACGGAGAGCGGGTATTTTGTTGGCGCAACCGCAACCAAAAGCAGTAGCCGTAACATCAACAGTTGAAAAACAGAAACAAGAACTCCGTTGTAAGGCTGATATACAACCGGGCGAGACATACGGTGAAGCAATCAGGCGCTGTAAGCAATGTTTACTTGAATATACACCTGAATACCTGAAACTGGAGGGTGAGAACGGTTTGAGAAAAATCAGCCCAAAATACGCCGAGATTATTACCAATATCAATGCTGCACAAGGAAGCAGTTTAGTCTACAGTCAGTTCTTAGATATGGAGGGCATTGGTATTTTTACAATTTGCTTACGAGCGAACGGCTGGGTTCCGATTAAGATTGATGTCACTGGTCCAGAGGGACCGCGATTCTCAGAGGAAACAATTCAGTCTTTTGCACCTGGAAAGACAGTCAATCGTTATATACAATTTACAGGAGGCGAGTCAGAAGTTGTACGTAAGTATGCTGTGAATATATTTAACGCGAAGTTTTCTGAGCTTCCTGATTCGATGATAAGTGTCTTAAGAAAGGCTGGATTTGGACAAACGGAAGATCTCCTTGACAACAAGTTAGGAAAACTCTGTCGTCTCTTCTGTATTACGAGCGCAGGCGCTGAAGGTCTCTCGCTCAAGAATGTTCGTGCAGTTCATATCATGGAACCCTACTGGAACGAGGTGCGTATGGCTCAAGTTAAGGGGCGTGCTGTTCGTATCTGTTCACACATGGATTTGGCGCCCGAAGAACGTAACGTTGAAATCTTTACATATATTTCTGTATTTGGTCCAGAGGCACAGAAAGCTAGAGACGGTGAATTCAAGATTGCTGAAACAATCACAAACAAGGATGCGCTCTCGAGAGAGGACGCAGAAAGAGCTGGACTAAAAGTGCCTGAGGGAGCCACACACTATACAATGACGAGTGACGAGCGCCTCTATGTTGTCAGTCAGCGTAAAAAGACGGTTATAGATAATCTACAAAAGACAATGAAGTCAGCATCAGTTGATTGTGAATTGAACTTGAATGAAAATTATGACGGTAGCTTCGTGTGTCAGAAATTCACGGTAGGTGATTTCATGTACAATCCAATTTTAAAGGATGATATTGAAGAGAGTCGCTTCTTACAGCCTTCAGTGGCGGCACCGAAAAAATTCGAAATTGTCAGACTGAAGGGTCGTCCTCTCAAACTTGTGCCGTTCACAGATCCTGGGACGGGCAAGGTTGTACGTTTTGATATGTATGAAGTTGCTGACCAGGAGATGAAGCTTGAAAGTCGTGTTGGAACTGTGGAGGCTGATCCGGTTACAGGGAAGAAGAAACCTGAAACCGCAAAACTTATCTAGCTATCATAATTGGCAACTTTTGATGATCGTTGTCCTCTAATGGGCGGTAGCATTGGCGCAGCTGGAACTATCTTTTTAACTGGTTTTTTTACAGGTACAACAACGACCTCTTCCTCTGTATCTTCAGGTGATTGCTCAGGTGATTGCTCAGGCGATTGTTCAGGTGGACTTTCCTCATTGCGCTTACTCTCACTTTCACCACTCTTTTTTTTTGATTTGTTTTTTGCTTTTACTTTTGGCTTCGTTTCATCTATATCAACTGACATGTCAATATCTTGTCCGCAACACTTAAAACGAATTTTTTTATGATTGATTGCGGCATAAATTGCTCCTCCGCCAGATATTAGAAATCCTAGTATACCCAGGACACCGCCTGTGGTAGAATCCATTCTATTCTAAGGCTAAGATGTTAATGTTGTTTCTAGGCGTCCACAACATGTTCCTTGTTCTACAAGGGGCGGATCTGCCCACAAAGAGATACCTTTATGATGCATGTTCTGAATATTAAGTTCCCAGTCTAGACATTCGCGAAATGGACGCATTGTCTGTAAAATACGTTGTAAATACGATACTTTAAAGACCATTGAATCTGTACACCGATAGACAAATTGATGCGGTGGCTCATAGAGCTTAGTAGGACCGAACTGACTGATATCGCAGTTCGGGGGACGTGTCCGTACTCCTTCACCTAAACTTATATAATCCCAGTCAACTGGTTGCGCAATAAGCGCATCCAGACGAGAAATAAAATCGTCGCGTAAAAATACATCCGATTCTAGAAAGACGACTGTCTTATAACCACGCTTACAGGCTTCCTGTGCGCCCCAAATAAAGTTGAGAACAAGTGAGATTTCACCACGGGATAGGCAGCGCGCTTTAAATGTAAAAATGGGCAGTTCTTTTCTACAGAACGGATCATAATACTGAAAAATCTCTTCGGATGTTAACTCGTCGCCCCATGTGGGACCGCTCATTGTAATTTTATCTTTAGGGATACCGCGTTCCAATAAATGAGGCAAGAGACGATTAAGTCGTTCAGGTTCTCTTCGGGAATTTGCAAGTAAAAATATTTGATCCACTTTTTCTAAAACCATGTTCTTTCTTTAGAAGATGGTTTTAGAATCATATGTTTGGCGCATTATAAATCAGGTTCATACCATGTCCGTATCCAACCAGCTCGCGCTTCTCTCTTTAATTGTTCACCTTCTTCAATCTTATAGTCAAATCCGTGGAACCAGGCGAGGTCCAAGGCGCCGACACCACCAAAGCGAAGTTCGCCTCTCTGCTGAGAACTTGTTAGATAATCTGAGAAAAAGTAGGGTTCTGAGTAAGTCTTTGCAATAGTTGTTGTTCCATTCATAGGTAGAGAACCTGTGTTTTGTAGTGTAGAGCACTTCTCTACAACTACGCTGAGACCCTGTGTATTTCCTTGGAATTGATCAAATCGCATGATAAACAAGTACCAGGGTGCCGCAGAGCCCATTTGGAGTTGAGACGGGTAGATCTGCGTTGTTGTCCCCTGTTGCCCCTTAACTTCTATCTGTATAGAGCCATTAGCAAGAATATTGACTGTGTATCCAATGCGCGACGAGTATCCGCGTTCGAGATTGACCCATGAAAAGAGATTCATAGTTGTCTGAAATGTCTGCGGCACGCGGAAACAGATTGTAATTGTTTGTAGAGCTTGGAACGCAATTTTAGAATAGGATGTGAATGTGTCGCCATCATTCAAGCGTGTATAACCGAGTGAACCAGGAACGGTTGCTCTGTCACTGCTACTTGTCCAAAAGGAGGGGTTACCATTTTTCTGGATTTCTAAGCCGCGGCTATGTATGCGACGTTCTTGAAAAGCAACTTGGTTTGCGTATAAGGAAAACGCAGCCGTCGACGGTGCCTGACGCTTACAGACTTCGATAGCAATGTAAGGTGCCGTTGATTCTTGTACTAAGATACTAAGCATAGCTAAATCTCTATTTATGTTTCCTCTATCATCGTAAAATGGAGTCATAGGACTCATTTGACCGGCATCAGTATCCGGTTTAAATGTAATACTATTTTGAAACTGATGGGCACCTGTCCCTGCGTAATACTCAACCGTAAATATATTAGGTTGATTGCGTTTTACTAGAAGCCCGCTTGTATTTAAGTTATTGAACGTTGTAGGTGCGTGATCCGTAAAACGAGAGAATGTATTATCTGTTGTTCCTAAATCTGTTATAACGTGATTTACGGCGAAACGGAATCCATCTTTTGACACAGTTTGTAAGAAGATTCTGTAATCTGTAGGAACTTGAGGTAAACGGAAATCAAAGAAAGAAATACAGCCAACATTCTGTGTTAAACCAGTTGGTGGAATAGGTCCGGAAGAGAGAGGAATATCTGGTAAACCCTTACCCTTACTACCGAGTGCAATGCGACGCCCCAGAATGCAGAAGACTTGACCTATCTGCGGATTTGTAACTGCCTTGTCAAACCAGATTGTTTCTACACCCATGGTTGTATCATCGATGGGGACCTGAACGGCTACAGGCGGACCAGGCTGGATACCCATGAATTTGAGAAGCGCATCTTGTTGTACTGCGCCATTTGTACTACGTGTCTGTTGTTCCAAAATATCAACCGCGTTTTTGTACTCAGCCCATGTCCTAGGATTGCCGAGCCCAGGTATAGCTGCAAGTGTCCCAGGATACAAAGTGCCTTCCTTCTTTCCATTCTTGTTCTCCCAGTAAGATTTCACGCATGAAAAATCAATCGCCGATAAGAGTGATGTGCCAGGAATATCTCCACAGAAATCGTATGTGTCATAGATACCGGCACGCGTGCAGAGATCATCTGCCGCCGTCCGTATCGCCTTGGACGGGGAGGATTGTATAGCACTCTTCACTTTTCCTACTTCGGACAAGGCAACATTCATAGAGCCCTGATCCGCCTGAAATAGGTTCTGTGTAATGCGCGCTGAACCCTGTTGCGACTGATAATCCTGGAACGATTTTTTTGTTCTTAGAGTCGTATCATAACGACCAGTTGGCGCAGCTGATTGGAGGGACATATACAATGTACCTTGATCACTACATCCAGCCATTTGAACAGCTCTCAGGAGACAATCACGAGTCAGTGTGCCTCCGCCAGCCTGGAGACATGTCGCATCTAATTCAGACGTATCGGTAAATCCTTCGTTCATTGTACATTGCCCGAGAGTGGTCGCAATTTGTGCAGAAGAGCAACCGAGAGTTGGGTCATCAGGATATGCCGCCTTCAACTGACCATAGGCAGTCGTAATAGGAATAAACTTTTGAGACGTTTTACAAAAGCCAATTTTCCCAACGAAGAGACCATTTTGTATAGATGGGAGAGTGGTAAGAGATGTACATGTTGTAAGAGATGCACAACTATCTCTCAAGAGTTGTTTCTTCGCCTTCTGGAGATCCCAGAACCACACAACACCATTACCTAAAGCATCAGGTGAATCAACCTGGTTCATTAACGGTCCTTGAGGTGTTCCATAAGCACCTTGCGCAACTTCGGGAACAAGTCCAGACGATTTCTTATACCGGAATCCACAGCGAAGAGGAGAACTCGGATTGGCACTCGTCTCCAAAATGATTTGCTCAAGACCTGATAAACCTGTGTAACGTCTACATTCCTCTACACGCGGACTTTGAGCCGGAGATCCTTGGAGCATGTTTGTAAGAATAGAATCATTGAATGGCACAGAAACCTTACCCGTGTAAGGATCTGTCATTCGGAGTGCGTCATTTGCTGTTCCGAGATTTTGTTGAATAAATGGTGCTGCGTCCGAAATTTTATTAGGCAAAATTCGTTTTTGCTGATAGGCATTTTGCTGTTCCTTGAAAAATGCCGACTGATCATCAGCGGCATCAAAAGGTTCTTTTATAGCATTGTAAAGGGAATTAAACATTCTCCTTGCTCTGCTATATCACTTAGAAATCATTCTACACTTCATACGCCCACATTGACATATGAATTATTTGTAAAGGTCCATGCGCCGCCGGCAGAGTCACTTGATAAGACAAAACTCTGACCCGCCACTGAATTAAATCCATTGGGGAACGTATTCATCCAGCTCGAGCCGTCGCTCACATTCCATAATCCTGCAGTTGCTGTTGCAGTCTTTGTTCTGACTTCAATATACTGATTTGTTGCGCTTTTGATGAGTCGCATTTGCCATTGAAGAACATTTGCTTGTCCGTCACTCCAGAAATTCTGTCCATAATAGACTATGTTGACTATACTTACACCCTGAACATTCTGTACAGGAGATACATGGCATGTTGTTGTGCGTCTGTCATATTGACCGAGCAAGAATCCCTTTCCGTAGGTCGGATCGAGCCAGTAGTAACTTGATTGCGGTGCTCCGAAACCAATTACATGGTTTGTAGCCCAATAAGCCGTTGTATATGTCGTTCCGAAAAAGTTGAAAGGCATCGTTGTAAACGTGGCAAAATAATCGTCAGCGCCCGAGATAGAACCAAGGATTGATAAGCCAGCCGTCGACATGTTTGCCGGCGCATTACCGGGTACAACGAGTGTTTGCGGTGACGGGGGCGGTGCTAAAGACGGTGCCGGCAAATTTTCAACCTTGAGAAAGCAATCTTCGATCGCCGCTTTTCTCGAAGGATCTGTCGGTTGTTTACTGGGGTCAACAGCCATTGTAAATTGTTGATTGAGGAAAGCCTGGACTGCCTGAATTCCACCTTGTAAACCTTTCGCCTGTAACTTACTGACTGCATCTGTATTGGGTGCGCCATTTGTTGCAAGAGGACTGAGTTTTCCAGACGGTATACAAAAGGTCAGATTTCCGAGAATATCTTTGCTCGAATAATTCGCGTTTCCACTATATGACGGACCAATACGCGCGTCCTGTGTACCTTTATTCAAGTATAAATAGTTGAGACATTCGGCTGATATAGGTTTTGTTCCATCTTTGAGTGCCTCTTCACAGGGAGTCGGCGGCAAACTTCCGGAACATTGTGCTGACGCAAGAGTCGTCACGCGATCAAGACTCTGAATCGTCGTTAATAAGGCTGTGATTTGATCCAGGTTTTGCGCTTGTCCGCCAGACACATTCAGTTGCGCAGGATTCTGGTAGAGTGTTCCGGAATTTGTACATCCTGCATCGAGAATTCTCTGCTGTAAACAATCGTCAGGATAGTTTCCAGGACCAACACCAGTCCCAGTACATGGATCGGCTGAAAAGGCTGTGAGTGACGCAAGCTTTGTCTGGAAAGGCGCGGTTCTACAATCGAACGTGGCAAACTGGTCGGATTCTAAGAAAGTGAACGGAATGACGCCTGAGAGTCGCATCTGTGTTTTTCCCGCGCCAGTTCTGAGTTTACTGACGGTAATTGTAGGAAATACATATGATCCTGCTAAGAAACGCGGTCTAGAACTTGTCTCAACGTCAGATGTAGCAATCTTATGGATTGAGATCTGATATTTACCTGAGTTAGGTAATTTCGCATCGAGATAACCATAAATGTAGGGGTAGGGATCTTTCTCTTTTTCGGGACTTACTGCCAATTCAAAGGAAGAATTTTCAGGATCTGTTGCTGGAATATCAATAACTGTATTTGTACTATCACTTAATTTAGTTGCGTCGCCGAGTTGTTTTCCGGCGACAGTCGCTGTGAGCATTCCTCTGCCTCTCAGAATGAGAGAAATGGGAACTTTATCAGACGTAGAATCTACATATGTATATGTAGTTGTACCCATACAGATACCACATCCAGTGTCAAGACCGGCTGACTTATCTTTCTGGCAGCGCATTCTTTCTTTGAATTGGCGTAAATCGTTAGCATTCGTGGCAAAGACAGGCTGGTCGGGCGCCGAGGAACAGCTTGCTAAACTGGGTTTTACCTTGATAAATGTTAGAGCCTTTTCTGTTTTTTCTGTCACGGCTGCCTCTTTCTCCTTCGGATATAAGAAGAGACCACGTTGTCCTTTTTCAAAACGATTTCCTTCTTCATCTGTTCCGTCCATTAGACATACACCACAATTAGCGGCAAAACGTTCATTTGAAAAAGGATTATCAGAAGAGCCGTTCTTTTTACAAAAATCAATTGTATCTATGATTCCGTTTTTCGGATCCGTTCGGGGCTGCATGAAATATTTTGAAACGGAGGTCTGGAGAACCTCTTTATTTCCAGCTACATAGTCGGACTTTGATCCGCCGAACGCCAATTTCGCGTCCTTGAGAGCTTTCTCTTGTGTAGCATTATCGGAGCCGGCTGCTAAAAGACCATTTGCAAACGGATTGAGCATTTGTGAAAGAGGATTGTAGCTTGATTGCCCTGATCGCTGATCACCCTCGAGACCAGGCACAGGGTCGTCAAATCCTTCTTTTCTCGTCTTTTCCTTTTGTGTTTTCAGAAAAAACAAAAAAGCAAGCGATGATGCTGTGAGCGCTGTGAGTCCGAGGACTCCTTTTATGTGGTCCATCCTATTCTCTCTAATTGTAGAACTACAAATTGTCAGGACGGAGACGACTCGTAGAATCCATATCACGAGTGATTATACGGAAGACAAAGTGTGTTTGATGACTCAAATTGAGAAGACGACCCGCCGTAAGTGTATTACCACATAGTTTCGATAAGAATGTAGTATTTGTTGATGATGTCAGAGAGCCAAAATTAACGGGTGTAACACTTCCCGTAGTTGGATCGTTCATTCGTGTTTGTATAATAATGTATTTGCTATATCCAACTTGGTTCCAGCCGTCTTTGTAATGGACTGTATTGATAACACGATTTGACCACGCGGTTCCAATAACAAGATGATCTGTTGTATTTAACCAATTGAGTAGGTCAGCTAATGCTCCTGCATCGCCTGAATACGTGCTAGGAAAGGTTAAGCCGCGTAAGCGAATACGGTCACCCTGTGCCACAGAGAAGCGACTGAAATAAGAAGACGTTTCTAGCCAGATATAATTTGCACTGGCGTCGGCGTATTTAGTGCCTGATATATTTGCCGTGTAGGCACCACCCAGAGGAGCCATATATGCTCCACTCGATCCACTTGATGAAAACACACCGCTGATATCCAGTGTATCCTGAACATCACTTACGAGATTTCCGTCAGGTCTCTCCAATCTGAGAGTGAGCTTCTGAAGTGTAGACAAGGGAGTTGGCGTGTAAACCTTCTGGCACTTTAAGAACTTGGGAATCATCGCAAGATATCCACCCTTCGTTACAACGGTGTTGTCAGAGATCCAGTTGGCATCATATTGAAGAACACCGAAGGCGCGCTCAAAATTATAGTCGGTGCCGTAACTGTTTGTATCAAGTTCCTTTACATACAAGTTCAAATAGGGGAAGCTCAGAATATTTACATTGAGTGAAACATCATAGTTTACGGCTGCCGTTGAAGCGGCATTCTTTCTCAAAAGGTAATCAAGACCTTCAACCGGCAAGATCGCCTTAACGAATTCAATTCGTGTAATATTCTTGAACTTGATTGATGCCGCAGCATTAACACCGAAGAGTTGCCCAGCCCGATTGTTTGCGGGATCAAAATTTACAGTGAAATTGTATCTGTTTTGAAGTGTCGGGTTTCCAGATAACCAGTCGCGATCTGCACTATACATGAACAAGTTGTATTCATTCTCCTTGTAGGTTAACACATCATCTTGAGGGATGATAATATCCTGGGGTCTTGGAGGTCTCGTTGTTCTAGCAGAAGGAAGCGCGAGTGTGGCATTACCGGCAGCGCTATTGTCAGCATCATAGGAAGAAGGACGTAGTAAACTTTCTAGAGAAGTTCCTTGATTTTGCTGACCGGCGGGATTACCATCGAGTACATCCTTCATAAAAATACGACGAGGATCGGGAGCAATCATACGAGAAGCCAGTTCGGACGCAGATTCTCTTTGCGCAGTCATGCGCGATGTTTCGCGTGTTGAGAGTACAAGTTGATCCTGCGCTTGTGCCTGTCCCTGCATAGAATTATAGTTCTGATCAGCATTAATGCGTGACTTCAGCATTTCATCAGATTGCTGTGCTTCTTCCTCTCTCTGTTTCTTAATTTGCGCAAAAATGCTCATGGATACAGGTTCTTCATTGTCGAGAGGAATACGAAAATCGGGCGGCGCTGGAACAGCAGGTTTCTTCGGATTCCGCTCATTCTGTAACTGAGAGAAACGAGTACTAATATCTTGGCGCATTGTCTCATCTTCTTGTTGTACAGTCACTTGGCTACGGCGAACATAGGAGAGAAAATCGGGAACGACTGCAGTCAAGACTTCCTTATTTTTCAATTGAACAGCGGCTTGGGGAAGTGCTTGATTAATCTCATTCATATAGTGCCGAATAGTCTTTACGAGGCGTTCTTTCTGCTTTTCAGTTAAATCACCTCCCAGGCGACGCTGAAAGTCCTGGTAAAGTAAACTATTCAGCATCTTTTCATTTTGAGGATTGGTAAACCCTTGTACTGACGACATTCTATTGAGAGTACAGGGATTTCATTTTAGGACACTACGCGCCATTTGTTTTTATGTAGAAAAGAGACAATCCCGCAAATCAAGCATGGCAGAATCTCGGGGTGCTCTCCGACAAAATTTCCGGAAGTTATCACCAGCTAACATTTGGATAATAAAATACAAGGAATACATTCCGCATTCTGAACCGTTAAACTGAAAGCGGCGCGCATTGAAGGCGAGTCGTAGAGAAGAATCTTGTGTGGTTAACCATTTCATGAACGTTGCGATTTGCTTCGGTGGTTTCATTCCATAGGAGTCGAAATAGTAGCACCTGTGTGCTGGAATATCGATAAAGTTGGCGATCCAGTGGCTGCCGCCTTTGTAGTGTGGATCCAGATTGTAAATAATACCGATCTTTTGAATTCCTTTCTTAAGTGATTCTGTGATTCGCATACTACACATTTCCTGGATGAGACACTTGCCGCCTCCTTTGTACGGATCGGGCGCTGCAAAATCAATAGGGAAAGGACCCATAAATTCGAATTTGGGATCCATTTCCTCATATTGTTTCATAACCTTTTCAATATTTGTGCTGTCTAGCCATTGATCGGGGTCTTTCTTCCATTCATCTGGCATTTTGGGGCGCAAATAGTGTTCTTGATAGTTGCTTCGTTCAGTCGGACTAATGGGCGCTGCTGCTAAAAAACTGTATTCGGCACCTTCCGACACCTTAAATTTATGTTCCAGATCTCTCCGAATCTGTTCAGGCTGTTTCCCCTGAGTTTTTACACCTGCCTTTTGCGCAATGTTATGTAAGACATCTGGAGGTAAACATCCATAGGAAGGACGTGATGAGCCGACACGAGGGTGGCACTGACATGGTCCTGGAGGCGGTATTGTTTTTCTTTGTTTATTTTTTCTAGTCTTTCCCATCTTTCTACTCTAAGATGAGAGAATGGCTGACCCTGCCCCTAAAAAGATCGATCAACAGAATTATTGGAGATATATCTTTGCTCCGATGTTTATGATTGTAATTGGCTTTGGTCTCTATATATTATTTACAATGAATGATTCACAATCGATGTCACTAGATTCTGTGACGAAACAGGTTAATAGTATGTCAGGACCTAAAAATATGGGGAATGTATTGCCGGCACGAAATAGTAACTTTCAGAAACCTCTAACGTAATTTACCTAATCTTTATCAAAACTCTAAGTAGATGGATATCAAAGAACTACTTCCCTACATACTTATTTTTGTAGTCCTAGCTTCAGTCGCGACAAGTGTCGGATATATTGGCTACTCGTCATCAGGTAATCAAAATAGCCGTAATGAATTACAAAAGCATGTTGCGATTCTAACAACAGTCAACTTACTTACGGCTATTTTCTTAGGTATTCTGTTTTATTACTACATACAAACGAGTAGTGCCTCTTTTGTTCCTTTCACAATTATAATGATGACATTCAATCTATTTTTGAGCATTATGGCTGTAAGTATAGCAGTCTTGACGCAATCATGATTTTGCGCAACAGAATACCTGTAGAATCTTATGTTGAAGACGGAATCGTCCGGTCCATAGATCTGCTTCTTGATTCTGCTGAAATGAGATACCTTGTATGCGAAGACCGACGCGTATAGTATCACCTTTTATAAACATACCTGGACTCACTCCTCGTAACCAGTTTCCGTTTTTCCAAATAGGAATACTTATATTTCCTGTACAGCTCGATGGACAATATAAATTGATGATGTTATTTTCTACAAACGGTTGAAAAAACACATGAAGTTCTTCTGATGTCTTTCGAGAACCAGGAAACCATTCAGTCTGCTTCATAAAGACAATTTTCAGAAGTGTTTCTTGAATTGAGCTTAGTATATGTAATACATCTGATTTATCTTGAATAGCTAACTTAAGTCTTCCTGTTTGCGGATCGTAATCCTTAACAAGAAGTGCAGGAAGCAATATATTTACAGATGGAAGATGAATTGGTCCATCGTAATATGCAAGGGGTGCTAAAGGTTTATCTCCGTATCGGATTTGACCGACATTTATTTTATTTACGTCTATTTTTTGTAAAGGGACCGCCCACTCCATTGTTTTCAACTTGGATATAGTTGTTTAACCCCCAAGCTATATAAACCGAAGTCGCCACCTAAGTGTAGATCAATGGATTCCCTTAATATATCCTGGAGAGGTCAATCAGGCACAGGTAAAAGAACACAACTTGTACAAGGTTTACAACAAATTGCTAGGCTGAGAGGTATGCCGTTCACAATCCAGAAGAAACTCTTTCATGTACAGAATTCAAAGGGTGACGGTACAGAAATTTCTACAACAGCCGACGAAGAGGATGATGCCGGTCCCACGTCTGAAAAGAACGCAATTCCTTATGAATTCTCTTACATACACGTCGGGTTTGACATTGCGCGCATGTCAATGCAAGACAAGATTTACCTTCGACCCATTCTACAACGCTGGGGCAGCGGCTCACAAGTTCTTGCTGGGCATCAGGGTCGTGGTTCACGGATTATTGTCTTTTACCATGCGCACCTTCTGAGTACGGAATCATGTTTCCTTTTACACTCTTTACTTGAAGAATGTGGCAGAGATGTCTCAGTATGGTTTACATCAGAGATGCCGATTCCTGTAAGACTAAATGACTATTTTTTGGAGATACCAGTTGGCGGCAGCGATCGAGCATTAGAAAATTATAAGCTTTCTCTAGCAAATTCTCTTCTTCCTACATGGGCTGATATTTTTCGCTTAAAGTTGCTACAGTGGTCTTCATTGGGTCCTCCTGTCTTATCAGAGACGACGCAAATTCGTGCTTTTCTTTATGAATGTTTAATGCGAAATTTGCGATGGGTTGAAGCCATTCATATTTTACTTGATGTTCTTCTCTTACTCCCGATATCAGAAGAGAAGCGCCTACGAGCTCTAGACGTGTTAGCGAGACAGGAAGCGACTGCAGCAGGTCAAACGATACCAAGTTATCGGATACCACTTCTATGGGAGATGATGTTTCTAAATTTACGAGAGTCTTTGTCTTCAGCTACTGTAGAGAATGAACCCTCTGGTTCAGACATGTGTGATCCAAGCCCAACTCCTATTCCAATTACCACCGTTACAGTGGCAAAACGACAGCCCGCTGCAAAACGACGTGGAGGAGTTCAAAAGACAGACGGATGAAAGTGTATTTGATCCTTTGCTTTTACGCGCATCAGTATGGAAGGATTTAGATGAAGGACGCTCAGTTATGCGCTGTAAACAATGCCCTTTAGCACGAGTCTTATGGATTCAGCACAAAAGTAAAAAGGTAGAACCTGATTGGTCTACATGGACTCGTGTATTTCAATGGTATGGAAAACCTAATGACGGTACACAGTGGCGTATCTTTTGGTTTCCATCTGAATTAAAACGAACGGCTCCCGAACGAGGTCTTGAAGTCGGTCCAGCACACATTAACGGCGGATATACAATACCCTGTACATCATCTGCCATCGTAATTTACAGAAGAGAAGAAGCAACTCGTGTTCTTCTCCATGAAATGTCTCATGCTGCTTGCTTGGATGATCAGTCTGAGTCGCTCGTTATGCGCGAGGCAAGAACAGAAACATGGGCTGAGATATTTCTCGTCGCAATTAAGTCTGAAGGATCCTTACAAAAGGCTGAACGGCTTTGGAAATTTCAGACTCAATGGATTGCAGATCAGAACGAGTTTCTACGACGCAATCATGCTGTTCAAGGACCAAATAACTATGCTTGGCGATACACTATTGCTAGAGAAATAATCTTAAATCAACTGCGAATTCATTTACCGGCACCGCGCTCATTCAGTTCAAAGTCTCTGCGGTTTACACATATTACGCTCTGCCCTTAAACTGAAAATTGATTTATCTTAGTTTACTGTATCTGTAAAAAAAGCGCTACATGGGAATACGTGGTTTATATTCATGTATCAAATGCTATGCTGTACCCATTCATCCCGAGTCAGAAGAACCTCTCGTCATTGGTATTGATACCTATGCACTCTTTTATAAATACAAGGAGAATCTAACAGAACTCTTTACATTTATACAAACACTTTGTTTTAATGGTAGGCATACGCCTATCTTTATTGTGGATGGTATTCCTCCGGTAGAAAAACAACAAGAGCTTCAATTACGAAAGAATCAGAGAAAAGCAGCCTATACACAGGCTATTGCTCTTAAAGCTTTCTTACTGGAGCCATCATCACATGATCTTACGACTGATGCGCGTGCTGTTCTTGAATCAAAAGTACTTCAATATGAAAGTGAATCGTGGGCGGTTTACAGGGAACTCAGAGAGCAGTTCGTCCGGATGGCAAAAGAGAAAGGCTATGAAGTCCGGTTCAGCAAAGGAGAAGCGGATGCCGATTTAATGGAGATGAATGCCCAGAATGAAATACAGGTAGTGTTAGGCAATGATATGGACTATTTTGTGGGCGGTGTTGAACGATTATGGATAGTTATGAAAGACACGAAGGATATACAAGAGTTTAGGCGTTCGGCTATTTCGAAGCAACTTGGTATTCGTTCGGATTCTTGGCGAGATGTGGCAATTCTCTCCGGGTATGAAAAAGCGCCAGAGCTTCGCCGAGTTCCGGCGAGCCATGCGATTTCATTGCTTCGATTCTATGGATCTTTGGAGAAGGTTCTTTTGAAACGATCTGAGCTTCTTCGCGGAAGTACGGTAGATGAATTCTTGGCTGCGAGAAAGTTCTTTTGAGTTTGCGTAAAATATTTTCTTTTGTATGAATATATAACAAATGTCATCTGTATTAGCTGCTACTTCTCAGATTCCTCGTGCTTCGAATGCTTTTATTGCGGTCGGCGCGAGCCCTGCTACCAACCAGGCGCGCTTTTTCTCAGAGGCTGAGTTCGCGACGGCGATTGCTACTGGCAGCACAGTTTCAGGTACGCAGGTGTTTTTTGCCACGAATTCGCTCGCTAACACCGCGATGGTTGTAGCAGGCCTTGACAATTCCTGCAGACTTGTGCAGTATCAGTTATTCAAGGACTTAGGCAAGAACTATTTTCTCTACACTCCCATTGATTCTGCTTCAGGCAGCGTCTTTGGACTCTGGTGCGTCTTCACCAAGGTCCGCAGAATCGGTTCCCCTGCCGGTCTTGACTACGAGGGCGACAACGGCTCTGTTGGATACATCTGCACGTTTAGCGCGGCGCAGACAATCGCGGCTGGTGCCATCAACGCCACGGAGCCGTTGTGCATCGTCGCGCGCACTGGCTTCGGACACGCCTTCTAAACAGTAGATATATAGGATCAAAACTTTTTTTTTACAGCGTTATACGACGTAAAAAAAGAGGGGGACGGTCAATGTGGGGGTCGAACCCACGGCTTTTCGGTTAACAGCCGAATGCTCTACCGACTGAGCTAATCGACCAAAGAACTAGCAAAAGAGCTAATCAAGTAAAATGAAAAGATATTAATTATTTGTTTATAAGATGTTTACACAGTTTACGCAGTTACTTACGCAGGGACAGGCGCGACAACCTTCGGCTCCTTGACGTAGTGGGTGTTGAGGTAGCGCTGGAGGTTGAAGTACGTGAGGTTGTCCGCATCCGTGAGGCGGAGCAGCTTCTTGAGCGCGGCATCAGGCTTGATGTCGTGCTTGTTCTTCAAGTTCTTCTCCTTCACGTAGTTGTTGATCTCACGCGTCACGTTTGAGCGGGAGATCAGCGTACCCTTGGGCTTGCCGAGGAAGACGCAGAGTTCCTCCGTGACCTTCGTGGGGATCTCGAAGATGGAAGGACCGCGCGGCTTGGCGCCCTCCTCACCCTCGACCTTGACGCGACGGCGGCGCTTGCGCGCATCCTTGATCTCGCGGTGCACGCGCTTCTCGAGCTTCTTGACCTCAGTGATCATCGTCGAGACAACCTCGCGGAGACCCGTGAGGCGTCCGAGAACAACCTTGAGGTCATCGTCGAGCGTCGTCGCCGGCATCTCAGCAACCGGCGCAGACTCCGTGGCAGTGGCAGCCACCACTACAGGCGCCGCAACAACTACAGGCGCAGCCGCAACCGGCGCCTTGGTCGCCTTGGTCTTGGCAACCTTCTTCTCAGCAACAGCGACAGGCGCGACCGCCGCAACAGGCGCGGGCGCAGCCGCAACTACAGGCGCTACAACCGCCTCAACCTTCTTAGACACACTACGCTTAGCAGCAACAACAGGGGCAGAACTCATCGTTATACTAGTACCGGTGGAAGAATTCATCTAAAACAAACGCACTACGCAATTTCTAGGATTCAAACCGCTCAATTTTTGTTTTTTTTCCTCGAAAATCGTCCGTAGGTTTAACACAAAAACTTTTATTTTTTGAAATCAGAAACCGGATGACTCAATCTCAGTGGTTTACAGATATGCGTAAAAAAAGTTCCTCTTTAAGGCAACACGGAACATACCCGATTAACAAATAGAAACAAAGAGGATGCCTTCCGAAAAAGTATGTCAAAACGTTAAGAGTCGGAAGTTTCCTAACGTTCAGTGCCCTTTTGCCGCTACGCACATAGATTTTTGCCACAGGCATTATAAAAATCCACTCCGTTTTATTTCTAAAAAAACGGAATGTGATCATGTTCATACACGAAAGGAACATGCTTTTGTTGCAAAAATTCAAGCGTTCTGGAAGAAGAGACTTCCCTATCAAAGGGCGCATACACACGGACCATCCTTTTTTGTAAAATCAATTTCACAAAACGATACAGAAATCTATTGCCTGGAACCAATTGAAAATATTCCTCAACAGTACTACTTTTCATTCATTGATTCGAAGAATAGCTGCTGGACATTTGATCTCCGCAGTCTAAATCATTTGCTCTTAGAGGATATCCATTTACGGAATCCCTATACACGAGAGGCTTTCTCAGACACGAATCTGGAAAAAATCAAAAACCAAATTGCCAAACTAACAGCCCAAAAACTTCCCATTTTCTACCCAGTCAAAGATAATCTGAATTCGAAGCAACTCTGGAACGAAAAAGTTCTGAATGCATTTATTAAACTTGATAGTCTTGGATACAGAGCATCACCTCAGTGGTTTGAATCAATGAGTTTTCTTGATCATGAACGATTCTATAAATACTTATATAACTTGTGGACATATAGATTGGGTCTTTCACCGCAAGAAAAAATAGCGATTGTCCCTGGTTGTTTAACGAATCAAACTCGTCTTTTCCGTTGGACCCCAGATCAAGTACAAGGAGGTCGTTATGATCTACAGTGGTGGCGTAAGCAAAACCTGGAGATCATAAGAAGGATTATAGATACTTCTGAAGATAAGACGAAGAGATCCCTCGGCGCCTTATATGTAATTATAGGATTTACATCTGTATCCAAGTCGGCGACTGAAGCCTATCCGTGGGTTGTAGAAAGTATCCCTGCTTAGACGCTAGCAGAGCCGCTTCGCTAGCAGAGCCGCTTCGCTAGCGTAAAGACAAATACGTGCCAGCAATATAACGTACATTCTTATAACCCATACTGTAAAGTTTCTCTGATGCAGCCCGCGATCTTTGACCTGTATTACAATAGACTAAAATCCGCGCAGTTTTATCAGGTAAAAGAGAGGATGCTTTCTGTTCTATTTCACCAGTAGGTATATGAACAGCACCTGGAGCATGACCTAAATTATATTCAATATTTGTTCTTACATCAACAATTGTATCAATTTCCTTGGCAGCAATCTTAGCCTTCGCATCTTCTGCGCTTATATAAAGAAAACCATTAATAGCATATCTGTACAAAAGATACACAATTACTACAATAAGTACACCAGTGGCAAACAAATAACTAGTTCTTTGTTTCATCTTACTTAATGCTGCGTTTTAAAACGCATCGAGATTAGACTCTCGGGAGTATCTGTACACAAACACGCTTTCGGTTGCCCCGCACTAGGAAAGTAGAATGTATTACATACTTTACAGGCAGGCTGCTGCTTATCGCTCGCAAACTGCGCAAACGGAGGTTTAGAGCGATCATATCGATTTACAGTGAGAGCAACACCAGGAAAAAAGGCAGGATCGGGATCACTGCAAACAGCACACTTCTGTGCGGCTTGAAGAAGACCGAGAGATCCAGAATTTGTCTGATTGCCAGTTGTTACAAAAGTCTTTGAGCATTCATCTGGCACTAATGTTTCTCCAATTCCTCTCTTAGAAGCACCAAATGATTCAGTGTGCGCAATAGCCGCACCAGTACCTCGCTTAAAGACATTACCTGAATTCAGAGCCTGGTTCTTCATTGTTATTTCACTCGCATCGCGTGGCTTTCTCCGAGCCAGATATAATTGTGCTTCCTCTTGACGCCTTCTTATTAATTCACTGCTGCTCATAGCCATTTTTTACCTATTCAGGAAATTGAAAAAAACCGCCCAAAAATTGATTCGGATTTTTGCCCTGAAATCCACTAGACCGAGTTTTAGAATGAGCAATCTTATTGTATCTCCTAAGAATTTTAGTTGCGCGAACATCGTTATCACTCCTCTGAAGTCGCTGGACTCAGGTGCGAAGCAGGCGTATGTAAACTACGCCTACGATGCGAATACGCGTAAGAACCTATCCGTTCAGATCGCTACTCTCCCTGTTCCCTATGGCATGAACATGTTTGACAAGGCGGGTCCTCCGAAGTACAGCGTAGATCTCTCTCTGCGTGGCTACGATGAAAATCCCAAGGTCAAGCAGGTTTATGAGATGTTCACTGCGCTCGATGAGTACATGATCGATCAGGGCGTAGCTAACTCAAAGACGTGGTTCAAGGCGCAGCTTACACGTGATGTCGTCAAGGCGTTCTACACGCCTCTTGTTCGCTGGTCCAAGGATGCTGAGGGCAATGTGAAGCCGTATCCTCCCACACTGAAGGTTCAGCTCAAGCAGCGCGATGGCAAGTTTGATGTCACGCTGTTCGACGAGAACAAGAACGAGCTGAAGGGTGTTCCGCTCGATGAGCTCCTGGTAAAGGGCTCTCAGGTGACCTCGGTGATCCAGTGCACAAGTCTCTGGTTTGCTGGGTCCAAGTTTGGTCTGTCATGGAAGGCGCTCCAGATCCGCATGGATAAGATGCCTGACAACATCCGTGGTTATGCGTTCCAGGACGATGATGATGTACCGGCTCCCAAGACAAAGGTCGTAGTACAGCAGAAGGTGGCGCCTGTGACTGCCGCAAGCCCGAACAAGTTCTCTTCCCTGGGTGCAGAGGAGGAGGATGAGGGTGAGGATGATGCAGCATTCTCTGCTCCTCCTGCACAGCAGCAGCAGCAGTCAGTTCTCAGCGCCATGATGCCCCAGGAAGAGGAGGACGAGGCTGAGGAAGTTGAGCCGGTCAAGGTGCCGGTAAAGACAACGGTCACTGCGAAGAAGATCATCAAGAAGGTTGGTGGTAAGTAAAGTAAATAAGAACATATAAAAAAAAATATACATACATAAAAAGAAAAATCACATTTTTTATTAATTCTCTGCGCTGATAGTTAACAAGATCAATAACAACAACTTCTACAAGTTGTACACGTTCTATATGAACATCAAGCGATTTTCTACATAGTGGACATTGTAAATCATCGCCACAGAAACGATGCCACTGTTTAATACACTTCTTGTGACAATAAACTCTACATTCACAACTAAAGAGATTTTCTATACAAAATATCTTTTGTCGGTTTGTTCTTTTTTCTAAGCAAAATAAACATAATCGGGCAGAATCGCCCATTAATCCTATAGCTATCTACTGATTTACTTTTATCTTGTGCATCCGCAATTACTAGGATTAAATTCATAAGGATTCGCCGTCGCGTCCGTAGTGCAGTAGCACTTACCTAACTTTCTCTCTGTAACGACAGTCGCTGTCTGATTATTCGTTTGCTCTCTCCTCAGTGTTGTACCACCAGCAATAACGTTCGTGTGAAACGCAGCGAGCGCCCTCGCCTGCCTTCTCTGGGTTAAAAGAGATGAATCAAAATTACGAGTTGGCATTCTAATTTCTCACTAGAAAAAAATGGAGTCGAGCTGGTGGAATGAATATATTTACATTTCAATTTGGTTTGTTATAATTTTGTGTATTTTGCTCGGTGTATCGTTAACTCCAAGTAAAGATACCTTTACTGATGTTACAAAAACAGATAATATTGATTTACAAGCATTCTTTCAGCCGTATCGTATAAGCGAAGTGTGTGCCATTTTTCAACCAGTCTATGATTCGATTGTTCTATCATTTATTCCATTGGAAGGTCAAGCAGCCCGGGATGAAGCCGATAAAGACGTAAAAAAGCATGTTCCAGGAGGAAAACTTTCATGTTCTTTAGTTGTACCATCATCTAAAGAGCCGCAAGACGTTTTTAATTTCCTTTCAAGTCTGTCTGATACATATATAGCCGACGTATATGCGACACTTTTGTACAGTACAGCCACACTTCAATCGAATTTGGAACAAGTCAAAACATCCTTATCGACTGTCCCTCCGACACCCGCGCCTGGAAAGATCTTTGAATCCTTTGAAGATGTATGTAGCCCCCAAGAAGCCACAAAAAAACGCGCGACTAAGGTTTCAGCCTGTATCTTACCAGAAGATGTAACACCTGAAGCTCTCAATGTTAAAAGCAAAGAGAAACTTGCTAAGTTAGAATCTGCATTAAATAACTACAAGTCAAAAAGCACAGAACCAGTTGCTCTTAGAGAATTATCTTACACTGATTTACTTCAAAAAGGAAAAGACCTTTTAAAAGAACTTCAAGCTTTAAAAGCGAAATTAGAATCGGGTGATGTTACACCCCCTCAATCCGAATCATTTACAGATTTGTTTAGCCTTCAATATCAATAGGTAGTTTCCGAGTACCTTTACTTTTACTTTTAGAGCGACGCGTGCCTTTTTCTTTTTTCATCTTCAAAATACGAGCAACTTTCTCTTTGAGCAAGGTAGGAAAACTCTTTTGATATCCACTACATTGAACGGAAAACGCTGGGAAAAATGTCTTATCTTTCTTACGAAGTTCAGAGGAGAGTTCAATAAGTTTTTGGCATAAGCAGGCGATTGAATATCCAAAAAAGAGATGATCTTTTGTAAAGATCTGAATTGCCAAGTAAAATGTCAAGAGTGTATCAAAACTTCCAACAAGAAGTTCTTTATTACCATTAAGATGAATTGTGTTATATGCATGACACGCTTGATCTTCAATCATCATAGCAACAGCTTTTCCATTACATCGGACTACAGCACGATTGGGAAGAATACCTCCTTCAAGCCCTTTAACAACTTCGATCTCTGTAATTTCTTTTCCAAGAAGTTCTTTGATTTCAAATGAATCCTGAACAAGTGCAGGACTTAAGAAAATAACAGTACCTCCATTCTTAACAAACCATTGTACACCCGGAGACTTAAATTTCTTGAAACCCATAGAAAAAGAATAGAGCGCCGCAACTTCGGCACCCACTAACACACGGTGTTTATTCAAAAGAAATCCTAAGAGTTTTTCGCGAATTTCTATTGGTATTGATGCACTCCGAGGAAGTTCAGTACACTTTGTTTTTGCTTTCAGAGGAAATGCTTTATTTAAAAGAAGAAGTCGTTCGTAAACTTTATCCCATCGTGTAACTTGTCCTCTCGGTCTGCTCAACTCTAAATACATATTCATACGAAGAAAGTCGGGATCTGCATAATAAATTCCATCCTTTTTCAATGCTCTTTGATGTACAATCTTGTAAAGAGCAGGATTCATAAATGTAATGTCAGCAATGGCTATAAAATTTACAAGAAGTTTATGAGTACCTTCATGAATACCAATACGCTCTGTAACTTCGGTAAATCCCGCATGTTGTAAGTCCTTTGCCAAAAGAACTAAATCATCTTGAGGATTTGGTGAAAAAAAGTCATAATCGGGAAGATCCTTATCTTTATCATAAAATTTCATCTTTTCTGGTAAGATGGCATTAATGGCAGTGCCGCCGTAACATACACGACGCTTTCTACGAAGGAAATTTTCTACAATGTCGGTCGCATAAAGAAGTTCAGGGTTATGAGCAGTTTCATAATGAAGAATATCGTCCGCTTGATCAATCGCATCTTCAAGACGTTTTAATTCTTTTTGTATAGAACCTCTATATAAAAAAGAACTTTTTAAGGGAGCCTTTTGTACATCCTCCTCCATACTACTTATTGAGGAGATTGAACTGCGCCTCCCATCGCATCCACTTTCGGGCTGGGTTTCGCAGGTGTAAAGTTATCAGGCTTGACGAAGCGGATTCCCTTTGGTTTAGGACGGTAACTAACCTTTGACCAATAGGAAAGGAGATAGCCGAGTTGATTTTCTTTGGAGCTTTCAGGTTCTGTCGGTGCTGCTGTTACTGGCACTGCGCCTTTTGTTTTTACAGGACTTGTAAACTTACCTTCTTCACAGATAAAGAGTGGAACACTCTGAATACCGAGTGTTTCTTCAAGATATCTGAGTGTAATGAAAGAAGGATTCTCGCCCGAATCACCTGTCGCCATTGTCCAGGCTAATTTCGTCTTACCCACAGTTGTCGCTTGTTGATCGGTCGGTATACTACTAAAAAATTCAATAGTATCAATAACTCCTCTGGGTATTGTTGTCGGTGCAGTTGTCGTTGAGCCGAGCGCATTTGTAGACGTTTTGTAAATTGTTAAATTTACTAAATAATCGAGATCGGCTGCAGGCGAGTATTTGGATGTTGATGTTCTGAAGACAGATGTATCTACATTTGCAAAAAAGAGAACTTTCTTTTCAAATGATGAGATCGGCTGGTACGGAATATCGTTTTGTTTTGTTTGGCGATGATAATCTCCCTCAGATGTTTGCCCTAAATGATAGGGGACAAGCGGTTGTAATTTAGTCGCAACCTTGGAAAGAAAGGGAATATAATCTTGCGACTTCGGGTCGGGTGTATTTACAAAATATAAGACGACGATTAAGGGATCATTGGGATTATTTACAAGATTTCCGAAGGCGAGATCTGCAAGAGTCTGTGCAACCTTACCGATATCGCCGGCATTTGTAGACCGTATTACATTGCTATTGTCCCTATAAAGAAGTATAGGTTCATTAGGATTTCCAAAGAGATCTACATTGAGTGTTGTATCATTTCCATAATAATCTATATTGAGTACGAAACATCTGGCGCCCGTTTTAAGAGCCATTGTCACAGCGTCTTTTTCTCCGTAGGCACCATTAACCTTAGGTCCAAGAAATCCAGCGTGTTGAACAGTCAGTGGACTGTAGTTAATGAAACATTTTTCATTTGTTTGTAGAGGCTCGCCAAGTTCTACAGGAAGTGTAGTATTTACACCAGCATGTGATGTATAAAATTGCGCTAGGTTTGTGTCAACGGCAGCCTTTTGTGTAAAGGCATTATTTGCTACATTTTGGGGTGTTGCTATAAGCTTATTTTGTGAAACAGCGATATAAATACATCCAATGATGAGACCGACGAGTAAAAAGATTCCAACCCATTTAAGAATTCCCATCCAATCAATTCCTTTTGTCATATTTGTAATAGTTTCTGTAGGAGTCATTACAGTAGTGCCATTTACTGCAGTTTTCGAAAGACTATTTGTTATATTTTGTGCCGACGGCATTCTTTCTAGGCTGAACTGAGATATTCCTTTTCAAATGCGCTGCGCTCCAAGATCCGGATACCCATGTCTCCTGCCTTCTTTGCCTTTGTGCTACTATCGGATCCGGCTGTTACCAGAACCTGTGCCTGCTTTGTAAGGCTTGGTAGAACTACAATGCCCCGCGCAGCACAAGCTGACTCAAACTCTGTTGAGCGGAATCCAGTCACTACAATGAAGAGCTTTGTTGGAACAGTTGGTGTAGAAGTCACTACAAAGTTACCTACAGGTACAACTGTGACGGGAAACTGATCCTTGCGCCACTTCTCATACCTATGTAATATGCCAATGAAGTCGCGCAATGACTGGTCACTCCAACCGTCAGCCTTCATCTGAACAAGTGTCACAGAAGACCATTTCTTCCAATCGGGCTCCATCTGAAAGAGCGTTGTGAGCTTAGTCTCACCCACACCACGTGGCATAAGACTTGACGCAATCATGAGGGTCATTTCATTCGCCGAGCGAACCTTCTCCATGAAAGCCTTCTGAATCTTTACACCGTTCCCCTTACCGATCGCCTCACACCACTTCTCTGTACTGAGCTCCATGAGCATTCGCGGGGTTGTATGACCCGCCTCTACCAACTTCTTCACAAGCCCGGGACCTAGATTGGGAACCTCAAGTGTACTGGCGAAATGACTGAGCTTGACAGCCAGTGTCTCCGCTGTTGCAGCCTGATCCTTCGGCACACAGATATGTACATGAGTCGCGTCCCACTCGTATGCGCTGGGAAACGGAATCGTATCGGATCCCTCAAGTACAGCATCCACGGTAGGAATTACGTCGCCGCTTCTTCTGATCCGAATGCGGGCTCCAACGCCGAGACGCTTCTCTACAAGCAACTTCGCATTGTGTCCACTGATAAACTCAATCCGTACATCCTTGACCTGAACAGGCTCAATCTGGATACGAGGAATGATATAGCCCTGGTAACTAGGCGCCCAGAGAATCTGCTTTACCACTGTATCAGCACACTGATCGGAGATGACCATCTTGAATGCTACACAGTCCTTCGGCAAGGTAGAGCTAGTTCCGAGAGTCTGCCACTGAGGGACGCAGTCTATACCGACGACAATTCCATCGGTAGCGTATTTGCTCTCCTGGCGGCGCTTCCGAAACAAGGATTCGAGTGTAGAATCTGTAAGATCCCGGCTGGGAATGGCAGCGCGCCAAGGAATTTCAAATCCGTGAATTTCGAGAAAGTTAAACTGGGCAAGGCGGTTAAGTCCAGCCGGTTCAAGAACTTCATAGGCGACAAAGTGGAGTTTCTTTGCATCTGCGGGACTCGGGGAACTGTGGTGAAGAACTCCATTCACCCATGCCCTTGTCTCACCCTGTGTAATAATCTCGCCACGAACCACACAGCGAACAGTATTTACAAGACCCTGAATATGCTTGACGTAGTTCTTAATCTCTACACCGTCCTCGCCATCTCCGCGTAGGTAGAGACTTCCACTTCCGGAACTCCAGAGTGCGCTCAGACCATCGAGCTTATCGCTGGCTACAAACGTTGTGGATCTTCCAGCAAATTTCTCGACCGTTCCGGTTCCGGGCTTAATCTTTTGGAGAGATGGCATGCAGAAGGGGAGGCGAACCGTAGAGCCACGAGGCGTAGCACCGACAGATGTCAAGAATGGATGAGTTGGGCACATTGCCTCCAACTTATCACGCAACTCGTCATACTCCTCGTCGGTCATAATCGGCTGTCCCGTGTTATAGTATGCATCAGACGCAGTCTTCAACTTAATTACAATTGATTCCATGTTATATGATAACATCATGGAAGGAATTGACTTCAATTTTTACATTTATATCCGAAATAAACGATCTGCCTTATTTAACCGACGTGGAATCCATCTAAGTTCAACCCATTCCATCTCTTTTGCTAAGTTGATGATGTCCTCATAATAAATCGCAGCATACTCTTGTTTTGGTCTGCGTTTGTATATAAGTGAATTCATTACAGATAAATTGTCATTTTCTATTTGTACAGAATCTACATCACATTCTTGTGTCATAAGAATACCATCTTTTACAGAGCACCATTCAGATTCATATGAATTCTTATGATCGAAATAAGTCTTTACAGATTTATAAGTTTCGTCTGTTTTGAGTAAAGATGCTGTTCTAGAAATATGATCATTGTAACGAAAGGAGCCGTCGGTTTGTAGTCTAGCGAGAAGAGGCGGTGCAAAGAGTGTTTTCTTTACCAGGGCTGAAAACGCAGCGATCGGTCTCTTTGACATCTATTTATCGCCTGTTTTTTCTAGTTTGCCTGCGTACTGAAGCTGCAGCCGCAGCCGCTCTCCCTCTGGTAAATTTATTTTCAACCTTTTGTTGAACATTTGCTTTTAATCGTCCGGCAAGATTTTGATTTGCAGATTTCCTTCTCAATCCGGCAATCTTTTTAGTTTCAGAACGCAATTCCATTTGGAAGATAGACGCGCCTTGAGAACGACAAACAAAATTATACAAGATTACCGGAACATTTTTATCTTGATATCGTTTTAAAATACTAGCACTATCGGCAGGAAAATGTTCATCAAAAAGTTCATCTACCATTTTAAAAGGTAATTTTCCTTTTTTAGGTAAAACAGCCTTGAGTTCATCAAATGTAGGATACACTGATTCTTCAAACGCCATTTCAAGCTCTTCAATCTCTAGATTGGATGAATCGAGTTCTTCCCCAATAATAAATCTCCGTTTCGTCTTGATTGGATATTCATATAAACCGGATTTTGTTAGCCAGGATGTGCTTTCAACGTCGTTTGTTCCTGCTAAAAACAATTGAAATTCAAATAAGTTTGCTTCTTCATTTTTATTACCTTCTGCAATATGGATTTCAAAACCGAGTTCTTTTTCCAATTGTTTCTGATATTTACGAGGATTCATGATATGTTTTTTCGTATCTTCGTCATTTTGTTTGAATAACTTATTAATCGCTTTTAAATTAATTTCTACAATGGATGGTTCTCCACAGAGAACAGCTGTGACAATACAGCATCCTTTAGGAACTGGTTTTCTTTCAAGACTATCATTTCCATGTCCAAGTATAGTACATGCGACCTCATACGCCATCTTATTAATGATTCATATAATCTTCCATGGCTTTTTCATATGCGTCAAAATGTTGTTCAAGACCATTAAGTTTAATAACTTTGAGTTTTGCCGTATCTGATATCTTATTCCCTTTGAAAATATTTTTTCCGACGAGACTGACCTTTGGATTTATCATGACTTCCTTAAAAAAATTCCCGCTTTGCTTAATAGCTCTAGATAACGTGACTGGATCTTTAATGAGAACTGGCGCAGCCGGAACTTTCCAGCGTGGAACTTCACATAATATAGTTACAAGAAGTCCTAATATATTTTTTCTATGTTTTCCTGTAAATCGAGGGTCAGCACCTTTAAATAGATCTAAGAGACATTGGAATTCTTCGTGCATGCGAATCATAGATCTGTGCGCAAAATCTTTATAGGCTTCTGCACATAGATCTCCAAAATAGTAAATAACATCGGCTTTTGCCTTTCCTTTTATATTTGCGGAGCCACGCTGAACTGACGTAAGACCACCACCATTTTCTTTTCTAACTTTTATCTCTTCTTCAAGTGTCCATTTAATCCAGAAAAGCGCTTTCTCAATTGAACCTTCACTGATCGCCTTCAAGAATTCGCATCCAACTGTTCGTAAGGCGATTAAGTCACTTCCGTGTTGATATATTTTCCTAAGAGCCTGTGTTTCTGGGGCGGAGGCTACATTTGCAAGCCAGCCGTCTCTGTGAGTTTCGGGACCGACTTTTGTCCAGACAAGTCTACTTCGTCGTGGGCATTCGTGTAAGACATAGATGAGTTCTGAGACACGTGTCTGGAATTCTTCATCTTTAATCAGATCATCATCGGCATATTTAGCAATCATTGCGTCGATTTCTCCTACGCGTTTTTTGAGATATACGAAGACGCGAGGTGAGGCAATTCCGACATGTTGTATAGCGTAATCCCAGATGAGCTGTATGAAGACTGTGAGACCGCCACTACAAACTAGATCGGCGGCAAAATGAAGAGCACGCCCGGTTGCGATGACTCCGCTTTCGAGCATAGATGCCTGTAGTGATTTGAAAGATTCGGATGGAAGATACCCGGAGCGTGTACGAAATTCTTTTTTATCGGGGTCTGCCTTCACTTCTTTTGGAATGTTAAGAACAGTACCTTGAAACATTGTCAAGCCTTGACAAACATCAAGATATTTTATTTATATTTTGGACTCACAACTTTCTTACCTGACGCACGCGGTATGAGCCCTTTCGCTTTCAGGCTGGCAAGCATTGTGAAACCGATTGATTTACCTTGCTTCCACCGACGAAGATACTTGCGATTTTTAGCTGTTGCTCTGTAACCACCTTTACTACGTCTGTAGTTATTTTTACGCGTTCTACCACCTTTCATCATACAGCCGCAAGCGCCGCCATTCTGGGCAAAAGGTTGCGTCATGGACGCAGGTGGCAAAGTTTGCATATCACATCCGCATCCAGGGGACATTTCTCTCTATAAAGAAAGAATGTATTTACCTCCCAAATATTTTGGAACTTTATCCAAAAACAAAACAAGAAAACGCGTGAAAGAAATCCAACATTTTGGCAAACTGGATTGGAAAAATCCTAAAGCCTACGTCGGGTTTCAGACAGACAAAGGCGCCAAAACGAGAAAATCATCTTACACCGCAACTTGGCATCGTAAGTATCCAGAGATAAAGTCTCTCAAAGATAAAGCAAAGCTTACAGGAGTGCCTCTCAGCATGATACAAAAGTCTTATAACAGAGGTATGGCTGCCTGGAGAACAGGGCATCGCCCGGGTGCTACACAGCAACAATGGGGATATGCGCGCGTAAGTAGTCTCTTGTTAGGCGGAAAGACGGCACAAACAACAGATTCTGATTTAGTGCGCGCCGCAACTAGACGTAGTAAGAAAGCTAAGGCATGGTATAAGTCTATTCATTATCGAGTTCCTTCTTCTCCTCATCTAAGCGCTTGACGAGGCGTTCGCACGCCTTCTCCCAGCTGTACTTCATCACGGTCTCACGTGCCTTCTTGCCATGTGCCAGTCTTTTATCAGAATCATTTATATATTCTTCCATTGCTAGGCAAATATCATGCGGGTCGCAAGCAAAAGCCTCGCCACCGACTGGTGAGAATGCAGTCGGCATATAGTAACGGAATTTCGGCTTAACCAGAGATGAATTCTCAGGGTTGCAGAACTCTTTGAAGCCGCCAATATCAGGAATGACCTGCGGAACACCTACACCCATCTGCTCAAACTGACATAGTCCAAAGCCTTCACCATCTGATGTACTAATACCTACATCTGCCATGCTATAAAACATATTAATATCCTTATCTGAGAATGACATGTCTTGTGTGCTGATCATAAGTCTGTTACTGAATAATTCGGTGGCGACATTCCGTAACTTAAGTTCGCGCTGAAAGATCTCAAAGAGCCACCAGCCACCCTTCTCACCCTTGTCGCAGATACACATAAGAAAGAGTGGTTTTGTCGGATACTTTACGATTAGTTCTACAAACGCCATGATCAGTAAATCATAGCGCTTCCGTGGTTGATTGCGATTTAGATTTAGAAACAAAAAGATATCATTCGGGATACCGACCTGTTTGCGCGCAAGTTCCTTTGGTACTGGAAAGAACTGATTACTATCAAAACCGTGTAGCAAAACATCGAGAGGACGTGTAATACCCTGATCCTTGAGGCACTTCTTCCAATGGTTCGTGAACGCAAAAATACAGTCGGCATCACGATTCAGAATATCAAGATATCCCTGAAGCTGTGTATTGTAGACTTGGTCACAATAGACCCAGAGTTTGAATGTACGGGGTATATTATTCTTCCGAATCTCTTCTAAAAACTTGGCGACGACAGACATATCATTGTAGATCATAATAACATTTGGCTGCTTCTTTCTAATAATCTCAGGTAGCTGAGAAAAACCGAAACCCTGACCTTGTTGTTGAAGTGTAGGAGCAGCCGCCTTCTCCAATGCAGCGGCATCAATGACATCTACATTGCTAGGGTATGTGCGATAGTTCTGCGGAATATTGTTAAACTTCTGAAAACCGAAATGAGTGACTTGGAGCCATGACAGTTTTGCAAGTTGCTGAATAATACCCCACGTAACTTTGCTATACCCAGTAAACTGGTGACAGTGAGTACCGACAATCATAAATTGAAGTTTTTTATTATCCTTGATAACGATTTGTCCTGAAGGTTCAAGTGTAGGAGCACCTTTTACGACGTGCTGTGGTGTTCCAGATTGAATAAGGCTTTCAATACTTTTTAAATAGGAGGGCAGAGAACTCTGGTCCATACTTTCTAAACCAATATAAGGCTTGCCCCTTAAATAGGTGTAGAATGCCAAAGAATAGAAGTCAAATTAGAGACATTTTTACAAACGCATCTTTTAAGAAATCACTTATTCCTTATAGAAAACATAAAATTTCTATAGCACTGAGGGAGGCTGTCTGGATACAAAAGATGGGCAGGGTCTTTTCAGCAAAATGCCCTGTTGCGTGGTGTCCGAATACAATCAGCGTCTTTGACTTTCAAAGCGGTCATAATATTCCTGAAGCGAAAGGTGGAAAAACCACTATCGATAATTTAATTCCTATTTGCGCTCGCTGTAATTTATCTATGGGAGATCGGTACACAATTGATGAATGGTCAAGTATGTACATGAGTTCTGAAAAATCAAAGCCACAAATACAACCGAAAAAAACATGGTGGCAATGGCTCAAGTGTTTTTAGTCTAATCCTAAAAACTTGCGCCCAATTTTGCCATGATAATATCAAGGAGAGTCCAATTTCTAAAGATGAAATAAAAAAGACTCAGTTTACTTACCCGAAAAAGGATAGCAACGGCATTTCATAAATTTCTAACTAAATAATATACAATGGAGAGCGGTCTTACTATGTTATTGCATTCGGTGATCATTGGAATTGTCCTGTATTTTTTAATGATATTTGGACTAGGACAGGACAGCAATGTGGCTGAAAATAGAAGTATTTTGATTGGATCAGTTGTTTTGATCTATATGATACTATTTGGTCACGGATTACCGACAAAAATTAATAAATATATCTAAAGTCCCAGTGTTTTCTTAACATTTTCTACAAGCTTTTTCTTATAAATTACCCAACGATTGAGTATAACCGTTCGATAGTTTTCTAAGAGCTGAATATTCTGTAGTAAATGGTCTGTTAAAGCCGCCGCCTCAGACCAATTAGATGACGGTAGAATACCTATTTCATTCATGAGACGAGCTGCAAGCGCATCATTCTCACCATTTTTTACATAGAGTGGTATACATCCACATTCAAGTGCCTCATAAATACGGAAAGTCTCTGAATTATTGCCTACGGGGCAAGGTACAAAGTAGCTATCAAGAAGAATAGCCAAATACTCTTTTCTCTGGATTTTCTGAGTGCTTTCCCATGAATCGGCGAAAACCGTGCGATTCGGTTGGATTTTGTTGAAAGGTTCCAGTAGTTCTTTGCGAGAACGCCATTCTGTACCCATGAAAGACCAGCGATTACTTCTGAAAGGGAGACGCGGTGTCTTCTCTGCGGGATTTTCAGAGCCACCTTCAATTGTATGATGATATCCAAGTGGAATTACCATGACATTTGAAGGCAGATTAGGACGCTCATACATGCGTATAACACCCTTACACATGGGTAACGAATAGACTGATATATCATCATTTACATACTCATCACTTAAATGTAGAATATAGAAGCCAGAACCAGAATCATTCCACTTTTTCAATAGTTCTATATATGCAGGAATATGATTCTTTTGGAAGAAGACAATAGGTGAGTCAGTTGGCGGCGTATCAGAGAGTTCTACCTTTTCAATATGAAGAGGAATATCGGGTCCTAATAATTCTCGTAACCAGATTGACTCATAGAGTTCAGGACCTTGTAGACCATGTTGTTTTAAACAAACGAGTCGTTTTTTTCTTTCAGACGGCGGCGCCTTCATAAGTTCATTTGTAGGATGTTTCAATGAAGGTTCACTCTCTATTTGTGTTTTTTTCTGTAGTTGAATAAGAACTTCATAAATATTTAGAGGTTGACCTTTTGCCGCTTCCGTATTTTTAGAAATCTCCTCAGCAGAGAATCGATTATCATTATTCCATAAATCACTATCGAATTGATCTATACGATTAAAGTCATTAAAAGCGCTGGATTTATATATAGGATCTTCATCTTGATAACATCCAGCAATCAATGGATTTAAAAAGTAAATCTTCATATGTTCTACATGATTACACAGTATATGATCTGCACTTGTCCAGTATCCGTCGTGAGCATGGATAAGCTGAAGAATCTTTTCTGCTCCTCTTCGTGATAGAACATAGGAATAGGCGCACCAATGAAAATAATGATTGGGCGGTTTTTGTCCAAACACAGAGTTAGCCGCTACACGAGAAAAATAGCGATTTACAGGTTCTTTTAACTGATCAAAGACCACATGATTAGGAGGTAGAATACCTCCAAGATATATAATATCATAATCTTCAGGTAAAAAAGCAGATGCTTCTTTCCATTTTTCTTCCCATTGGGGCGCAAGTTTTACATCGTCTTCCAGAATGAGATAGTTATTTATTTCCTTTTTTTCATTTGCCAGTTGCCACCAGAGTCCAAGATGACTGAGAGCACAACCCATGATCGCTTTTTTCCAGAGAAAATCGTGTGGTTTGAAAAGGCGTGCTAGTTGCGGCGTTAAGAGTAAATTACGTCCTTCAACAGCACTTACTCTTTGTACCCTAGATTGAAGAGATGGAGATATTTCGTATAACTTCTCCATACGATCCTTTCTTCTATCCAAGTTAATTACATAGGCATCATCGATTCCTTGTGTAAACTGCTTATGTATTTGGAATTGTCCTCTGTGAACATAGAATGCTTTTCCAGAAATAAATGTCTTTCTGAGACTGATATCACAATAAACTTTATCTAGAGGATACCGTGTTAATCCCATTCTATAAGAAAGAAGACTCATAATACTCTGATCGTGTCTATGTCCAAATGGCTTTCCATCTCTAGTACCCTCCCATTTTATTCCACTAATAATCTTCTTTTCCAGTGATATAATATATGTTTGTGAATAAAAGTTGACTGCATCTGGGTGACCGGCTTTGAATGCTTGTATATTTGCCGCGATTTGTTGCGACTTCTTTTCAGATTCTGTCATATTTAGAATTTGTTTAAAAGTATCGTGACACCACTGGTCATTTATTTGTCTAGGATCCTCAAGTAAACAGATACCATCTTCATATGCAATACGCAAGAGATCAGAGGGCCACCGACAACAGAAAACGCCGGCATCGAGATAAAGTACAAGACGATCTTTATACTCTGGAGAGGAACATACATGATTTAAGAGCCAGCATTTCCAGGCAAAATGTTGGGGATCCCAGTAATCTAAAAATTTTTCAGGGACAACGTTTTCAGGTGGATTAAAAAACTTTACATCAGAATATGTATTTTTAAGAAGAACACGTGATTCTTCAGGCACATCATGAGTTAACCAGACATGTACTTCAATATCAGGAATTCCGTTTTTCTGTATTACAACGCCGGCGAGTAACTGTTGAAGAGAGGATAAATAGTTTCTAGTTGCATATGTAATGATGAGTGGACGACTTATATTTTTAAATACTGCAGTGGGAAGTTCCTTGAGATTATTTACAGGTACAGGTCGTTCTTTCGCTAGACTTATCGCCTCCTCTGATGTCTTTGCGCCTATAAACGGCGGAATCAGATTTAAACTATCCTCTGGAATACCCGCAATCTTTAACATAGTATAAGAGACTTCGCGCAGAGTGCGCCGAACAAGATCACGCTTATAATCGTCGAGAGCAGGAATGGCAAACTTTGTTAAATATTCAGAAGGATTTTCATCTATCTTTTTTACAGCTGTAATGAGTTCTTCGGGTGAGGTGATATTTCTAGCATCGATGAAACCAGAAATCTGAAAATCGCGTTCAACCTTAGGATCACCCCAATAAATAGGAATACATCCTGCTGCTTTCGCGTGAAGAAGTTTCTCTGTTGTATATCCCTGTGAACTAGCATTTTCATATGCGAGAGAAAACTTATATTTTTTGAGAAAGTCGTGTTTCTTGAGTTCACCGCCGCCGCCGCCAAGACCAGCGAAAATCTCAGAGCCGATATTATTAAAGAGTCTACCTGCAGAATCTACCTTTTTATATTGAGATAACCAATTGAAAGCATTATTGCGAAGAGGATTACAAGGATTCGTTACAACGAAAGCACAGAACTTAGTCTTTTCTCCGATTTCACCAGGATACACTGTTGTACATCGGTCAATAGGTAATGGCTTCGGATTCTGGATGCGATCTGGATCGGCGCCAAACCAGTTAATCTCAATCATCCAAAGGGGAAAGCGAATGTAGGATTGATTTACAAAGTCTGCATGAGCATATCCTAGATTGAGTTCTACATTGTGACTTTTTTGAGGCTGCGTATTTTCACCTGTAAAGTGAACTTTCTTTATATTTTTCCAGATATCTTCTTTCCATTCGGATCCAAATGGACCAAAAACTAAGAGATTGGGTGTACAATTGACAGGCAAAGTTTTTGTGCCATAGCCATTGATTTGAATATCTTTCTGGCTATATTTGAGACCTTCAGACATCATTAGTAAGAACATATTATAGTCAGGATTAAAACCATCCCACATATCTGTAAAAAGAACATTTAGTGTTTTCTTTTCTTTAGGAGCAACAGTAGTAGCGATTGATAAGGCAGGTAAAGAAGCAAATGCTGCTTTCCATCCATTTTGTACACGCGTAGAGTCACAAGTAATCTTTTCGCGGATTTTTGCTCTAAGTGTATCGAGTGCCCCTGTTTGAAACATACCTTTTCCTTGGAGTAAATCCTGATGTAAGGTGCTAAATGCTGTACCTGCCTCTATAATTGAGTTATTAGAATAATAATACGGTGAACCTAACTCTTGTAATACTTTTGAGTTATGGACAAGTGGAATTCCTGACCAAATAGTGTCGAGTAACATGGGACGAAGAGCACGAAATCTAATATGGGAAAAAACAACAGATGCTGGATCATAGATCCAATCAATAACACGTTGGCGCCCAAAGAAAGAACCACTTAAATCAGCAATCTCGCAGTGTTTCATTACATTCTGTTTAAAAAATTCATTTTTCTGAATATGGTCTGCATTATGTATTTTGTAATTAGATAAAGGAATCATTGATTTACGTTTAATTTCTCTGAGAGCAACAAGAGGTATAGTACAGCTGCTCGATGCACTCGTATTAGTCTCACATATGTGGACAGACCACGGAGGAAGTCCGCCTTTCTGTTGAATAAAATAATAAAGTATCTGAATCCACTCAGATCCATTTATGTCTTTTTTATGTGCTTCAATTGCTGTAGGTGACCATATAAAAGGTATATGACGCACGGGAACACCTCTCGAGAGAACTTCTAAATATTCGAGTTCATCTTTTGTAGTTTCTAGATCCAGAGCCCAGATAGCTGTGAGACCTTCCAATGTTCTCTTAGTAACAGTTAGTGGATAAATGCTATTTTCTATATCATTTAATAAGATAGGTTTTCTGATAACCCATACACATTGTTTTGCGATCTTTTTTCTAAGTTCAGCCGATGTAATAAGTGATGTTACTTCTAATAATATATCAAGTTGTAGATCATCTTTATTCTCAGTTTGTTTAGTCAGAGTTTCAAGATGCAGAATATTTGGATACTCTGTTTTTAAACCTCTACAATCGTCCCACCAATCTTGGGTGCCGTTAACATTGACAAGATAGACGTCATAACCAAGCTTCTTACAAAGTTCGGCAGTGGCAATCGTGGTAGAGGATCCTCCTCCGCTAAAAAAGGAGAACTGGAAATTTACAGTGATACCGACCTTCATTCTTTTTTGTGTCGATATTCAGATCAAAGAGAAATAACCGCAACATCTATGTAGTCACGAGTTTAATCCATGCTTTTTGAAGTTCGGGGTTATAAGGAGAATGTGTCCAGGCTAAAAGACGTGCGTGTGATTTATATGTCTCTAAGAGTTCACTGTGTCTTTCACGACTTAGTGTAATCTGAGAAACGATGTCATAAATACTATTTCCCTTATATGAATATCCATATTCTTTCCATGATTGAGCATTATGAACAACAGGAAATCCAGCCGAAAAGAGTTCAAGAGTCATATAGTTATATTCATTATTCCACTGATTAAGAACGAAAGTTGCACTCGGATATTCTGTCATAACAGTAATAATATCTTTACGACCAACAATAATAAGCTTACCATCTTTGAAAAGATCTAATGTATTCAAAATAGAGTCTCGGAAGAAAGGTACAGATGCAATTCGTTCACCATTTACGACAAGCACTTGACCGGTCCAACTACTATTTTTTCTATACCAGCTCTCTAAAGCCATGATCGGAAGAAGAGAAGATTTTTGAAAACTGATGTTTGGTTCCATAACAATAAAAGTTTCCTTTTCATCTCCTTTTCTAGGGCGCCATTGAGGATTACGCCGATTGCCGTCGGTTAAAATACAGGAATCCCAAACATAGGGAGCAACTTTGATTTCTTGACTAGGATCTATATGATTGAGGGCACATGCATATTCTGAGTGTTGCTCGTAATGCGGAGAGACCCAGATTGCATCCATTTCACCAACAACATGGTGACTAAAGTTCATAGATGGATAAAAAACAGGAGTTTCAATATCGATATTTAGAATATTGCCGAGGTAAAGTTTAAATATTTTTCCACCGATCATTTTTAAGAATCTGCGAAGAGCAGGATCAATACTCATACCGATCTCTATATAGGCTTTAATCGGAAGAGGTTGTTTCACCAAGTCTTCAATACTGATTACACGAGTTGTTCGAAGAACTTCTGGAATCTTTTCAAGATTTGTAGGTTTTGTATTTACAATTAAAATAGGGGTCCAGCCCGCTGAATCAAACATTTTATACAGAAGAAATACATTTTGAAAAAGACCATTTGCGAAGAGATTATCATCTGTGATTGTAGCGGTGGCAAGTAAGACAATAGGTCTTGATATGAGGGGTACTATTTCTGAAAGTCCGCAGAGTGGAATATGTTTAGTAATAGGTACAGAGCCGATACGTGTCATTCCAGCTAATTCGTATCCGTGTTGCGAGGACTCTTCAAGACTCATACTGATTCGTATAGAGGATCTTGTTTTTCCGTATATCCGCATACTATAGAGAGTCTTCGGATGTTATCATTTTCAACAAGTGATTTACTTGTTCGAAACAGCCGAATATCATTTGCAAAAGTAGCACCAGAAGTTGCTAGTCGTGAAGAAAGATTTATTATTGCGAATGACAACGAAGGATATATAGTTCATTTCGGAACATCAACACTTATATCAACTGTGAATGGCGATACACTTAAAGAACTTAATCCTAGTCGGGCTGCCTTTTCATTTGATGTACGTTCGAAAGCCCTTGGTATTGGAGGTGTTCCGAATCCTCAATTTACTATTGATATAAGTTCATCGACGGGTATTCGCATTCAAGGTGGAGGAAGATTTACAGGGGACGCAAGAGGACTTGTCTCAGTTCCTACGGCTTCTTTATTTAGTACATTACCGACGGCTATATTTGCTCAAAGATCAATTCCTATAGAATCACTTATTTCTACAAATAATGCTACCCTTTATGGAATCAGTGTACCTACAAGTTCGCTTTTTGGTTATTTAAATACATCTCTCTATGGTCCATCCACGATTCCTTTATTAGCGCTTAAAGGATCTGGATTACTTCAGGCTGATTTTTTTCGTGGTGATGGATCGCTATTGTCGAATATTCCGCTCGGTGCAATAAATGCCGATATTACAGGAAATTTTTTTAAACCAAACTCGATTCCAGCATATGCTTTACCGAGTACTGGTAATTTGTGGATTCGTGATATAAGTGGTTTTCTAGCTGCACCATTTGTAAGTACAGGAACACTCACTGCCACTTTTATATCTTCAGTCACTTCCATTTCAGTAGGAACTGTTTATTCAGATCAAATCGAAACATCAACGTTAATATTAAAAGGTGTTTTTAATGTTGCTAGTATTTCAACTGGAACACTTACAGCTGGTAATATAGTTGCAGCAAATAATATACAGGCAGCTTCATTTATTGGCGATGGCTCTCAACTAACAAATATTGATCCAGCAAAACTATTAACAACAATACCATCTAATAAATTTGGATTCGAAACAATTCCCTTTGATGCTTTGAATCCCTATGGTGATTTTCGTGTTCTTGGTGGGAGTGTATATGTAAATGGACCTGTAACAACAACGGGTACTACCACAAGTGCTTATTTCGTAGGTGATGGCTCTCAACTTACAAATATTCCTTTTGGACCAGCTCTAGCAAGTACTGTAGCAGGATTAGGAACAGCTGGATATTTTTCTACAGCGACTGGTGGCGGTGAAGTAACGAGAGCTAATCTCGTTTCGACGGTGGTAGGACTAGGAACAGCAGGATATATATCTACACTGTCTGGCAGTGGTGATGTAACAAAAGAAAATCTCGTTTCAACTGTTGTTGGACTTGGCACAGCAGGATATATATCTACACTGTCTGCTGGTGATGTAACAAAAGAAAATCTCGTTTCAACTGTTGTTGGACTTGGCACAGCAGGATATATATCTACATTGTCTGCTGGTGATGTAACAAAAGAAAATCTCGTTTCGACGGTGGTTGGACTTGGAACAGTGGGATATATATCTACACCGGGAAATACTATTTATAACGATGCATGGATTCAATCTAATCTTATTAATCCACCGCCGGCGATTGTTTTTGGAACACCTGCATCACAGAGTTCTGAAATTTTTGTTCCTTGGACGTATCCTACACAACTTAATGTTGGATTTCAAAACTCATGGCTTCCAGTGATTAACTCTCTAAATGTCTTGATATCAACGCAGTTAACGTCGATTAATCCATCTACAATTATTTCAACTCTATCAACCGGATATGTAGACTATCATAACGGATTAAACTATATTACAGGGGCTGTGATTACAAATACAGTTCAAGCAACCGGTATTCAGTTAAAAACATTTCCTCAAGATGGTATACCACGTTATGCATTTGTATTTTATTCTCCAACTCTTTCGGGATTGAATAAAGACGGACAACTTATAGCTTTTTATAATAACTACAATGTTGGGTCTAACGTAGCATCAACCATTTTTTCGCCATTTTTGGCAGCTGGTCCACCATCTGTTCCGCGTAAGCTACAAAGCACAAATGTGACATTTGAAACTTTATCATTTTATTTTAGCACACCACAATTTGTAGATACACTTAATCCAACATCTGTAGCCACAATATCAAGATATGATATTTCATTTAACTCCGTGCCAATTCCTGGTGTGCGATATGGAACGGCTATTTATGATGCACAGACAGCAGTAAAAACAAGTCCCTTTACATTTGTAGCGAGCCCAGATTCGACAGCAGGTAATGTTATAAAATATGATGCGACAACCTTATTTCCAGATTCAAAATACGATTTTTATGTAAAAGCTACAAACTCGGCATCGATTGCTGGACCATTTGCTTCAACTCTTGGAATAAGTACATCGTATTTGACTCCTAATTCAGGAATAACAGTACAGTTTCCATCAAGATTTTTTACTGGAACAATTAATCGAGTCTTAGCCGGTTTGAGTAACATAACAACACTCTTAAATACAAATACAGATTATACTAGTTCAAACTTCGTGGTACCTTTACATAATATTACAAATCGCGGAACGATAGCAACAGGAATTGCAACATTAGCAACATCAGTGAGTGGAGCTATTTCTGTAACAGGACCAACTGTAACGTTTAATGGTTTTCCTGCTACACTCGCTAGTGGCGCAACACTGAGTAATCTTACTGTAACACCAACTGCAGTATATGACAAATATACTACTCCAGCACGATACACTGGTTTTTATCTTAATGCATCAAATACAGTAACAATAAGACAAGCGACCTTTTCTACCAGTCAAACACAATATACTCACACAACGACACTTGTACAAAGTGGTACAACAACAACATCGCAGTTTAACTTTTATTATGATGGTCTTCTAGGGACTGCAACGATTTTAGATATGGCATTTAACTTTTCTGTAGCGACTCCACCTACAGCCACTTATGTTTCAGGTGTAAATGTTATTTCTGGACAACCGACTCTGAGTACAATAACAGGTGCATCAAATCTAGGTAAGTTTTTTTTCAAATCGCCTATTTTATCGTATACGAATACCACTGGGTCTGTAACAACGAGTTTTTCAGAAACGACTGTATCTAATATTATTTCAGGTGTAAGTGATGGACAAATTAGTCAAAGTCAGCGAATAGGATTTTCGAATGGATCATTTCAACTAAACTCCCTTGCGACTGCATATGCATTATCAACGTCTATGACAGTTACTGCAGCCAACGCATCAAATACATCTGCCGCTTTTTTAGCAACTCCTCTTCAATGTGTTATTGATGGTCCATCTGTAACTCTTATTAATACAACTCTACCAGCATCCCCATTAACACTTTCAAGTAATGTTGCAGAAAGAGGTTGTAGAATCTGGTCATATTCTAACTACGATGCAACAACATTTGTACCACCTTATATTTATAGTCTTGGTGCTGGATCAAACTATTCATTTACGAATTTTCTTTATACAGCAGCAACAACACATACATCTTCAATTGTCGATGCAACTCTAGGTCATCCTCTTATAACTGAGCTTCAGGTGACAAATGGAGCTCATCGATCAAAGGGTACAAGAACAGATTGTTATATTGATTATAGAATAAAGAAATATAGTGCAACTTTATTTAATACAGTTAATTACAGTTCTGTTACTACTTCGGGTGTTAGATTTGCTACATTTGCTTGGAAAATTGCTGCACAAAGTACAAACTATTCTGTACTTCGCTTTACACTTACATACGTTTCAGCTGATTCCGATGCTATATCTGTTGTCAATAATCTTATTGTATTTACTGGAACAGCTGATAAAATTTATGTATTTTATAGAGTTGAAGATCAATCTTCTATTTTACCAACAAATGGATCATCGGCATCTACTGTATGGTTAGATGCAAATGGAACAATTGCAAACTCAGCTACAGCACTCACTTATTATGTTGATTCTACGGGAACTTATCAACAGATATATGGAGGAGTCACCTCCGGTGCCACACTTGCGTCACCAACAATAATATTTCCATCTTTATTTATACCATCTTTTTCAACGGAATCTCCAAAAGATATAAGGATTATTTGTAAGATTGGAATACCTATGAATCGCAACTTTGCTTTTACACAAGTTACTGCGACACTATCATAGAGTTTTTTCTTTGTTGTAAAAAGGGATGGCGTCACAGTCACAGATAATTACATTATTATATAAGAAAAACTTTGGTGTATCTGATACTAAAGATGCAAACACAGTTGCACAGGAATCTATATCTTCCAGACCGGCAATTATACCATCTATACAAGTTCTTCAGCAACAAATACCTATTAATGTGCCAACTGATTTTGTGCAAGATACCTCATTTTCTTTAGCAAAAGGTAAGAGATATGTAAGTGTAGCATATCCTCATATTGTTCATTATACTGATGTTGTTCTGACTCATATAAACTTATATGAGTCATATTGGTTTACTGATGCAACAGCTGCCAATCCTGAACTCAATATTCTTACATATGCAATTCCAGCAAGTTATGGTTCAGGTTTTTACAATACAGTTGTTTATGATTCTGGAGGAAATCCTCTAAGTGCAAATGGTACATATGTATGGGTTTTTGATGTAGACGGTGGTGTTCTTAAATTTTTCAATAATCTTACCTCTGCAAACTCTCCTCCAACAATAAGTTTTTATCGATATGAGGGTACATTTGGACTTTCTACAGCAACTGTTTCTTCATTTACAAATCTTTATGCAAGTACACTACAAATAAGTACAATACTTTTTCGTGATCTTTACACAAATACTGATGGTGCATTGACTCTTTCAAATGGTTATCTTTATTTAAACGGTTCACTAATAGCGGGAGGTGGCGGTGCAACAGGACCGACAGGCGCAACAGGCGCAACAGGCGCAACAGGCGCAACAGGCGCAACAGGCGCAACAGGCGCAACAGGCGCGGGCGATACAGGACCAACAGGACCAACAGGCGATACAGGACCAACAGGCGCAACAGGCGCAGGCGATACAGGAGCAACAGGCGCAACAGGCGCAGGCGATACAGGACCAACAGGAGCAACAGGTGCAACAGGCGCAGGCGATACAGGACCAACAGGACAAACAGGCGATACAGGACCAACAGGCGATACAGGACCAACAGGCGCAACAGGCGCAGGCGATACAGGACCAACAGGACAAACAGGCGATACAGGACCAACAGGACAAACAGGCGATACAGGACCAACAGGCGCAACAGGCGCAGGCGATACAGGACCGACAGGACCAACAGGAACGACAGGCGAAACAGGACCCACAGGAGCAACAGGTATAGGAGTAACAGGTCCAACAGGACCAACTGGTCCTATGAGCGTTTTTGGATCATTAGCTACTCAAACTTATTATTATGGATCAGATGGTGAAATAATTACCTACACGGATACAGGATATTTCAAACCTAGTGTAGTCGATATTTCAGGTACAATTGGAACTTTTAATGGAACGTATGATAACTCAACAGGTATTTTATCAAACCCTACAGCGAATATCTTGGTATTAATAATTACTTATAATATTTCAGTATCATCTCAGAATGGAACATGGTTTTTAGTAAATATTGTTGATGTAGATACAAATGAAATAATAGATAAATTTATTCCACCTAGTGGATCATATGGAATAAGTTCTCATATTTCTCATTCTGTAACAATCACATTGGGTACATCTCAGCAAGTACAAATTATAATGTTTCAAAATCCTCAAACAATAGATGGAACATATTATGTTTTGAAAAATGATGAAATTAATAAATCATATATAAAAATCACACAACTTGAATCTGCATTAGGACCAACAGGTCCAACAGGTCCATCAGGAGGCGAAAAAGGAGCAACAGGAGCAACAGGTGAAACAGGTTATACAGGACCAACAGGAACAACAGGTTATACAGGAGCAACAGGACCAACAGGGATAGGTTCAACAGGAGCAACAGGAGAAACAGGTTATACAGGACCAACAGGAACGACAGGCGATACAGGACCAACAGGAGCAACAGGCATAGGAGCAACAGGAGTGACAGGTGCTACAGGTCCTATGGGCATTTTTGGATCATTGCCTACTCTTAGTTATTATTATGGATCTGATGGTGGATCAATTAGTTATATGGATACAGGATATTTCATACCTGATGTAGTAGATATATCAGGAACACGTGGAACTTTTAATGGCACGTATGATAATGTAGATGGCATTTTAACAAATCCTACAGCTGAGGTATTAGTTTTAATAGTAACTTACAATGTATCTGTATCATCTGAAAATGGAACGTGGTTTTCAATAAATATTATTGATGTAAATACAAATGAAATAATAGATAGATTTGTTCCACCTAGTGGATCATATGGTATAAGTTCTCATATTTCTCATTCTGTAACAATTACAGTTCGTGCATCTCAACAAATACGAGTTATATTGTTTCAAAATCCTCAAACAATTGATGGCACATATTATGTTTTGAAAAATGATGAATCTAATAAATCATATATAAAATTTACAGAACTTGAATCTGTTATAGGACCGACAGGCGCGACAGGAGCAGGTGTAACAGGACCAGCTGGACCAACTGGTCCAACTGGTTCAGGTACTATATCTGATGAAACAATGATATCAACAATAGAAGGATTAGGAACACTAGGTTATATATCAAGTTTACAACTTATAAGTACAACATCAGGTCTTACAGATTATATAAATACATTTATTGATCCAGAAGAACTTACATCATCAATAGTTGGCTTAGGAACAATCTCATTCATTAGTTCAATAGGATTATTATCTACATCACAAGGTCTATCTGATTATATAAAAACTTTTATTGATCCAGATGAGCTTGCCTCTACAATAACAGGTCTCGGTTCAGCACAATATATATCGACAATAGGTTTAATGATGGATATTACAAGTACAGTTGAAGGCTTAGGAACAATAGGCTATATATCTACACTCTCAAATCTTATATTTGTATCATCTCTACAAATATCAGGATCATCTTTTTTTGGAAATCTTGCTGATGCACAAACAGTTATACTTATTGAACTCTAGAGTGTTAGTTTAATCGAGTAAGTCTAGGTATTTAATAGATAAATTAATGTTTCTTATTATGAATCTTATGATGTAGTTCCGACATGGTAAAAATATATTAACTATAACAATATTTCGTTGTTTTATCATGATTAATATTTTCTGATACACAACTAAGGAGTAGATGGCATTACAAATACCATCGACAGGTGGTTTTATAACAATCGATACAAGTCTTGTATCAAAAATAGTAGATTTACCACTTTCATCGGATCGCATCGGACGAATCGTGACAATAAAAGATCGCTCAGGAAATGCAGATATAAATTCAGTTACTATAAATACACAAGGTGGAGATACATTTCAAAATGGTTCTACAACATATTTATTGAAAGAAGCTTTTGGATCAGTAAGTTTTATTTCAAGATCAGGTCAATGGATTTCTTTTTCTGAAACGATTGGAATTCAAAGTACAATTCAAGGACTTGGAAGTATTGGTTATATTTCTACGGGTCAAGTTACTTCATCATTGGAAGGAATTGGTACACTAGGCTTTTTATCAACAGTCCCGACAACCTATATATCAAGTACACAACTTATATCAACGGTGACAGGTCTTGCTACTGTAGGCTATATTTCTACTTCTCAGTTCATGTCTGTTATAATGGGTCTTGGATCAATGGGTTATATTTCATCTGTAGCTACAGTTATTGGTGCAACAGGAGCCACTGGTCCTTCAGGAGATACTGGTGCAACAGGAGAAACAGGTCCTACAGGATCTACAGGAGCAACTGGATATACAGGATCTACAGGAGAAACAGGAGTAGCGGGAGAAACAGGAATTACTGGAGAGACAGGTCTAACAGGAGCAACTGGTCTGACAGGTCTAACAGGTTTAACAGGAGCAACTGGCTTGACAGGTCTAACAGGCGCAACAGGTCTCACTGGTCTAACAGGCGCAACAGGTCTCACTGGTCTAACAGGAGCAACTGGCTTGACAGGTCTAACAGGCGCAACAGGCTTGACAGGTCTAACAGGTTCTACAGGTCTAACAGGCGCAACAGGCTTGACAGGTCTAACAGGAGCAACAGGCTTGACAGGTCTAACAGGAGCAACAGGCTTGACAGGTCTAACAGGAGCAACTGGTCTTACAGGTCTAACAGGAGCAACTGGCTTGACAGGTCTAACAGGCGCAACAGGCTTGACAGGTCTAACAGGCGCAACAGGCTTGACAGGTCTAACAGGCGCAACAGGCTTGACAGGTGCAGTAGGAGCGACAGGTCTTACAGGTCTAACAGGAGCGACAGGTCTTACTGGGCTAACAGGAGCAACAGGTCTCACTGGTCTAGCAGGCGCGACAGGTCTTACAGGACTAACAGGCGCAACAGGTCTAACAGGAGCAACAGGTCTAACAGGAGCAACAGGTCTTACAGGTCTAACAGGCGCAACAGGACTAACAGGAGCAACAGGTCTCACTGGTCTAGCAGGCGCAACAGGCTTGACAGGTCTAACAGGCGCAACAGGCTTGACAGGTCTAACAGGTGCAACAGGCTTGACAGGACTAGCAGGAGCTACTGGCTTGACAGGCGCAACAGGCGCGACAGGTCTTACAGGTGCAACAGGCTTGACAGGACCTGCAGGCGCAACAGGTCTTACAGGACTAACAGGCGCAACAGGCTTGACAGGACTCGCAGGAGCAACAGGTCTTACAGGACTAACAGGCGCAACAGGTCTTACAGGACAGACAGGTGCAACTGGTAATACGGGTTCTACTGGACCAACTGGACAGGGTGTGACTGGACCGACAGGACCAACGGGACCACAGCCAAATACTCCACCGACAACGGGTTCAGCGTACCTAGGAACAAATGTGTCAATTACTAGTTCTAGCCCAACAACAGTTGTAACATTTACAATTCCTGCTGCAGGAACGTGGGATGTCGTCTATTATTTGAGAGCACAGGGATCGACTAATTTTGCAGGTGAGATGGGTTTATATCTTGCTGGCGTTGTTGTGCCAAATTCTCGTATTCTAGCATTATATACTAATTCTGGAACAGCTGCTGCGGTAACAGGAACAGGACGTGTGATTCTTACAACCAGTGGTTCTACAACATATACATTGGCTGCTTTCGCATCTACAGGTTCATTTACTGCATACAGTGACGATGGTAACGGTGGAACGGGTGTTGTATATGTACAGTTAACAGGTGGTTATATTGGTACTACAGGCGCCACAGGCGCAACAGGCGCAACAGGTCTCACAGGACTAACAGGAGCAACTGGCTTGACAGGTCTAACAGGTGCGACTGGTCTTACAGGTAGAACAGGTGCAACTGGCTTAACAGGACTAACAGGAGCAACTGGCTTGACAGGTCTAACAGGAGCAACTGGCTTGACAGGTCTAACAGGAGCAACAGGTCTTACAGGTCTAACAGGAGCAACAGGTCTTACAGGTCTAACAGGCGCAACTGGTCTGACAGGTGCAGTAGGTGCGACAGGTCTCACAGGTCTAACAGGTGCGACTGGTCTGACAGGAGTCGCAGGCGCGACAGGATTGACAGGTCTAACAGGCGCAACAGGTCTCACAGGTCTAGCAGGCGCAACAGGTCTTACAGGCTTAACAGGCGCAACTGGTCTCACAGGTCTAACAGGCGCAACAGGTCTTACAGGTGCAGTAGGTGCGACAGGTCTTACAGGTCTAACAGGAGCAACAGGTCTTACAGGTCTAACAGGTGCCACAGGTCTTACAGGTCTCGCAGGTGCCACAGGTCTTACAGGTCTAACAGGAGCAACAGGTCTTACAGGATTAACAGGTGCCACAGGTCTTACAGGTGCAATAGGTGCCACAGGTCTTACAGGTCTAACAGGTGCCACAGGTCTTACAGGTCTAACAGGCGCAACTGGTCTGACAGGTGCAGTAGGTGCGACAGGTCTTACAGGCTTAACAGGAGCCACAGGTCTTACAGGACTCGCAGGTGCTACAGGTCTAACAGGTCTAACAGGAGCAACAGGTCTTACAGGCTTAACAGGAGCCACAGGTCTGACAGGTGCAGTAGGTGCTACAGGTCTAACAGGTGCGACTGGTCTGACAGGAGTCGCAGGCGCGACTGGTCTCACAGGTCTAACAGGCGCAACAGGTCTTACAGGTCTAACAGGCGCAACTGGTCTGACAGGTGCAGTAGGTGCGACAGGTCTTACAGGTCTAACAGGAGCAACAGGTCTTACAGGTCTAACAGGTGCCACAGGTCTTACAGGTGCAATAGGTGCTACAGGTCTTACAGGACTCGCAGGTGCTACAGGTCTAACAGGTGCGACTGGTCTGACAGGAGTCGCAGGCGCGACTGGTCTCACAGGTCTAACAGGCGCAACAGGTCTTACAGGTCTAACAGGCGCAACTGGTCTGACAGGTGCAGTAGGTGCGACAGGTCCTACAGGTCTAACAGGAGCAACAGGTCTTACAGGTCTAACAGGAGCCACAGGTCTTACAGGTGCAATAGGTGCTACAGGTCTTACAGGTCTCACAGGCGCAACTGGTCTGACAGGTGCAGTAGGTGCGACAGGTCTTACAGGTCTAACAGGAGCAACAGGTCTTACAGGTCTAACAGGAGCCACAGGTCTTACAGGTGCAATAGGTGCTACAGGTCTCACAGGTCTAACAGGCGCAACAGGTCTTACAGGACTCGCAGGTGCCACAGGTCTTACAGGTCTAACAGGAGTAACAGGTCTTACAGGTCTAACAGGCGCGACTGGTCTGACAGGTGCAGTAGGTGCGACAGGTCTTACAGGATTAACAGGTGCCACAGGTCTTACAGGACTCGCAGGTGTCACAGGTCTTACAGGTCTAACAGGTGCCACAGGTCTTACAGGTCTAACAGGTGCCACAGGTCTTACAGGACTCGCAGGTGCTACAGGTCTTACTGGTCTAACAGGAGCAACAGGTCTAACAGGAGCAACGGGTCTGACAGGTCTAACAGGTGCTACAGGATTGACAGGTCTCACAGGTGCCACAGGCTTGACAGGTCTAACAGGTGCTACAGGATTGACAGGTCTCACAGGTGCCACAGGCTTGACAGGTCTAACTGGTGCTACTGGTCTGACAGGTTTGACAGGTGCTACAGGATTAACAGGTCTAGCAGGCGCAACAGGTCTCACTGGTCTAACAGGAGCAACTGGCTTGACAGGTCTAACAGGAGCAACAGGTCTCACAGGTCTCACAGGTGCCACAGGCTTGACAGGACTAACAGGAGCAACAGGTCTGACAGGTTTGACAGGTGCTACAGGATTAACAGGTCTAGCAGGCGCAACAGGTCTCACTGGTCTAACAGGAGCAACGGGTCTTACAGGATTAACAGGAGCTACAGGCTTAACAGGAGCAAATGGTCTGACAGGTCTAACAGGCGCCACAGGTCTGACAGGCTTAACAGGAGCAACTGGCTTGACTGGTCTAACAGGTGCAACAGGTGTTACTGGTCTAGCAGGAGCAACAGGTCTTACAGGTCTAACAGGAGCAACTGGCTTGACAGGATTAACAGGAGCAACGGGTCTTACAGGACTCACTGGGGCAACTGGCTTGACAGGTCTAACAGGAGCAACTGGCTTGACAGGTCTAACAGGAGCGACTGGCTTGACAGGACAAACAGGCGCAACTGGCTTGACTGGTCTAACAGGTGCAACTGGCTTGACAGGAGCAACAGGTCTCACAGGTCTAACAGGCGCAACTGGCTTGACAGGTCTAACAGGCGCCACTGGTCTTACAGGACTCACTGGCGCAACAGGATTAACAGGTCTAACAGGCGCCACTGGTCTTACAGGTTTAGCAGGCGCAACTGGTCTGACAGGACTTACTGGTGCAACTGGCTTGACAGGTCTTACAGGAGCAACAGGTTTGACAGGTCTAACAGGCGCCACTGGTCTTACAGGACTCACTGGCGCAACAGGATTAACAGGTCTAACAGGCGCCACTGGTCTTACAGGTTTAGCAGGCGCAACTGGTCTGACAGGACTAACAGGAGCAACAGGTCTGACAGGCTTAACAGGTGCCACTGGTCTTACAGGCTTGACAGGCGCCACAGGTCTTACAGGACTCACTGGCGCCACAGGTCTTACAGGCTTGACAGGCGCAACTGGCTTGACAGGCGCAACTGGCTTGACAGGTCTAGCAGGAGCAACTGGCTTGACAGGACTAACAGGAGCAACTGGCTTGACAGGTCTAACAGGCGCCACAGGTCTTACAGGACTAACAGGAGCAACTGGCTTGACAGGATTTACAGGAGCAACAGGTCTGACAGGCTTAACAGGTGCCACTGGTCTTACAGGCTTGACAGGCGCCACTGGTCTTACAGGACTCGCTGGCGCCACAGGTCTTACAGGCTTGACAGGCGCCACAGGTCTTACAGGCTTGACAGGCGCAACTGGCTTGACAGGACTCACAGGAGCAACTGGCTTGACAGGACTCACAGGAGCAACAGGTCTAACAGGAGCAACAGGTCTTACGGGCTTGACAGGCGCAACTGGTATTACAGGTCAAACAGGCGCAACTGGTATTACAGGTCTAACAGGAGCGACTGGTTTGACAGGATTAACAGGTGTAACGGGTCTCACAGGACTAACAGGAGCAACAGGTCTTACAGGCTTGACAGGAGCAACAGGTACTACAGGCTTGACAGGAGCAACAGGTCTTACAGGACTCACAGGCGCAACTGGTCTTACAGGACTCACTGGCGCCACTGGTCTTACAGGAATCACTGGCGCTACAGGATTAACTGGAGCTACAGGATTGACAGGATTAACAGGAGCAACAGGTCTTACAGGACTCACAGGAGCAACTGGTCTAACAGGTGCAACAGGTCTCACAGGCATAACAGGAGCAACTGGTCTAACAGGAGCAACTGGCTTGACAGGTCTAACAGGCGCCACTGGTCTGACAGGATTAACAGGAGCGACTGGTCTTACAGGACTCACTGGCACAACAGGATTAACAGGATTAACTGGAGCTACAGGATTGACAGGATTAACAGGAGCAACAGGTCTTACAGGCTTGACAGGCGCAACAGGTCTGACAGGTCTAACTGGCGCAACAGGTCTTACAGGCTTGACAGGTGCCACTGGTCTTACAGGTCTTACAGGTCTTACAGGTCTAACAGGAGCAACTGGTCTGACAGGTATAACAGGAGCAACTGGTCTTACAGGATTAACAGGTGCAACAGGCTTGACCGGTCTAACAGGATTAACAGGAGCAACAGGTCTGACAGGCTTAACAGGCGCAACTGGCTTGACTGGTCTAACAGGTGCTACTGGTCTGACAGGTCTAACAGGAGCAACAGGTCTTACAGGACTCACTGGCGCATCAGGCTTGACAGGTCTAACAGGAGCAACAGGGCTAACAGGACTAACAGGCGCAACTGGCTTGACTGGTCTAACAGGAGCAACAGGGCTAACAGGACTAACAGGAGCAACTGGTCTGACAGGTCTAACAGGCGCAACAGGTCTTACAGGCTTAACAGGAGCAACAGGTCTCACAGGACTCACTGGTGCAACAGGTCTAACAGGACTCACAGGTGCAACAGGTCTCACAGGTCTCACAGGCGCAACTGGCTTGACAGGATTAACAGGAGCAACTGGTCTTACAGGATTAACAGGTGCTACTGGTCTTACAGGACTCACTGGTGCAACAGGTCTTACAGGACTAACAGGAGCAACAGGTCTTACAGGATTAACAGGCGCAACAGGTCTTACAGGACTCACTGGCGCAACAGGTCTTACAGGACTCACTGGCGCAACAGGTCTTACAGGACTCACTGGTGCAACAGGTCTTACAGGATTAACAGGTGCAACAGGTCTTACTGGTCTAACAGGCGCCACTGGTCTTACAGGACTCACTGGCGCAACAGGTCTTACAGGACTCACAGGCGCAACAGGTCTTACAGGATTAACAGGTGCAACGGGTCTAACAGGTCTTACTGGTCTAACAGGCGCTACTGGTCTGACAGGTCTAACAGGCGCAACAGGTCTTACAGGACTCACTGGCGCAACTGGCTTGACTGGTCTAACAGGAGCAACAGGTCTTACCGGTTTAACAGGAGCTACTGGTCTGACAGGTCTAACAGGCGCAACAGGTCTTACAGGACTCACTGGCGCAACTGGCTTGACTGGTCTAACAGGAGCAACAGGTCTTACAGGATTAACAGGTGCAACTGGCTTAACAGGTCTAACAGGAGCAACAGGTCTTACAGGACTCACTGGAGCAACTGGTCTGACAGGTCTAACAGGCGCTACTGGTCTTACAGGACTCACTGGCGCAACTGGCTTGACAGGTCTAACAGGTGCTACTGGTCTGACAGGTCTAACAGGCGCTACTGGTCTTACAGGACTCACAGGAGCAACAGGGCTAACAGGACTAACAGGTCTCACAGGACTCACTGGTGCAACAGGTCTCACAGGTCTAACAGGAGCAACGGGTCTCACAGGACTCACTGGTGCAACAGGTCTCACAGGTCTAACAGGAGCAACGGGTCTCACAGGTCTAACAGGAGCGACTGGTCTCACAGGTCTAACAGGAGCAACTGGCTTGACAGGACTCACAGGAGCAACTGGCTTGACAGGACTAACAGGAGTAACTGGCTTGACAGGACTAACAGGAGCAACAGGTCTTACAGGATTAACAGGCGCAACTGGTCTAACAGGACTTACTGGTGCCACAGGTCTTACTGGTCTAACAGGCGCTACTGGTCTTACAGGCTTGACAGGAGCAACAGGTCTTACAGGACTCACTGGCGCCACTGGCTTGACTGGTTTAACAGGAGCAACTGGTCTGACCGGTTTAACAGGAGCAACAGGTCTAACAGGAGCAACAGGTCTTACAGGTCTAACAGGAGCAACAGGTCTTACAGGACTCACTGGCGCAACAGGCTTGACCGGTCTAACAGGAGCAACTGGCTTGACAGGTCTAACAGGAGCAACAGGTCTTACAGGTCTAACAGGAGCAACAGGTCTTACAGGACTCACTGGCGCAACAGGCTTGACCGGTCTAACAGGAGCAACTGGCTTGACAGGTCTAACAGGAGCTACAGGGCTCACAGGACTAACAGGAGCTACAGGGCTTACAGGACTTACAGGCGCAACAGGTCTGACTGGTTTAACAGGCGCCTCTGGTCTTACAGGCTTGACAGGATTAACTGGTGCAACAGGATTAACAGGCGCAACAGGATTAACAGGCGCAACAGGTCTTACAGGCTTGACTGGTCTAACAGGAGCAACTGGCTTGACTGGTCTAACAGGAGCAACTGGCTTGACAGGTCTAACAGGAGCAACTGGCTTGACAGGTCTAACAGGCGCGACTGGTCTTACAGGACTCACTGGTGCAACAGGTCTCACAGGTCTAACAGGAGCAACTGGCTTGACAGGTCTAACAGGCGCAACAGGTCTTACAGGATTAACAGGCGCCACTGGTCTTACAGGACTAACAGGAGCGACAGGTCTCACTGGATTAACAGGAGCGACTGGCTTGACTGGTCTAACAGGCGCAACAGGTCTCACTGGATTAACAGGAGCGACAGGTCTCACAGGTCTAACAGGAGCAACTGGCTTGACAGGTCTAACAGGAGCAACTGGCTTGACTGGTCTAACAGGAGCAACTGGTCTCACTGGCTTAACAGGAGCAACTGGCTTGACAGGTCTAACAGGAGCAACTGGCTTGACAGGTCTAACAGGAGCAACTGGCTTGACAGGACTAACAGGCGCCACTGGTCTTACAGGACTCACTGGCGCAACTGGCTTGACTGGTCTAACAGGCGCAACAGGTCTCACTGGATTAACAGGAGCGACAGGTCTCACAGGTCTAACAGGAGCAACTGGCTTGACAGGTCTAACAGGAGCAACTGGCTTGACTGGTCTAACAGGAGCAACTGGTCTCACTGGCTTAACAGGAGCAACTGGCTTGACAGGTCTAACAGGAGCAACTGGCTTGACAGGTCTAACAGGAGCAACTGGCTTGACAGGATTAACAGGCGCCACTGGTCTTACAGGACTCACTGGCGCAACTGGCTTGACAGGACTCACTGGCGCAACAGGATTGACAGGTCTAACAGGCGCAACAGGTCTCACTGGCTTAACAGGAGCAACTGGCTTGACTGGTCTCACTGGCTTAACAGGAGCAACTGGCTTGACTGGTCTAACAGGTGCAACTGGTCTTACAGGACTCACTGGCGCCACTGGTCTTACAGGACTTACTGGCGCCACTGGTCTTACAGGTTTAACAGGTGCAACTGGCTTGACAGGTTTAACAGGAGCGACTGGTCTTACAGGACTCACTGGCGCCACTGGTCTTACAGGACTCACTGGCGCCACTGGTCTTACAGGTTTAACAGGTGCAACTGGCTTGACAGGTTTAACAGGAGCGACTGGTCTTACAGGACTCACTGGCGCCACAGGTCTTACAGGTCTAACAGGAGCAACAGGTCTTACAGGACTAACAGGAGCAACAGGTCTTACAGGATTAACAGGCGCCACTGGTCTCACTGGTCTAACAGGCGCAACTGGCTTGACAGGTCTAACAGGAGCAACAGGTCTTACAGGATTAACAGGCGCAACTGGCTTGACAGGTCTAACAGGAGCAACAGGTCTTACAGGATTAACAGGCGCAACAGGATTGACAGGTCTAACAGGCGCAACAGGTCTTACAGGATTAACAGGTGCAACAGGTCTTACAGGATTAACAGGTGCAACAGGTCTTACTGGTCTAACAGGCGCAACAGGATTGACAGGTCTAACAGGCGCAACAGGTCTTACAGGTTTAACAGGTGCAACAGGTCTTACAGGATTAACAGGTGCAACAGGTCTTACTGGTCTAACAGGCGCAACAGGTCTCACAGGATTAACAGGCGCAACTGGCTTGACAGGTCTAACAGGAGCAACAGGTCTTACAGGATTAACAGGCGCAACTGGCTTGACAGGTCTAACAGGTGCAACAGGTCTTACAGGACTAACAGGCGCGACTGGCTTGACAGGACTAACAGGCGCAACTGGTCTTACAGGACTCACTGGCGCAACTGGCTTGACAGGTCTAACAGGCGCAACTGGCTTGACAGGTCTAACAGGCGCCACTGGTCTTACAGGACTCACTGGCGCAACTGGCTTGACAGGTCTAACAGGCGCAACTGGCTTGACAGGTCTAACAGGTGCAACAGGTCTTACAGGTCTAACAGGAGCAACTGGTCTCACAGGACTAACAGGCGCAACAGGTCTCACTGGCTTAACAGGAGCAACAGGTCTTACAGGACTGACAGGAGCGTCTGGTCTTACAGGACTAACAGGCGCGACTGGCTTGACAGGACTAACAGGCGCAACAGGTCTTACAGGACTAACAGGCGCGACTGGCTTGACAGGACTAACAGGCGCAACAGGTCTTACAGGACTCACTGGCGCAACTGGCTTGACAGGTCTAACAGGCGCAACTGGCTTGACAGGTCTAACAGGCGCAACTGGCTTGACAGGTCTAACAGGAGCAACAGGTCTTACAGGACTCACAGGTGCAACTGGTCTTACAGGACTCACTGGAGCAACTGGCTTGACAGGTCTAACAGGAGCGACTGGCTTGACAGGTCTAACAGGCGCCACTGGTCTTACAGGTTTAACAGGCGCAACTGGCTTGACAGGTTTAACAGGAGCGACTGGTCTTACAGGACTCACTGGTGCAACAGGTCTTACAGGACTCACAGGTGCAACTGGTCTTACAGGTCTAACAGGGGCAACAGGTCTTACAGGTCTAACAGGAGCAACTGGCTTGACAGGTCTAACAGGAGCAACTGGCTTGACAGGTCTAACAGGAGCAACAGGTCTTACAGGACTTACAGGCGCAACTGGCTTGACAGGATTAACAGGGGCGACTGGCTTGACAGGTCTAACAGGATCAACAGGTCTTACAGGACTGACAGGAGCGACTGGTCTTACAGGACTCACAGGTGCAACTGGTCTTACAGGTCTAACAGGGGCAACAGGTCTTACAGGTCTAACAGGAGCAACTGGCTTGACAGGTCTAACAGGAGCAACTGGCTTGACAGGTCTAACAGGAGCAACTGGCTTGACAGGTCTAACAGGAGCAACAGGTCTTACAGGATTAACAGGAGCAACTGGCTTGACAGGTCTAACAGGAGCAACAGGTCTTACAGGATTAACAGGAGCAACTGGCTTGACAGGATTAACAGGCGCAACTGGCTTGACAGGTCTAACAGGAGCAACAGGTCTTACAGGATTAACAGGAGCGACTGGCTTGACAGGTCTAACAGGAGCTACTGGGTTGACTGGTCTAACAGGAGCAACTGGCTTGACTGGTCTAACAGGTGCTACTGGTCTTACAGGACTCACTGGTGCCACTGGTCTCACAGGTCTAACAGGAGCAACAGGTCTTACAGGTTTAACAGGAGCAACTGGCTTGACAGGTCTAACAGGAGCAACTGGTCTTACAGGTTTAACAGGAGCAACTGGCTTGACAGGTCTAACAGGTGCAACTGGCTTGACAGGACTTACAGGCGCAACGGGTCTTTCAGGACTCACTGGCGCAACAGGTCTTACAGGACTCACTGGCGCAACTGGTCTGACAGGTCTAACAGGAGCAACTGGCTTGACAGGTCTAACTGGCGCAACAGGTCTTACAGGCTTAACAGGAGCAACTGGCTTGACTGGATTAACAGGCGCAACTGGTCTGACTGGTCTAACAGGCGCCACTGGTCTTACAGGACTCACTGGCGCAACTGGCTTGACAGGATTAACAGGAGCAACTGGCTTGACTGGCTTAACAGGAGCAACTGGCTTGACTGGCTTAACAGGAGCAACAGGTCTCACTGGCTTAACAGGAGCAACTGGTCTCACTGGATTAACAGGAGCGACTGGCTTGACAGGTCTAACAGGAGCAACAGGCTTGACAGGTCTAACAGGAGCAACTGGCTTGACAGGATTAACAGGAGCAACGGGTCTTACAGGACTCACTGGGGCAACTGGCTTGACAGGTCTAACAGGAGCAACAGGCTTGACTGGTCTAACAGGTGCAACTGGCTTGACAGGTCTAACTGGCGCCACTGGTCTTACAGGACTCACTGGTGCAACTGGTCTCACTGGACTCACAGGAGCGACTGGTCTTACAGGCTTAACAGGTGCCACAGGTCTTACAGGACTCACAGGTGCATCTGGTCTTACAGGCTTAACAGGAGCGACAGGTCTTACAGGACTCACTGGTGCAACTGGTCTTACAGGACTCACAGGACTCACTGGTGCAACTGGCTTGACTGGTCTAACAGGAGCGACTGGCTTGACTGGCTTGACTGGCTTAACAGGTGCAACTGGCTTGACAGGTCTAACAGGTGCAACTGGCTTGACTGGTCTAACAGGTGCAACTGGTCTCACTGGCTTAACAGGAGCAACTGGTCTCACTGGATTAACAGGAGCGACTGGCTTGACTGGTCTAACAGGTGCAACTGGTCTCACTGGTCTAACAGGAGCAACTGGCTTTACAGGTCTAACAGGAGCAACAGGTCTGACAGGAGTAACAGGAGCGACTGGCTTGACAGGTCTAACAGGAGCAACTGGTCTTACAGGCTTAACAGGCGCAACTGGCTTGACAGGTCTAACAGGCGCCACTGGTCTAACAGGCTTAACAGGAGCAACTGGCTTGACTGGTCTAACAGGAGCGACTGGCTTGACTGGTCTAACAGGAGCGACTGGCTTGACAGGCTTAACAGGCGCAACTGGTCTTACAGGACTCACTGGTGCAACTGGCTTGACAGGTCTAACAGGAGCGACTGGCTTGACTGGTCTAACAGGAGCGACTGGCTTGACAGGCTTAACAGGCGCAACTGGTCTTACAGGCTTAACAGGCGCAACTGGCTTGACAGGTCTAACAGGCACCACTGGTCTTACAGGCTTAACAGGAGCAACTGGCTTGACTGGTCTAACAGGAGCGACTGGCTTGACTGGTCTAACAGGAGCGACTGGCTTGACAGGCTTAACAGGTGCAACTGGCTTGACAGGTCTAACAGGTGCAACTGGCTTGACTGGTCTAACAGGTGCAACTGGTCTCACTGGCTTAACAGGAGCAACTGGTCTCACTGGATTAACAGGAGCGACTGGCTTGACTGGTCTAACAGGTGCAACTGGTCTCACTGGTCTAACAGGAGCAACTGGCTTGACAGGTCTAACAGGAGCAACAGGTCTGACAGGACTAACAGGAGCGACTGGCTTGACAGGTCTAACAGGAGCAACTGGTCTTACAGGCTTAACAGGCGCAACTGGCTTGACAGGTCTAACAGGCGCCACTGGTCTTACAGGCTTAACAGGAGCAACAGGTCTTACAGGACTCACTGGCGCAACTGGTCTGACAGGTCTAACAGGAGCAACTGGCTTGACTGGACTAACAGGTGCTACAGGATTGACAGGTCTAACAGGAGCAACAGGTCTGACAGGTCTAACAGGCGCCACTGGTCTTACAGGTCTAACAGGAGCAACTGGCTTGACAGGATTAACAGGCGCAACAGGTTTGACAGGTTTAACAGGCGCAACAGGTTTGACAGGTTTAACAGGCGCAACAGGTTTGACAGGTAAAACAGGAGCAACTGGCTTGACAGGTCTAACAGGCGCAACAGGTCTTACAGGATTAACAGGAGCAACAGGTCTTACAGGACTCACTGGCGCAACTGGTCTGACAGGTCTAACAGGAGCAACAGGTCTTACAGGACTAACAGGTGCTACAGGATTGACAGGTCTAACAGGAGCAACAGGTCTGACAGGTCTAACAGGAGCAACTGGCTTGACTGGTCTAACAGGAGCAACAGGTCTGACAGGACTAACAGGTGCCACTGGCTTGACTGGTCTAACAGGTGCAACTGGTCTCACTGGCTTAACAGGAGCAACTGGTCTCACTGGATTAACAGGAGCGACAGGCTTAACAGGTCTAACAGGAGCAACTGGCTTGACAGGTCTAACAGGAGCAACTGGCTTGACAGGTCTAACAGGAGCAACTGGTCTTACAGGACTAACAGGAGCGACTGGTCTTACAGGCTTAACAGGCGCAACAGGTCTTACAGGATTAACAGGAGCAACTGGTCTGACTGGTCTAACAGGAGCAACTGGCTTGACTGGATTAACAGGTGCTACTGGTCTCACTGGACTCACAGGCGCAACAGGTCTGACAGGTTTAACAGGCGCAACTGGTCTGACTGGTCTAACAGGCGCCACTGGTCTTACAGGACTCACTGGCGCAACTGGCTTGACAGGATTAACAGGTGCAACTGGTCTCACAGGTCTAACAGGAGCAACAGGTCTGACAGGACTAACAGGTGCCACTGGTCTTACAGGACTAACAGGTGCCACAGGTCTTACAGGACTAACAGGTGCTACAGGATTAACAGGACTCACTGGTGCAACAGGTCTTACAGGACTAACAGGTGCTACAGGATTAACAGGACTCACTGGTGCAACAGGTCTTACAGGACTCACTGGTGCAACAGGTCTTACAGGACTCACAGGCGCAACTGGTCTTACAGGACTCACTGGTGCAACTGGCTTGACTGGTCTAACAGGAGCAACTGGCTTGACTGGATTAACAGGTGCTACTGGTCTCACTGGACTCACAGGAGCGACTGGTCTTACAGGCTTAACAGGCGCAACAGGTCTTACAGGATTAACAGGAGCAACTGGTCTGACTGGTCTAACAGGAGCAACTGGCTTGACTGGATTAACAGGTGCTACTGGTCTCACTGGACTCACAGGCGCAACAGGTCTGACAGGTTTAACAGGCGCAACTGGTCTGACTGGTCTAACAGGCGCCACTGGTCTTACAGGACTCACTGGCGCAACTGGCTTGACAGGATTAACAGGTGCAACTGGTCTCACTGGACTCACAGGAGCGACTGGTCTTACAGGCTTAACAGGCGCAACAGGTCTTACAGGATTAACAGGAGCAACTGGTCTGACTGGTCTAACAGGAGCAACTGGCTTGACTGGATTAACAGGTGCTACTGGTCTCACTGGACTCACAGGCGCAACAGGTCTGACAGGTTTAACAGGCGCAACTGGTCTGACTGGTCTAACAGGCGCCACTGGTCTTACAGGACTCACTGGCGCAACTGGCTTGACAGGATTAACAGGAGCAACTGGCTTGACTGGCTTAACAGGAGCAACTGGCTTGACTGGCTTAACAGGAGCAACAGGTCTCACTGGCTTAACAGGAGCAACTGGTCTCACTGGATTAACAGGAGCGACTGGCTTGACAGGCTTAACAGGAGCAACAGGTCTCACTGGCTTAACAGGAGCAACTGGTCTCACTGGATTAACAGGAGCGACTGGCTTGACAGGCTTAACAGGCGCAACTGGTCTTACAGGCTTAACAGGCGCCACTGGTCTTACAGGACTCACTGGCGCAACTGGCTTGACTGGTCTAACAGGAGCAACTGGCTTGACAGGTCTAACAGGCGCAACTGGCTTGACAGGTCTAACAGGCGCAACTGGCTTGACTGGATTAACAGGTGCTACTGGTCTCACAGGACTCACTGGTGCAACTGGCTTGACAGGTCTAACAGGAGCAACTGGCTTGACTGGTCTAACAGGAGCAACTGGTCTGACAGGTCTAACAGGCGCAACTGGTCTGACAGGTCTAACAGGTGCAACTGGCTTGACAGGACTTACAGGCGCAACGGGTCTTTCAGGACTCACTGGCGCAACAGGTCTTACAGGATTAACAGGAGCGACTGGCTTGACAGGTCTAACAGGTGCAACAGGTTTTACAGGATTAACAGGTGCGACTGGTCTGACAGGCTTAACAGGCGCAACTGGCTTGACAGGTCTAACAGGTGCCACTGGTCTTACAGGACTAACAGGTGCCACTGGTCTTACAGGACTCACAGGTGCCACTGGTCTTACAGGACTAACAGGTGCCACTGGCTTGACTGGTCTAACAGGCGCCACTGGTCTTACAGGACTCACTGGCGCAACTGGCTTGACTGGTCTAACAGGAGCAACTGGCTTGACTGGTCTAACAGGAGCGACTGGTCTGACAGGACTCACTGGCGCAACTGGCTTGACAGGTCTAACAGGAGCAACTGGTCTTACAGGACTCACTGGAGCAACAGGTCTTACAGGACTCACTGGAGCAACAGGTCTTACAGGACTCACTGGCGCAACAGGCTTAACAGGACTCACTGGAGCAACAGGCTTGACAGGTCTAACAGGAGCAACTGGTCTTACAGGACTCACTGGCGCAACTGGCTTGACTGGTCTAACAGGAGCAACTGGCTTGACTGGTCTAACAGGAGCGACTGGTCTGACAGGACTCACTGGCGCAACTGGCTTGACAGGTCTAACAGGAGCAACAGGTCTTACAGGACTCACTGGAGCAACAGGTCTTACAGGACTCACTGGAGCAACAGGTCTTACAGGACTCACTGGCGCAACAGGCTTAACAGGACTCACTGGAGCAACAGGCTTAACAGGTCTAACAGGCGCAACTGGCTTGACTGGTCTAACAGGAGCAACTGGCTTGACAGGTCTAACAGGCGCAACAGGAATGACAGGATTAGCGGGCGCAACAGGACAAACAGGTCTAACAGGCGCCACTGGTCTTACAGGTCTAACAGGCGCCACTGGTCTTACAGGACTCACTGGCGCAACAGGAATGACAGGATTAGCGGGCGCAACAGGACAAGCAGGTCTAACAGGCGCCACTGGTCTTACAGGACTCACTGGCGCAACAGGAATGACAGGATTAGCGGGCGCAACAGGACAAACAGGACTCACTGGCGCAACAGGAATGACAGGATTAGCGGGCGCAACAGGACAAACAGGACAAACAGGACAAACAGGACAAACAGGACAAACAGGACAAACAGGACAAACAGGACAAACAGGACTCACTGGCGCAACAGGAATGACAGGATTAGCGGGCGCAACAGGACAAACAGGACAAACAGGACAAACAGGACAAACAGGACAAACAGGCGCCACAGGCGCAATAGCAAATAGTTTTTCAAACTCTGGAACAAATAGTGCAACTACTCTTGGAACTAGTGATTCACTTGCTATATACCATGCCACTTGCAATGTGGGTGGCGGCGGCATAACATCAATATTTTTTGGTCCAAGAGCAACGACGACACCGAGTAACGCCTATGGTCGCATTTATGGTATTGATTTAGGAACAACTTCATGTAACTTAGGTGGACTAGGATTTCAAGTAGCAAGTTGTAACAGTGGTTGCAACGGACAGCTAGCTGATATCATGCGAATAACTTCAACAGGAGTAGGTGTATTCACAACAACTCCTCAGTATGCCTTGGATGTAAACGGTATTGCTCGTTCTGCAATGGCTATCTCAAGTTTATGTAACACATCAGCTACATTTGCGAGTAGTAGTTATGGTGTAAACTTTTACATTACAAATAGTGCGTTTTCTCTTATAAATCTTGTTGGTGGCACTGGATCCGGTACTGGCGGTACAAATCCTACTCCATTACAAGGTTGGTTCGTGACATTAAGAAATAACTCTGGTTCTTATTTATCAGTTGATATAGGAGGTCTTCTTAATAGTACACCTAAATCACCACTTACCATTGCACCTCAAAACTCTGTTATAATCGCATATGATACAAATTTGGATGGTCTTGGTACAGGTGGCGGTTACGTTTTATTTTAAACAGTTTATAAAGAAAGTAATAAATTATATTTAAATATACTATATTTAAATATGAAGAATCTCAAAAGTGATTGATTAATAGAAGCTTAATTTCAGTTGTATTAGATCTTGGTTATATGTAAAACAATATTATTTGTTCCGTTGTGAGAAAAGGTGAACATCATACCTTTAGTCAGTGTTTCAAGATTCTGTAACCAGGTTGCAATCGGTGTCCCAAGTAAATATTCAAAATATAAAGTTAAACTGCGTGAAACACCGTCACTACAGACTGAAGGGGGCGAAAGTGAAATCGTGTCTACAATATAACCACCAGGAAATCCGGCGGCAGCCCATCTATATAAATTTGGCTTTAATGATTCAGCTGATACTGTTGTAAATGTTACAACAGTTGATCTATCAGAGTCCTCTTTTGCTGTGATCGCTGCATGTGAGTTAAGAAGATCATCAAAGGTAATTTGTACAGGAATAGATACAGTAGATAAATTTGTTGACATACTTATTTGATCATATAAACTTGATATTGTATTATCGGGGAATATTGCCACTGGAACCGTTTCGTCCACTACACCGGTTGATGAACTCATTATACTTTTTACTAAGGAGAAAAGATTAAGCTCTTTTAAACTCAGAAGAAATGAACTTTTATGTAAAAAATCGTTAAAAAATAAAAAAGATAGTGTAGGAAGGGTATATGGACCCACAAATATATTCAACGAATCAACTGTATTTGCGAAGTGATCGCATAGGCTTCGGTTCGACAAAACATTCAGGGGTCGAAGAAATTGATATAATTACAGATTTTAATTCCTCAAAAGTTTATTTTGGTGTAAGTTCAATCGTTTCAACAAGCAAATATAACTTTATTAATACATTTTATCCTGAAAATGCAGCATATGTATTTGATTTATTAAACAAAAGGCTAGCTATCGGGGGTATTTCGACTCCGCAGTTTTCTATTGATATAAGTTCATCCACGGGTATTCGTGTATTAGGTGGAGGATCATTTACAGGAGATGCGAGAGGTCTTGTGTCGGTACCTACGGCTGCTTTATTTAGTACATTGCCATCTTATGTATTTTCGCCACAGACAGTACCACTTTTAAGTTTACAGCAAAATGGTTCACTTGTTCTTACAGATATAGATTCTGTACTTGCTGCTGATAATATTAGCGCTAATACTCTGAGTGTAGGAAAAGAGGCAATTTTTCTTTCATCCGTTTTTGCTTCATATTTTGTTGGTGATGGATCGAAACTGACAAATATATCAGTAAGTGGTGGCGCCACAGGCGCAACAGGCGCAACAGGCGCAACAGGCTCCTATGTAATATTTTCACCTCTTTCATCTGGCAGTGTCACTAATTCTGGCTCACAACTGATGGAGGTTAATTTAGCAGGGCAGGCACAGTATGTATCGGTAGGCGCTATACTTTATGTAGATAGCACTGTTTCTATACCAGTATGGAGTGATACAGCACCAGGTGGTTATGCTACAGCTCAAGTTGTTTCTGATCCATACGATGGTGGTGCGTATTACACTTTAATATCAGGACCTGGTAATTCTGGAAGTAATCCTGCTGCGGATCCTGTACGCTGGGCTGCTGTGCTAGCTTGGAGTTCGGGATCGACTTATCAAAACTATAATGTTGCAACATCAGGTGGAATTTTGTATAGATACATAGGAACACCTGGTACAAATTCGTCTACAGCACCGCAATATAATCCTGATAAATGGTCACTAAGTCTTCCATCAGTATCTGGTTATGTTAGCGTTGTTAGTATAGAAGTAACAGGATTCCTTGTATCATGGGTTGCTTCAAATAATGTTGCCACTGTTTCTTGGTCAACTAATACGAACGTTATTTTGACGGGACCGTTAGGACCAGTTGGTTTAAGTGGTTCAACAGGTGCAACAGGTTCTACAGGTAACACTGGAGCAACTGGAGCAACTGGACCAACGGGAGAAACAGGTGCTACAGGTGAAACAGGTGCAACAGGAGCAGGAGAAACAGGTGCTACAGGTGCTACAGGAGATACGGGACCGACAGGCGAAACAGGTCCAACAGGAGCAGGAGAAACAGGTGCAACAGGTGAAACAGGTGCAACAGGAGCAGGAGAAACAGGTGCTACAGGTGAAACAGGTGCAACAGGAGCAGGAGAAACAGGTGCTACAGGTGCTACAGGAGATACGGGACCGACAGGCGAAACAGGTCCTACAGGCGAAACAGGTGCAACAGGAGCAGGCGAAACAGGAGCTACAGGCGAAATAGGACCAACAGGCGAAACAGGTACAACAGGCGAAACAGGAGCTACAGGTGAGACAGGACCTACAGGAGAAACAGGTCCAACAGGCGAAACAGGACCGACAGGAGAAACAGGTGCAACAGGAGCAGGCGAAACAGGAGCTACAGGCGAAACAGGTGCAACAGGCGAAACAGGTCCTACAGGAGAAACAGGTCCAACAGGAGAAACAGGTCCAACAGGCGAAACAGGACCGACGGGAGAAACAGGTCCAACAGGCGAAACAGGTCCTACAGGCGAAACAGGTCCTACAGGCGAAACAGGTCCTACAGGCGAAACAGGTGCAACAGGAGCAGGCGAAACAGGACCTACAGGTGAGACAGGACCTACAGGTGAGACAGGACCAACAGGAGAAACAGGTCCAACAGGCGAAACAGGACCGACAGGCGAAACAGGTCCAACAGGAGAAACGGGTCCAACAGGCGCAGGCGAAACAGGAGCTACAGGAGAAACAGGTCCTACAGGTGAGACAGGTCCTACAGGTGAGACAGGACCTACAGGAGAAACAGGTCCTACAGGTGAGACAGGACCGACGGGGGAAACAGGACCGACGGGAGAAACAGGTGCAACAGGAGCAGGCGAAACAGGAGCTACAGGCGAAACAGGACCAACTGGAGAAACAGGTCCAACAGGCGAAACAGGACCTACAGGTGAGACAGGACCTACAGGTGAGACAGGA